>ERZ1292625.2-Hain-H41-01um-R1-2-length-761106-cov-58_pt2 | contig 382528 bp, 371 predicted proteins | sample MGYA00564400_ERZ1292625 | MGnify/ENA primary metagenome ERZ1292625 (study PRJEB36523, sample SAMEA6512639) | groundwater metagenome | collected 2019-01-08 | study: AquaDiva: Metagenomics assemblies of 32 groundwater samples | reverse complement strand
GTTACACTGTTGTTGTCTCTAACTCACAGGGAACGGTGACCAGTAATGCGGCGATCACTACCGTCAACGCTGCTCTCGTTGCTCCAACCATCAGTATCCAGCCAGTCTCCTTGACGGTCACTGCAGGTAACACTGCATCCTTCAGTGTCTCTGCCTCAGGTAACCCAACTCCTTCATATCAATGGAGAAAGAATGGTACCGCGATTGTCGGTGCAACCAACGCAACCTACACCACTCCTACATTGACGACTGCTGACTCAGGTGCAAGTTACACTGTTGTTGTCTCTAACTCACAGGGAACGGTGACCAGTAATGCGGCGATTGTCACCGTGAACTCACTCGTCAACCTTGCCCCTATCGTCAATGCAGGAACTGACAAGACATTCGAGACAGGAAGTCCAATAACCTTCACTCCTTCAGGAACAGATCCGAATGGAGATACAGTCACCTTTGCATGGAGCCAGATAGCCAATGTAACCCCTGCCAATGTCATTAGTAACAATCCTCTCAATTACCGAGTTTCATTCACAAAGACAGGGACATATACCTTCAGATTGAGCGGATCAGATGGACGTCTGACAGGAACCGATGATGTCGTCGTAACTATTGTTCCTGCGGGCACTCTTCGCGATACGGACGCAGACGGTGTTGTAGATAACAACGACCGATGTTCTCAGACATCATCAGGTCAAAGAGGAAGTGTGAATACCGTAGGTTGCCCGATCCCGCTCCTCAGTCCCCTCGTTGAGATAGTAGATGCGATCGGTACCGCACTCAGTAACCTCGACCTTACAATGGTTGACGGTTTTGAAGTCAGAAATTCTTTTGGAAAGATTGAATTCTCTGAGAATGATGGACCATTCCGTCTCGTCAAAGAAACCGATAATTCTCAGATCGATCTACAGACAAATCTTGAGATTTCTTCAGGAAAGGTGTCTATTGATTCTCAAGATATTCCAGAGCTCAATGTTCCCGCAACGATCACTCTCTACGGCATCACCGCAAAGAACCCAGTGATCAAACGTGATGGCGTGGTCTGTACTACGTGTACCGTGATCTCGTACCAAAACGGAGTACTGATCTTCACTGTCGGTGGATTCTCTACATATACAGTCGAGGAAACTCCTGAGGATACGACCACAACTCCTCCACCAACAAATAACGGCAACAATAGCGGTGGTTCACGTTCAGGAGGTGGTTCACGCTCTGGAGGCACAGTACTTCCTGCAACATCTACACCTCCAACATATATCCTCCCTAACTTCCTACGAAGTCTTTACAAGGGTTTTGTTGGAGAAGATGTCAAAAACCTCCAAATTTTCCTCAACACAGTCGGTTATCCAGTTGCCACATCTGGTTTCGGATCTCGTGGCAATGAGTCTACGTATCTCGGCGAACGCACACAGATTGCTTTGGGCAAATTCCAGTGTGCAGAGTCGATCGTATGTTCGGGTGAACAATACTCTACGGGGTATGGCGCTTTGGGCCCACGTACTCGAGCACTGATCAACTCTCGTCTGGCTACAACGCCTATACCTCTGACATCTGCAGGTGTTCCTGTGGCGGTGCCAGTGGTTGTGCCTACTGTTCCTGTGACTTCCTCTGCTCCAACTTCGATCTTTACTCGCGATCTGACCATCGGATCACAGGGTGAAGATGTGCGCCAGCTTCAGATCTATCTCAACGCGCAAGGTTTCCTTACGGCAGAGAGCGGCTTTGGATCGCCAGGTCAAGAATCAACTTACTTCGGCACACGAACCCAAGCGGCATTGGCTCGATTCCAGGCAGCGAAGAATATAACACCATCGACAGGATATTTCGGAAATATCACTCGCGCATATATACGTGCAGGGGAGAGATAGATCTGGGCGAGTGGTATATAATAAGGTGTATGAATAAGAAGACGTCGGTCATATGTCTTATTGTAGCCCTGTGTGCAGGTCTTGCATGGTATGTTTTGGCGAGTACGTCGCTCGATCCTGCTACACTTAGATCTAGCTCCGGCGACGCAGTGCAAGCGGGTTCCGCTATAGAGACGTATCGTGACGAAGCGTACTCATTCTCGATAGATCTTCCCCGGAACACGAGAGTAGAATCAACCTCGGAAGAAGGTGGGACGGTGCGGATTGTGAGCGATCCATCTTCAGGAAAAGTTTTCCAAATATACATCCAAGAAACGGGTGATGCGACACTCAATATCACCGAGTCGCGTATCCGCCAGGATATTCCAGATCTCTCCATCCGAGATGTTCAGAGTGTGGAGATCTCTACAGGGGCAACCGGGACGGCATTTATTTCGACCGACGACAAGGGCGAGAAGAGAGAGGTCTGGTTCGCATTCAGAGGAGTTTTGTATCAGATCAGTGCCCCGATAGAGTCGGATACCTTCTTGAGATCGATTCTTAACACCTGGAAATTCATTAGTAATCCATGAGATATCCTCGATATATAGTTGTGGTGTTGGTACTACTGTGTGCAAGCAGTATCTTTTTCGTGCATCCGGAGGCTTCTTCGGCAACGTTCAAACTGGGCAAGCCCCCGTACACATATATCCTCGCTTCAAACTTGGTTGCACATTGGACATTCGATGGAAGTGATACGGTAGCGGGAACATTCCGAGACAAAACCGCCAATGCGAACCATGCTCGCCCTATCAATATTTCCACCACGACGTTTTATACGGCAGGCAAAATCGGTCAAGCTATCCGTCTTGATGGTGCAAACGATTATGTGAATATCGGGCAGTTATCTGCGACTCAGAGTGCTTCGGCGCTTACCTGGAGTTTTTGGGTCAATATCAACCGTCTTAGAGCAAATGATGTCTTTTTGTCGAAGGGAAACATATTCAGTAGTGCTGCGTGGCAGATAGCTATGACGAACGGGTGTACGACCGGTTGGCAAATCATCGTATATATACCGGTGGCTGTTGATGATGGAGGGACTCTCGGTTGCGCACCATCTGTAGGTGGTATGTCTACAAACGAATGGGTTCATTATGTGGTTGTATTCGATGGGGCAGGAGTTGGTAATGCTGCTCGCCTCCAGATATATGCCAATGGCAGTCCACAAACAGTAGATTTTATTGGTACAATACCTGCAACTACCAATGCTGCTACCGATATTGCAACTATTGGTAGTCAAGCTTCGTTTACTCTCAATATAAACTCAGTCGTAGATGATGTACGTATATATTCACGCGCACTTCCTGTATCAGAAATAGCCCAGCTCTATCGATTTGGTGTATCAAAACATAATTCTACTTCACGTACTCTTATCGCGACTGGACTTCAGGGCCATTGGACATTCGATGGGCCAGAGATGGCTGGGGGAGTTGCGCGAGATCGTTCGGCCAATGGTTTCAATGCAACAACCTCCAATATAGCAACCTCAACTTTTTATACTCCGGGGAGGATCGGTCAGGCTGTGAAGCTTGATGGAACCAATGATTTCTTGGGAACAGCTCTCAGTATTACATACCCTGTAAGTGGATGTGCGTGGATATTTCCAACGGCACAACCTTTTGCCAATCCGGAGATTATAGGTTCATCTCCTTTTAGTCTGCGTCTCATTAAAAATGATGAGACGAACTATGCATTACGTATTTTCAATAGTAATAGTGCAGTTACAACTGCAGATAATACAATAACCCTCGATACATGGCAGCATGTATGCGGTACGGTATCTGCCGCCAACGATGCTGTGGCTTATATAAACGGTGTTGCATTGGCCAGTGGAAATATCGGTGCGGCGGTGGCCACAACCATCACCAAAATAGGGATGAATCCTAACGGTACAAGTAATCCTTATACAGGAAAGATCGACGATGTTCGTATCTATAATAGGGTTTTGACTGATCAGGAAGTTGCAGAGTTGTATTCTTCTGGTAGATAAGGCTTGGATAGGGGACGCCTTGCTTTGCACCGAGCCTTGTGCGAGACTATTGACGTGTAAGTTTCTCGTCCTTACGCGTGATTAATCTAGTGAACGAGAGTGCCGCTCACGCGGGAAAAAGTAATGTCAAAGAGACTTTTCGTAGGCAGTATTGCCTGGGGTACAACCGATGCCACCCTGAAGTCACACTTCGAACAGGTAGGTGGTGTTGAATCCGCGAACGTTATCATGGACAAGATGTCTGGTCGTTCAAAGGGTTTTGGTTTCGTCGAAATGGCTTCTGATGCAGATGCGTCAACAGCAGTCGACAAACTCAACGGTTCTGAGCTCGATGGTCGCAAGATCGTCGTATCAGAAGCTCGCCCAAAGCAATAATTCTTACTGCTTTCAAGCGCGTACAAAATCACTCCGATGTTATATCGGGGTGATTTTGCTATAGAGTCTGATATACTAGAGCGCATGACACACGAACAAAACGATCATATTGGTGATATTAACACTCATGTCGAGCGTATCAGCAGGGAATTCCGTGAAGGTTTTGAGTTTCTCAAAAAATACCCTCGATCAGTTACGATATTCGGCTCATCGATCATACCCTCTGACCATCCTTCGTATCTTCAAGCTACAGAACTCGGCGGTCGTATCGTGAAGGAGCTCGGCTATGCAGTCATTACCGGAGGTGGACCTGGCATCATGGAGGCGGCGAATAGGGGAGCTTGTGAGTCGAGTGATAACCCTGAATCGGATAAGAGTGGCAGGCCTAAGGTCTGTAGTATTCAGGGTGTATCAGCGGGACTCACTATCAGTCTGCCGCACGAACACAATGTCAACGGCTTCGCAGAAAGATCTCTGCGTTTCTCCTATTTCTTCTCACGCAAAGCCATGCTGACCTTCGCGGCCGAAGCCTATGTATTCTTCCCGGGAGGATATGGTACCTGTGACGAACTTTTCAGTGTATTGACTCTCATCCAGACAGGTAAGATCCCTCGTGTGCCGGTGCTCCTGGTTGACTCAGCATTCTGGACATCCCTCAGAACATTCTTGGATAACACCATGCGTCAGGAATACAAAACTATTGATCTCAAAGATATGGATCTTTTTGAGATTACCGACTCGCTCGATCACGTTATAGAAACAATCAAAAAGGCTCCCGTATCGGAATGGTGGAGGAACATCAACTAGGGAGAGCTAGCTCTTAGTGTCTCGTCGTACAAAGAGGATAAAGAGAAGCCATGCACCCGCAATAATAACTGCTGATATGTAGATAGGTGCAGAAGGTGCGATACGTGCCGCCAAGAATCCAGCCACAATCGGTGGGGCAACTTGTGCCAAAGCTTGGATACTGGCATTGATACCGAGGATTTCGCCTTGGACAGAGTCGTCACTCCTTCGGCTGACCAGACTCGGAAGAACTGCCATGCTGACGCCATTGGTGAGGGCAAAACAGGCACCGACGAGAAGGAGTCCTGTGAGCTTGTCTGGGAAATAATAGGCAAATATGGATAGTGCTCCGATGATCAGGAATATGCGCAGTAGAGTGACCTCATCGAATTTTTTCGACAACATACGCAAGAAAAGTCCCTGGGTCAATATCATCCATACGCCGACGTAGGCGATGTAGTATCCGATGGCTGTCTGATGGAGATTGAAAGTGTCGAGTAAGAATACGGTGAAGAAGGTTGCAAAGAGAGTGATGCCAGAATGGAACAAGAACGTGGTGCCGAATATACCACGAAGATTCTTCATGCCGTATGCACGGATGATGTGCATGATGGCGCTGAACCAGGTGATCTGGAATTCCCGAGAAGGCTTACGCGTCTCCGGCATGAGAGTATATATGAGAAGTCCAGCCAAGAATGAGAGGAGTGCCGCAACCCAAAACGGTGTAGAAGAGGTAAACCATGATACCAGCGTCGGATCGGACAGGATCCCTCCGATCACAGGACCGATAATAAAGCCGATACCGTAGGCTGCTCCGACCAATCCGAAACGTGCTGCACGTTGAGCGGGTGGGGTAATATCTGCGATGGCCGCTTGGGCTACAGATATATTACCTCCGCCAATACCTCCGATAATGCGTGCGGCAAAAAGTAGGAATATATTTTTCCAGATTACTCCCATCGATAAGAGGCAAAAGGAGAATCCTGTGATGAACAAGGTGATCGTGAGGACTTTCTTGCGTCCAAAATAGTCTGAATATTCTCCGACAACTGGCGTTGAGAAGAACTGCATCAGTGGCCATGCGGCGATCAGGAACCCAAGAAGTATATAGCTATACTCTACAGGTATATATGAGGGCAGTAGATACGAGGGGGAAGTGGGGTCGGCGAGGAGTGGCGGGATAACGAGAATGAGGATTCCGTTTGAGACGAGGTCGAGAAATACAGCGAACAATATGATGGGTAATGCGCGATCCGAGGATTTTTTCATAATCTAAAGTGTAGGTTACAGTATACCACGCTACCCTTGCTGATTACCGCTTGTCTGCTATCCTGGGTGTATCATGTTGAAATTCGACATACAAGCCAAGATTCCAGGGTGTTTGGGCCGGGCTGGCACCATCGAGACTGCACATGGGACCATAGAGACGCCGGCCTTCATCCCCGTTGCCACCAAAGCGACCCTCAAGTCTCTGACCCCGGAACAGCTTCGAGATGCTGTGGGTGCGCAGGCGACACTTGCGAATACATATCACTTGTATCTTCAGCCGGGCACAGAAGTCTTGGAGAAAGCTGGTGGTTTGCACAAGTTCATGAATTGGTCAGGACCTACATTTACCGACTCAGGAGGCTTCCAGGCATTTTCACTCGGCGGAGGCAAGGGCAGGAAAAGTAAGATCGCACCCACGGCTGCGAACGAGCAGGCAGATGCCGCTATTCCACTGCAGGGTCATTCTGCTGGGGAAGAAAAAGAAGTCCTCGCTCGCGTCGACGACGATGGAGTTGATTTCAAGTCGATCATTGACGGATCTTCACACCGCTTCACTCCAGAGACTTCGATCGACATCCAACATGCTATAGGTGCTGATATCATTTTTGTATTGGATGAATGTGCTCCGCCTGGCGCCGATCATGCTGCGCAGAAGAAGGCGATAGAAAGGACGAAGGAATGGGCACAGCGGTGTCTTGCGCATCACAAAAAGTTACTTGCAGAAAAAATTCCTCAGAAGACGCCGTCGTCGTCTGCTGACGACGCAGCTCATTCTCAGCCGCCTTCGCTCCTTCCGAAAGCTTCTTCAGAATTGTTTTCTACAAGTACTTTTTGTTCTGCTCTGTACGGCATCGTCCAAGGTGCACGGTTCGAGGATTTGCGAAAAGAAAGTGCGCGTTCGATCGGTGCGATGGATTTCGACGGCTTCGGTATCGGTGGTACGTTCGAAAAAGGTGACATGGCCACTGCTGTTGGTTGGGTCTGTTCGGAGTTGCCAGAGAACAAACCGCGACACCTCCTCGGTATCGGTGAACCGATGGATCTTATTCTAGGGATTGAAAATGGCGCCGACACGTTCGACTGTGTAGCACCTACCCGTATGGCTCGTAACGGTTCTGTGTATACAAGAAAAGAAGGTCGTCTCAATCTGTTGAACGCAAGATTCGTCGATGACTTCACTCCACTAGATCCTTTGTGTAAATGTTATACCTGTACACACTATACTCGTGCGTATCTAGCACACCTTTTCCGCGCAAAAGAGATGTTAGCAGCAACTCTGGCGTCCATCCACAATCTCTATTTTTTGGTACATCTGGTCAAAGAAGCACGACAAGCCATTGTGGACGGGAAGTGGGAAGAGTTCAAAAGTGAGTTCCTGAGTACTAACTAAATTTCCTTGGGCTTGTATTCTGCCGGAGCCTGCTTAACCCACCATTCGACTTGATCGAGAGTGAGCAGTCCTTCTTGAGCACCGACGAATTGAGCAACTGACATCGGGTTGATCGGTGCCCAGAGGAGCGCTTCGAGAGGGGTCTTGCCCAGTGCAAGGGCAGATATGAATGTAGATGCAAATGCGTCGCCACATCCGGTGCGTTCTATAGCAGGGCGAGGATCTGGGTACATAGGGATATGGTAGTAATGATCGCCGTCGAACATATAGGCGCCGTTGGTGTTATCGGTGATGACGACAAGCTTCGGGCCATAGTCGGCAAGAGTTTTGAGGAGCTTTTTGATATCACGTGAGGCGGTCGAGAGTATGCGTTGTGCCTCTTCGAAATTCACGAAGAACACCTCGGTGCGCTTGTATAGACGGGCGAGCTTCTCGAGACCGAGCTTCATCTGGAAGGTCCCTGGCTGGAAGGCGAGTTTGACCTCAGGGTGCGCATCGAGATAGTCGGCGATCTGCATATGATAGTCGTACGTCGTGCTTGCCAGAGAAGTCAGATATATCCATTTTGGTGGTGAGATCTTGGGTAGTTGGTAGTCGTAGTCGACATGGTTGACCAATATGGTGCGGTCAACGTCATACCAGAGGACGAAATGGTAGTTCGTCGGTTTGCCTTTATGGGATTTGATGTGAGAGGTGATTACACCATTGCGCTGGAGCTCATCGAGACATTCTTTGCCATTCTGGTCTGCACCAAGGTTCGAGACCAGTGCAGACCGAAGACCGAGGCGTGCTCCTGCTACCGCGGCGTTGGCGGCATTACCTACGGCTTTGACTACCTTTACGGATTCGAAAGGGATCTTGTCACCAAATTTCATGCAGAGCTCGCAATCGTTGGTGTTGACCTTGCAGTGTACTTCGGCTTCCTTTAGGCGGATAAATGCATCAGTGACAGTGTCACCGATGGCGAGAAAATCAATTTGTTTTCCAAACATGAGAAAATTATAACACACTCTTTTATTGAAATGGGGTATAATACTCCCATGAAATCCTTATACGAATATATTGTAGAAGCACAGAAAGAGGGAAAAGCCGTGGGACATTTTAATATTTCAACACTCGATGGTATCTGGGCGGTTGCCGATGCCGCGCAAAAGCTCGACCTCCCGGTGATCATCGGTATTTCGGAAGGAGAGAGGGATTATGTAGGAGTCAAACAGGCAGTTGCCATCGTACAAAGTATCCGCGCAGAACGTGGCCAGGCGATTTTCCTCAATGCTGATCATACCTATTCTTATGAAAGAGTCGTAGAGGCTATTGATGCTGGATTTGATTCGGTCATCTTCGACGGAGCAAAACTTTCTCTTGAAGAAAACATCGCAGAGAGCAAAAAATGTGTCCAATATGCCCAAGGCAAGATGTCCGCATCGGGCAACCAGATCCTTGTAGAGGCAGAACTCGGGTATATAGGTACTTCATCCAAAGTTCTCGACAAGCTTCCCGAAGGTGCGGCATTGGGAGACTCTCTGACGACTTCTGCTGATGCTTTGCGTTTTGTGCAAGAAACAGGGGTCAATCTCTTTGCTCCAGCGGTAGGCAATATTCACGGAGTGGTCAAAGGTGGCGATCCAGCCTTGAATCCAGGACGTGTCGCTGAGATTTCTCAGGCAGTCGGTATTCCTCTCGTGCTTCATGGCGCATCGGGCAATACCGACGCAGAGATCCGGCAATGCATACAGAGTGGCGTTGCAGTTGTGCATGTGAACACCGAGCTGCGCCTGGCGTATCGCCAAGGCCTCTCTTCGTCATTGGTCGAGTCTCCAGATGAGGTCTCGCCTTACAAATATCTTCGCCCTGCAAAAGAAGCCATGCAAAAGGTGGCTGAGGATAAGTTGCGTGTATTTAATATGATGTAAAGGGTATAATAAACATACTATGGCTTCAGGAATAGAATTCGACGAAGATAAGTTCAACTATAGTAGCAAGCCTCAACCCAACGGGGTTGGTGGTCCTGCGGTACAGAGTGGATATGCACCTCGCGGTGCTGGCGGGATTGTAGGTTGGTTGATCAGTAAAGGCTGGGCAAAGAATGAAGCATCGGCAAATATCATTTTGCTGGTGCTTGTAGTTATTAACATAATAATCACTATCCTTGTGATAAGATTGTTCCTATGAAGTCACACAAAGCACGTTTGAGTTCTTCTCATAATTTACCAACGTCAGTATATGTCGTCATGGTCGCATCTATCCTTGCGAACGCTGTGGTGACGTACATTATCATTTTCTACTTCCTCTAATATGAAATACCGCACCAGTACCGGATTTACGCTCATCGAATTGCTTGTGGTTATCTCTATTATAGGTATGCTTTCGTCAGTGGTGCTTGTATCCCTGAAAGCCGCCAGAGACAAAGCTGTAGTGAGTTCTGGTGTCAGGTTCTCAGCCACGAACTATCGAGCTTTTGGGGCAGATGCATGGGGTGTTTGGAACTTTAATGAAGGCGGTACAGGTAATGCAACTGACTTGTCAGGGAATAGTCGAGTTCTTACACCTAGCTCCGGAGTGATTATTGCTCGAGAATCTACGAATAGTGTCACTCGAGGCCCATCAGGTACAGGTAGTTCTCTCATCGTTACGTCTGGAGGCATTAATGCTCAGACGGCAGTAGTAACAAATCCTCCTTCACTCAGAAATGCAACTATATCAACATGGGTTTATTTCACGAGTGCGCAGAGTGGAGGTGCGGTCTTGGTTTCTGCTTTCAATACCGTTGGTCCAGAGTCTCCATTAGCGATTTGGATTGAAGATAGTACTCTGGGTCTTAGTTGTTACTCGGATATTTTGAATGGACATTTTCCTTCCGGTGTCCTGGGAATGCAGATAGGAAAGTGGCACCATGTGGCATGTTCTGTCAATGGTACGACTGGCAAAATGACTATGTTCATAGACGGTAAACAAGTTTATTCCGCCACGGTAGCAGGGCCATTTACTGCAAAAAATGTGAATCAATTTAAAGTCGGTATCGACACGGCTATGGGCTTTCCGTCACTTACCTTTACGGGTTTTGTTGATGATCCGGCCATGTATACCCAGGCTCTTGTGGCTACAGACATCCGATCCATCTACGCCCAAGGTGCCCGTGAACACGGACTCGCTCTCGAGAACTAAAGACTGGACTTATTTCTATATTCCTGTATACTTGTTCGCATGTTGTCATTAACTGTAGCAAAGCGCGATATCAAGACCAGTGTCGATAAGATCCGTAAAGAAGGCAATATTCCTGCCGTTTTCTACGGTCCTACCGAGGCTTCAACCGCAGTCGTCATCCCTATGATCGACTTCAAGAAAGTCTGGAAGAAAGCCGGTGAATCATCAGTCATCATCCTCAAGGATGCCTCTGGTACAGAACACGAGGCGCTTATTCATGATATCGATATTCACCCTCTCTCAGGCGAACCTCGTCATGCGGATTTCTATGTGATCGAAAAGGGCAAGAAAGTAGAGGTTGCTGTACCGCTGGTTTTCATTGGAGTTTCTTCTGCAATCAAAGACAAGGCCGGTATTCTCGTCAAAGTTCATCGCGAACTCAAGATCGAAGCCGCTCCTCGCGACCTTCCTCATGAGCTCAATGTTGATATCTCAGCACTCGTTGAACTCTCAGATGTTATCCATGCTAAGGACATCGTCCTTCCAAAGGGTGTTGAACTCAAGGTTAACCCAGACGAAGTCGTTGTCGCTATATCTCAAGCCAAAGAAGAAGTCGAAGAGGCTCCAACTGCTATCGACATGTCAGCTATCGAAGTTGCGGCAAAGGGCAAGGAAGTCAAAGAAGGTGAAGGCGATGCTCCTGCCGCTGAAGCAAAGACTCCAGAGAAGAAGTAGGGAAAATCCCCCACCTCGCAAGCTCGGCACCCCCTTTTGCAAAGGGGGATTTTCGCGCAACATACCAGGGATAGGATCCTATTTTTGTCACCCACTCTCATTTTCGTCATCCCCGCGAATGCGGGGATCTGCGCGTTAGGTGAGAAACTGTTATAATTAACCCACTCATGAAATCATTGTTTCGAACACTTTCAGTTGCTTTTTTGATGTTGCTCATCATGCCTTTTGTATTGCATGCTCAGTCACTGACTCCGGCTCAGAAGGAGGCACTCGAGAGAGAGTTGGCCCAGGTAGAGGCTGAACAAAAGAAAGTAGAGGCCGAGCTTGCCAAGACTCAAGCACAGAGTTCTTCATTGCAACGTGACCTCACTCTGCTCGACCAAAAGATCCAGTCCGCCAAGCTCAATATCCGTGCAAAGAATCTCAAGATCGAATCTCTGGGCAAGGATATAAAACAAAAAGAGGCACATATAGGGACTCTCGAACAACGTATCGAAAAGGGCAAAGAGACCCTGGCAGTTCTGATGCGCAAGACCAACGAAACGAGTTCATTGACCGTGCCAGAGATGCTCTTGGCACAGACTACTATTACAGGGGTCCTGCAGGATATTGATGATTTTGAATCCGTTCAGGTAGGTCTCAAAGATACCTTCGAACAACTTCGTACAGACAAAGCAGAAACCTCGGCAGAACGTGACACTCTCGACAAGCGCCGCAATACCGAGATAGATGCGCGCTATATCATCCAACAAGAACAAAAGAATATCGAAGTTGATGAGAAAGAGAAGAAGCGCCTCTTGTCATTGAGTAAGATGAGTGAGCAAGCATACGCCACCGATCTGGCCGCAAAACGTGCTCGTGCAACTCAGATCCGTGCCACTCTCTTCCCGTTGAGAGGTTCTGATCCGATACCATTCGGTGATGCGTATCGATATGCCGTCTCTGCATCACAAAAGACTGGCGTGCGACCAGCCTTCATCTTGGCAGTCATACAACAAGAGTCCAACCTCGGTGCCAATGTGGGTACCTGTAACAGGGTAGGAGATCCGATCGAGAAACACTGGACACGTATTATGCCAGGTCCCGCAGACAAACAAGCCGGTCTCTCTCGTCGAGATGACCAGACTGTTTTCAAGCGCATTGTAGCCAATCTGGGAGGTAGTACCGAAGGTTTGCCGCTCTCATGTCCATGGGGTGCTGGTTGGGGAGGGGCGATGGGTCCTGCGCAGTTTATCCCGACGACTTGGGTACTCTTCGAAGCTCGTATTGCGTCGGCACTCGGTATCAGTAGTCCAGATCCGTGGAATCCACAACATGCCTTCATGGCATCTGCTATGTACCTCGGAGACCTTGGTGCCAGTGGCCAGACATACAGTAGTGAACGTAATGCCGCCTGTAGGTACTATTCTGGTCGCATTTGTGACAACAAAACTCCTGCCAACTCATTCTATGGCAACGAGGTGGTGATACGTGCGGATACTATTCAGCGTACTATGATCGATCAGTTACAGGGGTTGTAAGAGCTAGTCCACAATCTCCATCTGCTTCGTTATTTTCTACGCTCAAACTCTCACCTTATATCCAATAAGGCTCGAATTTTCGCTTGAAAATGCCTCGCATATGAAGATTGTGGATACGCTCTAAAAAAGTTCTATATCGTCAATATAACCGGAATCACAATCGGCCTCTTGGCGGTGCGCTGGAGGAGGAACTTGCCGACGGCATCAGTGACGTTGTCTTTGATCGGATCAAGATTGATCGGGTTCATACCACGAGAAGATCGTTCGACCGTATCACGGATCAGGATACGGACTTCATGGAGGAGCTCCTGTGCCTCACGGAGATAGACGAAACCACGAGAGATGATGTCAGGGGATTTGCGGAGCTTGCCCGTCTGAGCGTTCATGATACCGAAGATGATGAAGATGCCGTCTTGAGCGAGCATTTGGCGGTCACGGATGACGACATCTTGTACGTCACCGACAGAGAATCCGTCCACCAGAACGAGTCCAGAAGGGGCCTTCTCTTTGAGCTTGACGATACGAGCACCGCCACCTTGGATCTCGATGATGTTGCCGTTGTCTGGGACGATCACGTCCTCTTCGCGGAGGTTGTTGGCTTCTTTGGCTACATCGCAGTGGGCACGGAGCATGTAGTGATAGCCGTGGAGTGGCATGAAGAACTTCGGATGGATCTTTTTGTGGATCCAGGCGGTTTCGTCACGGTTGGCATGACCAGAAGAGTGAACGTCAGCGATCTTGTAGTGCAGGATCTTGGCTCCTTGGCGAGATAGGTTGTCTTTGAGCTTCTGTACAGCACGTTCATTGCCAGGCACAACTGATGAAGAGAGGATGATCGTGTCACGAGGAGTGATCTTGATCTTGGCATGAGTCTTTTGTGACATACGTACAAGAGCAGAGAAGTCATTGGCCTGAGCACCTGTTGAGAGGATCACGATCCGGTCAGGAGGATAGTTCTCGATCTCATCTACCGAGATGATGGTGTCTTTCTTGGCTTTGAGGAGACCGATATGTTTGCAGATCTCGATGTTCTGTTTGAGACTGCGGCCTTCGACGACGACTTTTTTGCCGTAGAGTTCCGAGAATTCTACGATCTTGAGAAGGCGTTCGAGCAAAGAAGAGAAGGTAGCGATGATCAATCGTCCCTGCATATTCTTGATGATTTCGCCCAAGTTCCTGTGTACGACTTTCTCAGGGAGAGAGAAGCCTGGATTTTCGACGTTGGTCGAGTCGGCCATCAACATGAGCACGTTCTCATTCTTGAAGGCGCGGTCATATTCGGCCTCTTCTTCGGGAGTTGCAACACCTTCGTCATGGTCGAGTTTGAGGTCACCAGTATGGACGATAGACCCGTACGGAGTCTGGACGATCACGCCCATAGCATCGGGGATCGTATGTGTCACTGCGAAGAACTTGAGCTTGAGACCACCGATCGTCAGCGTGTCATTCTTCTCGACGATACGTAGATCGAGTTTTGGTACATGAGGGAATTCCTCTTGGCGCTTATTGATCAGGATCGAGGTCAGGAGACGTGTATATACAGGCGGGTTGCCGATACGAGGCATGATATAGGGAAGTCCTCCGATATGGTCGAGGTGACCGTGAGTGATGATGACTGCACGGACTTTGTCACGACGTTCTTCGAGATATTTTGTATTCGGAAGGATAAAATCAACACCCGGAGTCTCGTCATCTTTGAACTGGAATCCAATATCAACCACGATGATATCGTTACCGAATTCGATCGCGGTCATGTTTTTGCCGATCTCTTCTACACCACCGAGTGGGATAATACGGATCGAGTCTGCCGCAAGTGCAGGAATAGTATCACCTTCACGCTTTACGAAAGGTTTGGATGGAGGGCGGCGCATCGATCGGGCAGCGTCGGGACGCACGATATTCATGCGAGCTCCTGCAACGTGACTGGCGGCCTCTACAGGCTTGTATACGGTACGTGCCACGGAAGAGCTATGCTTGTTCGCTGGTTTGTGCCAGGTACGCTGTGCTGGTGCTCCGGTGCGGTGTGGTGTATGGGCTGGTCGAGCCGGTGGTGTTGCAGGTGATGGCTGTGGTTTTGGATTCGTTTCGTTCATGATGATGTATAAGATTAATTAAATAAGTTTTTGTTATGACTCTATTCTCGCGAACCACTCCCATACTTTCTCGGTGGTGATATACCAGGAGCGTATCGAGTTCCAGCGGTCGGTCGGGACACTGATGTCACCGAGATTGATCGCATGGATCTTGGTGGGTACTGCGTAGATAAAATCCGGAGAATACAAGAAGAGTGCGGGGATGTCTGTCGCGATCAACTCTTCGAACTCCTTGTACTTCTTGGATCGGAGAGTCTCGTCGCGAGTCGTACGGATCTCTTCGAGGAGAGTGTCGGCTTTGCTATTGGTATACATCGAGACGTTCAGGCCGGGGGCTGTGCGCTGGGATGAGTGCCAGAATGCATAGAGATCTCGATCCTTGCCGATATGTTCTCCGAAAAGGAGAGCGTCATATTTGCGAGTGCGGATAATATTCTGATAGAGATCGTTCGGTTCGAATACTTTGACCTCTACATCTACACCGAGCTTGAGCCAAGAGTCCTTGAGGAGGTTGGCGGTCTCTTTGAGGTCAGGAGTGTCGGCAGTATAGAGAGTGAATGCAAGTCTCTGGGTTGAGGTTTTTGTCTTGACCTGGTATATACCATCCTCGCCTTTCTTCCAGTCGTTCCGTTCGAGTAGTTCCATGGCCGCGACTACATCGGAAGAGGTTCCAGTCGTAGCTCGTATGGATGACTGTTCGAGTGGTAGAGGGCTCTGGATCGGTGTGCCATATCCAAAGAGGACGGCATCGACGATCGTCTGTCTATCTATACTCATGTTGAGTGCGCGGCGTACGATCTTGTCGGCGAGAACAGGGTTGTTGTTCTGGTTAAAGAAGACTCCGAATATACGAGGCAAAGGCGAAGAGAGTACCGAGTAATGCTCGTCGGTTGAGCCTGATTCGAGAGTTGCTGCCCCTGTTGCTGAGATCGAAGACAGACTGTCGATGTTGCCATTCTTGAGTGCATCCAGAGCGTTGGCTTCATCAGAGAAGAATGTCACATAGATCGAGTCTATGAACGGTGCATCTCCGTGATATTTGCGCCAGGTCGAGAGTGTGTATTGGGTCGGTATAGACTCAGAGTCTTCGGATACTCCGGCGACTTTGTAGGGACCAGCGCCGACAGGTTCGGTATTGTGATTATTGAAAATAAACTCATTTTCGGTGAGATTGCCCCAGATATGCTTGGGGAGTATGCCGAGAGTGGTGTTGGAGAGGAATGGCGCGTAGGGCTGTTTGAGGATGAACTGTATCTCTGCAGGAGAAATACGATTCACTGTCACGTCAGTCCAGTCTGGTCGGCGAGGGCTCTTGAGTACTGGGTCCTGGATCTTCTGGATAGTAAAGATGATGTCATCCGCAGTGAGTGGACTACCGTCATGGAAGAAGATGTCAGTTCGAAGGGTGAATGTGTAGGTGAGGCCGTCGTCAGAGACTTTGTATTCTTTGGCGAGATCGGGGACGAGGGCATCCTTGTCATATTTCATGAGGCCTGCATATACGAGCGAGGCGATATCGCGATCTACATCACTGATGGCAAGGACAGGGTTGATCGTACGTGGCAAGCCGACCATGCCTTCATGGAAAGAGCCGCCAGATGCAGGTATCTCCGTCAGGAAATACATGTTCGCTCGTGAGAACATATAGATAGTCGATACGAGCATAACCACTGCGAAAAAGCCAAAAAGTGCCTTTTCGGTTGCGGAGAATGAACGGAGAATACCGAGTATTGATGAACTTCGTTTCAAACGGAATTCTTGTGGAGGTTGTGAGTCGGTCACGGAAGAAATTGGAGGAGATTTAAGATGTAAGATTTACGATTTAAGAATGACAGTATCTGCCCGATTCTTAAATCTTAAATCCTAAATCGTATTAAATAAGGTTCACGAGTGCTGATAGAGCAAACAGAATAGCGATAATGATCGTCACTATAAAGAGTACCTTTTCGAATCCACGGCGTGTATGGAATGCCGAGCTGAAGTTATCACTTCCTCCGAATGCACCGCCTACCTGAGCACCAGTCCTCTGGAGAAGAATGGCTGCAACAAGAAGCACGGACAGAATGATCTGGATGTACGGGAGGAGGGACTTCATGTGGAGGTACTATAACATATCGGGGAGAGGATGCAACTCGTTGCCCCTAGGTCTACCCTAGGGAAATAAAAAATCCCCGCTCCGATGTTCGGAACGGGGAAAGGGGAAAACGCGTTGGATCAGATCTCGACAGTAAGGCCACCACCACTGCCACTCCCTGGTTTGGCGCCTGGTTGCATCTGACCACTTTCTCGACCGGAGAGGACTTCCTGGGTAGAGCGGACGAGACCAATTTGCCTGACGTGGTAATGCATCCGTGGGTTGGTCTTAAAGCAAAATTTGGTAAGAACTTCACAATAATAGACCAAGCGTTCTCGCAGAATATTTGACTGATCATTCGTGAAACCGAGGCCAACTTCAGTGTCATCGAGATGGTCACCTAGATGGTGCATTTTACGCGTAAGATGATCTCTTAGTTCATCGTACGACGCGTTCAGGAAGTGTTTGAGATCCATTTCGGAGATTTTCATCAGCGTACTGAAATCGGTGGCGATATCGATGAGCTCACTGTCCACTCCCTTTTTTCTGTGCAACGCTATGAGCATAGCGAAAACAGAAGCGAGGCCAAAGATACCCGTAACTCCCGTGGTCCACTTATGCGCCCAAGTGAACGATGTATTTGAGGTAAGGAGAAGAGTGGTGGTTAATATGGTGAGGTTGGTTAGAAGGAAAGCCAAGGTGGTCCAGAAGATTTTGTGGATCTCTCGTAGCTCCTCGAAACGTCCCTCCAAAAATAATCCGAGATCGGCATATTTTCCGGAATCACCCCCATTGAAAGAGTTGATCTCATAATTTTTGACGAGCTGTGGATCAAAGCAGTCACTCTGCAACAAGTAAAGCAACTGTCTGGGGGTAATGGTTAGATCGACGTTTTTCTTTTTCATAGAACCTTTCGTTATGTCGGACAACTCGTCCAACGGGTTTTTGTCTGGGTACAGATTGCCACTAATCAGAAGGTGAGTCAAGTTGCTCCTTTGGTCTATATGACTATAATTACACCCACACGTTTTCTAGTGTTTGCGTCGATTTTATCAGTTCTAATTTATATAAAGATATACATATATGAAAGACATTTCCAAAAAGGTTCAACCGTTGTATGACCGAGTCCTGATCAGAGAGAGTGTCGATAGCAAAGAGAAAAAGACCTCTTCTGGCATCATTATCCCGATGACCGTCAGTGAGGACAAAGGCAGCAAGAGTGGCGAGGTTGTAGCGGTCGGCCCTGGCAGAACAGAAGAAGGCAAGAAGATCGCCGTGGCCGTCAAAGTCGGCGACAAAGTGTTGTTCCAATGGGGCGACAAGATCAAGGTTGGCGATGAAGAATATTATCTCGTTCGCGAAAGTGAGATTTTGGCGATTATCAAGTAATTCCTCATACATATGGCAAAACAAATCCTCTACAACGAAGAAGCACGTAAAGCTCTCAAGCGCGGTGTTGATGCAGTCGCCAATGCCGTCAAGATCACCATCGGTCCACGTGGACGCAACGTAGTCCTCGACAAAGGCTATGGTTCACCGACCATCACCAACGATGGTGTTTCGATCGCAAAGGAGATCGTCCTCAAAGACAAATTCGAGAACATGGGCGCCGAGATCATCAAAGAAGTGGCATCTCGCACCAACGACGGCGCAGGTGATGGTACAACCACTGCCACCGTTCTGACCCAGGCGATCATTACCGAAGGGATGAAACATACCACCATGGGCGTCAACGCTATGGGGGTGAAGTCTGGTATTGAGATGGCTTCAAAAGATATAGTCGCTGCGCTCAAGTCGATCGCCAAGCCGATCAAGACAGATGAAGAGATCAAACAGGTTGCAACTATCTCCGCTGAGTCTACGGAGCTCGGCGCGATCATCGCCGATACCATCAAGAAAGTTGGCAAAGACGGTGTCGTCACGGTCGAGGAGTCGCAAACCACCAGTCTCGAATCAGAGATCGTCGAAGGAATAGAATTCGACAAGGGCTACATCTCTGCGTACATGATCACCAACCCAGAACGCATGGAAGCAGAACTCAAAGATCCTGCCATCCTCATCACTGACAAGAAGATCTCGACCATCAAGGAGATCTTGCCACTTCTCGAACAGCTCGCAGCAACTGGCAAGAAAGACCTCGTTATTATCGCTGATGATATAGACGGTGAAGCTCTGACCACATTTGTACTCAACAAAATCCGTGGAGCATTCCATGTTCTCGGTATCAAAGCTCCAGGCTACGGAGATCGCAAAAAGGAGATGCTACAGGATATTGCAGTCACCGTCGGTGCCACCGTCATCACCGAAGATGTCGGAATGACCTTCGAAACGGCTAGTCTGACCGTCCTCGGCAAGGCGCGCAAAGTTATATCAACCAAAGACGCCACGGTCATCGTCGGCGGCAAAGGCAAGAAAGAAGACATCGCAGAGCGCGTACAACAGATCAAGTCCCAGCGTGACGCTACCGACGCAAAGTATGAGAAAGAGCAGTATGACAAGCGTATCGCAAAGCTTTCTGGCGGTGTTGCAGTCATCCGTGTCGGTGCCGCCACAGAAACCGAGATGAAATATCTCAAACTCAAAATTGAAGACGCGGTCAATGCTACTAAGGCTGCTATCGAAGAGGGGATCGTCGCTGGTGGAGGGGTTGCGCTCATTCGCGCAGCGCATGATGTCGAAAAGTCACACCTTACCAAGAAACATCTCACCAAAGAGCAGGAGCTCGGCTACAAGATTGTACTCAAAGCACTCGAGGCTCCGTTACGTCAGATCATCATCAATGCTGGCAAGGATGACGGATCGGTCGTTGTAGAGAGAGTCCGAAATGGCAAAGGTAATCTCGGCTACGATGCGCTCCTCGATAAGGATATTCCAGATATGATAGGTGCGGGTATCGTCGACCCGGTCAAAGTCACTCGCCTCGGTGTCGAAAATGCCTGTTCGGCCGCCGCCATACTCCTGACGACCGAAGTCGCGATCGCCGAAGAGCCAAAAGAAGAAAAAGGGGGCGCAACTCATCCTGGTATGGGAGGTGGTGACTTCTAGGGCTTATTTTGGTATAGTACCCATATTATTTATTAGCAAATTAGCTTATTCTATGAAGAAAATATTACTCGTTGTTATCGCAGTTGTAGTTATCGGGGGAGTTGTATGGATGGGCAAGGGTACAACCTCACGTTCTGACCGTGATCGTAATGGCACCAGTACTCCATCAGTTAGTGAAGTCGTCAAGGTTTCCAGTACTCTATCTGAATACAAGAACGCAGAGCTTGGCTTTGCAGTCAAATACCCAAGTATCTGGCAGAATGAAGAGACCAACTCTGGCGTCACCTTCATTATTCCTATAGACAAAGATCAGGTTTCTACTGTCGGTACACTCCAGGCGACTATCCAGGCTGTCTCTGGTACCTGTGCATTCCCGCCAGTCACCACTGCCAAGGACCGTGGCACTATCAAGGTAGGTGAATTGAATTTCAACACCATTTCGATGTCGAACACTGTCCAGGGTCGCGGATATTACAACCGTATGTACTCTCTCCAGAAGGGTGAAGTATGCTACATGTTCTCATTCGCCTCTATCACACTCAGTCCTGAGAGTAAGAAGCTCACTGGCTCCAACGCTACTCAAGCCGAGAACAACAACAAAGCTTTGATTGCAACTTCTGACACTGCATTTACTAACATGGTAAAGTCCTTCACGTTCGTGGCTGGTCCACAGGGGGTCGATGAGTCCAAAGTCAAAGCTCCAGCACCAGTAGTTTCTCCATCAACAACTACCCCTAAGAAGCCGTAATACAAACATACATGTTTATCATCCTTGGAATCATAGCCGTCATTGTTCTCTGGATCGTCTTCGCATATAACGGTCTTATTCGTACCGTCAACCGTGCCAAAGAAGCATGGGCAGATATCGATGTTCAGCTCAAGCGTCGTTATGATCTGATCCCGAACCTCGTCAATACGGTCAAAGGCTATGCTACACACGAGTCTCAAGCTTTCGAAAAGGTAACCCAGGCTCGTGCTGCCGCTATGGGGGCAGGCAACCTTGCATCCAAGGGTGAAGCAGAAAATATGCTCACCGGAGCTCTCAAGTCAGTCTTTGCGATCGCCGAAGCATACCCAGAACTCAAGGCCAATCAGAATTTCCTCGCACTTCAGACTGAGCTCTCGGATACTGAGAACAAGATCCAGGCCGCTCGCCGTTTCTACAACGGCAACGTACGAGATCTCAATACTCAGATCCAGGTTTTCCCGAACAATATTATCGCAGGCATGTTCCGATTTGCAGCCATGGATTTCTTCCAGCTTGAAGAAGAAGCCGCAAAGAATCCTGTCGAGGTGAAGTTCTAATGGCAACACTCTACACACATCAAGACACAAATGTGCGCAAGACATGGTTCCTCATGGCCATGTTTTTGTGTATTATCGCAGCGCTCGGATATTTTGTCAGTTACTACTACAGTAACCCGAGTATTCTCTATATCGCATTCATCTTCGCACTCCTCATGAACGTGTTTAGTTATTGGTATTCCGACAAGATCGCGTTGTCGCTCGCACGGGCTCATGTTGCTGATCGTGCACAATACCCGGACCTCTTCAGGAGTGTAGAGAATCTCTCGATCACTGCGGGACTGCCGATGCCGAAGGTGTACATCATCGAGGACACGGCACCCAATGCCTTTGCCACTGGTCGAGACAAAGAGCATGCTGCGGTAGCAGTGACTACTGGACTTCTGGCGATCCTGGATCGCAATGAACTCGATGGAGTGATCGCACACGAACTCGCTCATATCGGCAATAGAGACATTCTCCTGCAGACGGTCGTGGTGGTTTTGGTTGGTTTCGTCGCATTGATCTCGGATATATTCATTCGCACATCATGGCACCGAGATCGCAAAAGTGAGGGTAATGTAGGGAATATATTGATGATCGTTGGTATCATATTCATCATACTTTCTCCGATCATAGCTCAACTCCTCAAGCTCGCCATCTCCCGCAAAAGGGAATTCCTGGCAGATGCCAGTGGCGCGCTCCTGACGCGGTATCCAGAAGGTCTGGCTTCGGCACTCACCAAGATCAGTGGATATACGCAACCGATGGCGGCCGCTCACAATGCCACTGCGCACCTCTTCATCTCCAACCCTTTTGGTGCTTCTGCTGCCAAAGGGGTCAGCAAACTCTTCATGACTCATCCACCGGTTGCCGAGAGGGTTGCTGCGTTGCGAATTCGCTAGCCTACAATCTCCATCTGCTTTGTAATCTGCTCGTGTAATAATTTCCGTCATGTTCCGATATCTTGTGTACATAGTCATACTGAGCGTCATTGCTCTCGGAGTGTTGTCTGTCGCGTCGCATCTCGGAGAACATCGCGCATCACTTTCGTTCGAGATACCGCGAGTCGTTTTCCGATCTTGGTCAGAGAGTGAATCCATCCGAACGGTCTTCGTTGGTGACATTATGCTCGATCGTGCCGTTGCACGTGAGGCACGCACGCGGGGCAGGGAAAATGTCTTCGCAGGAGTCACTTCGTTGTTCCAAGGTGCTGATGCCGTTATCGGCAACCTCGAGGGTACTATGAGTACGCGCACTTCGATCGCCATTCCTGGATCGTCGACATTGCGGTTCACCTTCGATCCGTCATTCGCTCCTATCCTCAAGCAGGCAGGCTTCACTGCAGTCAGTCTCGCCAACAACCATAGTTTGGATTTTGGTCACACTGCTGACACAGAGACTCGCGAGTATATACACGCCGCTGACATTCTGACGTTCGGCTCAGCTCTCAATAGCAAAGAACTTTCGACGGTTATTCCGATCAAACATGAGGCATTTTGTATGGTCGGATATCATGACCTCTTCTCGCCAGACCCGACAGGAGTATTGCGAGAGATCGAGACGATACGTCCGACCTGTTCGCGCGTGGTCGTCTTTGTACACTGGGGTAGCGAGTACACACATGTGCCGAGTACGCGACAGCGCACTCTCGGACAGAGCTTCATCGATGCTGGTGCCGATCTCGTTATCGGTGCGCACCCTCACGTGGTACAGCCCGTAGAGATCTACAAAGGCAAAGCTATTTTTTATTCCCTGGGCAACTTCGTCTTCGATCAGAATTTTTCATTTGCTACGATGCATGGACTGTTGGTGGATATAGAATGGGGCACTGACAGTACGCATTTCAAGCTGGTTCCTGTAGCGATCGCCAAAGGTCAGGTCAGTGTTGCTGTCGATGCTGCACGAGGTCGGGTGTTGGATACTGTCGTGGGTGCGGATCTGGATACAAATATCGCTGCGGCTATTCGAACCACGGGGGAGTTCGAGGTGGCAAATAAATAAAGTTAGAAGCTTTTCTTTTTTCTTAGGTACCGGTGTCCTACATACGTAAAGACGATGAACATCGGCAGACCGATGATGTTGAAGAACATTGCATGACCAATCAGGATGTTATTGATGATGCCGAGAATGGTCAGGATGATACCAACGATGAATGAGAGTTTGTAAGCAGATTCTTTCGCAAGATAGGTTGTGACACAGCCAGCTTTGAATGCACCGACTACCCAACCGAGGAATACCAGGATATATGCAGTCCATGGAAGACTTGCAGTGAACGCTTTTACGGCTTCGTTGTCATATATATTAAGATCGGTAGGGAGGGGATAGATGAGGGAGTTGATGTACTCGAATATCATCATGATAATAAAGGCCGTCAATAACCCAGCGATGACGGGCCAGGCTTTTGTTTTGAAGAAGTTTTTCATGTATGTAGTATATACTAACCTCTCTTTTCCAACAGAGTTTTGTATACCTCCTTGTTTTGCCAGAGGAAGTAAATATTGATCAAGAAGAATACATTTCCCATGAGGGCGCCACTGGTGAACGGTCCACCGTCGATGAGTGCATGGAAACTGACGATGTTGAGCGTGATCGGTATCATGAGGAGTGCTGCTGCGGCAGTGCGACGTGTCCAGAGGAAGATCAGGGAGATCAAAGAAACAACGCCCATGATGATGTTGATATATCCTGCGGCTATGAGCATCTCAATGAAGGCAAATGCCGCAGGAGTGTTGTACATGTCTGCTGTCGGGTCAGGGAAGATGCCTGTCATACCCAGGATCGGCATGAGCAGGATAAGGCTAAAAACTACTTTAAGGATGATGGTGATGTATTTTTTCATGGGTGTAGTATAGCGTATTTTAATGCGGAGGGTGAGAGATTCGAGTCTTACAGACTCTGTACAGGTTTCGCGTCTCACTTCGTCCTTCGAAAGGCTCAGGACTTGTTGCGACATGCTCAACCTTTTCGAATCTCTCACGCAAAGCGCGCAGGCGCTTTGCTACCCTCCTTACTCACTCATTTCATTCGTTCGTTGCGGAGGGTGAGAGATTCGAACTCTCGATACCCGTTAAGGTATGCCACCTTTCCAAGGTGGTGCACTAGACCACTATGCGAACCCTCCGTGTGTCAGAACAGAGTAGCAAAAACGAACCGAAAAAGCATCTTTGTTTTACTACACCAACCCTAATGAATGCAAAAAGGTTTGAAGTTCTTCGCCTTGTATCTCTCGATAATCACCTTCGGCTAGGTGAGTAATTTTGATATTCATAATACGAATGCGCTGGAGGTCGAGAACTTCCTGGAAGAGCGCTACGCACATACGACGGATCTGGTGTTTTTTACCTTCAGTCAAAATAACTTTGAATGAGAAATCATTGAGAATGTGTACTCTGCAGGGGGCAGTTTTTTCGTCGTCGATCTGAACCCCGGCTTCCATTTTCTCCTTGAAACTTGATCGCAGTTTTTCCTTTGTTTTTACGACGTATTCTTTTTCGTGTTTGTAGGAAGGTCCGAGAAGTCTGTCGGTTATACGTCCATCATCAGTAAGGATGATGAGACCATGTGAATCCTTATCGAGGCGACCAATAGGGAATACGCCTTTGACCGGGACTTCGGTGCCGATCTCTTTTTCATCACCTTGTGCAGAATGCGTCACGATACCTCGTGGTTTGTTGTAGGCAATATAGCGGTACTCCTTTTTCTTGCCTTTCAGACGAACTTCAACTACATCCTTTTCTCCGACTTTGTCACCGAGCACGGCAGGTTTGCCATTGATGAACACCTGCTTGGTTTCGATGAGCACGTCAGCACCACGGCGTGTCGAATGTCCGTGTAAGGCCAGATATTTGTTGATCCGCATAGGGAATCCAAGGTTTTCCATAGATGTAGTTTTTAGGTATTCAATCTAGCACAGAATGTGAGATAAGTAGATGACATGTCAAACACGGCCACGATGATTCCGCTACAGCCAAAACCTGCTAAAATAGCAGTATGATATGGTTCAAACGCAAGAGATACGGCTACGGATGGGTACCTGCAACATGGCAAGGGTGGGTGACCTTGCTCGTATATGTAGGAGCACTTTTTGCGCTCTCGTTGAACGTAGACGAAGACCCTTCGCTTGGTCAGGCGATACCATTCCTCTCATCCGTACTCATCCTCACGCTCCTTCTCCTGGTTATTTGCTACACAAAAGGCGAGAAACCGCGCTGGCAGTGGGGGAATGATAAGGATGATACAGAGAGTTCTGCTTAGGCCTCCATCGTCGCCATATCTATTTTCGTCATTCCTAGCATTTTCTGGAAGGCGCCAGGTCTTTGCATCAGTTCATCCATGTTCTCTGGGTTGACCTGCCAGGAGAGGCCGTATTTGTCTTTGCACCAGCCACAGACGCTCTCTGCGCCACCATCTGCGGTGAGTTTGCTCCAATAGTAGTCGATCTCTGCCTGATCTTTGCAGGCGATGTTGAACGAAACAGCTTCAGTGAAGGTAAACTCAGGGCCAGCGTTGATCGCTAGGAATTGCTGACCGAACATCTCAAACGTGATAGCAAGTTCCTTGCCCGCGAACTCTTTTTGGAAATCCAGCAGTCCTTCTGTTGGATAATACGCGGTGCTCACGATCTTGCTTCCCGGGAAAACCGACAGATAAAAGGCAACAGCTTCTGGTGCATTACCTTTGAACCATAGGTTCGGTGTTATTTTTTGCATATGTATGGATGTGGGCTACTTCCAAGCCCCGATGATCGCGCCACTGATAACGAGACAGATCAAGATTTGTAATGTGTCGATCAGGACGAGCTTCAGAGGGTCACGTCTCCAGAGTAGATTCGAGACGGAGATCGGTGCTACGAAGCCGAGCCAGGCGATAAGACCGATGAAAGCCCCGTCACTGCCACCTTGAGCACTTGAGATAGCAATAATGAAGGCTAGTACTCCGAACGAGATAATATTCGCAATAAGATGTATCGCATACGAACCGGTCATAGTCTTTGCGCCCATACCTTCGATATCAGAAGAGTCGAGCTTCATCAGAGCCATCCATTCTTTGCCAAAAAGGATCGGCGAATACCACAGTGCTCCAATACCAAAACTCACCAGTGCAGAAATAAGAATAGGCCAAAAGTTGATTGTGTACATACGGGTAAAATAATCGATTTATAATGAATATGCTACGATTACTAGCATATCATGAAAATCGCCCTCATTTTCCTTGGAATCATTGTTCTCGCATCCGTATCAGAGGTCGGCCCATTTTCCCGAGATTCTCGTACTCAGGATCAGAACGCGCTTGTTTCAAGCTCAAAAATATCGGATTCGAACATATCTTCGATCTCACTTGCAACTTCGACCATCCAAGCGCCCAACGGAACCATATCAGCCATGATCGCCGACACTGACGTGCTCCGTCAGCATGGACTCAGTGACCGTCCGAGCATGCCTCCCGACGTCGGAATGCTTTTTATTTTCCCTGAAATAGGAACGCAGTCATTCTGGATGAAAGATATGCATTTCTCACTCGATATTGTCTGGATCGATGAGCACAAGCAGGTCGTAGGTATCGCCGAGAATGTCTCACCAGACTCTTATCCAGAAGCTTTTACGTCTCCGGTGCCCATAAAGTACGTTTTGGAGCTCAATGCAGGCAAAGCGGCGGATTTTGGCCTAAAAAAGGGTAGTCAACTGGGATTTTAGGGGATTATCGGCATCTATTTTCGTCATCCCCGCGCAGGCGGGGATCTGCGCGTACGTAGACTACGTTCGAATTACTCTTTTCCGAGGGATGACGATGCAAAAAACCTTTAGTAAGGTTTGGTTTTTGAGGGAAAGGCACCTGTGGATAACTTTTTCCAGGGGTAGGGGAGGGGAGATTGTTGTAAGCCCCTTTTTATTTTTTCCAGAAAAGTGCCCTCAAAAGTCTTTGTGTGCCAATCTATTTTGAGATCGCTCTTCACAAACTTTATTTTTTTATTTTTAATACAAAAAAAGACCCAAAACTCCCCTGCTCTTTTCGTCATATAAAAAATTAGGAGTTATAATGATCCTTACCGCACTGATTAACAGCGTGAGTTAACTTTACTACCCATGAGCATATTCATCACCAAAACCGACGGAACGCGCGAACCTCATAATGCCGATCGAGTCAATCGTTCGATCGAGCGTGCCTGCAAAGGACTGACAGATCCGATCTCAATGGTGACTCAGATTGCTACCGAGACCCAACTCACGCTCTATGATGGCATCACAACCGATGAGCTCGACCTTGCCACCATCAATACCGCCGTCCAGAACATCAAAGAAGACACTGAGTATGACAAAGTCGCCACTCGCCTACTTCTCAAGACTGTATATCGTCGTGTCATCGGTGAATATGACAAAGAAGACCCTACGGATCTCGAGCAAAAGCACAAAGACTTTTTCATAGAATATATCCGCAAAGGCATTGCCGAAGGACGCCTCCATACTGACATGGCCGAGAAGTTCGACCTCGCCAAGCTCTCTGATGCTCTCATGATCGAACGCGACGAACTCTTCGTCTATGCCGGTCTCGATGGCTTGATCAACCGTTATTTCCTCAAAGACCAGCGCAACCACCCTCTCGAGACTCCTCAATACTTCTTTATGCGTATCGCTATGGGACTTTCGTACAACGAAAAGGACCCTACTGCCATGGCCAAGAAGTTCTATACCAAGATGTCTCGTCACGAATACATCGCTGGCGGATCCACCAACCTCGGTGCAGGTACCGTCAGATCGTCTCTGTCCAACTGTTTCCTCATGGAGATGCACGATGACATGTCTCATATCGCAAAGACCGTATCCGATGTCCTCCTCCTTTCCAAGTCTTCTGGTGGTATCGGGCTTTCGATCACAAAACTCCGCGCATCCGGTTCCCCTCTCAAATCCAGTTTCGGAGGAGCTTCGAGTGGTCCGACACCGTTCGCCAAGATCATCGATACCGCTATCCGTGCTGTTCAGCGTGGCGGCAAGAAGGTCGGCGCTCTCTGTTTCTACATGGAGAACTGGCACGTAGACTTCCCGGAGTTCATCGACTGGAAGCACAACTCCGGTGACGACTATCTTCGCATGCGCACGGCCAACACTGCCGTATTCCTTTCGGACGAGTTCATGAAGCGTGTCGAAGCGGGCGAAGACTGGTACATGTTTGACCCAGCCGAGACTCGTGACCTCAACGAGCTCTATGGTCAGGCGTTCAGCAAGCGCTATGCCGAGTATGTCGAGATGGCTCATAGCGGCAAACTCCGCATGTTCAAGAAGGTCCCCGCCGCAGAACAGTTCCGTCAGATCTTGGTGGCTCTACAGTCCACCTCGCATCCATGGCTGGTCTGGAAAGACACCATCAACAACCGTGCTCTCAACAACAACACCGGTACGATCCATATGTCCAACCTTTGTACCGAGATCACTCTGCCTCAAGACAAGGACAATGTGGCTGTATGTAACCTCGCCTCCCTCAACCTGGCCGCTCACGTCAACAACAAAGAGGTCAACTGGGGCCGTCTCGAGGAGAGTGTACGTCTGGCTATCCGTCAGCTCGACAACCTGATCGACATCAACATGCTCCCGATACCCGAAGCGATCAAGTCTGACAAAGAGAACCGCGCTGTTGGACTCGGCGTGATGGGCTTCGCAGACACCATCGAGCGTCTCGGTATGGCATATGACAGCGAGCATGCATGGGACTTTGCAGATCGTATCTTCGAATTCGTCAGTTATATGGCGATCGACGAGAGTGCCAACCTTGCTCGCGAACGTGGCCCATATATCAACTTCCCAGGATCAGAATGGTCCAAAGGTCTCGTACCAGTCGACACTATGAAGAAGGTTGGCCAATCCCGTGGCATACCAGTGACCGTCGACCAGATGAGCAAGCATCGCGGTCTCAATTGGGATGTTCTGCGTGCCAAGGTCAAGTCCGGCATCCGCAACGCCACTCTCATGGCGGTTGCACCGAATGCCAACATTGGACTGGTCGTCGGTACAACTCCGGGTATCGATGCACGTTTCGCACAAGTCTTTTCTCGCAACAAGATCTCTGGCAAGTATCTCGACCTCAACCATAACCTGGTCAAGGATCTCAAGAACATGGGCATCTGGGAAAAAGTCCGCGAAGCCATCATCGAACACCAAGGTGACATCTCCGAGATCCCGGGTATCCCTCAGTCACTCAAGGAGATCTACAAGACCTCCTTCACCACATCTCCTCATGCCTATATCGAGGTTGCTGCTCGCGCCCAAAAGTGGGTCGACCAAGCATTGTCACGCAACATGTATCTTGCAACCCGTGATATCGATGAGACCATGGGCATATACATGAGTGCATGGAAGAAAGGTCTCAAGTCCACCTACTACCTCCACATGAAGCCTCGTCACACTGCAGAGCAGTCGACCACCAAGGTCAACAAGGCCGAGAAGATGGGCAAAGTCGGATTTGCCTCAGTCGCCTCTACACGCAAATCCGAAGGGGACATGGCCAAGGATCGCGAACCGGTTCCTACGCCATTGAGTGATGCCGAGATCGCACGTATCACGGTCGACAACCGTGTGCCAGTAGCCGTCCCAGCTTCGCATACAGTAGAGGATTCTTTTGCAAGCACTGTTTCCCAAGACATCCAACAAGAAAGCAAACTCCCCTTCCAAGAAAGCAAAAAAATGCCTGAAGTCTCTGTCGCAGCTCCTACAAAAGGCTTCGGGGCAGTCGCCTCCAAGGTTGACCATGTCGAAATGGTCCATCATACAGAACCCATATCCATCCATGCAGATCCTATGACCGAGATGATGCACAAGTTGGCAAGTCACCCGAACGCCACCCCAGTCGCACATTCTTCTGTTATGGCACAACCTACTCCCGTGGCACATGCTCCTATAGGGTTTACTGCACCGCATCCAGTGACTTCTTCTGTTGCCTCGGCTCCCAAGAAACCAACTCTGACTCCAGAACAAGTCCAAGAAATGATGGACAACTTCGGCAAAAAAGACTACCGACCGAGCCATCTGCCATCTTCAGCCATGGAAGATCCGGGTACAGCCAATATTTGTGTCGGGTGTGAGTAGGACAGGAATTTAACCATTCAACTATAGAACAATTAAGAAATAGAAAAGGGAATTTAGGTAGTGCACATCAGAAGGGTTGGTATGTTAGTCTGAGTTTAATAGTTATATTGTTTAATCTTTTAATTTTATGTTGATCGGCAAAGCCTCACCAGAAGATACCAGTTTGCATCCCATCAAGTATCGTTGGGCGTATGATCTCTACATGCAAGCTGTGCGCAATACGTGGTTCCCGCACGAGATCACCCTCAAAGAAGACCTCGATGACTGGGCTCGCATGACCGAAGACGAGCGTCATGCGGTCGAGTTCTTGATGTCCTTTTTCAACCCCGCAGAACTCATCGTCAACCGTTCATTGGCGCTCGGTGTATATCCATACATCAAATCTCCCGAATGCCACCTCTATCTCGCCAAGCAGATGTGGGAAGAAGCCAACCACTGTGTGGCCTTCGAATATGTACTCGACACCTTCCCCTTCGATCGCGAAAAAGTCTTTGCTCATCACCTCAACGTTGCTTCGATGAAGGCCAAGGAAGACTATATCAACAGATACATGAAGCGTATGACCGAGACCTCTCTCGATGTTGAGACAGTTGAGGGCAAGATGGACTTCATCCGCAACCTGGTGGCAACCAACATCGTCATGGAAGGTATCTGGTTCTACTCGGGCTTTATGGTGGTGCTGTCATTCCGTCAGCGCAAACAGCTCCGCAACTTCGGTTCGATGATCAACTGGGTACTTCGTGACGAAAGTCTCCACCTCAAGTTTGGCATCAACCTCATTCACAATATCCTCGAAGAAAATCCAGACCTCCTGACACCAGAGTTCGCCGATGATATCCGTAACATCATCATCGAAGGTGTCAACCACGAAGTCGACTACAACAAAGATCTGTTCCCGACAGGCATCCTCGGTCTCAATGCCGACTATGTTAACCAATATGTGAAGTACGTCGCCGACCGTCGTCTCGAGGAACTCGGCTTCCCAAAATATTACAACGTCACCAACCCTGCAAAATGGATGTCAGCTGCCACGGACGTCTACGAACTCGTGAACTTCTTCGAAGCCCAGAACACCAGTTATGAGGTAGACTCACATGCGCATGGTAAGAAGAAAGAGGAGGTGGTCAAATAGGGGTCAAAAGGGGATTGTCAAATAACTCATGAAGTGGTATAATTGTATACGCACCACCAGACAATCGATCCGATGCGCCTCACGGCGTTCGGATAGGAAAGTCCGAACACCATTCCGCTCACCGTAAGGTGCATCGGAAAAGCACGTAGCAGGTAACTCCTGCCAGGGTAACACCCAGAGGTGCGAACAGTGACGCCCTGAGACGAAAGTCGAAGGGCGCCCCGATCACCGTAAGGTGCATCGGGGCGAGCTTCCCTAGTAATAAGGAAGATGCAACGGCAAAACCCTTACGTTGGTGCAAGACCGTGTTCCGCTCACCGCAAGGTGCATCGGAAAGAGTCGCTAGATCCTCCGTGCGAATGGAGGACCAGATAAATGATTGTCAGATACAGAATTCGGCTTATGGTGTGGCAACATGAAAATACCCGTTCTAAAGACGGGTATTTTCTTTTTTGCTATACTGGGTGCTATATCGGAATAATAACGTTATAACATCCCTATGCACCCAGAACATCATTCTTCGGAACCAGTACCTTCATCTCGAAACGCTTCTCTCGACACGTGGGGATTCCGAATACTCCTCGCAACGAGCGCATTGACACCTCTTGTCTTTGTGACGAGTCCCTATATTGCACTAGAGATCGTCAAGTCTCTCGTCATATCACTCGGAGTGCTCATCTCTAGTGTTTGTATCATATTGTCGACTCACAAGAAGGGTCACCTCACCTTGTTACCACAAAAAGTCTCCTGGGCTTTCGGGATTTTCGGTCTCTCGCTCTTGGCCTCCACGCTGTTCAGTGGCCATATGAGCAAGTCATTCTTCGGCCAAGGTTTTGAGTTTGCAACAGCTGGATTCACTCTGATACTTCTCCTTGCGGTGTATGTGGCGTATGTCTACACGCGAGATCATATATCACGAGTCAAATATCTCTATGTAGCAATGAGTATACCGTTCATGCTCCTGGCACTATTTCACTGGGTTCGCATCATCATTGCTCTGACAGGTACAGACATATTCGCAGGGACATTTTTGCCGACGATCACCTCTACTATAATTGGTAGTTGGTATACATTCGGCGCATATGCAGCCTTCGTGATGTTCTTGGCACTATCAGGACTCTTGTTCACCAAGATGTCCTCGGGTATGCGCAAACTATCATGGGTACTCGTCGGGGTCGGATTCTTGAGTGTCTGTGTAGTTCAATATGTCGTCGTATGGCAAGCCGCTACGGTAGCGACTCTGTTGCTCGCCTATGCCGTCTACCGATATGGTGCACCAGGCTTCGTCTCTTCTGCCCAGGCGTCTCCATCTCGGCGCGTGTCAGGAGCATTAGTTATCTTGACCCTGGTCTTTGCTCTATGTGCATGGAAGGGCGCTATGATCATCGGTCCGGTCGTCGATACATTGAATACACAGTATGCCGAGATCGTTCTTCCGTGGTCATACACGACAGATATCGCCGTCGAGGTCACCAAGACTCATCCGTTGTTCGGTACCGGTCCTAATAGTTTCTTCCAGGCATATGTGACCAGCAAACCCCTTGAGATCAACCAGACTCCTGTATGGAATGCAGAATTCAATGTTGGTTCGAGTGCACTCGGAACATATGTCGCAACTCTCGGCGGAGTAGGTGTCCTGGCACTACTCCTTCTCCTCGGTGTGCTTGCGTTATGTCTCCTCCGTATATATCGCAAGATGCCAGAAGATCCAGCACAGCGTAGTATGCTCATTGTCGCATCTGTTCTCTCGATGTTCCTGTGGTTCATGATCGTATTTTCGATACCTTCTCTCCACATACTTTTCTATGCGAGCCTCATGACGGGTATCATGCTCTCACTCGCAACGAGTTATGGAGTTATTCATGCCACTACGTACCCTCTGAAATCTGAGAAGACAGGCTTGGTCCACCAGAGACTCATTCCAGTTCTTCCGATGGTTCTGGTAATCTTGTGTATCGTCTGGGGAGCCATCTATATCAAAAAAGTCGTGGCACTGTCATATTTTAGTTCCGGGGTACAAGCACTGACGATCACAGGTAACACTGATCAGGCATACGATGCCTTCCAGAAAGCCCTGATCTTCGATACGTCCGATATATATCGTCGAGCCGAGGTAGAGTCGCTCTTGGCGAAAGCTGTCGCCTTGATACGCGGAGATGCTGGGGCGGTCGCCTCATCGACTCCGGAAGAGCTCAATGTTCGCATTATCGGTACGATCAACGACGCACTCAAAGCCGCATCACGAGCGATCGCCTATGATCCGACCAATTATTACAACTATGCTTCCGAGGCTCGTGTATTCGAGGTCGCAGCAAATCTTAAGATGAAGGGTTCTGTCGAAGGTGCGATCGCATCGTATACCAAGGCGATCGCGGCCAGTCCTCGTAACCCACAGATCCATCTCAACCTTGCCCGGTTCTATGCTTCCGAAGGGAAGTTCGATGAGGCGATCGAGTCTACCGGTACTGCACTCAAGATCAAGCCCAACTATCTCGATGCCATATTCCTTCTTTCACAAATATATGTCACTACAGGTAGAGTTGAAGATGCCATTACTGCGACACGTGTAGCTACCGAGATTGACCCATCGAGTGCTGTGGCATGGTTCCAGCTCGGCTTCCTCTACTATAGCGACAAGCAGTATTCTCAGGCAGTAGATATGCTCTCCAAGGCTCTTGCTCTACAGAGTGATTACGCCAATGCGCAGTACTTCCTTGGACTCGCCTATGCATATCAGAACAAGAGGTCTGATGCCATAAAACAATTCGAGGCTTTGACAGTTTCGAACCCTGCGAGTCAAGAAGTGGCACTTATCCTCAAAAACCTCAAAGCGGGTAACGGTCCTTTCGAAGATGCACGAGCCCCTGTGACACCTGCCCCAGAAAAGCGTTCAACATTACCTCTCGATGAGGATGAGTCATAGCATCATCTCGATACGATAATGGTCAAAAAATGGTTTTCAGTTATCGGGAGAGAGATACGTGGCCTCCACGAAGCCGCGTATCTTTTGGCATTGTTCGCCCTGTTCTCTCAGATATTGGGACTTGTACGTGACAAGCTCCTCGCATATATTTTTGGTGCCAGTCATCTATTGGATGTATACTATGCCGCATTTCGTATTCCGGATTTTATCTTTGCGGCAGTAGGGTCGCTCGTCTCAGCCTCGATACTCCTTCCGTTCTTCATGGAACGGTTCAACAAGGGTGAACATGAGGGGAGATCATTCTCTGATGCGATGTTCACGGTATTCTCCGTGATCATCATCGTAGTCAGCGTCATTGTAGCCCTTATTGCTCCGTGGCTCATCCCCAAAGTCATCCCCGGCTTCGCCAATGATCCTCTCTTGCCAGAACTTATCCTGTCGATGCGCATCATGCTTTGTTCTCCGATATTCTTGGGACTTTCGAATCTGTTCTCGAGTCTAACTCAGATGAAGCATCGATTCTTGGTCTATGCGGCCTCACCAGTACTCTATAACCTCGGCATCATCATCGGAGTGATCGCATTGTATCCGATATTCGGGATCTCTGGTCTTGCGATCGGTGTTGCGATCGGTGCCTTCCTCCATATGGCGATCCAGATACCGTTCATGACATTCGAAGGGTTGATGCCACGTCTATCTCTCCGTATAGAATGGAGCAAAGTCAGAAGTGTCTTGTTCGTATCCTTACCTCGGACGATCACCTTGTCTGCCAACCAGCTGGCATCATTCTCACTGGTCTCGATCGCGTCGCTCATGGTCCCTGGATCGATCTCGATCTTCACCTTCGGGTTCAACCTCCAGTCGGTACCTCTGACGATCATTGGGGCGAGTTATTCTTCTGCGGTTTTCCCGACACTGTCACGTCTCTATGTTGAGAACAATATTCGCGAGTTCGTCGACAAGATGGTGGTCTCGGCGCGGCATATCATCTTTTGGTCTATGCCGATCCTAGTTTTGTTCATTGTCTTGCGTGCACAGATCGTCCGTACGGTTCTCGGTGCTGGACAGTTCGACTGGTCAGACACACGACTGACTGCCGCACTCCTGGCGATCTTCGTAGTCTCAACGATCGGGCAGAGCCTGATCATCCTGTTTGTGCGTGCATTCTATGCTGAAGGCAAGACCAACCGACCTCTGTGGATCAACATCATCTCTGCGGTCACGATCGTCGTCCTCGGGTATGTGCTGACATGGATGTTCTCGGTCATGCCGGTCTTTGCCTATTTCTTCGAAGATCTGCTCAAGGTCGCTGGTCAGCCAGGCACGGGAGTTCTGATGCTCGGAGTGGCATACTCTCTCGGCATACTTCTCAATACTATCCTCCATTGGTGGATGTTCGAAAAGGATCATCCTGGGTTTACCAAGCCAGTCTTCGAAACACTGTTCCATAGTTTCTCGGCATCGGTCATCATGGGATATGCGACGTATCTGAGCCTGCGTATCTTCGCCGAGATCTTTCCTCTACAAAAAGTCTGGGGCATATTCATGCAGGGTTTCTGTGCAGGTATCGTCGGTATGATCGTCGGGGTTTTGGTTCTCATCGTTCTGCGCAATAAAGAGCTTGCTGAAGTCTGGACGACTCTTCACAAAAAGATCTGGAAGGCCCCTGTTCCTCCAGCTGAAGTCGAGCATATGTAGGAGCTAGTCCACAATCTCCATCTGCTTCGTTAATGGGTTTGCTTTTGGTAAAACAGGGCATTTCTGCTATAGTGCCTGTCATGAATCCGTCCCATATACGCAACTTTTCTATCATTGCCCATATCGACCATGGCAAGTCGACACTGGCCGACCGACTCCTCGAGATCACTGGTACGATCGAGAAACGCAAGATGCAGGCCCAGGTGCTCGACAGTATGGAGCTCGAACGCGAACGTGGCATCACGATCAAGATGCAACCCGTGCGCATGAAATGGCATCAAGGAAGTCAGGACTATGTGCTCAACATGATCGACACGCCAGGGCATATCGACTTTTCATATGAAGTATCTCGAGCACTCAAGGCCGTAGAAGGTTCTATTCTCCTTGTAGACGCAACCCAAGGTGTACAGGCTCAGACGCTCACCACACTCAACATGGCGCGCGATACCGGCCTGGTGATCATCCCAGTGGTCAGTAAGATCGACTCGCCTCTAGCGCGTACCGACGAGGTCATCCATGAGGTCAGTCAGCTCCTGGGGTGTGCAGAAGGAGACGTGCTCAAAGTCTCTGGCAAGACAGGTGAGGGGGTCGAACATCTAGTCAACGAACTCATCCGCAGAGTGCCACCACCGACCGTCACGCCTACTACCGCTTCGCCGACCTCAGCATTCAACTCACTGGTGTTCGACTTTCAATATTCCAACCATACTGGCGTGATCGTTTATATCCGTGTCATGGCCGGCAGTGTACGTCGTCACGACAAACTTATTTTCAAAGTCGCTGGCAGAGAATTCGAATCGATCGATGTAGGAATATTCACCCCCGAAGAAACCCCGGCAGAGTCACTGTCCGTCGGTGAGATCGGCTATATCGTCACGGGCGTCAAAGAGCCAGGTATTGCATCGGTGGGAGACACTGTCGCCTCGACCAAAGACACCACTCCGGCTCTGGAAGGCTATCAGACCCCTCGACCAGTCGTCTGGGCATCGGTGTATCCAGAGAGCCAGGATGATCTGGCATTGCTCCGCCAAGCACTCAGTAGACTGCGTCTGTCGGACTCTTCATTCACCTATGAAGAAGAGTCCTCAGGCACGCTCGGTCGTGGATATCGATGCGGATTCCTGGGAATGTTGCACCTTGAGATCATTACCGAACGTCTCCGACGTGAGTTCAACCTCGAGCTCGTGGTGACCATGCCGACCATCACCTATATGGTCAGACTCAAGAATGGCAAAGAAGTTCGCGTGTATTCACCGGCACTTTTCCCGGATGACAATGAGATCTCCGAAGTCTTCGAACCGATCGTAACCATGAAGATCATCAGTCCACCGTCATATATGGGCGCATTGATGAAGTCTATCTTCGACCACGAAGGCACCGTGACTTCAGTCGACAACTTTGGTGACAATCGTTCGATGCTGACTATGGAGATGCCGCTCCGAGAGCTGATGCGCAACTTCTTCGACGAGATCAAAAGTGTCTCGTCCGGGTATGCCTCGATATCATATGACATCACCAGCGAACGTACAGCAGACGTAGTACGTATGGATGTTCTCATCGCCGACGAACCGGTGGCGGCTTTTACCCGCGTTGTCTCTCGTCGCCGAGTCGAGCTTGATGCCGAACAAGCCGTCGAGAAACTCCACAAACTTTTGCCGCGTGAACTTTTCACCTACAAGATCCAGGCCAAAGCTCACGGACGTATCATCTCTTCTCGAACCCTCTCAGGAGTCAAAAAAGACGCCGCCGGTACATTGTCCGGTGGAGATATCACACGCAAGATGAAGCTTCGCGAAAAGCAAAAAGAAGGTCGCAAGCGTCTCAAAGAACATGGTACCGTGACTATTCCTCAGGAAGTCTTTGTGCGAATGATGAGGGGAGGAGAATAGAAACTTTTTATCCTAATACCGGGAAGTAGAGAAGTATCATACTAATGATAATCAAGACACTGATAATGATCGATGCGACACGCAGGAATTTTTGGGATTTTTGATGAAATAACATAATAAACCTAGTATACTTGGATAGATGAAATACGGCAACCGTCATGCTCTGCGAATACGAAAATGGGCACATTCACCAGTCACTCTAGCTGTTCTGGTGCTCGTATGTTTCGTATCTGCCAAAGCTGCCTGGAACATCCAAGCCAAGGCACAGCAGACGCGTATCCGTCTCGAACAGGCTCATACCGAACTGGCCAAGCTCGAGGATCGTCAGCAAGCCCTTACCAAAAAGGTCGACATCTTCTCGACCGAAGAAGGTGTCGAGGTCGAGATGCGCACCAAATATCGCGCCGTCAAAGAAGGTGAATTCGTAGCCGTGATCGTCGATCCCAAAGACCAGACATCTGCTGCGGTACATGCAACGACAACCCCTTCACGGGGCTGGTTCAAAAAACTCTTTGGAATAGGGGAGTAGTTCCTACGCGATTTTCAATAACTCACGCACACGAGCTTCGTCAAAACCGATGACGGTCTCGTTGTTGATCTCGATCACAGGCACACCCATCTGACTGGTCTTCTCTACCATCTCTTTGCGTTTGGCGAGGTCAGCAGCGACGTTGTGTTCGGTGTAAGCGATATTGTTAGCCTTGAAGAAGGTCTTGGCCATATTACAGTATGTGCAGGTCGGAGTTGAATATATAGTGACAGTATTCATGGGTGTAAATTATACGTATAATGTCTATTAATGGTGAAAGTAGTATACCATAGTGCGTTTTAAATATGGATATCGCCAAAGAAATCTTTCTCAAAATATTGATATATCTCATCCCGTTTTTGGTTATCGAATGGGCTATTATCCAGTTTTTCCAAAAGATCGGTATTCTCGAGTACTTTTTGTAACGTGATACAATACTACGCATGGATATGATCTTCTCCATAGATACTGCTGTCAATGTCTCCATATCGGAGTACGTGACCGCAGTATTCGCCTCATGTGCTCATTGGATAAGTACGATCGCCGATGCCGAGGTTCTGATCGTTTTGGGTGTAGTATTGGTCGGGTATTTTATCTGGCGCAGACAACGTCGTGATGCGACTATCATGGCGCTTTCTATCATTTCTTCTGCAGTGGTTATTTTCTCCCTGAAAGAACTGGTCGCTCGTACACGTCCATTCAACGCCCTCGAGATCATCATCGGCGACCCAAGTTTCCCTTCAGGTCATGCGGGCATGTCGGCAGCATTTTTTGGAGCTCTCTTGGCGATCCTTCTACCGAAAATGCAGAGTAGAATATCTCGCATCCTTCTGACTGTTCTGGCAGTCTCTCTCATTTTTATCATTGGGATGAGTCGCCTGGTTCTGAGTGTTCATTGGGCTAGTGACGTGGTGGTGGGGTGGGTGATAGGGATAGTAGCGGTAGTGGTTTCGGTGTGGGTGGGGAGGAGGGTGAAGTAAGGTCAGGCATCTAACGTAAAGCATTGATTTTGCATTAGTATCCCTGTAATGTTGGGACAGAGTCGATATTCGACACAGTCAAAAGCACCACTGAGTGTGCTCGTATGAACATCACAACCACATAGATCACATGCCACAATCTGCATCTGAACCACTATCTATCAGTACAAAATGGATCAGCAAATTCAAAGAGTTGAGAATATTATGGGCACATGACGGGAATATCAAACGTCCCCATGTTGTTCTCTCCTCAGGGGCACATTCCAGCAGCTTCTTCAATGCTGAGCTCCTGACGCAAGATCCGTCTTTGCTTGCTGAGGCGTGCACTGACATGGTGACGCTCTTGAGTGAGTATACACATGGGGAGCCTAAGTTTGATTATATGTATACGGCGAGTTACATCGTCGGACCAGCCATGGGAGGTGTCTTGATCGCGCATGGCATCGCCGATGCTCTAGGTCGGTATCGTGGAGCACCATGCTTCTCGGGATATGTTCGGCAAGAAAAAGGAACGATGGTTTTTTGGAAGAGTCACCTGCCAGTCAATTCCGTCGTCATTTTGGCAGATGACGTATTCACAACTGGTGGTAGCCTGAAACGTACGGCCACTGCTCTGGTTGACGCAAACTGCACAGTGCTACCCGTCGTTATGGTGTTGGTCAATCGAATCGGTTCTGGTGCCGGAGAGACTCATCAATTCGAAGGGAGACACGTTATCAGATTGATGGATTCTCATGATACCCGCTGGTTGCCCAGCAAGTGTGAGCTCTGTGTAAAGGGGTCAGAGGCTATATCCCCAGACGGAATGGAGAATTGGAAGCGTCTAACTGCACGGTACTGACATCTCCATTTTCACTCTCAAGCTCGTACACAGTAGTACGGGCTTTTTAATATCTGACCAAACTCTTACCCACCATCGCCTCTGGCACAGGAATATCGAGAAGACTGAGTACGGTCGGCGCTACGTCAGAGAGTCCACCGTCACGGAGTTTCAAGTCCTGTCCGACAAGGATACATGGTACTAGGTTGGTGGTATGGGCAGTGTGTTTGGTGCCAGTGACAGGGTCGATGTTGACCTCAGCGTTACCGTGGTCAGCGATGATGACTGCCGCGCCACCGCGAGCCTCGAGAGTTTCGATCACACGTCGGAGTTGAGTATCTACTGTCTCGATAGCCTTGATGATGGCGGGGACATTGGCAGTATGACCGACCATGTCTGGGTTGGCGAAGTTGATGAAAATAAAGTTGGTTCCGGTAATGATCTCCTCGATAGCTTTGTCGGCGATGGCTTCGGCGCGCATCTCAGGAGCTTCGTCATGAGTCTTCACATCTTTGCGAGACGGCAGAAGTATGTCTTTCTCACCTTCATATGGTTTCTCTCTACCACCATTGAGGAAATACGTTGCATGAGCGAACTTCTCTGTCTCGGCGATGCGAGCCTGGGTGAGGCCTGCTTTGGAGATCTCTTGTCCCAGAGTCGTTTCGATCTTGGCAGGAGGGAAGGCGATCGCACAGGTAAAGTCGACACAGTATTCGGTCAACGTAACAAAAAGAATATCGTTGATCTTCTGACGTTCGAGCATTTTCTCTGACAACATGCGTGCACGGTCTGCGCGGAAGTTGAAGAAAAATACCGCATCATGCTCTTTGATCGCGCAACCAGTACCTTCGAGTGTAGTGCATACGGTAGGCTCGAGGAGTTCGTCGTTTTTGCCAGTATCGTACTGTGTCTGCAGGTATGCAGAAGGTTTGATCTCACAAACATTGCCCTTACATTCGAACATGGCTTGCTCTACGCGAGCGAGACGATCCCAGTTGTTATCACGGTCCATGGCATAGTAACGTCCAGATATAGTAGCGATGAAAAATCCTGATCCGAGTTCCTCGAGTACTTTCTCGAGCTCGACGAGGTACGAAGACGCGCTCTGAGGCGCAGTGTCACGTCCATCAGTGAAGACATGGAGCGCAACTTTTTTGACTCCTTGTTTCTTGGCTAGACGAAGGAATGCGAAGAGATGTTTCTGATGACTGTGCACGCCTCCGTCACTGACGAGCCCTTGGACATGGAGGACGGAGTCGTGTTTTTTGACATGGTCGAACAGTGACAGGAGAGCAGGGTTGGCATCGAACTCGCCAGATGCAATGGCCTTGTCGATACGGACGAGCTCTGTGTCTGCAGGCTTGCCAGCACCGATCGTAGTGTGACCTACTTCGCTATTGCCCATCTGACCTTCAGGGAGGCCTACGGCGTCCCCTGAGGCTTTGAGCAGGGAATGAGCGCTATTCTGCCAGAGGCCGCTGAAGAAAGGTGTCCGTGCGACTGCGATCGCATTGTGGGTCGGATCTTCGCGATACCCCCAGCCATCGAGCACGATCAGCATCACAGGCTTTTTGGGCGTTTTCATAAGGAGGATTGTAGCATGAAAAATAATCCAAATAAAAAACGCCGTACCTACAGGTCGTGCGTTTGAATCGGACGTTCACTGGGTCATTCCAGACCAGTCATTCGAGTGTGGAATGAGTTTCCCAACTTTCCGATATATTCGTCCATATCAGGCACCTCGCTGTTGCCTAGAAAATCCATTCTCTTTGATGACAGCGCCAACATGTAGCCGAGTGCTTGATTGGAAAGTTCTTCTTCTTGACTCAGAATGAATGAAGCGTAGAAATATTCTTCACCTGTTTCGAGCATCCCACCATCGAAAAGACGCGTTACAACGACAAATCTTCGATAATGGTTCGAGACGTAAGCAAGTCTCACGTCTTTTTTGAGAATTTCCTCAAGATCTAGCTTGGGATTATTGTAATGAGTGACTCGACGAATGTCAGCAACTTCGTCCAAGTAGGCTTGGCGTAGCGTTTCGGTTATAGAACTCATAGTTTATATTTTGTGATTGATCCAGGTCACATACAAACATATGTATATCATACATGTCAAGACTACCGAGTAGGGGTAATGTATTACAAAATAAAATTCTTGGGAGTGAAAGATTGAACTATTTTTGGGCGTGATACAATAGTCATACCTGCCAATTATAATTACTTCTAAAATAACTCAATCCATTATGAAAATAAACACCACACAAGCTACTAAAAGCGATTTGTTAGATTATGTTACCAAGTTCGAGTTCAGTGAATTTAGAACAGAAGTTTCTGACAGATTTGACTCTGTCGATAGTCGACTCGATTCACTAGATAAGAGAGTTGATAATCTTGATCGTAAAATTGATTCAATTCGTGAAGAATTTCGCGTCCATACAGGCGTTCTCCTCCAACAGTCACGTGACTACTTCGACACTGCCATGGAATATATGAAAGGTATAGGAGAAAATAAGGCGGACAAAAAAGATTTTGAGGTGTTGGAGATGAAAGTGGAGAGGCTCATTGAAGGTTAAGATTTTTTGCATAAAAAATCCCCACCGCCTACATGTGTAGAGGGTGGGGAGTGAGGAATGTTCGTCTAGTTTTGATAGAACCCGGCAGCTTTCTTGATCAAGAGGCGGATAGGATAGGATTCTTCCGCACCGTCCCATAGGCGTTCCTGTAGCCACTTGAGTGCCTTCAACGCCTGTAGCGAATTTGCATACTCGCAGGCGCGTAACAACAAGGGGTATTGCTGGCTTGTTTCCAGGTATGCATCAGTACTGACATCACCCTCGATATGGGCAAGTACTACAGTTAGTTCAGTTGTAGGGATTAATTCCAGCAACTTTTTGAATGCAAGCTTGTCTTCGTGGGCGTAGCAATCATCAAGTGTGCACCAGATCTCATGGATTTCTTCGAATGTCTTGGCCGTCATAATCTTCACTTGCAGTGCATGACGACGAGTTTCAATCCATGACGCATGGAGTAGAGAGCGAGATTGCATGATATCGGATCCAAATTCGTGAACGAGATCGAGATCTTCCAGATTGCGACATACGTCGAGCGAGTGCCAGAGGATCGCCTCTTTCCGAGCAAATGATTTTGCCTGACTGAACAGTTTCGTGAGCTGGGCAATGTTTCCGGTTTTCAGGATCGATTTCATCTCGACATCCGGTCTTGGTCCTTGCAAGGCAAACTTGATGTCGGTGTTATTGAGGCCAAGATCTTTGGCCATCTTGCTGATGTTAACAGGTACGTTTTTTCGTGAACGCTTCATAAGTACTTTTGGTATGTAGTTTTTGATGATCATATATCCACGGCACCCATGTGTGCATAGGACGATCTTCTGGTACTATTATATCATATATAATACCTATATGTCAATTTTCTTTAAAATCAAGCCTGTAACATTGACATTCGAGCTCAAAAATATCCTATTTTCATATCCCACTTTGAGGTCCCCAAAAGCCCAGGAATGACAAGAGTTATTAGATCCTATCCTTTGACGAGTAGTCAACTCAGTGACGGAGAAGGGAAGGGGCTTGTGCCCGTTTTATAATGCTCGTGCGGGAGATAACCACCCCGCCGAATCATATGGCAAAAAAGAAACCACAAGAGACAGCTCCAGCACCTGAAACACAGGTGCCAGAACAAACAACTCCTGCCTTTCATGCATAGTCATAGATAAGGCGGGTATAGAGCAAAAAGACCCTTATCGGGGTCTTTTTGTATGTATTGACGTATATGTATATTGTCCCTACTTCTTCCCAAAAACCTTTTTACCGAGATACACTGCTTTGGCACCGAGCTGCGCTTCGATGCGGAGGAGCTGGTTGTACTTTGCGACACGGTCGGTGCGAGAGAGTGAGCCAGTCTTGATCTGACCTGCACCGGTACCGACGGCGAAGTCGGCGATCGTAGTGTCTTCGGTCTCACCAGAACGGTGAGAGATGATCGAGGTGAAGGATGCCTTTGTAGCCAGATTGACCGCGTCGATCGTCTCCGAGATCGTACCGATCTGGTTGAGCTTGATCAGGATAGAATTCGCAGAATGTTTTTCGATACCCATGGATAGGCGCTCGATGTTAGTGACGAAGAGATCATCGCCGACGAGTTGGACTTTGTTGCCCAAGACTTTCGTGAGTTCTGCGTAGCCATTCCAGTCATCTTCGGAGAGGCCATCTTCGATCGAGATGATAGGGTATTTTTCACAGAGCATCTTGTACCATGCGATCATTTCACTCGAAGAAAGCTTTTTATTATCACGGACTAGAGTATATACGCCGTCTTTGTAGAGTTCGGTGGCAGCCACATCGAGTGCAATGAACACATCCTTGCCTGGCTTATATCCTGCTAGAGTGATAGCTTCCACGACGACCTCGAGTGCTGCTTCGTTGGAAGGGAGAGACGGTGCAAAGCCTCCTTCGTCTCCGACGGTTGTACTGAGGTGGCGATCGTGAAGGATCTTCTTGAGTGCGTGGAAGATCTCAGTACCAGCTTGGAGTGCAGAACTAAATGTTTTGAACCCAGCAGGCACGACCATGAACTCCTGGATGTCCGCGGAGTTTTCTGCATGTTTGCCGCCATTGATGATGTTCATCATCGGAACAGGCAGGTTCATCGGGAGTTTGGTCTTGGCGATTTTATTGAAATACACATAGAGAGGCCTGTTCATGCTTGCGGCACTTGCATGAGCGAAAGCGAGTGACACGCCGAGGATGGCATTGGCACCGAGCTTGCCTTTGTTCTTGCTGCCATCGAGTTTGATGAGTGCCGCATCGAGCGAACGTTGGTCGAACACTTTTCCTTTGAGTGCTTTGAGGATAGTTGTGTTGACGTTCTTGACGGCTTTGAGGACCGCTTTGCCACCATAGGTTTTGCCACCGTCACGGAGTTCTACCGCTTCGTGACTACCGGTCGAGGCGCCACTCGGTACTGAAGCACGCCCAAAAGATTTGTCTGATAAGGTGAGGTCGACTTCGACAGTAGGGTTACCTCGAGAGTCGAGGATCTGACGTGCGGTGATAGCGGATATTTTGGGCATGGGGTGAATATAGATGAATTGGTAATTTTTTGTCTTGTGTCATTCCCATGAAAATGGGAATCCAGAATTACAGTCTTCTGAAGTACTTTAGTCACAAAACGTGGCCGAGTCTGTGGTCGTGTAGATATAAGTGATATAGCCACGCCCCTGCTCCTGGATTCCCGCTTTTGCGGGAATGACAATTATACTCTAGTTCGTATCTCTGATAGTGAGAACCGGGTACAGCGCCACGAGGCAGACTGCGCCGACAATTGTAAACAAATATGTTGAATCCGTAAACATCAAACCGATCACTGTTATGAGAGGGGCAATGAAATACGAAGCATGTCGAGTGATACGGAAGAACCCGAGCATGCCCGAATCTTGGATAGACACCGTCTTGAAGAAGTAGGTTTCGATCATGATCTCGGCGGCTGCTGCCCCGACGCGTGTCATGAAGAGTGCAAATGCCCAGAGGGCCACACTCCTGTTGGAAGAGATCAATGGAAGCATGGCAGTGGCTACTGCCATGATCGTAAATCCGATCGCCATGATCTCCTTTTCCCCATATCTTCTGTCTGCCAACTGACCGAGAGGATATTGGATCAAGACGAACGGCAACAGCATGATCGTCAGGATAATACCGATCTCATCCCAATCGAACCCGACATGCTGGTGCAGATATATCGGGCTGTACACCACCATCCAGGCATAGAATGTCTGCAAGATAATATTGGCACTAAAAAGTCTAACCCAGTTTTTGCTCGAAGAAATACGCGCCATCAGTTGCCATGGCGAAAAATGTTTGTAATGAGGATCTTTGAATCGTGGGAAGTTGCGATACACGAGATAGAGGAGAGGGAACAGCATCGCCAGAGCCGCTACATAGGTATTGCGATAGTTGTCACCTGCGCCGATGAGCATACTACCGAGGAGTGGCGCGATCACCCATGAGGCATTGAGGGTAGTGATATAGAGACCACGGATCGTACCTACCTTGTGGCCGTCGGTATACACCTCGAGGAAAATGTCGAGCGTCAAACTGATCAGTGACCCCACTGCTGTTTGGAGTGCGAAGAGTATGGCCAGTGCTTCTATCGAGGTCGCCGAGATGAATCCGTACATAAGAGCGATTTGTATACAGATCAGAGCGATCGAAGTGACATGGTTGCCGAGTTTGCGGATCACCCAAGGTGCCAGCAGATATCCAAGAATGCCTGCTGCTGCACCTGCCATATATATCCAGCCGATCGTGCGTGCATCGGTGAAGAGTGCCAGGAAGCTCGAGTTCGAGTATATCGGTATCGCCAGATGCAAAGTGAAGATGAAACCGATCACCGCGATCGTGTAGATGACATGGCTCTTGGGATCAGGACGGAGTTGCATATGTTTCCATTTATTATAGCAGGAAGGTGGTGCGGGGAGGGTGGGGAAATAAATACTTGTAGGCCATAATCAGTGTAAGTGATTGACATGATTCTCGATTAAATGTTAAATCTATACTAGAACTGCTTGTAGAAGAATTGGCTTGAATGCTGATCACTTGTCGCATAAAGCGATGAGTTGCGTGAGCAGTAGAAAGACATAATGAAAAATAAGAAAGTACGTAGTATCACGGTGAAATCCTGTGACTGGAAAGGGATCAGTGACTGTTTCGACATTTACTATGATCCAAGTCCTTACCCTGGTTACCAAGGCAAAGAATTTTTACTCGATAGTCTGAATATTAGTTCGAGTATATACCATCCTCGGACTGTCGATGTTCGTGTTCGGTTGCGACGAAAATCAGAATCCCATTCTTGCTTCGAGAGCAGAGAGACTACGGGTTTCTTTTTCGCTATATCTATGACTCTGGGTGTGAAAAGTGTAAACGTCTCTCATGGGAAGAATTATCCAGGGGGGTCAGAGTTTACGACATTCAATGTACCACTTCAAAAGCAAGAAAGTGAGACTGATGGAATGATCAGGTGCGCTCGGTTAATGTTCGATTCGACTACAGGGGGCACCGAAGATAAAGAAGTTAAAGGTGGGTTGATGTCTAGGTTTACCTATCATATGGAATCTTTGGTCACCATGGGTGATGGAGGGTGGTTTACATTTGAAGACTATTTGAGGAGAAGGCATAATTTACCCCCTCGAACCTGGCGGGTTACTACAGAAAATTAATTTTTTCTCCTGCGCATACCACTTCGGTACAGAATCGAAGTGGTTTTTCTTACCTATTGCCTTTTTTATCAGGAAATGCTACATTTTTACCACTTATATGAAGAAAGACATCCACCCACAAGACTATCGCCAGGTGCTTTTTGCCGACAATTCCAGTGGTGCACAGTTTGTGATCTCCTCAACTATCAAGACCAAGGACACCCTCAAGGCCAAAGATGGCAAGGAATACCCAGTTCACTATGTAGAAATCTCTTCTGCATCACATCCTTTCTATACCAACCAAGACAAGACTATCGATACTGCAGGTCGCGTGGAGAAATTCAAGACTCGTCAGGCAAAGGCGAAGAAGTAGATTTACGATTTAGGATTTAAGAATGACGCAACATGTTTGTATGAATGCGATTTATTCTTAAATCATACTTCTTACATCTTAAATCTATGAACTTAGAAATCTACAAATCCAACCCCAAGACCTCTTTCTTGGCCGGAATGTACGAAAAGCTTCTCAAGGATGAACAGGAAGTCCGGACAATGATAGAGAAAGATCCTTCGCTCAAAGAGATGGGTGAGGCAGATTTGTCGTCTATTGTCGACCAGAAGTCTTCTCTCTTGAAACAGATGGACGAGATCCTCGAAGGTGACAAACAAGAAGAAGAGAAGCCCAACGAAGTCATCCTCGAAGTCCGTGCCGGGGCAGGAGGTGACGAGGCGGCGCTTTTCGCGGCAGAACTCCTCGATATGTACAAGCGATACGCGGAAAGTAAAGGCTGGTCAGCGCGCATCATCGAAGAGTCCAAGAATGATATCGGTGGTTACAAAGAAGCATCCCTCGAGCTCAAGGGCAAAGGCGTATATGAGGATTTTCGTTGGGAGACGGGCGTTCATCGCGTTCAGCGTGTGCCAGAGACCGAGAAAATGGGTCGCATTCATACCTCGACCGCCTCGATCGCTATCATGCCGATCCGCAAAAAGTCCAAATTCGTCATTAACCCTGTTGACCTTGAGATGGAATTCTCTCGTGCCGGTGGCAAAGGAGGTCAGAACGTCAACAAAGTCGAAAGTGCCGTGCGTCTCATACACAAACCAACAGGTCTTGATGTTCGTTCGACCGTAGAGCGCAGTCAGAACGCCAACCGTGAACGTGCCTTGGCGCTCCTGACATCCAAGCTCGAAGCGCTCAAAGAAGCCGAAGAGGCCAAGAAATTCTCTGCCGACCGCAAGGGGCAGATCGGTACTGGCGACCGTTCAGAGAAGATCCGTACCTACAACTATCCTCAGGACCGCGTCACCGACCACCGTATCAAGCAATCCTGGTACAATCTCCCCATCATCCTCAGTGGCAAACTAGCCCCCGTCATCGAAGCTCTCCATGAATTCGAGAAAACCGGCAAAACCGGTGGGGAAGCCGAGGATGAGGAGTGATCTGGATTGACTTACCTACACTATTCTGATAAGTTATTACCTACCTATGTCAACAACCACAAAGACTATCGATACGATGTTTTCGGCCGGAGCGCACTTTGGTTTGGGCCGTTCCCGCCGTCATCCGACTATTGCAACCTATATTTTCGGTACCAAGAACAGTACAGACATTTTTGACCTCGAAAAGACCACTCCACTTCTCCAGAAAGCAACAGATTTCGTAGCAACCCTCGCCAAAGAAGGCAAGACCATCCTCTTTGTAGGTGGCAAAAAAGAGGCCTCTAGTGCTATCAAGATCATCGCACAGTCTCTCGACATGCCATACGTAGACAGTCGCTGGATCGGAGGAACTCTCACCAACTTTGGTCAGATCCGCAAGCGCATCGAACGTTATGAGAAACTCACCTCAGATCGCGAAAAGGGCGAACTTTTGAAATACACCAAGCGTGAGCGTATGCTCCTCGACAAAGAGATCGCTTCTCTCGAGAAGATGTTCCTCGGCATCGTTTCTCTCAAGAAACAGCCCGACGCCCTCTTTATTATCGACCCTCGTCACGAGAAGATCGCCCTCAAAGAAGCCAAAGACATGAATGTTCCTGTTATCGCATTGGCAAGTTCAGACTGTGATATATCTGAGGTTCAGTATCCTATCGTAGGCAACGATGCTGCAAAGACCAGTATCCAGTTCTTTGCCGAAGAGATATCGCGTGCCTATCAAGCAGCCAAGAAGGTTGCATAACCCTGACGAGCATGATCAGCCCATTCATACTATTGGGTAGGCGGAAACACAGAGGAACCTTCGCCGATATTTCCGAAAAAAAGGCCACTCTTGCTCAGGCGATGCACGTATCACCACAACCTTTAGAAACAAAACCAACTACATCATCCATGATAACTACCGAACAAATCAAAGAACTTCGCGACCAGACAGGTGTCTCAGTCATGCAATGCAAGAAAGCTCTCGAAGAAGCGGGGGGTGATTCCGCCAAGGCGCTCGTTATCCTTCGCAAGAAGAGTGGCGAACTCGCCGCAAAGAAGGGTGACCGCACTTTTGCTGCTGGCGTCGTACAGGCATATATCCATGCCAACGGCTCACTCGGAGCTATGGTTGAGCTCAACTGCGAGACGGACTTTGTCTCCAATAACGAAGAGTTCAAGACGATCGCTCGTGATATCGCTATGCATGTCACTGCCACCAACCCAAAGTTCACCAGCAAAGATGATATCACCGAAGCAGACAAGAAAACCGCTCGTGAAGTCTTCGAGGCAGAAGTCAAAGGCAAGCCAGAGCCAATGCGTTCCAAGATCCTGGAAGGCAAACTCGACGCATATTTCGCCGAGATGGTCCTCCTCAACCAGCCATTCGTCAAGAATCCTGACATTACCGTCCAGGGACTCCTCGATCTTGCCACTCAGAAGTTCGGCGAGAAGGTCGCTGTGGCCCGATTCGCGCGCTTCAAGGTTCTCGAACGTTAAGGTATAATATACCTCTCCCTATGTACACACTCATCGCTGTTTTTTATGTGTCTTTGGCGGGTATCATGTGCATGATTCTGCTCAAGGGGCGCGAGCACAAAACTGGTCATCCCACGATCGTGTCTCGCGTAGGGAGCGGGACAGATCATATATTTCATGCTATCTTTTCTCGTGTTGGCCGCTGGATATCCTATGCCAACCGTAGAACACTGATCGTCCTGGGACAGCTCATTGCATTTCATACACTGGTACATGTCCGCAGGGTATACGTAGAGGTCAAGCATCGCACCCTCCAAAATCCCCACGGTCGCAAGATCCTCGACGCCGTTCGAGGTCGTGGTGAGGTCAAGAAGCATGGCGCGTCCTTGTACCTGCGACGTATTTCCAGTAGAGGCAAGTAGAGTTCGTGTAGGGTATACATGCCACCTTAGCTCAGTTGGTAGAGCAACGCTTTTGTAAAGCGAAGGTCCCCAGTTCAAGTCTGGGAGGTGGCTCAGGAAACATAGAAGGAAAAAGAAGGTAGAGTTTAGGATTAAAGTTTAATATGAAGAATAATATGAAAAATCTACAAAAAGGTTCAACATCAATATTATTGCTGGGAGTATTTGTTTTAATTGTTTTAGGAATAGGTGTATATTTATATGCTACACGTAATGAGCAAAATATCTCAGAACGGTTTGATGGTCAGGAGCTTAATCAGCCAGACAAGACAAACAAACCTCAATCTGTAAAATATTCAAATATCTCTTATAAATACAGTTTCTACCATACAGAACCTCCTTTTTCTGTTTTGGCATGTAACGATTCTTTACAAGGTACAAAATTGTTGAAAAGTGATGGGACGGAGGATTTTGTGATTATTTATAACACATATTCTACTTCGACATCATCGTTACCAACATGTAAGCAATCCGTTGATTGGTATAAAGTTGACGCGCATCAAGCATCGGTAATGGCAGTAAAAGAATCTGATGAGTCATGGAAGGAAAGAGTAATAGAATTTCAGAAAATATCAAATAATACCGTTAAGGTTATTGAGTCGCCAGCAAATGGATTATTGGAAAATCTATACAGAAAACAAATTGTAATTGGTACACATCAAAAAATGATTAATGGAAAAAATGTAGAAGTTGCAGATACAGACGTGCAGATCATTTCACGACACAATGGAATCTCTTACATTATTAGGACTGATGCCCTAGGGAGAACTGCTGTTTTTGGGTTACTTAATACCTTGACCTACAATATTGAGTAATAATAAACTACGTTTCATTATGGCAATCATCAATATCGACCGTTCCGAAGAAAAAAGACTCATAGGCAGTCTCTCGTCCCGCACCGACGCCGATGCGAACCGTCTCAAACGCTATGTGGCAATGCCAGATCTTTCAAGATCTGAAGGCAACCCACTCAAAGAGATAGTGGATCGCGCCTCGAAGACCAAGAGTCTCAGTGGTTTCGATGTGATCAATATCCCCGAGATTGTCCCAACCGACATTCTATTTGACCTGTTCAATATGCCTGAAGGGCACCCAGCACGTAGCAAGTCGGATACCTACTATGTCGACGAGAAAAACGTCCTGCGTACTCATGACACAGTGTTCTGGTACTACTATCTCAATACTCCCGAGATCAAAGAGAGGATTGCACGCAAAGAAACACTCGGCGCGATCTGTTACGGCAAAGTCTATCGCAAAGACGAGATCGACAGTCGACACATGAACGTGTTCCATCAGTTCGGCGGTCTACTTCTTGCGCCAGATGAGGTGAAAACTATTACTCCTGAAGAGCTCAAGGCGGCACTCTCAGAGATCGCTCGTAGCATATTCGGTGATGCTGTCGAATTCCGATTCTACGACCACAATTTTCCATACACAGACCCAAGTTTTGAGATGGAAGCCTTCATCAACGGTCGCTGGATCGAGCTCCTTGGTTGCGGTATGGCACGCAAGACCGTGCTCAAAAACTGCGGTCTCGAAGGGTACAATGGATGGGCCTTCGGGTTTGGTCTCGAGCGTCTGGCGATCTCTTCGATGTCTCTGCCCGACATCCGACTTCTCTGGTCTACAGATGAACGCGTGACGAGGCAACTCAAGCTCGGTCAAACATACCAAGAAGTCAGCAAATACCCACCGACTCTGCGTGATATCTCATTTATCGTGGACAAAGACGTGGCCCTCAACAACTACTACGAGATCGTACGTGAATATGCCGGCAATCTCATCGAAGAAGTCACGCATCTCGATACCTTTGAAAATCCCGCCAAGTTTGGCGCTGGTAAAGTCAGTCATACCTTCAGGATCATATATCGCTCGCCCGAAAGGACTCTGACCAACGACGAAGTCAACGAGATCCAAGACAAGATTCGCGAGAGGACGGCGAGTGAACTCGGGGCAGTGTTGAGGTAAGGGGTGCCATCTATAAATAGCTATTAGAAAACACTTTCGAACACCTGTGAACTTGTACAGGTATTTTTTGTTGTTACAATTATCTCATCTGCCAGACTATTATCGCTAATTTTTTTTATTCAATATGATCAAAGATTCGGATATTGTTACAAAGAGGTACTTAACGAAAGAATTAAATTCTTTTCGTACAGAAATGAAAGAACAAAAGATAGAGATTATTCGAGAGATACGGATCATGATGCATGAAACTATGGATGGGGCGATGGAAAATATGAAATTATATCATCAAGAAGAAAACAATCGTCATGTTGGCGCGGTCATTGAAGGGATGAAAGACGATAATAGAGGTATTAGAGATGGGATTAAGATGGTTGAAGGAAGGGTAGACGATCATGAAAATAGATTACAGGCTGCGGGTATATAAGACTCATAAAATAGGCCACATTTGGCTCATATATGCACGTGCATAGCAACATGATTTCTGGTATACTCTAGGTATAAAAGTCTAGGTACTTTTCCGTATATATGGCAGATACATCTGATGAAAAAAAGGCAAAAAAGGGGGGCTATGATGCCTCCTCTATCCAGGTTCTCGAAGGTCTCGAACCAGTTCGTAAACGCCCCGGTATGTATATCGGTACCACTGGTCCCGATGGTCTCCATCACCTTGTATGGGAGATATTCGACAACTCTCGCGACGAGGCCATGGGAGGTCACGCCAACGATATCGAGATCGCACTTTTGCCAGGCAACCGTGTTCGAGTCGTCGATAATGGCCGCGGTATCCCTGTAGACGTACACAAACAGAGCAAACTCTCTGCACTCGAAATGGTTATGACGGTGCTCCATGCGGGAGGTAAGTTCGGTGGGGAAGATAGCGGATACAAGGTCTCTGGCGGTCTCCACGGCGTAGGTGCTTCGGTAGTTAACGCTCTTTCAACAGAAGTAAAAGTCTTGGTTCACAAAGATGGTGGTATTCACAAGCAAGAATACAACATCGGCAAACGCAAAGCCGCAGTCAAAAAGATCGCCTCCACGAAACAGCAAGGCACGATCGTGATGTTCCAACCAGACCCAACCATCTTCAAAGAAGGTGTGGTGATGGATTTCAAGCGTATCGTGACGCATATGCGTCAACAGGCGTATCTCGTACGGGGACTGCGCATCTCTGTCATCGATGCTCGTGATCAGGTGGAGGATTTCGGTCAAGACGATGAACTTTTCTATATTCGTGACACAGGAGTTGACGCGCCTTCCTATACGTTCTTCTTCGAAGGAGGTCTCGTCTCTCTCATACGCTTCACCAACCAGCTCCTTAAACCGATCCATAAGAACATTTTCTATGTTGAAAAAAAGGTAGAAGGTGTCGAGTCTGTAGAGGTTGCTCTGCAGTACTGCGACGACGTGTCGCCGCATCTCATGGCATTTGCCAACAATATCTATAACCCAGAAGGTGGTACTCATGTTACCGGTTTCAAGACTGCCCTCACTCGTACCCTCAACACCTACGCAAAGAACAACAATCTTGCAAAGAATGGTGAAGATACTTTTACCGGAGACGATGCGCTGGAAGGTATGACTGGTGTGATCTCGGTGAAGTTACGTGAGATCCAGTTCGAAGGTCAGACCAAGGCCAAACTCGGTAGTATGGAGGCTCAGGGTGCTGTTGCCAATGTATTCGGCGAAGCCTTTGCGATGTTCCTCGAAGAGAACCCGGACGATGCTCGTGCCATCGTCAACAAGGTCATCTTGGCCATGAAGGCACGCAAAGCCGCCAAAGCCGCCAAAGACTCAGTTCTCCGCAAAGGTGCACTCGAAGGCATGACATTGCCGGGCAAACTAGCCGACTGTCAGTCCAACTCTCCTGCAGAATCCGAGCTATTCATCGTAGAGGGAGACTCTGCAGGTGGTACCGCCAAGCAAGGCCGTGATCGTCGCATCCAGGCTATATTGCCACTGCGAGGCAAGATCCTCAACATCGAACGTGCACGTCTCGACCGTATGCTCGGCTCCGAACAGATCAAGAACCTAATCCTGGCCTTCGGTACGGCTATCGGTGACACATTCGATATCACCCGGTTGCGCTATCACAAGATCGTCTTGGCAACAGATGCTGACGTCGACGGTGCACACATCCGTACGCTCATTCTGACGCTTCTCTATCGCTATTTCCGACCATTGATCGACAGTGGATACGTCTATATCGCTCAGCCACCACTCTACAAGGTCAAACGCGGCAAAGAGATCTTGTATTTCTATGATGAACAGTCCAAGGTCAAGGCTCTGGGCAAAGAGTTCGACGAGTCACAACTCATCGTAGATACTGACGCACAGGATTCTCGAGAACAGCTCCTCGAAGCCGCCGAAGCTCCAGCAGATGAAGGGGAGGTAGAAATAGAAGGCAAGACTCGCACTCCGAAAGTCTCCATCCAACGCTACAAAGGTCTGGGAGAAATGAACGCCGACGAACTCTGGGAGACCACTATGGACCCCTCTCGTCGTATTCTCAAGCAAGTCACGATCGAAGATGGTCAGGACGCTGACAAGATCTTCGATATGCTCATGGGTCAAGATGTCCCTGCCCGCAAATCATTTATCCAGTCCAATGCAAAATTGGCCAATGTGGATATATAGGTTACATCTCTACTTTTTGTTTTTGAGATATTCCGCATATCTATCTCGTATAACCCACGAAGCTACCTCAAAGATGAGTTCGAGAGGTTCGTTTGGATGGTTGACGGCATGGTCCTTGAGAGGGTCCATAGCAGGGATTTTTTTGAGTTCCATGAGTGCCAGGAAGGCGCCTTTTTCGTAGTCGTAGAGAGTTCGGAGACCTTCGGAGTCCATGAGTGAAAAGAGCTCCCTTTCTATGATAGGGAAGACTTTTGTGTTGAAACCAGAATCCTCCAGAAGTTTCTTGCCGTTTTCGGCAGGGACGATCGGACTGTTGGCAACGCCGTATTTCGTATGTAGTTGCAATGCACGAACATCCAAGGCGAGGTTATGAATAGAGCCACGGACTTCTTTCAAGCCGTCGTCAAGATCTTTCCTGAGTCCATCAGTTATTTTTATGAGACTTTGAACCCGTTCGTCCGTACGAATGATGATCTCCTTGGTTTTTCCAAGGAGGAGAGTGGAAGTCCATCCACCGATCTTTTCTAGTGTAGAGAGTGTGCTATTCATACACAAAGTGTACGCCCAAAAAAATTCAAGATCAATATTGCGAATGACCTTTTTTCAATTTGTAATATATATCTATAGATAGCAGAGCTACACCGTCCTGACTTTGAGCTTCGAAGATCTCTTCTTGTCGAGTTTAGGAAGTTTCAATATCAAAAGGCCATGCTTCTCAACTGCTTCGGCTTCGTCGACGTCGATCTCTTCGGGGAGTTGGATGGTGCGAGAGAATGAACCCCAGTAGAGCTCGCGGACATAGTAGTCGTCTTCGTTGGAGATGCGCTCTTCTTCGCGTTTGCCACGAATGGTGACTACGTCACGGGCGATCGTTACATCGAGATCGTCAGGGCGCACACCGGCGATCATACTCTTGATGATGATCATCTCGGGAGTTTGGTATACATCGACAGTGAGCTCACCCTCCTTCTCTGCTTCTTCGTCGATCCAGGAGGATGTTGCTACTTCTTCGTCAGGAGAAGTGTCTCGGTGAGCGACTTTTGATTTTGCAGGGGCAGTGTCCTCATCCATTCGGATGGTTCCTGTCAGTCTCTCAAAAAAAGATCTCTTTTCTTTGCTCATATGTATAACAATATTTTAATTTTATTTAGTATAGCATACCCCTATCCTTGAGAACGAAGTCGACGGTGAACAACTTTTACTTCTTCGAATAACATGATCAGGATTACTACTCCGACCCATACCCAGGCGAAGGTGCGAAGGGTATTGGTAGCTCCACCAGCGATGATAGAGAGGTTGAAAGCTGAATGGAAGGTGATCGCAAGACCCAAGCCTACGATGAGGCCTATGATCTTGGCTAGGTATCCTCTGTAGAATGTCCAGCCCAAGGCAAATCCGATAAGTGCAGAGCTTACCACGTGGACCAGAGTCGACCCCATAAAACGCATATTACCCATAACAACTCCTTGCCAGACGTTACCTTCGAGGAGTGGTGTGGTGATAAAAAGGGTATTCTCGAGTGCCGCAAACCCCAGTGCCACGGTGATGCAATAGATCATGGCGTCGATAGGCTCATCGTTCTGACTACTAAGAAGGGCACATATCACGACCGCAAGGAGTTTGACGACTTCTTCTATGGCAGCCCAGGCAATATAGCGACTCTGTGTGTCAGTGAAGATGTCTGCCACATACTTTTCCCCTAATATTGCCGCCACAACCGCTATCATGCCCCCGAAAAAGGATACGGTGAGGATCATGCGTGACTCTGGATGTGCGATATCTTCGCGAGTCCAGAAGAAGAGCCATACCAAAGAGGGGACAATACCTGCCAATGCCGCATAAAGAAGAGTGCTCATACGTTTGTATCAGTATATCACGGGGTTATGCTGAGCCCTGTGGAATAATAACTCAAGGGTACTGGGTATTGACAAAAGACTCAATATAAGTTATACATTGACCAGATCTTGTAGAGAACCGATAGGTTCTCTGACGTAACAAGCGAATTCCACAACAAAACAAACCAGTACTATCGAATGAAAACAACACGGTTATCTCTCCTCCTGACATGTGTCGCAATGACCCTCTTGTCTGTTGCGGTGCATGCGTCCGAAATCACCCTCATCAAAGTCGAAAAGCCGGCCAAATCCAAGGCGTCTAGTGACCCTTTGATTTCGGCAGCAGGTTCGTCCGGCGGCTCGCTGCCCCAGATTGCCTCACGTCCTGAACGTCTGGCTATCTCCTCGGTCTGTGTAGGAGCTTCGCCAAGCGTTACACAAAACAGGCGTAACGCGATTGGTGGTCTCATTGGCATGACTGTCAATACGAGCCCTGATCATCCAGAGGGATGGTACGTTATTCCGACCAATGGCTGGCAATGGCATCATGTCATCGCCTCCAGCACCTTCGGTATGTGGCGTGGCAAGACAGGCACGAACATCGCCGACAACCTCCTTACTCAACGTGGCAATCGTATGGTCATCAGTGCCACGGGACAGTATCCAGTGAGTGCATATCAGTGCAGGATCGCAAGTACCCTGACGAACATCACTTCATCTACGTTCGCTATCGGCAACGATTCGCAGACGCGACAGGAGTTGCCGTTCAATGTCAACTTCGTAGGACTCAATTTTGGGCCCAACGAGGTTATGGAGTCAACGAATGATCCTGAAACGGGTACCTGGACAGAACGAGGTGATGATAAGGTCTATTCCAATGGACAATTGCCCTCATCGGTCAGCTATCATGCCTGGGTCAGATTTGGTGCCACCGTCGTCGTCACTGTCGGTAGCCCTTCGAGTATGGATCAGGTCAAAAACCAATTCATCACTGGAGCCCCTACCTTCACTGCCGAGCTGATCAGGTCAGGGGTTGTGATCGACACTCAGACGGTTACGGCAGAGTTGCCGACATTGACGATCGTCGCTGATGCTCGTTCCAGTACTGGTCAGGTAACTGAACTCCTCATGGAGGTCGTTGCCGGACAGGATGATGTCACCTACCACTTCCAGTCGTCTCCTGACTTCATGGATCCCTGGAATGAATACGAGCTCAATGTGTTCAAAGGAGAGAGCGTTCGTGCGAATATCCCTCCTTTTGGACAGACGTTCTTCAGAATCAAGGCGATCTTGCCTTAAATTCGCGTTTTATACGCTTCAAGCCTCATCGTTGTTACAGACGGTGAGGTTTTTCTATTGGCTTCAGGTCTGTTCGGGGAACCGTAAAATCCATTGACAATAACTATCATGTATGGTAGTCTCTCGTTACTGTTTCGAACAGACATATTACTAGAAGCAGGTTAAAAAACTTATATTTATTATGAAAATTCGCCTATTTATCTCAGTATTTGCAGTCATTGTGGCTCTTTTCCTCTTGGTAACTCCTGTCTCAGCACAGGTATCCAATGGCGGAGATGACATCGTGACTTCGACCACTGTTTCTAACGGATCAGATGATACTGCTGGTTTCGCAGAGGCAGAGAGTGCAACTGTCACTACTACCGTGTCCAACGGTGGAGACGATGTTGCAGGATTCTCTGAACCTCAGAATACCAGTGTTACAACCACTGTTTCTAATGGAGATGATGATGACAAGACTGTTGTCACTACCCCTACCGACAGCAACACTTCTTCTAACAGCGGCTCATCCCGTCGTCGTTCAGGTGGATCAAGTTCATCAGCTGTTTCAGCTTCATGTCCTTTGATCACTTCAAATATTCTCAAGATGGGTGCCAAGAATGACGCTGCAGAAGTTGCACGTCTCCAGGCATTCCTCAAGGATGTCGAAAAGATGAACGTTGAAGTCAACGGTTCATTCGATGCGCAGACCGAAGTTGCTGTGAAGTCATTCCAGATCAAGTACAAGGACACTATCCTTGCACCATGGGATGCAACACGTGCTTCTGGTATCGCATACATCACTACGATCAAGAAGATCAATGACATCGCCTGCAAACAGTCAATGACATTGTCTGCTTCTGAACTCGCTATCATCAAGGCATACGGATCACAGACTTTTGTCTCTGGTTCTGTCGAAGGTTCATCTTCGATCGATCTCAGTGGCGTTGAAGTTGGTTCTGCTGACGATGTAACAACAGGCACAGATTCTAATGTTGCTGGTGCCGCTCAGGCTCCTGTCCTCAAGCGTTTCTGGAACTTCATGACCGGTCTCTTCAGATAACCTCTAATTCAAACCCAATTGTTTGGTACCATGCGCCCGGATATCTCCGGGCGTTTTGGTTGCTGTATAGAATGATCCTGCAAGGGCGATCATCAGGGCATTGTCACCCGAGATATGTCGAGAAGGCAGGAGTATCTGAGCGTCGTATTCTCGGGCTTTCGTAGAGATGTGTTCGCATATGTATGTGTTGGCACTGACGCCGCCCCCGAGGATCAACGTCTGCGCACCAGTCTTTTCGAGTGCGTTGGTTACTTTGTGTACCAGAGTATCAGTGATCGCTTGTTCGAACTCACGCGCGAGGCCGAGCTTGAAATGATCATCGAATACGCCATCTTTTTCGGCTGCACGTACAGCATAGAGTACGGCCGTCTTAAGTCCTGAGAAAGAAAAGTCGAGATCACCACTCTGTATCATCGGACGAGGAAGTGCAACAGGTGCAGGAATGTTCTCGTCGCGTCCCTTGTGTGCCAGGTGGGCAAGCTCTGGTCCACCAGGATAGGGGAGTCCGAGGAGTCGGGCGGCTTTGTCGTAGGCCTCACCGACGGCATCGTCGCGGGTCTTGCCGATGATGCTATAGGTACCAATCTTCTCTATCGACACGAGCTCGGTATGTCCGCCACTGATGAGAAGTGCCAAGCTTGGATAGGCGACAGGTTTGAGTTTCTGCCAGGTTCGACTGGTCGATGCATCATCCTGCAAGAGTGAGCCGACCACATGACCCTCCATGTGGTTGACGGGGATGATGGGAACATTCCAGAGTGTGGAGAGGATCTTGGCAGCAGTGATACCAACCCACAGTGCCGGCTCAAGCCCTGGTCCCTCGGTGACAGTGATCTGGTCTATGGTCGGGATAGTAGAGAGGAATGAAGAACCCTGTAATGCCTCGAGTAACTCTGGGTTCTGTGCCGAAAGATCCGAACGGAATCTCTCTGTTACCCCGCTGAGATCTGCTACTTTTTGTGATACCGGAAGATCGGCCAGGATCTTCTGGAGCAGAGGGAAGATATGCTTGCCATGTTCACGCTTGGCTAGTGCGGGATATACTCCGCCATACTGACTATGGAGGCTTGCCTGTGAATGGACGAGTGAGTTGATCACTCGATACTCTGTGGCACCTGCATTTTCACGTGTCTCGATCAATGCGAGTGCCGTCTCATCACAACTTGTTTCTATGCCGAGAATGATCATTTCATTATTTAACTATTGAACCATTAGACCATTTCACCATTAGAAGACCCTCACTAGTTTAATTGTTCAATGGTTGAATGTTTATTTTGGTGCGCGATACAGGATTCGAACCTGTGACCCTCCCCACGTCAAGGGGATGCTCTACCAACTGAGCTAACCGCGCATATATAAGCTTTGAAACCTCTACTATATTTAATCAGCCTCCATAAAATGCAGTCTAGCAAAAAGGAGGGGAAAAATCTATGGTATGTTGCATTTATAGAGGTCTTTGTGTAATATCTCCAACGGAGAGTTGAGTGCCGAAAGTCATGCGCTACACACTGTGTAGGTGACGAGAGGGTTAAAAACCCAGATCAATAGCTAAGGTTACGACGGCTACAATCGTCAAACTCGCGTTGGCAACGCAGAAGTACCGAAGCTTTGGATGAATGAGCTCAGCAGACATGCGACGCATTTCGCAGAATCGTTGAGTATACGAAGACAAGACACCGTTGCCAAGGTTCAGTCGTTTTCGTTCTGACATTGTCAGTTTCGTGGTAGGTTTCAACTCTCCTCAATTTCCGTCCTTCACTTCGGTGGAGGATTTTTTATTACCCAATAATTATTTCTCAATCCACTTACGATCATCCTCGAGACTCTCGGTGAGGCGGAACTTCGTCATCTTGGCGATAAGGGTTAGAGGCAATGGTTGGTCATGGGGGAACTGCACCGAACCAGGAGCATGCTTGTACTCTTTGAGCTCTTTCGAGAAGGCTTGTATCGTACTTGGGGTAGGGTAGAAGCCGATATGGTTCTTGAACCCGCCATAGATGACCAATATTCGTTTCATGGAAAATGAAGGCATGCTCCACTTGATCCCTTCGGTCGCTTTCGGTGCGACTTTGCGGATAGTTGCACGTATCTGAGACAGGCGTTTGCGAACTTCTAGTGGTTGGGATTGCAGATACGATTCAATGGTTTTCGTGGGGGTCATGAAGATGAAAATATTTCGAGATAGCTAAATTGGTGACCCTACCGGGAATCGAACCCGGATTAGCGGATTGAAAACCCGCTGTCCTAACCGTTAGACGATAGGGCCAAAATACCTGTTTTGGTAAAACCAAATATAACATAAGACTATCGATTTGAGAATATGTCTGGCAGGTCACCCCTTTTTACAGATATACCCAAAAGATGGTAGGGTAATAGGGCTCAATAGCGAGGTCGGACCTTGCTTGCGAGTATACAACACGGAGAGATGGCAGAGTGGTTGAATGCACCACTTTCGAAAAGTGGCAGGGGCGAAAGTTCCTCGGGAGTTCGAATCTCCCTCTCTCCGCAGTGAACTGAAATCGCTTGCGATTTCGTGAACAAGGAGAAGCAACGTGCTTGAGCACGTTGCGTGAGGGATTCGAAAAGGTTGAACATATTTTCGAGTCCGAGCTTGTCGAGGATGAGAAAATGTGAAACCTGTACAGAGTCTGTAGGACTCGAATCTCCCTCTCTCCGCAGTGAATAGGAATCAGGAAACCGACTTTCCAAACCGCGCTTTCTGTGTTACCTTGAAAAGCTCAATTATATGGCAGAACTCGTTCAGGAATCCAAAACAGAATCCAAAAAGTCACAGCCGAGTATGTTCTCGATGCTTCGGCAGTATGCGTTGCTGACATCACTTTTGGCGGTGGCAACCATCGTGGGTAATGGGTTGGGGTTGGCGGTACCGAAATACATTTCGATGGGTATCGACATGTATTCACGAGGGGAGAGTATTGCTTCGTCCTTCTATATACAGTTCCTGATCCTCTCTGTACTCATTTTCGCCTTCACCTATTTTCAGGGAATATTCCAGTCATACCTCTCCGAGAAAGCCGCACACGCTATTCGTGAGGAGCTCGCAGACAAGATCTCGGGTATGACCTTTGCACGACTCGAGCAGGAGACTCCAGCCAAACTCCTGACCAACCTCACTTCAGATATCGATGCTATCAAGGTCTTTCTTTCGATGGGTGTGGCGACCGTCATATCTTCGGTTGTGGTTATCATCGGCGCATCGGCGCTCCTCATCCATATCGACTGGAGATTGGCTCTCGGAGTGTTGACTATCGTGCCATTGGTCGGAGTGCTCTTCTTCTTTGTATTCAAACAGCTCGGCCCGCTTTTCAAGAAAACGCAGAGTCTCGTCGACTCATTCAACACCATCATGAACGAGAGTATCATCGGCTCGGCCATCATCCGTGTCTTCGACTCGGGCAAGCTCGAGCATGCCAAGTTCGACACCGTCAACACCGATGCTCGTACTACCGGACTCAAGATTTTGAAATTATTCTCATTGGTGATACCAGCCATCGGAGCGATCTCCAACATGGCATCACTCGTTATATTGCTCTTGGGAGGCAAGTTCGTCATTACGGGCACGTTGTCACTCGGAGATTTCGCTGCATTCAATAGTTATGTATTCATCCTGATCTTTCCTTTTATTATGCTCGGTTTCGTATCGAGTATCATCTCTCGAGCTCAGGCCTCATACAGTCGCATCAGGGAAGTCTTGAGTCTCCCTGATGAACCTGATACCGGTGTTACTGGCACACAGATCCGTGGTGACATCGAGGTCTCACATGCAACGCTTGTCTATGGAGAGAAGAAGATCCTCGATGATGTTTCTTTTGCTATCAAAGCCGGCACCAAGACTGCTATCATCGGTCCAACCGCCGCAGGCAAGACTCAGCTCCTCCAGGTGATGATGGGACTGACAGCACTCAATGAAGGTAAGGTCACCTACGACGGTCATCCGATCTCGTATTATTCCAAAGAAACTCTGTACTCGCAGGTGGCACTGGTCTTCCAGGACAGTGTGTTGTTCAACGTCAGTCTCCGAGAGAACGTCGCCTTTAGTTCCAAAGTCAGCGCAGAGAATACTGACAAGGCGATACGTGCCGCCGAACTCGGTGACTTCATCCATACGTTGCCCAAGGGTCTCGAGAGTATGGTGTCAGAGCGCGGTACGTCTCTCTCTGGGGGTCAGAAACAGCGCATCATGCTGGCTCGCGCGCTCGCACTCAATCCTCAGGTGATCCTGCTCGATGACTTCACCGCACGCGTCGATGAGTCTACCGAACGCAAGATCCTCAAGAACATCGAGACGATGTATCCTCACATCACTCTGGTCTCCGTGACCCAAAAGATCCGATCTATAGAAGAGTTCGACAAGATCATTCTGCTCATGGAAGGAGAGGTGATCGCAGAGGGTAGTCATGCTGAGCTCAGTGTGACCTCACCAGAGTATGTCCAGATCATGGAATCACAAAAAAGCACCAACACCTATGAAAACTAACTACTCACTCAAAGATCATATCGATGATACGCGCAAAGGCTCATTCCTCGGTGCCTTCCGCAAGATGTTGCCCCTCCTCGCGCAAGAAAAAAAGGGGATCATCGTCGCCTTCATAGCAGTCTTGGCGAACTCGCTGTTCAACCTCCTGGGACCGCTCGGTATCGGATATACCATCGACCGTTACGTGATCCCTGGTGACTATCGGGGGGTAGTTGTAGCGGGAGTTGCTCTGGCAGTGATCTTCGTCATCGCATTTGTATCCAACTACGTCCAGATCCGTGTCATGGGGGGTGTGGCACAGCGCACCCTCTGGCAGTTGCGTAATGATCTTTTCGTACAGATCCAAGCACTGCCACTAGCATTCTTCAACCAGAACAAGGCGGGAGATCTGATCTCGCGCGTTAACAGTGATACCGAGAAGGTCAATGAGTTCTTCTCACAGGGTCTGATGCGGTTCGTCGGCAGTGTCTTCATGGTTATGGGTGCAGGAATATTCATCCTTGCGATACAGTGGAAGCTCGGTATCGGCGCACTCTTGCCAGCGGTTGTGATCGTGATCTTCACTCAGGTAGTGTCTGCGTGGGTTGGACGTGTCAACAAAAAGAGCCTCTCTGCAGGAGGTAACCTCAGTGGAGAGATCCAAGAAACGATCGCCAACTTCAAGGTGATCATCGCATTCAACAGACGAGATTATTTCAAGAAACGTTTTGGCGAGGCCAATACCGCGAACTTCAAAGCAGCATTCGGTGCTGGAGTTGCAAACGAACTCTTTACCCCAACCTTCGAATGGATGGGCAACATTGCGCTCGTCATCGTCATGGCCTTCGGTCTCTATCTCGTGGGTACCGGAGAGTTGGCTATAGGACTTCTCGTTAGTTATGTCATATACGTCACACGTTTCTATGATCCGTTGCGCGAGATGGCACGCCTCTGGTCGACACTACAGACGGCACTAGCTGCATGGGATCGTATTGGCATCATCCTGCATATGAAGTCGGATCTCGAGGTCATCTCTGCAGAGGGACAGGCTCCTTCTGGTGCTGGACTCCTTGAATTCAAAGATGTGTCATTCGGATACCCTGATGGCAAAGAAGTCCTGCATCATGTCAATTTCGTCTTCGAAAAAGGCAAGACCTATGCACTCGTCGGTCCGACCGGTGGTGGCAAGACGACGACCGCTTCGCTCATCGCTCGTCTCTATGATCCAACGTCGGGCACGGTCTATCTTTCGGGCAAAGATATCCGTTCGTATGAGGCATCAGAGCGTACTCGTAAGATAGGCTTCATCTTGCAGGAACCATTCCTCTTTAGTGGTACGATCAAAGACAACCTCTTTTACGGACTTCCAGAATATCAACATATAACAGATGAGGAAGCCATGAGAGTCGTAGAGAAGTTCAATGTCACTGCTCTGGTCTCACGCTTCGAACAGGGCCTCGCCACATCGATCGGCTCGAGTAGCAAGTTGTCACTCGGTGAGAAGCAGATCATTGCATTCATGCGGGCGATCATCCGAGAACCCGAACTCCTGATCCTCGACGAGGCGACTGCCAATATCGACACTATTACCGAGAAGATCCTCGAAGACATCCTTGCCAAGCTACCTGCCTCCACGACGCGCGTGATCATTGCTCATCGTCTCAATACCATCGCCAATGCCGATGATATCTTCTTTGTGAATGCGGGTACCATCACCGAAGCTGGTTCTATGGAACATGCAGTCGAGATGTTGCTGCATGGTAAGAGGCAAAGCTAGCTATCTCCAATCTATCTCCGTGTAACCCTGCGAAGCCAGGTACGCATTGGTCTTACTAAAAGGTTTTGATCCGAAGAATCCATTGTGTGCAGAGAAAGGTGAAGGGTGGGGGGATTCGATGACATGATGTTTTTCGCGATTGATCAACGCTCCTTTGTTCTTGGCATAGTTGCCCCAGAGGATGAACACAAGGTGCTCTTTCTGGTCGGACAGTGTCCGGATGACTGCATCAGTGAAGAGTTCCCAGCCTTTGTTCTGATGTGATCCAGGGCTGCTGGCTTGTACTGTCAGGGTGGCATTGAGGAGGAGTACTCCCTGAGTTGCCCAGCGTGACAGGTCTCCGTCAGGTAGAGGCGTGATACCGGTGTCGGCCTGGATCTCTTTGAATATATTGCGGAGTGATGGTGGCAAGGGGATGCCGGTATGAACGGCAAAGGAAAGACCATTGGCCTGTCGTTCTCCATGATATGGATCTTGTCCCAGTATGACGACTTTGACCTGGTTGAAAGGGCACATCTCGAACGCGCGGAATACATCTGTGGGTGCAGGATATATACTCTTGGTCAAATATTCCTGTCGGACGAATGACGATAACTCTTGGAAATAAGGTCTAGCAAACTCTTCTCCCAAAGCCTTTTTCCAGGAGGGTTCGAGTTTGATCGAAGCGGCGTTCATGAGTAGATTTTAGCAGATTCGTAGTATTAAAAATTCCAGAATTTGTGAGACATTCTGGAATGTTGTGGTCTCTTAAATATACATCGCATCTCTGACCTTCTTGAGTTCAGAGATGATTGTAGGATCAGTGATCTTCTGAAAACGAGGAAAGGATCTACCCTCTTTCTCGATATTCTCCATCCACATTTCGAGCGGACGATTGTCGAAACAGGGGATACCGAGCACTTTCGAAGCTTTGTAGACCGAGGCCTCATACAACGGACGATACACAATGAAGTGAGCTTCACCGGGACGAACATCATCCTCAGTATGGAATCCGACACCTACAACTTCATAGGCATAGTCGTTAATGGTTCCACTTGGATCATGCTTGTAGTGATAGTAAAAGCCTGGCTCAGGAACTCTTTGGGGCATTGGTAAGGGCATAGTTTTGTTTTCGATTCTTTGATAATTCTAACATTTTTAGACGCATTTTCCTGTCTTCTGCTATCATTTCCAACTGGTTAATATTTGTAACCACCTGACTCAAGCCTCGGTGTCTTCATTGTATGATTTTCTAATTCTAACAAAAGAAAACGTGTACCCGTGTCCACTTTATGGGGTACAGATCAACTGCGGAGAGAGTGGGATTCGAACCCACGGTTCCCGTGAGGGAACGGCGGTTTAGTAAACCGCTGCCTTAAACCACTCAGCCATCTCTCCGTATAGTACTATCGCCCTATCCTACATCAAAACCGTCAGACTTCAAAGATGCCAGGTATCAAGAATAAAAAAACCTCAAGCCAGGTTGTGGCTCGAGGGAAGTTGACGGATCCATCATGGTCGTACACGTGTACTGACGAACGTTACTACTTCGGTCCCTCGAAGAGGTTTGAGGATTTCGATCCGGTCGAAGATATCATCGACTGAGTGGCCTTGGGAGACCATCTTGACGATGTTTTCTGCGGCCGAACGAGTCCCTTGTTCACTTTCAAGATGCCATGACAGAGTAGCGGCGATGCTCTCGGCCATGGTCCACTGGACGTAGTCAGGGTAAGCGGCACCGAGTGTAGTTTCCAGACCGTTGAGTGCCTCAGTAGCAGCGATCTGTACTTGTGCGAGTGAGGTACGCTCGTCATCTGCAGTAGCGAGACGCTTGCTTCGGAATTCGAGATCATAACGATCTCGAGCCGCGATTTCTTCGTCAGTAGGATCCTCACTTAGTTCTGGAGGGTCATAGGACAAAGGCGCTTTTGGCATTGCCGAGAGGATCCGAGAGCTCGATACTCGATGCTCCTGGATCGCTTTGACTATCTTCGGGTCACGTAAGGATGCGGGCAGTGTTGTGAACGAACCCAGGATTTCTTCGGCAGAGGGAATATGTGCCTCGGGCCGAGGATGATCGGATCGTACCAACAGAGGATGTTGCATGGCTGGCCGTGCAACGAATTCAGGCGTCGGCATCTCATGAGGTCTCTCCGAAGAGGAGGCAACCTCGATCGATAGAGGACGTTGTTCAGTACTTCTCCTTGGACTCAATACCCACAACAACAGAACGCTGCCAAGGATAAGGGTACAGGGGATAGATACGTGAGGTCGAATGTTCATAGTGAACTCCTGTTATCTGCGACGCCATGTGCGTGCAGGTTGTGGGGTTGGTGACCAGAGCTCGTCTTCTGGCGGGGGTGGCGTGAACCATTCCTCGCCTTGTTCGATCGCCCATGTCAGGTTCTTCTTGGTCAGGGGTGTGAAATCCCCCAAGGACGGGGCATACTCACGTATGCTGAGACCGTCTACGATGAAGGTGTTCGTGAAAGAAGTGTTCTTGCTTCCAATGAGCATGTGATGGCTTCCCCATGCAGCGTAGTTGTTGGTATTGATATACCGCAACGTGAACATGCCCTTGTCTGTCAGCCGGGTGATATTGTCTACCGTTCTGACGCGAGTACCTATGAGCCAGTCATCAGTAGGCGTATAATTGGGACCGCCGAATGTTCGGCTCAAGATATTGGTCTGCATTCCACCAGTTGAGTATCTGTTGTGATAGAACTCACAACGCGTCACATCGACAGTGTAGTTGTCGAGATCACGCACATATTGTTCCTGGTAGATGATGTTGGTCGATCCTTTGCTCACTCCAAAATGGTAGGTAAGCGTACCTCCTTTCAGGGTGAAATCATAGATCTTCCTGCCGGTCTCGACCCATTCGGACCAGTAGAGTCGCCGAGTGACTCGGTGTTCAGCCTTGCTATCAAGGTAGTAAAGGGGGATATCTACCCACCGTTCGACGAGTATTTGTGAATGAGTTGGGCGGACAAATGCGCCGAGACACATGAGGATGAGTGCACATCTAGTGCTAACTGAGAAACACTTCTTCATACTGCGTAACCTTTCTCTTTGAGTTGTTAACGTGCTATGTAGTTTCCCTAAAAACACATCCATGTGTTTTTCCCGACTAGTATTATTTCATATTTGACCATACATTGTCAACACTCTTTTGTAGTGCATAAATATAAAAATCCCCCTGCCGTTTTCAGGTGGCAAGGGGATGTGTGACAGTACTTTCACTGATGGGGTAGCGTCTCGTCGATGAAGATATCCGTCGAACCCATCCTGTAGAGTTCGCTCATGGGTCCTGGGTATCGCTGACGCATCTTGGCCAGTGCAACATCGATCGTCTGAGCAGGAAGTCCGATGAAGTCTGGTTTCCAGAGTTCCGTGTACAGATCGGCGATGAAGCTTCGATGTCGTACAGAGACATCCGCTTCCTGGTAAGGGAACGGAGTATCTTTCCAGTAAAAGACGACATGTGGTCTTCGTCCTTCTCGGAGGAGATCTGCTCTAGACCAACGGGCTCCGAGATCAGTGATCCCTGAGAGGTGAGCAGCCAGACTTCTGGGTACCGAACAGCCATCCAGGAATAAGAACGTTGGACGGTTGGACAGACTCAGACTCTGTAGCGTGGCAGTGCTTACTCCTTCGGTTTTGTTCGTACTTCGGGAACCGACATAGTCAGTTCCACCAGAACTATAGATATGTACGTGCGAAGGTGCACGTCCATAAGAACCGAGTAGGTAGTCGTTACACACCTCGTAAGTGCTATCCGCGAGCATATTCCAGCTTTCAACCGTGGTCTCGCGTGTTTGTGTGGCAAAGATGAACATATCTCCCCAAAAGCCAAAGTTGACCGTTGGCGCAAGGAGCATACGTTCGAGTTCACTCGTCTCAATATCCAGCTCTGCAGGCACTTGGCCGATAACTGTCCCTTCCAGCCAATCGAAGACGCTGACCGTCGGTGATCGGAAGGAATAGGTGCTGGTTGTCTGTCCTACCACGGTGGTGATCGTATAGTCGAAGTAGGCACTGCTGTAGATGTTGGTGAAACGAGCAGAGCCATCTTTGAAGACGATCGTACCGTTGGTACTCAGTGATCCTGCCATATTCCGGTTAGTGCTTTGTACCATCGTACCTTGGTCATTCTTGACGATGACCGAGTAGGTGCCATTGGTAGCATGAGGTACGAATTCGAGGTACCTCATGAACTCTGTGGGGATCTGACTGACCACGGCGATAGCATTGCTGGAACGCACTGGCACCATGTCTGAGTACGAGATGAGGTTCGGTGTGATGAGTTCCAGTTGCAATCCATGAGTTCCGTTGCGCAGATGTGCAGTGTTGACCGTGAATGACCGTCGAGACGGGTCGCGGATGTCGATATAATCAAGGACATTGGTGGTGCTCCGGAAGATATCCCACAGCCCGATAGACTGTATGTCACCTGATGTTGCAAGAGCAGTAATGTCGATCTGTACCGTACCACTGAGCAGATGATCTTCGGTCAGGTCGATCGAACTATCGATCGATAATTCAGTCAACCGGAACAGTTCCATTGGCTTCGGGCTTGGTAGAGGGATAGACTTTTGCTGGCCATTGCCTAGAACGGGGGAGAATGACTTCTTCCACGGACCATGAGCATTGGTCGAGCTTTGCACTCGGTAGATGACGTTGGGACTACTGGGCCAGGTGAGTGACAGTGTCTGTGGACCAGTCCGGGTCAATCCGATACGTACCGCAGTGTATGCATCTGGGGTTCTGAAGAGGAGGGTGCAGACCAGCACCATCCATGTCCATGCCAGTCCTGGCGTGTTTTTGAGGAGCTTCATATTCGATCCTTTCGGGGTTCGAGGTTGTATTTTCAAAAATTGGCACCTTCATGAGAAGGTGCCACTAGTCGGTACTCTACTATGTAGTTGACTCTATGTCAATATAATGTAATTGTCGCTATTGTGGTATGAATACTTCTGATATACTGTCGCCACGGAAGATCGTGAGCCTGCCAGCTCCATGAATACAAAGAAGAAGGTTCTGCTCGTGTGCGTAGTCGTATGTATCGGTGTTATAGGTTACTGGATCCTTCTCCCTGAAAGGGTGGAGCAACAAAAAGTAGTCTCTATTGATCCTCGCGTCCTCTATCCGGTCGAGGCAATTCTCGATGGTGATACATTCACTCTCGTAGTGAAACGCAAACATATCACGGTTCGCATGTTGGGTATCGACACTCCAGAGACGGTAGATCCTCGTAAACCTGCCCAGTGTTATGGTGCAGAAGCTTCAGCTGAAACAAAGAGCATGCTCAAGGATCATTCGGTCAGGCTTGTGCTCAACCCCGACAGAGAAGTCCTCGACAAATATGGCCGCTACCTAGCCTATGTGTATCGTGACGATGGCATGTTCATCAACGAACACTTGCTTGAAAAGGGCTTTGCCCGAGAATATACCTATGGCAAACCCTATTCTCTGCAAAAAGAATTTCGAAAAACTGAGAGGGAAGCCAAGCAAAATAAAAAAGGTCTGTGGGGAGAGTGCGAATAGAAAGATCCAGGATTCATGATTCAAGAAGCAGGGAAGACAAGAGGGGGATTGTGAACTTATTTTGCGTGGATATACAGATAGATATCTTCGAGAGCTTTCACGGCATCTCCGGCTGCGATGTTGTTCTGATGGTAAAGTCCGTCGGTCACATCTCCAGCTGCCCAGATACCCGGGGTAGAAGTCATCTGGGTACGTGGGTCAACAGGGATACGGTTGTATTGGTCGAGCTTGACGATGTCTTTGACGAAACTACTGTTGGGGATCGAGCCTACTTCGACGAATACACCCGTGACTGGAAGTGTGATATCTGTACCAGAAGCAGTGTCAGTATAGGTGAATGAGGTGACGAACTTCTCTCCGCGGACTTCTTTGGGAAGTGCATTGGTTATGGCACGCATCTTGGGGTTACTCAGGACTTTTTCGACGGTGCCCGGGTCTGCCTTGAATTCACTGCGTGAGAGGAGCGTGACACTCTTGCAGTATGCCAGGAGCTGCGCGGCACTTTCGAATCCGGCATTGCCACCACCAACGACCACGACGTCCTGGTCGGCAAAGAGAGGGCCATCGCAGGTCGCACAGTAGGTCAGACCTTTGTTGTCGTATTCTTTGGCGCCAGGCACATCGAGTGTGCGTCTGCTGCTGCCACTTGTGATCAGGATCGTCTTGGCCTGGTACGAACCCTTGTCAGTTGAGATCGTGAAGACGGCATCTTCCGTGTCTGACTTTTGTATCTGGGTACATAGCTCGCCCTCTTTGAAATCAATGATCCCTTCGGCGTAGGCTTTGACGTGCTTTTCGAGACTCGTAGAGAGTTCGAGTCCTGATATTGCTATGGTACCGACCCAGTTCTCGATCTTCTCGGAGACATTACTCTGGCCGAGCCAGTCTTTTGTGATGAAAACTGTCTTGAGACGTTTGCGTGATGCATACACACCAGCCGCTGCACCGCCTGGTCCTCCGCCGATGATCGCAAGATCGTAGATATGAGACATAGGGATCATCTTAGCACATCTTTCGTTGAATTTATCGTTTCTTGAACCTAAATTCATACGGATTTTATCTCGGTTGAGTATAGTTACGCTAATGTCTGAGATATATATCAAACAGTTCAAATTGTGGAGCGATCATGCGGAACAGATCGATTCCCGAGAATTCAATGACTTTTTCTATGAAAGAGAGTTATGGTGGTGTGCGTTGGGGGTGAATATTGGCTCAGAGCAAGATGGAACTACCGAAACATTCGAGAGGCCAGTTCTTGTTATCAAGAAGATCAGGAAAGATTTGACGCTCATAGCCCCACTTACTACCAAAATACTTGATCTGAAATATAGAATTCATACGACGTGTACAGGATTACACTCACAAATTCTTCTCGATCAGATACGCATCATAAGTAGTAAAAGACTTATAAGAAAGATGTCGCATCTCGATGTAAAAACTTTTCAAAAAGTTTTGATTATGTTCATGAAGTTGCTGTTAGAAACCTTGGAAATCGAAACCCCACCAAAAGGTGGGGAATCTCGGAGCCCGAAGGCCAAGGTAACTAAAAGTATAGTCGATCCAGTATAAAAGTCAATGCTACTTGAGTCGTGACCGTCTCAAAAAAGCCGGTATGGCGCCCCATTCATCGTCGGAGCTTTCTTGGGCAGGGGGAGGAGTGATCGGTTTGGCGTCTTTTTTGACGTCAGTGATCTTTTCGGCGATGACGGCATCACGGTCACGGCGAGGTTCAGGTGCAGGGTTGAAGATCTTGCCTTTGTCGGCAGTGCCGCTTTTCATAAAAGAGAGAATACTGGATTCATTGGCCTGGGATTGCTCAGGAGTCTGTGTTGGGGTGGACCGTTGAGGGAGCTGACCTTCAGGGAAGCCGGTTGCAATGACGGTGATCTTGACCTCGTTTTTCTTGAGCTTGTCGTCGCGTACCGTACCGAAGATGATCTTGGCTTCGGGGTCGATAGACTCGGTGATGACTTTGGCGGCGTCTTGGATCTCGAACATGGTGAGATCTTCGCCACCAGCGATCGAGAACAGGACACCCTTTGCGCCAGCGATCGACACATCGAGAAGGGGAGAATTGATAGCGGCCTTGGCGGCGTCGATAGCGCGGTTGTCGCCTGAGGCAGAGCCGATACCCATGAGTGCCGAGCCGGCGTTCTCCATGACGGTGCGGATATCTGCAAAGTCGATATTGATGAGTCCAGGAGTGGTGATCAGGTCAGAGATACCCTCAACCGCCTGGCGCAGGATCTCGTCACACATGGCGAAGGCGTTCTTGACGGTGGTTTCTTTGTTGATGGCAGAGAGGAGTTTGTCGTTGGGAATGACGATGATAGCGTCTACTTCTTTGCGGAGGTCTTCGAGAGCGGTCTCGGCGATACGTACACGCTGACGTCCTTCGAAGTAAAAAGGTTTGGTAACAACGGCAACAGTGAGACAGCCGAGCTCCTTTGCGGTACGGGCAACTTGGGGACTAGCGCCACTGCAGGTTCCTCCACCGAGTCCACCAGCGACGAAGACCATGTCGGCGCCTTTGACGGCCTCTTGGAGTTCGTCCTTGCTCTCTTCGACGGCACGACGACCGAGATCGGGATTCATACCAGTACCGAGTCCTCGGGTAATGTTCTTGCCGATATGAATGCGTTTCTTGGCCAGAGATCGATGGAGATCTTGCGCGTCTGTGTTGATGGCGATAAAGTCGACACCCTTGACCTTGGAGGCGATCATGTGACTAACCGCGTTGCCACCAGAGCCTCCGACGCCGAGGACCTTGATACGTGCGAATGCTTCGATGTCAGGAGTAATGTTGGGCATGATTTCGTGTACGGTGTTACGGTGGTTGATAGGGTGTATAGTATCACACGAAAAAAGGGGCACAACTTGCAGGAATAACAGGTTTGTGGTGGGTTATTGCTATTTCTAAGGCAAAAATTGTTTGAACCAACGAACGAGAGTTTTCCAGCCATGTTTGAGGAATTGGAGAGAAGTGTCGATCTCAGGACCTTCTTCGGTATGGATACCCCAGGCGGTGAGGCCATAGGCAACAGCCCAGATAGCGTCTTTGGTCGGTGACTTGCTATCAGGACTGATAGATCCGATACGTGCAGGGATCTTGAGAGACGACTTTGCCATGAGATCAATGGAGTTGATACCAGAACCACCACCAGCAAGGATAATACCCGCAGGGAGGAGCCCGTTGCGACCGATCTTCTTGAGATGTCCTTCGATGAGCTCAAACATATCGGAGACACGGGCAGAGATGATCTCGTCGAGTTTTTTGCGAGGATACGAACTGCCAGTGATAGCACCGACCTTGATCTGCTCGGCTTCTTCGAGGGGAACTTTGATACCGAGAGCGATGTCGTTGGTGATATCGGTAGAACCGATCGGGAAGACTTCGAGCGATGTAGGTACGCTGTTTTCGAAGATGGCAATAGAAACAGTTTCGGCGCCAATGTTGGTGAGTACGCAACCGGCGATCTTTTGGGTTTTGGATAGAGTGACGAACGAAGCGGCAAGTGGTGCGGCCATGACGTCTTCGACCTCGATGCCGGCTTGATTGACGGCGTGAATGAGGTTGGTGACATGATGGTCGAGACAGGTGATGAAGAGAGTCTTTTGTTCGATCTTGTTACCGATGAGTCCGAGGGGTTGGCCGAGCGCGGGTGCACCATCGATCTTGTATTGGATCGGAATATCGTAGACGATACGACGGTTGGCGGTGGCACTTTTCGGTAGGTCTTTTTCGCACTGTTCGCGGAGCTTAGAAAGGTCGAGACTGGTGATCTCGGCATCTGCACGTGAGGTCATGATGAAGCTCGATACCGAGACACTCGAAAGTCCGATACCTCCAATACCGATAAAAGCTTTTTTGACTTTTGTACCAACCTTTTCCTCGGCGAGTGCAACAGCTCTACGGATACTCTCGGCAGCTTCTTGGACATTGGTGATGTAGCCGTGACGAAGACCTTTGGATTCGGTCATGACTGCAGCGATGATACGAGGTAGTCCGCGATCGGTTTTTTCTCGGGCATGAGCAATAACCACTTTGATCGAATGTGTTCCGACGTCGATACCTGTAATGATGGAGCGGGACATGAGAATTGGACTATTCAACCATATAACAATTGAACAATTAAAATCACTGCTTCGTCATCCCTGCGAAGGCGGGGATCTGCGCGTCAGTGAGTCTTTTTGTGGTTCGATTGTTGAATGATCTTAAATCCCGAATGTGTTACGAAACTGAGCCTCTATACCCTCCATTGTACCCCCATGATCATATCCTTTCAAATGAACACATCCGTGGATAAACACAAATGCAAAAAAGTTCTCGTACGATCGGTCGAATTTTACTGATTCCTTCTTGATCTCTTCTGGACACAAATATATTTCACCTTGATTCTCTGACAAGGGGAAACTCAGAATATCCGTAGGTTCGTCTTTGTTGCGGTACATCAGATTGATCTTTTGTATCTCGTCAGGTGTGACGATCGCAACCGACAGTTCATAGGCCTTTCCAAGGATCTTTTCTGCCATTACAGCAAAAGGCACGGAAGGGAGAGTGTTCCGTGTCTTGTTGGTTAGGGTGAAAGGGGTACGCATTATCTCTTCTCTGGCTTCGCTTGTGCTTTGCCGAGTTTGATGAGGAGGGCAGTCTCTGCCTTGCGGTTGAGGGACTTGAGGGCGCGCTGCTTGATCTTGTAAGGAGACTGTACACGATCACTAAAGCGGAGACTACGAACACGAGGGATCACGCCAGAACTCTGGACTTTGCGACTGAATCGGCGGATAAGGCTGAGACTATTCTCGCCAGGGTTACGGGTTATTTCTACGTTTATCATGGCAAAAGGATAACATGAGTCCAAAAATAGTGCAAATTCTACTTCTTGAGCCACTGAGCCTCGATCTTCTTCATATATTTTGGGAGTTCTTCGAGACTGACGATGTCTTGGGAATGAGTATCGGTCTGTCGGACGATCACGGTTTTTTCGACGGCCTCTTTTTTGCCCATGACGATCATGTACGGGGTGTGGTATTTTTCGATACTTGATACCTGTGCGCCGAGGCGGTCCTTGGCCAAAGAGAGATAGAGGGGGATTTTGACTTGGCGCAAGACTTCGACGATGCCGAGTGACAGGAGCTTGGACTCGGTACCGAGCTGGATGAATGATGCCAGTGGTCGTTTGATCTTGGTAACAGGTTTGCGGAGCGCCGGGTCCTGTTCTTTGGTTAGGAGCGAGAGACCGACACCTTGGATATCACGCTTGGCACTGAGACGCTTGGCCAGACCATTGTAGCGGACGCCGATACCGAGGATACGCTGATCCTTGAAGGTCTTGTCTTCGCTGTCAGCATTGACGATGGCGAATATAGTCTCGGTGCAGTATTTGCGGTTGCCGATGAGGTTGTTGTTGATGATATAGGGGATATTGAGAGCCTCGAGATATTCAAGGATGTCTTCGAGGTGGCGACGACTGGTTTCGGAGAGGAAGTCCATAGAGCGTGGTGCACGTGCATTGAGCTCTTTGCAGGACTCATCGCGAGATCCGAGGAGTTCGAAGGCGTCACGCTTGAACATTTGGCGACATTCCGGTGTCATGTCGTTGATATGCTTGCGGTAGTAGTTGATGAGCTCACGGGTGAAGCGGGAGATAGAGTCTTTGTCACCAACACTGTTGATCTCGACGGCGGTTTTGGTATATCCCATGTCGGTGAGCATGGTGCGACCGGTCTGGATGAGTGTGGCCTCGGCGATCGCGCCAGAACTACCGATGATCTCGAGATCAGCATAGCGATGATATTTTCCCGTCTTGCGACTGCCACGGTTGGGATCCTTGAAATACAACATCACTGGTTGTGGCAACGTATTCATGTTCTGTTCTTGATAGGTACGGATCAGCGCGATCTTTTCTTCGACATGGAGAGGGAGCTTGCCGTGACGGTCTGTCTCATCGTCGATAAAGTCGCCTTCGAGGATGTCTTTTGCGGTATCAAGGTCGATCTTGGTGATAGCCGGACTCTTCATAGGGTTGAAGCCGTAGTACGCCGCTACCTCACCGATCTTGTCGAGATGTTCGCAGGTGATATAAGGAGAATTATTCCTCTTGATGACGACCTTCGGGGTAGAGTCACCAGAAATAGTCTTTGGGGCACTAGCAATGTGTGGTTTATTCATGGTGTTCTCCAGGGAAAAGTGAAACAGCTGTTAATGGCAATAGGCGAACGACCGGTCTACCGATGATGAATTTCTCATCGAGTGGTCCCCAGCTCCTCGAATCAGAACTCTGGGAACGGTTGTCTCCCATCACAAAATATTCTGTTGGTCCGAGGGTGACGGTAGCGGTCTCATGAGAGCGATGAGTTGCACCGATATATGACTCGTCGAGGATGAACCCTTCTGGATATTCGGTGTTGACGATCGAAACGATGCCGTCACTGATGCGGACTGTCTCACCCGGGAGACCGATGACGCGCTTGATGTAGTACACTCGAGGGTTGTTGGGATATTTGAAAATAGTCACATCTCCGCGAGAAGGTGTGCCTGTGTTGTAGGAGATACGATCAACGATCAAGAATTGTCCACTCTCGAATGTAGGATCCATCGAAGCACCTTCGACGACAAAAGGCTCCGCAATGAAGAATCGTATCGGAAGAGAGATGATGAGTGCTACGATGATCACCTTGATCCATTCGCGTACATGGTGCCAAAAATGAGACGAGGTCTCACGAGGTTCAGACGATGGATGCCATGCATTGAGCTTGTTATCGTGAGCATTCTCCATAAAAGTCTGTATATTATACTCCTAAAAACGGGTAGTTGCAACTTCATACTTCATACTTCATACGTTATACTTTCGCCATGTCATACATCATCGTCGGTCTCGGCAACCCAGGACCAGAATACGCACAGACGCGTCACAATAGTGGTCGTATCATGCTGGACTTCATCCGTGCAGAGTTCGGAGATGATGAATTCACTTTCGATAAGAAGCTCAATGCGCTCGTTGCAGAGATCAAGATCGGTAAAGAAAAGGTTCGTCTGATCGCTCCGGAGACCTTTATGAACAATTCTGGCAAAGCTGTTGCACCGCTCGTCAAGAGTGTCAAAGCCGCGGAGAAGCTCCTGGTGATCTACGATGACTTCCAGTTGCCGATCGGCCGTATGAAAGTCTCCTTTAACAAGAGTTCCGGTGGGCACAACGGTCTCGAGTCTGTCATCAAAGCCGTCAAGACCGAAGCCTTCCCTCGCCTTCGTGTCGGCATCGCACCAGCTACCGCAAAGGGTGACGCCAAGATCCCTCATGGCGACGACAAGATCGAGAAGTTCATCCTCGGTTCATTCAAGGATGAAGAACTCAAACTCCTCAAGAAGATGTCCAAGAAGATGCTCGAAGGTGTCGAGCTCTGGGTCAAAGAGGGTAGAGAGAGGGCGACGAATGTGGTGAATACGGGGTAAATTGAGGTAACAAAAAACCACCCACATTCGCTACTTAGCGAACGTGGGTGGCATAGAAGGGGTCAGACAAGTTGTCGAGGTTTGGAGTTGAGTCTCGAATCGATCCCGTACACAGGGACAAGACGAGCTTTCCTGAAGCGTGCTCGCAATCGATCTCCTTTTTCCAAGGTGACAATATCGTCAGTCTCGTATCTCGGACACTTCATCAAGGAAATCCCAAAACCCATCTTCTGTTTGAATCCGGCGGGTATGGTCGACTTTTTCTTGTGTGCTGATTCTGAGAAACCGCAGTGTTTGCAAATAGCTCCAGAGGGCATAGAGATCCTTTATTATTTTAATTGTTCCAAGGACAGATACTACCCTATTTGGGATAAAAAGCTAGCGCATCAGGTATATAAAAAAGAGGTGCTGGAATCCCGTCCAGCACCTCCGTTACTCTCCTAGCGTGCCAACCCGCAGATAATTCTAGCTCTGACAACATCCCGTTGCAAAAGGATGTGGGGATAGGGAACATGCTACTGTTTCTTCCCTAGGAATTCCCTCAGTTCTCCGAATGTGGTGACATCCGAGGGGAGTTCGAGTCGAAGTCCACATTGTGGACAGAATAGGATTGTTTTTTTGAGAGACACTTCTATAGCATTCATGCGCTCGCAACTTTCGTGCTCTATACTCCCAATAGGCTCTTCGTCCGCATCTTTTTGAGGTGCGGTGCGGGCATCATCCATGAGATATACATGAGTGATCAGGTTACCGTTGTTACGTTTCAATACGATCGGCTTACTGGGGACGCGATGTGCTGACATACAAAGAACCTTTCGTTGATTGTTCAAAAGTGAATATAGCATGGAGGGCACAATAGTCAAAAGAAAAACCTCCCGAACTATATCGAGAGGTTTTTCTTGGATCCCCATTTTCATGGGGATGACACAAAGGGTTGAGTTTTTACTTCTTGTCTCCGGTATACGCGAGAGCCATCTTTTGTTCCTTTGGATCAAAGAGGGTGATCTTGAAGTTGTAGGTCTTGCCGAGTTCGAGTGTCTGACGGAGCTTTTCTTCAGAGCCGAATTCAGAGACGTGTACAAGTCCCGCTACACCTTCTTCGATAGAGGCGAGAGCGCCATGCTTGTTGAACTTGATGATCACGCCAGAGATAACCATGTCCTTGGTGTATTTCTTGGAAGCCTCGGTCCATGGATTTGGCTTGAGCTGTTTCATTGAGAGGGAGATCTTGCCTTCCTTGACTTCGATGATCTTGGCCTTGATCTTTGCTCCAACCTTCACGAAGTTGCGAGGGTCATCCACAAGTCCCCAATCGATCTCAGATATATGGACCAATCCCTCGAGGCCTTCTTCGAGTTTGACGAAGATGCCAAAGTCGACAACTCCAGTAACGGTACCTTCGACAGCGTCACCGATCTCGTATTTGCTGACGATCTTTTCCTTCTCTTTCTGTTCTGAGCCTTTCTCAGAGAAGATGAGCTTGCCTTCCTTCGGATCTGCAGTGATGATCGAGAGTGCGAGGCGTGTGCCAACGAACTTCTTGAGCTCTTCGAGGATCTTGTCCTTGTCACCATCGGTAACATGAGGGTAGTGCTCGGCCTTGAGCTGTGAAGCAGGGAGGAAGCCGACGATACCTTGCCATTCGACGAGGAGTCCACCTTTGTTAGCTTCTTTGACCAGGAGCTCGAGAACTTTCTTCTCTTTGATAGCGACCTCGGCTTCGTTCCAGATCAGAGCCTGACGTGCCTCCTTGAGAGACAATTCGTAATAGCCTTCTGGATGAGCGTTGTCGACGATCTTGGCTGCGATGACGTCACCGACATTGATCTTCTTGATCACGTCACGTGCCGTGATGAACTCGCGTCCATAGATGATACCAGTACCAAATGGTGCAAGGTCGATGAACACAGATGATTTCTCAACTGCGATCACGGGTCCTTCTACGAGGTCACCGACCTGAGGAGGATTCTTCATAACGGTGACGAGGTTGCCCATCACACTCTTCTTTTGTTCTTCGGTGAGGGTGAGCTCGGCGTTCTTCTTCTTTGGTTCAGGAGCTTTGCGTTCGGTCGTTACTTCGGTCTCTTTCGAACCGGTTAGTTTCTCTTTGATTTTCTTTAACATGTAATATGTCGCGATCCGCTTTTTAGGTTGTTAATAAAATAGTGCGGGATGACGCGAGGGACTCATAAACTCTTCTATCTACAGCAAATACTGTATGAACCGACTGTATCACGAAGAAGGGGATTTGTCTAACCCTGTTCGCACCCTAGGTCTACCTTAGGGGTAACAATAAAAATCACCCCACAGTTCTTGCGAACGGTGGGGTGGTGTTGATGAAGACTTGCTCAGGCTGCGGATTCCTGGGTAGTTGTGACAACTACGCCAGTGATGGCTTGCGCACATTCTTCCACTGCCTTGAGAAGAGTATCCATGCCGAAGGGTTTCTCGAGGACGAAGTCAGGACGGTGACGTTCCCGGATGTCAGGGATGTTTCCTGGTGCACCTGTGATCGAAATCACATGAGTTGCCTTGGACTTCTTCTTGGCCGCATCCATGATCTCTCCGCCCTCGTTGCCTTTGGGGATGTTGTAATCACAGATGAGGAGATCGAGATCTGACCGAGAAGAAATGATCTCTAGTGCCTCGGGGAGACTGTGAGCACAGATAATGTTATCTGCCGGAATGCCCCACTTCGTGAGAATTGCTTTGACCACCCGGGTGATCATGTTCTCATCATCAACAACGAGTACCTGCAATGTGTCTTTCATTTTATGTTCCTTATGTTCAATGTTCGCAACTTCCATGTTTAGGTATGTACCGTTGCCTGCTACCTGGCATAATAATAGCACTTTTAAACAGTAAAGTCAACCCCTGGGGTAGACCTAGGGGAGGCTCTAGCAGAGCCGTCTTTTTTCTGATACTATGCTTCCATCATGATTATTACCTACCTCGGTGCAGAGTTCGTCAAAGCGTCATTTGGTGACACTGTCCTTGCATTCAACCCAGTATCCAAGGATTCCTCTCTCAAAACCTCCAAGTTCGGTGCAGATATTGTCCTCTCGACACTCAACCATGAAGACATGAACGGCGCAGAGCAAGTCTCCTTTGGTGACAAGAAGGCCTTCGTCATCAGTGGTCCTGGAGAATACGAAGTCAAAGGCGTCTTTATCAAGGGTCTCGCATCTGAGTCCTCCTACGATGGTGAAAAGCGTATCAACACCATATATACCGTTTCGCTCGAAGGTATGAACATTTGTTTCCTCGGTGCTGTCGGCAACCCAGAGCTTCCCGCAGAAACAGACGAAGCGATCGATGAAGTAGATATCCTCTTTGTACCGATCGGTGGTGACGGAGTACTTGACCCAGTGGCTGCATACAAACTCGCGGTTGCCATGAACCCCAAGATCATTATTCCGATACACTACGGTGATATGGGCAAAGATGGTTCACTCAAAACATTCCTCAAGGAAGCAGGGGAGAGTCCAACTCCGATCGCAAAGCTCACCCTGAAGAAGAAAGATCTCGAAGGCAAAGACGCAGAAGTGATCGTGTTGGAGAGGGAGTAGGTATGTCATCCCCGCGCAGGCGGGGATCTGCGCTCTGGAATTTCCCATTCACACTTTCCACTTTGCACTTTCACCTTTCCCCTATACAATAGAGTCATGTCATTCCAGTCCTATCTCGAACATCTCCGTACAAAACCAGATCATATCAAAAAACGGATTGCTTTCTGGTCATCATTCACATTCACCGCTATCGTGTTTATGTTCTGGATCGGATCTTTCTCCGCTCTCGGCTCGTCACCAGCTGGCCAAAAAGTCGCCGACGTCTTCGATGCTCGCTATACACCCGCACAGTCACTGATCGCTGGGGTTGGCTCACTCTTTGAAACTCTTCGTGACAGTATTTTCGGAGTAAAGAAGGTTGAATTTTCAACAGTGGAGGTTATCGCAGGGGATAGGTAGTGATAAGACATCAAAATATATCATACGTCAATAGTTTCTGAACACACTTTTTGCTATACTAGAGTTTTATGGCCAAGAAATCTTTCGATACAAGCACGACTCCTGATGAGGCACCTCGCGAAGGCACCGGCATCGTAGCTCGCTCTATCACGACCGAGATGCGTGAGTCATTCCTGGACTATGCCATGTCGGTCATCACCGACCGTGCACTCCCTGATGTTCGCGATGGCCTCAAGCCCGTTCATCGCCGTATCCTCTACGCCATGCACGAGAAGGGATTGACCTTCCAGGCCAAATTCCGCAAATCTGCCGTGGTCGTCGGAGACGTGCTCGGTAACTATCACCCACACGGTGACGTGGCAGTGTATGACTCCATGGTCAAGATGGCTCAGGACTTCACCATGCGCTATCAGCTCATCCATGGCCAAGGCAACTTCGGCACTGTCGACGGTGATCCACCAGCTGCTATGCGTTATACCGAGGCCAAGATGGCTCGCATATCGACCGAACTCCTCCGTGATATCGACAAGGAGACGGTGGATTTTCGTCCGAACTACGACGGTACTCGCAAAGAACCGTCAGTTTTGCCGACTGCCGTCCCGAACCTCCTCCTCAACGGCACCCTCGGTATTGCTGTCGGTATGGCGACCAACATTGCTCCTCACAACTTGCGCGAGGTTGTAGATGCGACCACTCACCTCATCACCAACCCCGAGGCTAGCACCGAAGATCTTCTCGGATTTATAAAAGGCCCCGACTTCCCAACAGGAGCGGTGATCTATGGTAACAAAGACATCCAGCATGCATATGCTACTGGTCGTGGAGGTATGACGGTGCGTGGCGAGGTAGAGATCATCGAAGACAAAAAGGGCCAATATCAGATTGTCATCAGCTCCATCCCATATCGCGTCAACAAAAGCGAGCTCATCATCCGCATGGCCGACCTCGTCCGTGACAAGATCATCGAAGGAGTTCGTGGTCTGCGTGATGAGTCCGACCGAGACATGCGTATCGTACTCGACCTCAAGCAGGGCTCATATCCTGAGAAGGTGGTGAACTTGCTCTACAAGCATACCCAGCTCGAAGAGACATTCCACATGAACACTGTGGCGCTCGTCCATGGCGTTCCTCAGACGTTGTCGCTCAAGACGATCCTCCAAGAATTCATCATCCACCGCATCGAAGTCATCCGTCGTCGTACACAGTTCGACCTGACCAAAGCCGAAGATCGCGAACATATCTTGCTCGGTCTCAAGAAAGCTCTCGACCATATCGACGAGATCATCACCCTCATCCGTGCCTCAAAGGACGCTCCCGAGGCCCATGCCAACTTGATGAAGAAGTTCAAGTTCTCTGACAGACAGGCAACCGCCATCTGCGAAATGCGCTTGGTCAAACTCGCCGGTCTCGAGCGCAAGAAGATCCTCGACGAACTCGCAGAGGTACAGGATCTCATTGCAGAGCTCAAGAGTATTCTCGCCAGTGACAAGAAAGTCCGTGGCATCATCACGACCGAGCTTTCCGACATCAAAGAGCGCTACGGCGACGACCGTCGTACCAAGATCGTCAAACATGGCGTCAAAGAATTCAACCCAGAAGACCTGATCGCTGACGAAGAGTCCGTGCTCGTACTGACCAAGGGTGGCTATATCAAGCGCACCGACCCATCCGAATACCGCAAACAAAAGCGCGGCGGTGTCGGCGTGGTTGACCTCGATACCAAAGAAGAGGACTTCATCTCGCACCTGGTGTTCGCGACAACCCACAACGACCTCCTGTTCTTCACTGACAAGGGCAAGGCCTATCAGATCAAGATGTATGAGATCCCCGAAGGCAAGCGTGCCACTCGTGGCAAGTCGATCATGAACTTTCTGTCACTTTCCGAAGGTGAGCAGGTGACCTCGATCCTCCCGATGCCCAAAGACAAAAAGGCCGCCGACGGTCTGGCCCTCATGATGGTCACACGTGGTGGTACCGGCAAAAAGTCTTCTGCGAAACATTTTCGTGACGTACGCCGTTCTGGTCTCATTGCTATCACTCTCGATGCAGGGGATGAGCTTATCTCTGTATCTTTTGTTTCCAAGAAAGACGACGTAGTGATCGCCACCAAAGAAGGCCAGTCTATCCGCTTTGCCGAAGACGATGTCCGTGAGATGGGTCGCACTGCCGGTGGCGTGCGTGTCATCCGTCTCGACAAGGACGACGCTGTTATCTCTGCCGACGTGGTGGCACCATCTGCCAAGAACCCGGCCCTCTTTGTCATGAGTGCCAACGGCTACGGCAAGAAGACCGAACTCTCCGAATACAAAGTCCAGAACCGTGGTGGTTCCGGCATCCTGACTATGAAGGTCACTGCTAAGACCGGCTCTCTCATGGCTGCCAAGGTAGTCACTGACGACGACGAGGAGATCGTAGCTATGTCCAAGAAATCCCAAGTCATCCGTGTTGATATCAAGGAGATCCCTGCACTTTCTCGTGCCACCCAAGGCGTCAGAGTCATGAAACTCCGCGAAGGTGACCAGTTGGCGAGTCTGATTTGTTTGTAGAATCCTTTTGTCCCCACAGCACATCGCCCATTCCGGGATACTTCGCGGTATAATAACCCCATGTTTTCTGAGCCTGCAGCAAATCTATCGAAACTCGGTCTGACTGATGGTATGAAAGTCGTCGATCTCGGTGCAGGGTCAGGATTTTATTCATACGAAGCTGCAAAACGAGTCGGTAGTGGTGGCCGTGTATATGCAGTAGATGTTCAGAAAGATCTCCTGGAGCGTCTCCGGTCTCAAGGTGCTACACAGGGGATCCGCAATATCGAGGTTGTCTGGGGTAATGCCGAGAAGATCGGTGGGACTAAACTCCGCGAAGGTATCGCCGATGCCGTCATCGCTTCCAATATCTTGTTCCAGATCGAAAAGCCAGACGAATTTTGTCTGGAGATCAAGAGGGTACTCAAAAAAGGTGGCAAGGTACTCGTGGTAGACTGGAGTGACGTCAGCCCGATCGGTCCCAAGACGCTCGTCCCAGCCATGAAGGCACAGACGTTGTTCGAGAAGTCCGGTTTCAAGCTCGACCAGTCATTCACCGCAGGAGACCACCATTACGGACTTGTATTCGTACGCCAATAACATGATATCCAAATTCCAACTCATCACCCTCGCCACCTTCGTAGTATTCATCATTGCTGGGGTAGCCGCCTTCGCTCTCTACCGTGGAGAGGACTCTGCGACACAACTCCCCTCTATATCTATGTGGGGAACATTCCCCAAGAACACGTTCGACCAGCATGTCGCTGAGATCAACAAGACTCTGGTACAGCCTATCATCGTAGAATATACCCAAAAAGACCCCAACAAGTTCTCTTCTGAGTTCATTGCTGCACTGGCTCGTGGCCAAGGACCAGATGCGATCTTGATCCCCGCAGACACACTGTATCCGCATAGCGACAAGCTCGCGCTCGTCCCGTACACCGCACTGTCACAAAGAGATTTTCGTGATACGTTCGTCAGAGAAGCCGAGGTCTACCTCTTCGACCAGGGAGTCGCTGCGATACCTTTTACTCTCGATCCTCTGATCATGTACTGGAATCGTGACATGTTCGACACTGCGGGCATACCGACCTATCCGCGCTATTGGGATGAATTCGTTGCTCTCAACGAGAGGTTGACCATCAAAGACGCAAATGGCAACGTCAGGAGAAGTGCGATCGCTATGGGAGACTTCACCAACGTCACCAATGCCCGTGAGATCCTCGGCACACTCTTGTTCCAAGTGGGTAACCCGGTGACTTTGCGCGACAAAGAGGGGATGCTCAACAGTACCTTGACTCGAGTGCACCCCGCATCTCCAGGACCTGCGCTTGAGTTCTTCACACAGTTCGTCAACCCTTCTGACCCCAACTATTCGTGGAATCGTGGCATGCCTCAGTCCAAGTCGGCCTTCTTGTCAGCATCTCTTGCGACGTATTTTGGCTTTGCATCAGAACTTTTTGACCTTCGTACCAAAAACCCAAACCTCAACTTCGATGCAGCACTCATCCCACAGCTTCGCACAGATGGTATCAAGGCCACCTATGCACGGATGTACGGTTTCTCCATCGTCCGCACCACTGCCAGTCCCAACGCTGTATATCAGATCGTTTCTCTGTTGACTGCACCGAGCATGCTCGCTCAGCTCTCACAGACGATGTACCTGCCACCAGTACGTCGTGACCTGATCGCTCAAGGTTCTGCTGACCCGTATATCACCAACTTTGGCGAGGCGGCACTGGTGTCGCAGATGTGGCTCGATGTTGACCCACAGAAGTCCAACCAGATCTTGGCAGACATGGTCGGATCGATCACCAGTGGTCGCAAGACATTGCTAGAGGCGATACAGGATGCAGGAGATCAGTATGATATTGTGTTGCAGCAGGCGGGGCAGTAGGGAGAGAAGATTTAGGATTTAAGAATTATGAATAAAACAAGATACAAAAAACAGGAAAAAGGGTACAAGGAGCAAGGTACAAGGTACGGACGATCATACCTGACGTTCCTTTTTGCTTTTTGCTTTTTCCTTCTTTCTCTTGTTCTTATACCTGTAATTCCTGTCCTTGCTCAAGCTCCTGGCTCCTCCAACCCGAACAGTAGTTCGTTCCGTCTGGCTGTCTGTGATGGACCTGCTGAGCTCAATTATATCGATCCAAAGACAGGGAAGATTGGCACCAAGAAAATCGATGACAAATACATCCCCTGTAACTTCGAGGGGCTGATGATCCAGGTTCGACATCTGATCACGATCATGTTGACTGCTGGAGTATTCGTAGCTATCCTCGGGTTCTCATACGCTGGGTATCTCTATATGACAGGTGTGCCCGGCAATATCACTCGAGCTCACGGCATCTTCAAACAAGTTGGTGTTGGGTTTATAATAATGCTATCGGCATGGTTCATCGTCTATCAGATACTGTCGTGGCTGACGGGCAATCCGGGCCTCAAGGCATTATTAGGTACACCGTAAAAATAGAATTATGATTCAAGATTCAAGAATATGAAAACAATAACCAAGATACAGGGAAAAGGGTACAAGGAGCAAGGTACAAGGTACGGACGATCGTACTTGACGTTCCTTTTTCCTTTTTCCTTTTTCCTTTTTTCTCTTGTTCTTATTCCGACAATTCCTGCCCTCGCTCAAGGTACGGTCGGAGGTAATACTGGCGGAGGTTCTGTGGGTGGTAATACACCGACCAAGACCTTCACTCTGCAAAACCCACTCAAAGTCGACTCTCTGGGTGGACTCATCGAGGCTTTCGTAGAAGTCTTTAGCTATCTAGTGATCCTCTTTGCAGTACTGGCATTGGTCTATGTGGGACTCCAGTACATACTGGCACGTGGCAACCCTGCTCGTCTGGCAGAGCTCAGCAACTGGCTCCTCTGGATCGTGATCGGGGTGGCGGTTGTTATCGGTTCACGTATTCTTGTCTCCGTAGTGATCAACACCCTCGGTGCCTCGGGGGTAGTAGACCAAGGAGTTATTCAGAGTGCTACTAATGCCCTCGAAGGCAAATAATTTTATATATATGAATACATCATCAAAAATAGGCTTGGTCACGGCAGTCAGTGTACTTGCACCACTACTGGCCTTCGCCAAAGGCCCGACATTGTTCAATATTGTCACGCTGGTTATCAGCTATCTCAATGTCGCACTCGTCCTCTTTATGGGAGTGGCGGTCGTGATATTCGTCTATCATGTGATCAAATATTTCATCCTGCCGAACGAGAACCGTTCCGAAGCTGGCTCCTATGTGCTCTACAGTGTCATCGGGTTCTTCGTGATCTTGTCGTTCTGGGGACTGGTCAACATCCTCCAGAACACTTTCGGTCTGCAGAATGAGAACTACAAGCCTTCTTCGTGGGAATCATTCAGTAACTTGTTCCCGGGAGGGGGGACTCGATCGACTCAGACTGACGGTTTTAATGAGGGATCTGATATGCGCGGCAGTTCCAGAGGCAGTTTTGTACCCGCAGCACAATTCCAAACCCAAGTAGAGATCAGGGATGCTCAAAAACTGGATGAATCCAGGTCTATTCAGAACGCAAACGAGTTGGAATCATAGTCCACAGTCCCTCCTGTGAGTTCGCAGAGTATGGTGTATAATTATCCATTATAGAAAGTTAACAGCATTTAAGACTTAATATGAAAAAATTAATCGCATCTCTCGTCGCGTTTGCTCCAGCTATTGCTTTGGCTCAACCGATCACTGACGTCAATTCGTTGACCTACAAGCTTACCAATATCGGCAACACCTTCATCCAGATCCTGATCGCGTTTGCTGTCATCTGGATCGTATATAACGTCGTTCGCTATATCGTCAAGTCTGGTGATCCTGCAGAACGCTCTGCTATCGGTACCTCTATCATGTGGAGTATTGTCGGACTCTTCGTGATCCTTTCGATCTGGGGACTCGTACGTATCTTGACCAACACCTTCCGCACCGACACTACCGCTCCGACCAACCAGTTCCCACAGGTTCAGTATCCTTCTCGTATTCCGTAATACTGGCTCCATGAGTATCTTGAGTACAGGTGTGCCAACTGCCCAGGCTGCAAGTACTGCCGATGCCTTCGGTCGCGCTATCGAACCTATCTTGGTGAACATCGTGAACCCAATCGTCATGCTGATGTTCGCAGTCGCAGTCGTAGTATTCGTCTACGGTATTGTAGAGATGCTCAGTCAGGGTGCAGATGCCGAAGCTCATACCAAAGGCCGCATGCATATGATCGGTGGCGTGGTCGGTATGTTCATCATGCTCTCGGCATGGGGGATCATCAACCTCGTTGCAAATACAGTGGGGCAAATAGGCCGGTAGGTGTACTCATGGATACAAAAAGAAACCCCGATGTCTTTACAGACGCCGGGGTTTTTGTGTTCCAAAGAGCTATCTCATTTGGGATCAGTGATCTTCCATCGGACGAGGGCTTCTCGAACAGCCTGTCCAGGCTTGATCATCCATTGTTGGTTGGTGTGTGTACCAACTTCGACATGACCACCTGTCGGATATATTGGGTGGATGCGATTATCGTCTTTGTCGAGTCGTACTAACCAAGTTACTCCTGGTGTAAGGATCTCTGCTTCGATCCGTTTATTCAGTCCAGCGGTGACCCCGCGCCACTCAGTCTGAGTGATGGTGGCTATGCTGGAGGAAGGTTGAGCTGTCATGGTATCACCCGATGATCGTCCGGAATACCGTGCCGGAGGATTGTTGACGAAGCCGTAGATGAAGACGGTGATCGTGATAAGTGCCAGAATCCATAAGAAGGTTTTCTTGTTCTTCATACGTCCTTATGCATTGGTGTTGGCGACAGTGATGACTTTGGAGTCTTTTCCTCCGTCAGCCTGGATCCGATTACTCTTGCCTGCCTTATCGAGTTTCGCGTTCTGAACCAGTCTGATGTAACTGTCCAGCGGATCAAGTTTTCTATCTTCGATGAGACGAGCAAGTGCTTGTAACTGCTCATCTCCCTGAAGACTTTTGATTCCAGGTCGTCTTTGTTCTGCAACTTCGAGTTGCATGCGTTTGGCGAATACGGTCGCAGCATCTAGGTCACGTCCTTCCGCAACAGCTTGTAGTAGTTCGGTAGCGGCATCGTCGAGCATTTCAGCCAGTCTCTTAGGAATAACCGGTACGATGTTTACTCTTTTGAAGATAAATCCGATCAGCTTACCCTCACTCCTCGCCTTGCTTGTAACTCCAGGAACTTCACCTTTAACTCTCTTGAAGAGTTCGTTCGACAAGAATCCGCTCTTCTCTTTTGCTTCAATGCAAGGATATTCGTTGGACAGATCTTGCATCTCAGCATAGATTATTTCTTGGAACCGTTTGACTACTTCTGCGAAGTTGCCGCCCAGCTGGATATAGTCGTCGAGGTCGAATATATCGGGACAGCCAGATATGGAGATCTTGATTTCCATTTGTACACCATCTCTCATTTTGAAGATGAAAGCGACGCCTTCGTAGAGGTGGTCCTCATCATCAGATTTGATCACGATGGTGTCCAGTAATACGTACGGTGCTAGGAGAGCTTTGCCACTCACCACGTAGCGATTACCTATCGTCTTACCAAAGAAGGTGATAAGTCCCACTTCTTTGGGAGCTGAGTTGGAGTGATCTTTGAGGCCATATGCAAACATAGCTCCAGCGATCATCACGCTTAACATGCCAAAGGCACGGTAACCGAGTGTTGATCCGTAATAGGTAAGGGAGAGTCCCAAACAAAAGATGGAAAGGATTACAAGGGCGATAGACCCCGTGATCCAATTCCAGAAGGGAGGATCTTTCGTCTCGCTCGGGTTTAGTCCAGAATTTCCATTCGTTCCATTTGTCATACTATCTTCTTTCTCCTACGAGCCCTTTCGGAACTCTATTGTTTTTGTGTAAATTGTCGATGAGCAAGCGCTCAATGCGATTCTGTATATATAGTAGCACTAAAATAGGTGAAAGTCAATGGTACCTAGGCTTGTCCCAGGAGAGCCAGATTCCGGCCTTTTGTGGCTTATTATCGTGCCTAGGGTAGATCTAGGTTTTGTGGGTAAAAGAAAAGCCCCACCGATGTTTTGCATCAGTGGGGCGTGTTTAGGTTTCGGTTAGCGATTGATCATGTGCCCACCGGGACACCTGCAACCACCGGGAGGTGTCACACGGACGATAACAGTAACCGCATCGAACATGTGTGCCTTGGGTCGAATACGAGCCTGATCGGTCTCGACTTCTTCACCGGGCTTGTTCCCCATGAGGTAGTCTTGCTGGGTCGAGTCTGTACCACGCTTGATGTCGACACGCAACATGGAGTTGGTACTAGGTTTAACGCGCCAGTCAGGAAGAACGTACAACTGCTGTACGTCCCGAGGTGCGAGTATGAACTCATGAATACCGCAGAGGAGGTCTCTACCAACTACCAGTGGTGGGAGGTTTGGCCTCCAATCATCCGACCATGCGTTGGGATGGACGAATGTCTGTCGATAGCTTTTGACCTCGACATGATTGTTGATGTAGTTACTGCTACCGCCGTATATGTTACCTCCGTTGAAGTTCACATTAACAGCTTGATCAGCATCAGTGCTCGGTAACGTCATGCTGACGTTGGTGCCACCTGTTGTAGACAAGGTGTGTTTTGACAGATGAGTCACCGGGGAGGTTATGAGTGGCGATTTTGCTTGAAGTGCACTCGTGACCTTGCTGAGTTCATCGGCTTTGCGCGTGTTAGCCTCGTCTGTCTGACGAATGGCTTCGATCTGCGCGGCGTGCGTATCGGACACCGGACGTGAAGACCATAGGGTCTCCGAGTTCATGATCGATACAACGAGCAGAAGAACAAGCAGCAGTGCGATGAGACAGTAAAGGAGAAGAGATATTCCAGAGGAGGAACGTTCCCTTGCAGTACTTCGACCTCCGGCAGGTTGAGCTGGAGGAGGTGTGTTGGCAGGTTGTGCCTGTGGTTGGGCTGCCGCTGAGGCTTGTGTCCCTTGACCTCGTGTTTCTGACTTCTTTTCGAGTTGAGCAAGCAGATCCTGCAACGTCTTCAGAGTCGCTACAGAATCAGCTGCGACCTGTTGTGCGATCTGTGCTGAGCGCGTAGCTTCTTTTTGGGCTGCTTCAGCTCGTGCAGTTGCATCTGCTGATGCTTTGATCATGTGCGCTTCAGTTTGTTCTGACTTGGCGTAGGATTCTGTCGTTGCTTGTTTCGCCAGCTCAAGTTGTCTCAGTAGTTCTGCGGTGTCACGCTCGTGTCGTGCTTCAGCATCTTTCAACTGACGCGCAGCTTCTTCCCGAAGACGTTCGATCTCTCGAGTGTCTGGTGGGGGAGGAGTTACTACGGGCTCTGGAGCCACTGGCTGTTGCACAGGTGCCGGACCTTCCTTGAGAACTCCTTCGGAGACATGGAAGTCGAATGACGCCTCGTCACCTAGGGTGACAGTTTTTGACAAAGCCCGAACGGTGAGCCGATAGCTCTTCCCGTCCTTCAACACTTTTGAGCCAACTGCTCTTCCGAGGAGGAGTTGAGGTGCTTCGGTTTGATTATTCATTATGCCTGTATCGGCAGTAGTAATGAGGAACTTGTATGTGATTGCATCAGGAACCTCATCCCAAACGATACGATGACTGTCTTTGACGAGGAAGTTCGCCGGTGTACCAGGTATAACAGGTTCAGAAGGGGAAGGCGCCGCTTGAAGCAGTTCTTCCTCTACTGTTGCTTCTGGTGTTGCAGGTGTGGGAGGCCGATCCGGAAGGGACGGGACTCCAACGGTCGTGCTCACGGGCGATCCCTCTCCAGCTTCGACGATTGTCGGTGCTGGAGTTGCCGATGCTTCTACTGGTTTGCCCGCCGAAGTTTCAGCGGGCGTTGCAGGAGATGCAGGTGGCGAGGTGGTCACTGCAGGTTCACCATGCAATTCTGCATGTATGGACATGATGTGTGCACACTGTTCATCGGAGAGAGTGAAGATACAAGATCCTTCTTCTCCGATCGAATTGCCGACTTCATTGAGAGCGGTTACGCACACCTTGTACTCCGCCGCTTCCAATTTTCCTTTGAGGTCAAAATCCCACAATTTTTCCCAGGTCTTGGGCCCTTCGTGTCTTTGAGGTACGAAGTTTGCTACCAAGACTGGCTCGGGATTTGATATTCCGTATTTGAAGATCAAGGCACGGAAGCTTGCGGCTCCGGGGAATGGATCTATGTCTACGGTGAAGTGTGCTGGACTGAGGTTAACATCTACTTTCGTTTGCATGAGGCCTTTCGTTGTTGTGGTTGCTACATTTGTATAGTCGCGAACCGGTGTATTTGGTTGGAAAAATTACGCTAAACTCTGGCATGCATATTACACTATTTATATAGATAAGTCAAGGTGTTGGCCTGGGTCTTATCAATTGTGCCGAGAAGTCGGCTTGTTCTCGGACTACTAAATGTTTGTGCCGGGGAGAGGACTCGAACCTCCATGGATTACTCCGCGTGCTCCTAAGGCACGTGCGTCTACCAATTTCGCCACCCCGGCAAGTACAGAAAATGTAACATATCTAACGTATTGTGACTATTGAGAAATCGTTTATTGTTCTTAGTATAATTTTAGCAATTTTCCTTGAAATATACCGTATAGGTGGTTGTCTGATGTCCAGTATAGAGAATCTGCCCTCGCCTTACCTCTATAGAGTAGCATTTCTTTATCTGCCATTTTTAGTCTTATATCTTGAAATAACATAGCATCCCAGATCCTAAAGCGAAGAACGCCGTAGGCACAATTTTGTTTTTCAAAATCATAGAAACAGTCCTCAAGTCTGAAATCAAAAGAAGTGGGAATATTTGGCTGATTTGTAGTCACACCAGTTAGGTTGGTCGTTACGGGAGATGCTTTTGTGGTACCTGAAATGATGTCATATGTACAAGTCTTCAGTGGTCCATATGTTTTATTTAGATCACAATTATACACCACGGTATTATCGTCTAACCAACCATAACGTGAATCTGCATAGACGTTGAGTAGGAAATTTTGATTTTTATCCGTTATAATTTTGGATTTTCCAGAAGATATATCATAGATATAAAGGTCGTAGTAATAATAAAATGTGTAGTTTGAATTATCACTCCCCGGAATACCTAATTCCGGACGAACAGCAGAATAGATTAACTTTCTACCATCAGGAGAAAATGGGTAGGTTGATAATTTTGCACTTTTTTCACCAAGAATCTTTAGCTGATCATTAGATGAGTTTAATATTGCAATCGATTCATTTGCGAGATACAGAATAGCGTAAGGTGTATTTTTTGAAGCAACGACAGATACATTATTATTGTTGAAAGTACCTCCTATAGTTTTTCCGTCTTTTTTAAATATAGATAAATATAGCTTGCCATACGATTCATTGATAAACGGTATGTAGGTGTATTGTGTTACAAAGTTCACACAGACCAGTGTACTTACAAATATTATCGCAATAATTATGATCTTTCTCATACATAAACATTATAACAAACATTTGAGAGTAATGAGTACTCTATGTTTGCTAAAGAATTCTTGTGCGCCCAGTAGGGATCGAACCTACGACCTTATCCTTAAGAGGGATCTGCTCTACCAACTGAGCTATGGGCGCGAGTGAGGAGACAAGGAAGCTCTGCTTACTTAGTCTCCGAGCGAAGCGTCCCATACGCATGTATGGGCGCAGCGTGTTAGTTAAACTAACGTCAGAAATGTAACAGAGATTTGCTACTTATACAAGAGTGTATTGCCAATTTTATCTCTATATGTAATACTGTCGCCATGGTAGTTCGAATGCGCGCAACGCGCTCACATCGCAATAACAGACGCTCACATCATGCACTCGACGCAGTGCGTGCTTCGAAGTGTCAGACGTGTGGTGCCCTCCACAAGAGTCATGCATTGTGCATGACCTGTGGTTCATACAATGGCCGCAAGGTCATCGATGTTGCCGCTCTTGCTGCTACCAAGGCCACCAAGAAGTCCGCAGAAGTAGCAAAGAATTAAGAAGATTTAGGCATTAGGATTTAAGAATACATTTTATTCTTGAATCATGAATCTTGAATCGTGTGTTTCATTCATGTACACCGCTCTTTAAACCACATGGCGAATAGACATCTCTCACGTTCAGTCGTCCTCCAATCACTCTTTGAATGGGATTTTTGTGGCCAGAAAAGCGAATCCATCACCGCCATTGTCACTCGTAATGTCACAGAGTTCGCACCAGGTCTCACTGACGCTTCGTTCGTCGATGGGCTGGTCAAAGGCATCATCGCAAAGAACGCTGACCTCGACGAGATCATCACCAAGGCCGCTCCAGAATGGCCGATCGACAAGATCTCACCAGTTGATCGCAATGTCTTGCGCCTCGGACTCTTCGAACTTCTGTTCTCTGATCGTGTCGAAGTTCCCGCCAAAGTCGCCATCAACGAAGCGATCGAACTTGCCAAGACGTTTGGCGGAGAGACCAGTGGTCGGTTCGTCAACGGAGTTCTGGGAGCTGTCTACAAGGAGCTCGGTGAACCGGGCAAAGACAGCACTCCTGCCAAGAAGAAGATCGGAGAAGTTCCGTACGAACATATGCCGATCCAACATCTCGGTGGAGCAGTCGTCTATGCGCGAGATCATGACACCGTGATGCTGGCATTCGTTCACGACATCTTCGGGCATTGGACCTTGTCCAAAGGCAAGGTACCCGAAGGCGTCGATCCACGACAAGGTACGATCGACAAGGTCAAAGAAGAGATAGGTATCGACGTAGAGATCGAAGCGGATCTCGGCAACAACGAATACATCGCCAATGATCCTGAGAAGGGCAAGATACGCAAACAAGTCCACTACTATCTCGCCAAAGCTCACATGGGACCACTGACGTTGGCTGACAAACCAGGACTCGATGATGCAAAGTGGTTCAAGCTCGCTGACATCCTCGAACTTAATTTTTATAATGACATCCTACCGATTGTGACCAAGGCGATCACGATCCTCGGAGGAGAAGGGAAGTGAGTACAAGTAAAAAGTAATTAGTAACTAGATACTAGAGAATTCCAAATTACTAATTACTAATTACTAAATACAACACACATGAAGCAAAACTTTGAAGAACTTGAGAAGAAGATCAACGTGTCTTTCAAGGACATCTCTCTTTTGCGTACCGCCTGCACGCACCGTTCGTATCTCAACGAGAACAAAGGGTCTGGCATGGAGCATAACGAACGCCTTGAGTTCTTGGGGGACGCCGTGCTTGAGCTTGTGGTCACCAGTTTCCTTTTCCGTAAATATCCCAAAAAGGCAGAAGGTGAGCTTACTGCGTTCCGTTCTGCGATCGTCAACACCGTCAGTTTGACCAAAGCCGCCGAGAGCATGAATCTCAATGACTACATGCTCCTCTCCAAAGGCGAAGCCAAAGACACTGGTCGTGCACGTTCGATCATCCTCGCCAACGCCATGGAAGCACTGATCGGCGCACTCTATCTCGATGGAGGTTACAACATGGCCGCGAATTTTATTTCAGAGAAGATCCTCCATGTCATCGACATCGAGGACATCGTCAAGAAAAAGACGTGGATCGACGGCAAGAGTCTCTTCCAAGAAAAGGCCCAAGAAAAAGTTGGCATCACTCCGAGCTATCGTACGCTCAAGGAGACTGGTCCTGACCATGACAAACAGTTCACCCTCGGAGTCTTCCTCGGTGACATCCAGGTAGCCACGGGTACTGGTCCTTCCAAACAAGAGGCTGAACAGAAGGCTGCTGAGAAGGCATTGCAAGCCAAGGGGTGGTAAGTTGCTTATTTTTAAATAAAAAAACTCACCGAAGTGAGCGGTCAAGCCCGCGATTGATTATTCGAAAAGCGGTTTGACGAGATAAGTTATCCCGATGGCATGGATGATGATCAGGAAGATTGCTGTTGTCGTAGACATCCTGAGTTGCCGTCGGATGAATTTATGTATTCGTTTCATAATGTGCCTCCGGGTATATTGTACCACGCTTGTAAAAGCGTACCCATAGGAGTATCCTAACCCCTAGAAAGGTTTATTATGTCACTTATGCCCAGCAAGGATCCACTTGTTTGTGATTGTGAATGTCATGAAGGTTTTTCGCATGTAGGGCATCTCGCGCCTTGTTGCGATATGTGTCCTGTGTGTAGAGAGCAGATCAAGTCTGGCTTCATGGACCTACACCAAATAGAGTGTGCTCCGCAAGAGACCAACAATACCGCAGCCAGTTAAGGGGCGGTTTTTTATATGCTAAAATAGTTCCATCTCTATCTACTTATGTACCTGAAGTCCCTGGAAATCGCTGGTTTCAAATCGTTCGCCAAAAAGGCGGCATTACATTTCACTTCACCGATAACCGGTATTGTCGGACCCAATGGTTCCGGCAAGTCCAACGTCGCAGAGGCGTTCAGCTTTGTGTTGGGTGAACAGTCGATCCGTTCGTTGCGCGGCAAGAGAGGTGAAGATCTGATCTGGAACGGCGGCATGAAGCAGGCAACCGAAGGTCGTGCCAACCGCGCCAGCGTCAAGCTCACCTTCGACAACACACGACGCATCTTTCCTTATATTGATTTTGACGAAGTCTCACTCGAACGCGTCGTACACAGAGACAACTCCAACGAATATCTTCTCAATGGCAGTCAGGTACGCCTCAAAGATATCGTCGAACTCCTCGCCGGTGCTCATATCGGTGCAACTGGCCACCATATCATTTCCCAGGGGGCGGCTGACCGCATCCTCTCTGCGTCGATCCGCGAACGTCGCGAGATGATCGAGGATGCACTCGGCCTCAAAGTCTATCAATGGAAAAAGCTCGAAAGTATCCGCAAGCTCGAACGTACCGAAGAGAACATGAAGCAAGTCGAGTCGCTGCGCCGTGAGATCGCGCCCCATCTCAAGTTCCTCAAGAAGCAGGTAGAAAAGATGGAGAAAGCCGAGATCATGCGTGGCGAGCTCGTCGCACTCTATCAACAGTATTTCGTCACCGAAGATGCCTATATTCGCTACGAGAAAGGTCGCATTGCAACCGAGCTTCGCGGGCCACTCTCGGAGATCGCCACACTTGAGGCCGAGCTTGCCCAGGCAAAACAGGTTCTGACATCATCAACTCATGCAGACCGTGCAAGTACAGAGATCGTGGCGCTGGAAGACAAACTCTCGACAGTTCGTCGTGACAAAGACGACATGGTCCGCGAACTCGGACGTCTCGAAGGCGAGGTCGCCTCGAGTCGACGTGTGATCGAAAAAGAGAAAGAAAAGCAAAAGCGTGATGAATACAAAACCGTGTATCTCAAAGATGTAGAGGAAGTCATCGGCAGTATCGAACGACTCGGAACACTGGAGGATGTCAGGACATTGTTCAACGAAGTCGTCAGCGCATTGCGCGGGTTCGTCGCTCGACATCGCGGTAGTATCGACTCGTCTCTGATCGGAGAGGTCGAGGCCGATATCGCCAAACTCCTCAAAACCAAAGAAGACGTTGATGCTCGTCTCGGCGAATTGATCCAGGGTGAACAGACACTCATCCGTCAGTACTCTACCCTCAAGGATTCTATCGAACGAGAAAAAGACACCAACCGCGAAGCCGAAAAGTCCGTATTCCGTATCATTGCTCGGCAAAATGAAGTGCGCAACACGATCGCCATTCTGCGTACACACGAACAAAAAGTCCTCCATGAAGAAGAAGTATTCAAAAAGGATCAAGGCGAAGCTGGTATGGTCGCGGGCAGAGAAGCCGTCAATTTTGCTTCTGCCACTATCACGACCGGAGTCGGAGATCGTAGTGCTCAGGAAGATCGTCGCCGACAGATCGAGAAGATCAAGATCCGTCTCGAAGATGCAGGTGGTGCAGGTGGTGGTGATGTCATCAAAGAATATCGCGAGACCGAAGAACGAGATGTATTCCTGGGAAGAGAACTCCAAGATCTCGACAAGGCACGCATCGAACTCACATCACTCATTGCAGAGCTCGACCAGCGTCTCGATGTTGAATTCAAGAGTGGCATTCTCAAGATCAATACCGAGTTCAACACCTTTTTCTCACTGATGTTCGGAGGTGGCAAAGCCGAGCTTGCAGTCGTGTCAGAGCCACGAAGAAGGAGGAAGAGCGATACGGAGGATTTGAGTGAGATGCTAGGGGAGGCGCAAGGAGCGAGGAGCGAGGGGCAAGAAGGGGGAGATCTAGACGAACAGGGGCCAGAAGGACTCGAAGTCAGCGTCAGCCTGCCGAAGAAGAAAGTCAAAAGCTTGATGATGCTCTCTGGTGGGGAACGCGCGTTGACCTCGATCGCACTCTTGTTCGCAGTATCTCAGGTCAACCCACCACCATTCATCATCCTGGACGAGACTGATGCAGCGCTGGATGAAGCCAACTCCAAAAAGTACGGCGACATGATCGAAAATCTTTCCAAGCATTCTCAACTCATCCTGATCACCCACAACCGTGAGACGATGTCTCGTGCTGGTGTGCTTTATGGAGTCACTGTAGGTGCAGATGGTGCCTCACGACTCCTCTCGATCGCTTTTGACGAAGCGGTGCAGGTAGCGAAGTAGGTGCCTAGGGTAAGTCCTGCCCTCAAGCGGGAAGGCTTAGGGATTGACTCAACTACAAATAAGTGTTAATATATAAACAGAAACAAAAAATTCTGTCGAGAGCACTTCGACATACAAACGAAAGGTTAGTGAGTGAAAAGTGAAGATCCTATTGTAGCGGCTTTCGTGCCGTCCTACTGTCTTGTTGCAGATCAGTCCGGATTGTCGACCTTGAGCAAGGAGTCGGTTGAGGGGTCGGCTCGATTGTACAGGAGTCGTTTGGTCAATCGCATCATCCTGTCTACTGCCTACAATGTATGGGAGACAGAGTGGCAGATGAAGCTTGAATTGTTGAAGAGTCTCGGTGTTCCCACGGAACACATCTTCTGCATCAAGGAAGTCACCAGTAGTTACGATGAGGTCCAGGGTCTCCGGCAATACATCGAGGAACTTGGCTTCGTCAAATGTTTCCTGGTTACCGAAAGGTGCCACACACCCAGGGCGTACATGGCTCTGCAAGCAGAATTCCCACAGCTCGGTATCGTATGTGAGACATTCGATGTGACCGAACTCGAGGAGACGTATGAACCTCATCACATCAAGATATTGGGCAAGATCAAAGGATGGCGCACGCAATACTATTGGTCGTGGTGGCTGTGGAACAAAAGTTTCGAACTCATCACACCGATTTTGCTCCGCAAAAAACTCAAGCAAAATAGGCTCGCGCAAGCATCTGCCTAACACCTCGCGCAACTCACATCCCGTTACTTCCAAAAGAAGTAGCGGGATTTTTTGTATATAAAAAATACCCCGATAACCTTCGGGGTAGTGTTGGTGAGCGTGTTGAGCCTCGAGTCACTCTTTCGCAAGAGCTGCTGATTCGGCTAGCATCCGTGCCCCATCGGCCTCTCCTGCGGCGTAGTGAAGATAAAGGATCCGGAGGATTTCGTCTGGATCGGCGACGAAGACCTCGATACCCACATTCAGAAGGCGGTTCAGATTGTCGATAGCGTTGAGGTCGGCCGGATCAGCTAGTGCGACTACGACAAGATCTCCATTTTTCTGGACTGGTACAGCCTGGTAGCACCATGCGAGTTGGGCGGGAATGGTTGCAACGAGTTCAGGTGCGTATTCGACCTCTCGTAGATCAGCCATCTGGAAGCCGAAGTGGTTCGCTCGGGCATGTACAATGTCGATCTGGTTAATCGTGCCCCGGAGCAGCAGCAGATCGACAACTCCGACGTCGGCGCTTTTGGCTACGGGAGCCAGTGCTTCCCAAGTGTCTATACTGAGGCGACCCAGACTCAAGAGTGAATCGCGAAGATAATCATCTTTTTTCATAGTATGTAGTTGTAATTGGAACAGTTCACCACCAACAGTAGTCCACCGAACCCTATCCGTCAATACTGACCTAGGACAGACCTAGGCAACGCCCAGGGGCGCCAAAAAATTGACGATAGGGCTGATTTTGTAGTAATATACGGACATGCCTCCTATTAATAAACTCACTACCAAAGCCCGTGAAGCATTGCGCAGAGCGCATGAACTAGCCATAGAACGCGGCCAGAACCATGTCAATCCTGTGCATCTCCTGTGCGCTCTCATCCTCCAAGAAGAGAGTATGGTCGCCTCTATCCTCGACAAACTCGAGGTCGATACAGGCATGCTCACTGATATCGCGCTCGAACATATCGAGGCTCCCGAGGGCTCCAATGTATTGTCTCCTTCATATCAGATATACCTGACTCCAGATCTTGCACAGATCTTGGACAACTCCGTGCGCGTGGCGACTACATTCAAGGATGAGTTCATCTCGACCGAACACATCTTCCTTTCGATATTCGACGTGGCATGCAGTGCACGAGACATCCTGGCTCGCTTCAAGATCGAGCGCGACGCAGTTTCGGCTATTATCCAAGAACTCAAAATCTCTCCAGCTACAAAGGAAGCTGAACCCAAGAAGTTCCGCACACTTTTCAAATACGCTCGTAGTCTGACCAAGCTCGCTCGCGAGAACAAGCTCGACCCCGTCATCGGTCGTGATACCGAGATCATGCGCATCATCCAGATCCTCTCTCGTCGTACCAAGAACAATCCGATCTTGATCGGTGAAGCTGGTGTCGGCAAGACTGCGATTGTCGAAGGTCTAGCGTTGCGCATGGCACAAGGTGACATTCCCGAGTCATTGCGAGACAAGGAGCTCGTATCTCTCGATCTCGGGTCTCTTATCGCAGGAACCAAATACCGCGGAGAGTTCGAAGAGCGCCTCAAGAATATCCTCAAAGAAGTCGAACGTGCTGACGGCAAGATCATCCTCTTTATCGATGAGATGCATACGCTCGTCGGTGCAGGAGCGTCAGAAGGTTCTATGGACGCATCCAACATGCTCAAACCGGCACTCGCTCGTGGCGAGCTCCGTGCGATCGGTGCAACCACACTCAAGGAATACCAGAAACACATCGAAAAAGACCCGGCACTCACTCGTCGCTTCCAGCCAGTCTATGTCAATGAGCCAAGTGTCGAAGATGCAGTGGCTATCCTCCGTGGTCTCAAAGAAAAGTACGAACTCTTCCATGGGGTACGTATCACCGACGACTCGATCGTTGCTGCAGTACAGCTGGCTAGTCGCTATATATCCGATCGATTCCTCCCAGACAAGGTCGTCGACCTGATCGACGAAGCCGCGTCTTCGTTGCGTATCTCACTCGAGAATATGCCACCAGAACTCGAAGAAACTCGTCGCAAGATCATGCGACTGGAGATCGAGCGCGAAGCTCTCAAAAAAGAGACCGACTCTACCTCTGCGAGTGGCAAGACTGCCAAGGCTCGCATGGTCAAGATAGAGGGGGAGATCGCCAACCTCAAAGAGAGTACTTCAGAACTCGAGCTCAAATGGACCAATGAAAAAGAGACGATAACCGATATCAAACGTATCAAAAAAGAGATGGAGACTCTGCGCATCGAAGCTGAGATGGCCGAAGCTCGCACCGACCTCGCCAAGGCCGCCGAGATCCGCTACGGTACACTGCCAGCACTCGAGAAAGATCTCGAACAAAAGAACAAGCGCCTCAAAAAGCTTCAGTCATCACGTCGTATCCTCAAAGAAGAGATCAATGCCGAGGACATCGCTGGTGTCGTGTCGCGTTGGACGGGAATACCCGTGTCTCGTATGCTCGAGTCCGAAGCCGTCAAACTCACCCGCATGGAAGACGAGCTCCGCAAGCGTGTCGTCGGCCAAGAAGAAGCCGTCAAAAAGATCGCCGACACCATCCGTCGTTCTCGTGCCGGTATCGCAGATCCGAACCGTCCGATCGGCTCATTCATATTCCTGGGGCCAACTGGCGTCGGCAAGACCGAACTCACCAAGGCTCTGGCAGAGTTCCTTTTCAATGACGACAAGGCTCTGATCCGTGTCGACATGTCAGAATTTATGGAGAAGCATTCCGTCTCCAAACTCATCGGGGCACCTCCAGGGTATGTTGGTCACGAAGACGCAGGAGGACTGACCGAGACCGTCCGTCATCGACCATACTCGGTGATCCTGTTCGACGAGATCGAAAAGGCTCATCCAGAAGTTTTCAATATTCTCCTGCAGGTGCTCGACAACGGACGTCTCACTGACTCCAAGGGCCGCGTGGTCAACTTCCGCAATACGATCATCATCATGACATCGAACATCGGCGCACAACATATCGAGCGCATGGAACGCCTCGGCTTTGCCAAGAATACAGTTTCTGTGCGCAGTGCCGATCAGGACAACTATACCGAAGCCAAGAACAAAGTCATGTCTTCGCTCAAGGATCATTTCCGTCCAGAGTTCATCAACCGTCTCGATGATATCATCATCTTCGACATCCTCTCACCAGAGGCTATTCGCACGATCGTCGAGATCCAGGTCAGTCATGTCGTCAAACGTCTGACAGAGAAGGGGATCGACCTCGTCTTCTCTCCGCAGGTATTCGACTACTTTGCCCGCGAAGGCTACAACCCTCAGTACGGCGCACGTCCACTCAAGCGTCTGATCCAGAACAAGATCCTGACTCCGGTCGCCAACCTGCTCATATCCCAAGAAGTATCCCGTGGCAGTACGATCCAGGTCTCACTCAAGAAAGACGCTCGTGGTGTCGAAGACTTCTCCTTCGAAATCAAGAAGAGATTCAAAGGCGAGAGTCCTCTGGTCATGTCCAAGATGGCGATGAAGAAGTAGGGCTTGGATAGACTTCCGATTGAGTTTTGGGACTATACGTGATATTTTAGGTGTACCATCCTGTTTGATGGAGAACCTACGGCTTCATGTCTGGTTCGGTCTGGGGCGAGTGTGTATCTTCATAGTAACCGACACACAATGCATCTCGTCCCAGATCCCTTTTTGCACAGGTGGCAGAGCGGTCAATTGCAATGGACTGTAAATCCATCGCCCTATGGGCTACGGGGGTTCAAATCCCTCCCTGTGCACCACGAGAAATCCCAGCTTCGGCTGGGATTTTGAGTTGTTGACATACTTAATAATATGTGATTATATATGTATGGAACAAGATTTTCATTTTGAAGGTATTTCTGTCCATTAACAACAATCAACAAAGGAGGACATGTGTCACCTTGGTACGTTAAGTTATTTTTACCATTGCTTAAGAATGAAACTCCACCGGAGGAATTAAAAACAGCAGACATTCAATGTATTTTCGCTGCATCGTATGCCGCGAAAGATTGTCATTCATTGGTTGAAGCGACCAAGCAAGTCCTGAGTCGTGCCATAAGGATCAAGTCTGAACTTTTTCCAAAGGCACATCTCATCTTCGCCTCATGTAGTCATGCATTCCCTGGGTCTGGCGAAGCCGAATTACGCCTCAAGTCAGAACTATGCCGTTCAGCTAGTGTTGACTATCTTGAAGCAGGATCCATCATCAACTCAGTCACTGAGCTCGAGGCATGCAGAGATCTTCTCAAACAGAGGTCGGTGCTGCCAGAACGAATTCTCGTTGTGACCTGTGAACTCCATTCCAGGAGGGAATATCTCTTGGCCCAAAAGATATTCCCTGATTCGAAAGTGTTCGTGACCTGTGTCTCTCATACTTTTGAATTGGAACCATGGCATCCTATGCCGAGTATGCGTACCTGGCCTCGACTCCTGTTGAGTCAGGTATGTGGGTATGCTGCCTTCCAGGCGATGTCGTGGGGGATTTATTTCCTTGGACAAACTTCGTAATCTCAAACGTTCGAGTTGACGGATTATTGCGCACAAGAGCGATCGTAACGGTCGCTCTTTTTTCTTACCCCACCACCCTCTTCAAGTGACTCGGAATGGCGATCACCATTTCGTAGGCGATAGTACCGGGAGTCTTGGTGACGATAGAGGTGATCGAGTTCGGATCATTGACCTGGTCACTGATGACGACTGCAGTGTCACCGATCGAGACCATAGGAACATCCGAAACATCGATGGAGGTGATATTCATACTGACTCTACCGATGATCTTGCAGGGTATGCGTTGTGGACCGACCAGGATGTACCCGACGTCAGAGAGTCGACGATCGATCGCTTCGTAGTATCCAGCGGGGATGGTGGCGATCGTCATATCTCTCTCGGCCACGAACGTGGCATTGTACCCGACCGCCTCGCCCTTCTTGATCTTTTTTATATCTGAGATCACCGTCTCCATATGCATGACTGGTCGCAGGTCGATATGCGCATCTCCTTGCATGTCTCCAGCGAGACCATAGAGTCCGATGCCGAGACGTGACATGTTGGCGTCTATCTTCTGTGTGAAGACGTGTCCGTACGTGGCACTAGCATGGAACCATTTCAGGGAAGGAAATTCTTTTTTGAAGATTCGTACGCATTCATTCCACTTCTGTATCTGTGTGTGGGTAAAGGAAGCGTCATGATTGTCTGAATCAGCGAGGTGTGTACAGATGCCCTCGAGAGTGATGTATGGGTTCGCTTGGATCAGTAATATCGCTTCGGGTATGTCCTCGATGAGGATACCCTGGCGATGCATGCCCGTGTCTATCTTGAGGTGGATGGTCAGCGGGTGCCTGAGTTCGGATAGTGCTTTGAGGGTATGAATGTTACCAATAGTGAAAGATGTTCGAGGGAGTGAAGAGGAGAGTAGTGTCTCTGGTGGAGTATAACCGATGAGGAGAAGGGGGGTCTTGATCCCGTGTGATCGCAATGCGACCGCTTCGAAGTACGAATCGATAATAAAGAATGGAATTGTATTTCGCTCCTTACTTTTTGCTTCCTGATTTCTTTCCAGTATCCGCGCAACTTCGAGCAGTCCGTGTCCATAGGCGTTGCTCTTGAGTACGGGTGCCACGGTCTGTGCGGGGGCGAGCCTCTGGAATTCGTGGAGGTTATGAAGTAGACGACTCCGGGAGATAGAGATGCATATCAGAGGGGTATAGGGGAACCGACGTCGTGACAGCCACGTGAGGAATTGTTTCATGGGGCTATTGTACTACCGTATGGCTCCCTAGGGTAGACCTAGGGAAAAATAAGTAAGAAAAATGTCCGCTACACACTGTTGTGTAGCGGACGGATGGCGATCGCCGGACAGAGACCTTAGTGAATATAGTCAGTGTCCAGGCGCGCGGCCGAGGGATGTTGCGCGGCGCGAGTGGAGCCGGCGGCGGAAGTGGAACAGGAATTCTCAGGGCTAGTTGGGCTGGAATGGAAGGTGCTGTTCGGAGGGGACTGCATACTGTCCTTTCTGGTCGCATGACCGGTTGAGCGTGACCTATACATTTGCAGTGATTGCATTTGTTAGGAATAGATCACTCTGGAGAGTATCATAGCATACCAGGTTTATTTGTCAAATACCCTCAAATTACACGCCTAGGGTGGACTGGCCATGGGTATTGACAGGCGATCTACAAAGTGCTATTATATACAGCAGTAAAACTCGAGCCAACAGGCTCATTTTTGTTCTTCACAGTCATATACAACCTAACGTTCTCTGATGAGAACATGTGATCGTGGAGACTTGGTAAGGAAAGGATACACATGAAATACGTCAGTATTGCTGCAGGACTCATCTTGATCGGGCTACTCATTGTCGCATTTGTGAACAAACAGGATGCGACTGTGACGCCGCAGACCACTGAGTCCATCCCTCAAGTTCTGGACGAGACCGAAGCGGCTTTGAACCAGTTCGGTCTCAGTAGTTCCAACTCAGCGTCCCTTTCGGTGAAGTAACCACACAAACAAAAAACAAAACAAACGACAGAAAAGAAAAAAGAAAGACTACGAAATGAAAAAGATCCTCTTCGCATTGTTGGTTGCAGTTGCCTTCCTCTGCCCTCGTGCATTCGCACAGCAGGAGTTGGACGAAAGTAACGTTGACGCCGTGACCGTTGCTCGGGCCTTCGCTCTCAAGTCACCGACCTATTTCCAGGTCCGGTGGTATGGGGAAGTTCCTGTGAGTAATCAGTGGCAGAGAGTGTCCATGGTGATGATTGTTCGGAAGAGTGATTTTGCGATCACGAATCTGAGTATCAATGATGTCACCGTGCCACTCTCGAAACCTCTCTACGGTGTTCCGTTAGGTACCGCTGGTATCATGAGGAATGTCTATGTGAGCGTTGATGCTCGAACCAAGACCGGTTCACATGCTGGATACGGCAATCTCGATCGCAACATGGTCACCAAAGATGACAACATTGTTGTAACATTGGTGCCCAATGGAGTTCCTCAGGAGATTCCTGTTGATGAAAGTGTTAGCAAGGAAGATCTTCAGGAAGCTGACCTGAACATCGAAGGTTTCCATTACGGATATGGATACGGTATACAGAATGGCAAGTTCATCGTCGAACTGCCTCCTGTTGGTGGTGTCTACAAATACACCTTGCGCCGTCGCAGTGACGGTAGTGTGATCGGGAGTGGTTGGATCCGGCCGTTCAAGCCGACCGTTACCCCGAGCGATGCATATACCGGTGTGCGATACATTGGTGGAGTTATGGGTGTCGACTTTGAGTTGGACAACCAACCTGATGACTGGAAGTCGTTCTCAGTCACTCAGTTCGATTCGCCGATCTTGACCTCTGCTGGTACCAACGTCATGGGTAAAGTGATTTACACCGATGTGGGGACTGGAGGGATCGAAGTCATCGTTGATGGCAATGTGTGGGTGTATATCCAGCAGGCAACGGCCTCTGGTGATATGCCCTTGTTGTCTCTCGTGGACCGTAGTGTGGTCTACGAGGGAGGTGCCACTACCCGAGTGCACACTTCCATATTGAACGCAGGGAAGATCGTGATCAGCGTCATTCCGAAGTCTGGCAGTGAAAACAGGACATGGGTTAACCTTCACAAATTCCACACCTTTCCCAACTCATCGGACGATGATGACGGCAGGGGTGGTCGTCCATAACACAGGTTGTATTTGATACTCATGCCCCGTTGCTTACCAAAGCAGCGGGGCTTTTTATTGCCCTATACCTCTAGGGTAGACCTAGGAACTGGTCGGACTTGCGTAGCTCTATAATATAGGCTATAGTGTTGCGACACATAAAACTGATACTATGGCTAACAAACAAGACCAACTTATACAGATCAAAAATAAGACCACAGGAGAGGTCTATTGGACACGTAAGAACAAGAAGCTTGTAGAGCGCAAGATCGAGCTCAAGAAGTACAGTCCGACTCTTCGCAAGCACGTTGTCTTCAAGGAAACCAAGAAATAAGAGAGGATCACAAAAGGACAGCTACTTACCCGAGCTGTTTTTTGTTATCTTTCAAAACCAGACGTTCCATGTATAATGATTTGAGTACGTAATTCAAAGGGCGATTAGTTAAGTGGTATAACTGCGGTCTCCAAAACCGCTGTCGGAAGTTCGATTCTTCCATCGCCCGCAGAACATCAGTTGTCCGAGAGTTAATACAACCTCAGATAGATATCATCGCAGTCATAGAGATGGACGGGGTCCCCGGACTTATTTGGTCCCAATGAAAGTATAACTGCCAATGTCCCAGGAAGATTGGTTGCACCAGGGCAATCATCGAGTGCCTCATAGTCATTATCGAACCAATAATCTGAACCCCAAGGATCAATTGGATTAACTTGTAGATAGGGACCTCGCCAGTTAGCTATCGTCTCATTCGTCCATGAACAACCGCCGCCTCTACCGACAACAGGAGATGATGCGCCATAGAGTCCTCCGTATACCGTATCATTCAACTTTACTTCATTCTCAGAACCAGCTGCTCCGTACAAAATCTCGCCAACTATGCAACCATTGGGCCAACGTCCAGTATCTGCCGCAAGGAATCCGATTGCGTTGCGGAGTTGGGCAAGTTCGCTCCGTGCTTTGGCGATCTTGGCTTTCTCGCGAACCTGGACTGTAGAAGCAAGGGTTATCGAAGAGAGCATACCGATGATAGATACGGTGACCAGAAGTTCGATGAGGGTGAAACCTCGAAATGGCATCTGTGAGAATGTCATATAACTCATTCTAACAGGAGGGTTATTGTGTGCTTGTGGATAGCGGGCAACATGACTTGACATATACATATCTAATATGGTAGTATGTAGAAGTTAGTAGATAATATACGCTTCATATGAATTTCAATAAAACTCATTGGATAGGTGCTACTGTTATCGTTATTCTCGCCATCGGTATCTTCATTGGATTCCGATCTGGACCTTCGGAGTCAGTCTCTCCATCAGGTGATACTACAACTCTGACGGTCTCGACTCTCGATGCTTCATCAGTTGAGGTCGGCGATCTCCAAAAGATCGGATGGACTTCGGACAAATACACTCCTGCAACTATTGCAGTGAACATTATCCGCAAAGTCAGTGACAACCCAGCTCGTTATGAACTCGTCCGTACGGTCACTTCGGCTACTGAGAACGACGGTTCTGCCGTTTGGGTTCCTGCCAAAGCTGACGTCGGTGCCAACACGTTCGTAGAAGTTGGTTGTACCGTCTCCGCACAGGCATGCCGTTCGTCAGTGACAAGCTCTGCTCTTGCGGTTGTAGATACCGGACGCTTCGCTAATACTGCCAGTGTCTATGATGCGATAGAGAAGAGGGAGAATAATTAACTTATAATATATCTCTCGATGAGAAAGAAAGCCGCTCCATACGGGGCGGTTTTCTCGTTGGGGATAAAGGGGAGTTGACAGAGTGACAGCAAGTGTGATATACTAGATCCAGCACAGTTAGAAAACAATCGTCACTCAACAAGCAAACAAGAAAGTTGAAAACTTCATATGAAAAGTAACAAATTGTCGGTAATTGACCAGAAGGGTCCTGCCGGACCCATCTCACTGGTCAGCCTTCCTCAAGCTACTCAGTCACCAGGCTATTGGTATGAATTGTTGGTGAAATCCCCTGCAATTCCAAACGAGTCTCCGGTTGGGACAAATGCCCCAATCGAAGAACCTCATTTGACCAAGTTCAAGTTCTGCGGACAGATTTTCTACGCTGAACCCCTGCTAGGTCTTACTCCCGATGACAAGAGACTCCCATTACTTACCGAACAGCTGGTGGGTTTCATGGAAGAGCTCAATCGGCTCGGTGATCTGGCATGCACATTTCCTGATCATCGGAACCACTTCATGGCGGTACCGATCTTCGTGAGTGGCGATAAAACGTTTCTCTTCATGGCAATAGTCGATCGACTGACTCGGCTCACCAGTTGGAGGGTTGAATTCCTTCCGAGCAGGATCAATCCTATTGATGGTCGTGATGCCCGCATCATCGTTCCGGAATAACCGGACGCAAGTTTCCATCACTCCCGCAACCTCACGAGGTCGCGGGATTTTTTCTTGTCTTACGATCTTACGAAACATTTAAGACTTCTTTAAAAATCCTTCAATAGCCGAAAGGATCGCAGCAATATCTTTCGGAGCGAACCACTGTATGTTTTTGTTTCTACGGAACCAAGTCATCTGACGTTTGGCATATTGACCGATCTCGGTGGCGAGCTTCTCTCTCATCTTTTCTGCAGAAAGTTTGCCTTGGAGATGTTCCGCAACAAAACGATACTCGAGACCGAGCTCTTCCATGCGTTCCCAGGACAAGCCGTTCTTGTGAAGGGTATCTATCTCACCGATCATACCTTGATTCAGGCGTTTCTCTAGACGAAGATCGATCTTGGCTCGAAGCTCGTCGATCGGTATATCGAGTCCAATCCAGAGAGGGTCGTAGGTCGACTCGCGGACTTCTGGTACCGAAGATGCCTGTGGCGAACGCGCGATCTCTAGGGCACGGATCAGGCGACGTGGGTTGTTGCGGTCAGAGTTGTTGAGGGACTTGGCTTTGGCAGCGTCTTCTGTTTCGAGCAGTGCAAAAAGTTCGGCAGGTGTCTTGGAGGATAATTCCGCGCGGAGTTCTTCGTTGGCAGGTACGTCGGGCAAGTATACATTGTCGATCAGGGTAGAAATATAGAATCCTGTGCCACCACAGATGATCGGGACTTTGCCCCGGGTAATGATGTCGGCGATGATCTTCTCGGCTTGCTCCTTCCACTGAATGACAGTGAATTGATCACGAGGATCGGCAATATCGAGGAGATGATGATGCACGCCTTGCATCTCTTCCTGAGTGATCTTTCCGGTGCCGATGTCGAGACCAGTGTAGACCTGTCGTGAGTCGGCAGAGATAACCTCGCCGTTGTATTCTCGGGCGACGTTGACCGCGAGGTCACTTTTGCCGGATGCAGTCGGTCCGACGATGACGATGAGTTTGGGTTTCATAGATTTGTACTGTGCCGGGAGGGAGAATCGAACTCCCATGGATTACTCCGCACGATTTTGAGTCGTGTGCGTCTACCAATTCCGCCATCCCGGCGATATGCACAGTGTACTTGAATTTGAAGTAAAATCAAATGAAAAGCCCTCGGCGTTGCGGAACGACGAGGGCGATTGTGCGGGATTACTTTCTTCGGAGACTCTTGAGAGGAGACTTTTTGCCGGGCACGATTCGGACATAGATTGTCCGAGGTTTTCGAGAGGTTCTCGGAGAGGGCTTTTGTTGATGGTGGCGGTTCGCTAGTGAACCGTGACAACTTCCGATCTCTGTCGACGTGCGCAGATAGTGCTTCCAGACAAATTGCCTGAATCCTTGTTGAGACCTATATCGTTGAGATAGGTAACGGATCTTTCGTGGAGAGATGCCGAACAATATTCTCGCCATATGTTCCTCGTGGTTAGTGGTTGCTCGAGAGTGAATTCCCTGGTTTCAAGTGACCGTTTACGACTGGAGTTGGTAGGGCACGGACGATGTTGAGTGGGGTTGCCGATGGATGTTTTGTTTTCATAGAGGGTTCAGATCTGGTACAATCCTAGCATGACAACTGCTTTTGTAAACGATGCCGTCTTCTGGATCGAGGTCGGTAAGATCAACCCCAACCCGTACCAACCTCGCCGTGAGTTCGACGAAGCCAAGCTCAAGGATCTCTCCGAGTCGATCCGCATGTACGGAGTCCTCCAGCCACTGATCGTCACTCGCAAAGAGGTCTATCACGACGGTGGTGGTATGTCTGTCGAGTACGAGCTCATCTCAGGAGAGCGACGTCTGCGTGCATCGAGGCTCGCGGGACTCGCTCAGGTGCCGGCACTGATCAAGACAGGTGAAGAAGACGGACGTCTCAAGCTCGAACTCGCCATCATCGAAAATTTGCAACGCGAAGATCTCAACCCAGTTGATCGTGCACGTTCGTTCGAACGTCTAGCCAAAGAGTTTGGTCTCAAGCAGGCACAGATCGCGGTCAAGGTTGGCAAGAGTCGCGAGTATGTTTCCAACTCTTTGCGTATCTTGGCATTGCCGGGAGAGATGATCACTGCGCTCGAGGAAGGCCGCATCTCCGAAGGTCACACACGACCACTCCTCATGCTCTCAGACCGTCCCGAGGAGCAACTCGTTCTCTTCAAAGAGATCATGGCCAAGAAGCTCACCGTCCGTGAAGCCGAAGCGCTGTCTCGACGTGTAGCGACTGACCGTATCCGCAACAAAGACAAATATCTTGATCCTGCGATCATCGAGATGGAGCGCAATTTTACCGAGTCGCTCGGCACGCGTGTACGTATCGAAAAGAACAAAGAGGGAGGCACGGTCACAATCGACTTTTTTAGTCCGGATGATTTGCGCGCGTTGTTGGAGAAGATGAATACTCGTGTCATCCCCGCAAACCGAAGCGAAGCGGAGGTGCAAGCGGGGATCCAGGATCAGGTCACGGAAGGTGGGAATAACGCCGATGCTCCGATCGACGATCGTTCCGCCGAAGAGATCCATAAAGAAGAAAATGAAGAGATCTATTCGTTGAAGAATTTTAGTCTTTAAATACATCTACAAATAAAAAAGACCCGAGAGGGGTCTAGTCGGACTTTGCGCATGCTCGTGCGCATAGGGCTTTGCTTAGAATGAGGAATATCGTCCCCAGGACTACACACAGGCAGAAGAATGTAGTGGCGCAATAGATACATGTCTGAAACCTCGTCAGATCTGCATCTGAAATCCCTGTGAGGGTAATGGGAAGATCTTGCACATGAGACCAAGAACGTGTCACGGGTACGATCGCAATATGCATGATGAGCGAACCGAATATTCCGAGTGCCAATACCCTGCGGGATCTACACCCCAAGGTATCGAGGTCAGGTGTATTCATGCGAATTTGGAGCAGATGTGTCTTTTCAGACGAATGATCCATGACAGAAAAAACCCAAAGTATCCTAAAACCAAGAGTGCAATAAACAACGTGGCAATGCCAGCAAGAAGAGTATTCGAGAAGTTTATGAGTCGGAGGAGCGCATCACCTTTTGTGAGAGTATCTTCGTATTTTTGTGTAAACCCAAAATAGATTGGGCATACAACATAAAATAAGATGCCTAGACCGATCATTCCTGTGATAGCGAGATACGATGAGACACGAGAGACATTTTTCCAATCAAATAGAGATGGTTTCATGAAGAGCCTTTCTGCTCTCATTTAACACCTACTCCTTCTTCTTTGCAAATCTACCTCGGCCTGGTTTCTTGGGGATCGCGAGAAGTTCGAGAGCGCGTTCGAGAGAGATCTCGTAGACATCGTCAGGTACTTTGACTGAACGGAAGTTGGTATCAGATACGACGAATGGACCGAAGCGACCGATCGAGGCGGTGACTTCGAGGCCTGTTTTGGGATCGGTACCGAGGAGGCGGGGAACGGAGAGATATTTGAGAGCGTCAGCGATCGTGACTTTGGATGGATCCATGGTCTTGGGGATCGAGGCCATGCGAGGTTTGATGGGTTTTGGGGCAGGGATGACAGAAGAAGGGACTTCCGTGACCAGATCCTTTTTCTTTTTACTTCTTACCTTCTTAACCTTCGGTGGTTTGACCCCGAGTTGTACATACGGACCAAAGCGTCCATTCAAGACAAAGATCGGGAGACCAGTGGTTGGATCCATACCGATAGGTTCGTCTTTTTTGAATTCAACACCTTCCAGTGTCAGTGCACCATCGCAGTCAGGATAACGCATACACGAAAGGAATTTGCCGTTGCGACCCAGCTTGATCTCCATGGGAGTCGTTCCGCATTTTGGACATTTGAACTTTGGATCGGCTTCGCCCAAGTTGGTGATCTTGGCAATGTTCTCTTTGGCTTTGACTTCTTTGTGAAAAGGCCCGTAAAATTCTTTGAGCGTTGCGGTGTATTGGCGGGTACCTCCGGCGATATCGTCGAGCTTGTCTTCCATCTCGGCGGTGAATGAGTCACTGATATATGAAGGGAAGTATTCTTCGAGGAAAGAAGACACGACGTCACCGGTGTCGGTGGGACGGATGGATTTGTTCTCTTTGGTGACATAGCCACGGTCTTCGATGGTCTTGGTGATCGATGCATAGGTAGAAGGACGACCGATGCCACGTTTCTCGAGCTCTTTGATCAGGCCGGCTTCGGTATAGCGTCCTGGTGGCTGGGTTTGCTTTTCTTCGGAGCCGATCGACAGTATCTTGAGTGGCTCGTCTTTGGCGCATTTAGGTAGATGCATATCTTCACCGACCGAGTCAGGGTCAGCCTTGAGCCAACCGTCAAAGAGGATGCGTGAGCCGGTGGCCTCGAAGTTCGGTATCGAGTCGCTCGAGACGTTGGCGATGATCTTGGTACGAGCCATGGTGGCGTCGGCCATTTGCGAAGCGACGGTGCGTTGCCAGATCAGACGATAGAGTCTCTTTTGTTCATCGTTGAGACCGGCGGATTCTTTGGCGAGTTTGGTCGGACGGATGGCCTCGTGAGCTTCTTGGGCATTCTTGCTCTTTGCGGAGTAGTTATGGAACTCGAGATACTTGTCACCAAAGTTTTTGGTGATGACTGCGGCGATCTGTGCCAAGGCTTGCTTGCCAAGGTTGGTCGAGTCGGTACGCATATAGGTGATATGACCGGCTTCGTAGAGCTTCTGAGCAATACCCATGGTGCGTGATGGAGAGAAGCCGAGACGAGAACTGGCTGTCTGTTGCAGGGTCGAGGTGATGAACGGTGCACGAGGTGAACGCTTTTGTTCGGACTCTTCGACGTCGACGACATTCCAAGATTCCTTGTTGGCAACAGCAATGATCTTTTCTACTTCGGCGAAGCTGCGAGGTTCTTTGGAACAGATGAGTTTGAGTGACTCTTTGTTCTTGGTCTGCCATTCACCGGCGATGACCCAGTAAGTCTCGGGGATGAATGCACGGATCTCACGCTCGCGTTCCATGATGATACGCAGTGCAGGTGACTGTACGCGACCAGCAGAGAGACCGTAGCGAACTTTCTTCCAGATGAGACCAGAGAGATCGTAGCCGACCAGTCGGTCGAGTACACGACGGGCTTCTTGGGCTTCACGGAGATTTTGGTCAATATTGCGTGGATGTTCGAGAGCCTCATTGATCGCTTCTTTGGTGATCTCGTGGAAGGCGATACGTGACAACTTTTTTGTGACAGAGGCACCGATACGTTCTTTGAGCACCTCGGCGATATGCCAGGCGATAGCTTCACCTTCGCGGTCCGGGTCAGTTGCGAGGATGATCTCGGTTGCTTTGCGAGCATGAGTGGTGATGTCGGCGAGTACGTCTTCTTTTTTGGCGACAACTTCGTAATGAGGGATGAAACCTCCTTCTATGTCGACAGCCTTTTTGTTGGACTTGGGCAGATCACGTACATGACCGACAGATGCACGTACGACGAACCCATCTCCGAGATATTTGGAGATGGTTTTGGATTTACTTGGGGACTCGACGATCACTAATTTCATTTCGCTAAGTATTGCATGCAAAACACAAAAAGCAAACTAACAGAAGAAAATTTATCCGGATTTGAACCTAAATTCATCGTTTCTTCATACTGATGTCGTATGATCGATGCATACCTATGTATACACCCAAGAAAATATACAAGAATGACTACCCCGCACTCTTGCAACAGATCACACAACTGCCGCTCTTCATGTATGTGCAGGGAGAGTTGCCACCGGATACTTCTATCTATCTCTGCGTCATCGGAGCACGACACCATAGTTCCTATGGCGAAGATGCTTGCAAACATCTCATCCAGGGGTTGGCGGGGTATCCGATCGTGATCGTTTCGGGACTGGCGATCGGTATCGACTCTATCGCTCACGAGGCGGCACTGGAGGCAGGTCTCTCAACAGTTGCATTCCCTGGGTCGGGACTGTCTCCTGCAGTCTTGTATCCTCGGAGCAAACAATACCTGGCCGAGCAGATCCTCGAAGCTGGTGGGGCGCTAGTGTCGCCGTTCGATCTGATGCAAACAGGATCTCACTGGACATTCCCGACGCGCAACAGACTGATGGCTGGTATGTGTCATGCTACGCTCATCATCGAAGGTGAAGAAGGTTCGGGCACACTCCTGACCGCTCGGCATGCACTGGAGTTCGGTCGCGATGTGATGATCATTCCTGGGTCTATATTCTCGACCCTTTCCTACGGTCCGCACCTCCTGATGCGTGACGGTGCCTATCCGGTCACCAACGTCCAGGAAGTACTCGACATCCTCGGGTTCCAGAGGGAGGTGGTCGTACCTGTTGAGACTAGTGAGACACAAGGTCTGCTTTTTGACACAGTGGATGCCGACATGTCACCTATCCAGAAGTCTATCCTCGAAACCCTGTTCGAACCCCTATCTCGTGACGAACTGATCCGTCGTATGGGGACAGATGCCTCTGCAGTCAACATCGCTCTGTCGGAGCTTGAGCTCAAGGGGGTGGTCGAGGAGAGGGGAGGGACATGGAAAGCAAATAGGAAAGGCAGAGTTACTGATTAGACTACAAAAAACCCTACCATCACGAATGACGATAGGGTTGACTAAAGAAGACGTTTAATTCTCCTTGAGGCGAAAGAACCTGGTTCCATTTGTGGTCGACATTGAGACGCTGATCACATTGGTAACACTGTTCGTGGTGAAGTCGTTGTACCAATCTGTTAGGTTCGTCGACCATTGCAGGGTATAGGAGACCTGAGGTTTGCATACAACCTGGAAGGTAGAGACTCCGCTACTTTGTGTTTGGAAGAAGAACTTTGGTTGGAATACCTGCACCACATCAACGAATGAAGTGGTAGAAGACATGACGGTCTTGCTGATAGGGGCGCCATTGATGTATATGGCACCTATGCCGCTTTGGATCGTCGAACTGATTTCGTCGGTAGTCCAGAGGAAGCTTCCTGTCTCAGAATCTGACAATACTTCGCACCACAGAGGAAGCTCCTTCAGCTGACCGTTTGTAATGATCAGGTTGATGGGGAAATCCACCTTGGTGCTGTACTGACTATTCGAGGAAGGTTTGTAACTGAGGGTGTTGGTTCTCAGTCCTACATTACCATCCTTGAGAGTGAACTTCAGTGAAAGCCAGTTTGTTGAGAAACTGGTGAGGATGATTGCAATATTGGTCACCTGAACGTTGTTTGTGGCCAGTGTACTATCGAGCACGACCGATCCACATATCGCACTATCACCTCGGGCAATCGCGAAGGTATTGTTTGCAGCCAGAGACATCCTCAGTGCAGTGGTCACCACATCAATCTCCTCGGTGAATTGGATGATCTGACATCTTTCGTTGAGGAGGAGGAACAGGTGAGGACCATCGAGGAGAGTGTGCGATGCTGGGGGATACGCAGATGCTAACCCTGCGGGGTAAGGCATTACGAATGCATGAGTCCCACTCGGGGTCATCAGTGTGAAGTTGGTGACCAAGAAACCGTAATCTCCCATATGTAGTATCGGACTTTCGAAGGTCAGGAGGCATGTATCATTGCTCTGAAATCCACTCCACACCAATGTGTTGGTACGACTTTGTCCAGGTAACCAAGGGTCGTATCTATCCAAATGGGCAGATAGTGTCGCAGGGCCTGTAACATGCACAAACCCACTACTGACGGTGATGTTGGTAGAAGCATTTGTTCCGACCAACCGTACTTTGTACCGATACTCCGAAGGATATCGTGCGGGAGTAGCCAGCACAAAGCTGTTCGTTCCTGTAGGCAAGACTGCGGTGTACAGAGCGTTATCGCTGACAAACACAACATTGTCCGTGTCATACCAGTCAAAATAAAGCGTGACACCCATGTTGGCAACGTTGGTCCAGGATATGATGTGCATTCCATTGCCAGGGAAGTCCTCGCCACCTTGAGGGTAAAGCAAAGACAACTGCGCATTGACCGAAACTACCTGACTGATCACAAGTCCAACTATCGCTAATAACTTTTTCATTGCGTTCCTTTTCTTTTTGATTTTGCATTGAACCGTCTGAAGCTCATGATAACATAAATTAGCGAAATACAATATTCACAAAGTGGTATAACTCTGGTATGCTTGTGATATGTATAAAAAAATTCTTACATTAGTATCTCTGATTATCGTATTGGTTGTAGTTGTATCTATATTTCATTACAACAGTAATTCTTTGGTCAGAAAATGTGGCATACAACCTAAATCTATTGAATTGAATGAAAGAGACGACACAAGTACCTGGGAGGTCGTAGATCAAGGTGGATATGGATACAAACTAAAGATTCCTCAAGAATGGTCAGTGAATCATATTCAGAATGGTCAAAAAAATACAAGTCTTGTGCGCCAGGACAGTTCGATAGTAATAACTGAAATTGATTCCGCAAGTATTCCTGACTGCGGTATAACAATCACATTAGAAGATAAGATATATAATGTTACCTACACACCTTTTAGTGATGCTGGTAAAACTTCAACCAAGTTATGGTTAAAGACCATGAATTCAATCGTAAGTACTATTGAATATTCAGATAAAGAGTCAGCCGAACTAGATCGAAGTCTTACATATAATCTGAATGGTTACTATTCGACCTACGATAAACTTATGTATCCTCTAGAATATGATCCAGTTCGAGATCCTTATCCTGCAACCACAACCTGTTCCTCGTTTACTGTACTTGGTGGCGATAATAAATTTATTTCGTATTATAGAAATATCATAAGTATGGGTAATACTTTAAATAGATTAAATGAGGATGGAAATTTAATGATAAATATTGATCTTAAAGAGTTACAGACGGATATAAAAAATTCTTTGTTAAAATCTAATAAACAAAGTCAAATATCTTTGAATGTCAAAGTTATGCCGCTGTTAGAGAGAGATGCGGGTTATTGTGAAAGTAGACTTACAATAATCTCCGTACAATAAAAAACAGGCACCGAAGCACCTGTTGCGAATAAAACAGATCTATTGCGTGTTTGTGGATTGGTAATAGATAGGTGTGTATTGACCTTGATTTGAATCCCAGGTGGTATTGAGATTGTAATCCTTTAGAAGGCGGTTTTCCATTCGGACAACATTAAGTTCAGGCGAAGCATCGAACCCGTTAGGACTAGTTCCTGCATGGTTCTTGAAGTAAAAGGTGATATGCAGATGCACATCATCTGTACCAGTTTTTCCCATTGTACCAATAACGTCACCTTGATTGACTCTAGCTCCGACTGCTAAAGGGGATTGTGATTCTAGGTGGATACATATACTTTGGAATCCTGTTTCTAACTTCGTATCATAATCGTGATCGATTTTGATAAACCAGCCATTTAGAGCACTTTGACCATTACCCACAACAACTCCTCCCGCAACGGCGTAAACAGGTGGATCGATTGCAAGTTGCTCAGGACCCCCTGTCAAAGGTTTCCAGCGAGGGCTAAAATCTAGTGAGTAATAGGTGTTACCTGTATGAAAAGTGTCATCTATTCCGTCATAAGATTTACCGCCAGTTTCAACAGTTAGTTTCCATGCTTTTCCGCCAGCCAGAGGCATCTTGAATCTCGGAAGTCTCTCGTAAGACACTTCGATATAAGGACGCACCTCCAGTTTGTTTTCAGAGGATCTGAAGTAGTTGAAGTTGTTGTCAGCGCTTAGTGGACTCAGGGCTATACCATGGTTTGGCTCTGCGCCTGTAATCCAAGCATAATATTCCTGTGTAATATCGAAGGAGTACAAACTATTGGGCGATGGGGCAGCAAGAGTACCTTGCGGGTTAACGGTTGTGCCCCAATGATCGGTCGTGGAACTTTCGGACCAAGGACTTCGTATGAACCACTTACGCATCGCTGTAGGATTTTCTGAGTCCATAGAATGCAGATTCATTGTGGCTTTGTTCAAGATGATCCTGTCGGTACCCGGCACACGTAAATCCACAGGAATTTTGATGAAGGAGTAATATATATCACCCCAGCCACCCACCTTGAGTGTATCGTTATTCCGTCCATCGCGTTCATAAATGGTTCCGAACCATTTGTCATGGACAGTATTGTCACTGGTTATGACTCTAATGATATATTTTTCCTCGAAACCCTCAGTTTTCACAGGGGAGAGGAAAAATCCCAACACCAACATAACAGACCACCAACATTTTCTAGTTTTCATTCTTACCTTTCAGTTTTTGTGTTTGTTTATGTGCTAGCCATCGACAAGAATATCAGATATACCGATAGTTAGCAACTATACATGCGATTTTTGCCATTAAATTTCTCCCAAAAAAGTGATATACTGGGCGGACTATGTTGGATATCAAATTTATTAGGGAAAACAAGGACATTGTGGCACTCGCTGCCAAGAAGAAGCATGTTGCCGTAGATATAGAGGCGCTGATTGCGCTCGATGACACTCGTCGTACACTGCTCACCTCTGTTGAAAAGCTCCGTGCAGAGCAGAACGCCGCTAGTACCCAGATCGCATCGGCTCCATCTGCTGAGGAGCGTGCGAAACTCATTGAGGCAATGAAAGGGGTCAAGACAACTCTCGAAAAAGAAGAAGAAACTCTCAAGACTCTGATGGTCGAATGGCAGACCACTATGCTCAAGGTGCCCAATGTTCCCGACATGTCAGTACCCGAAGGTACAACTGATGCAGATAACAAAGAGATCAAGACCTGGGGTGACAAGCCGGCATTTGGCTTTGAACCCAAGGATCATATCGAGATCATGAAGACGCTCGGCATGGTCGACTTCGAACGTGGGTCCAAGGTGCATGGATTCCGTGGATACTATCTGACAGGTGACGGAGTGCGTCTGTGTTTTGCGATCTGGCAGGCAGCATTGAACTTTTTCTCTCAGAAGAACTTCGTACCAGTCATGCCTCCGACACTCGTCCGCAAGATATACCTCTATGGTACTGCGCATCTCCCAGGTGATATGGAGGACTTCTATGTCACTCAGGACGGTGACGTGCTCGCAGGTACGGCAGAAGTGCCTCTGATGGGACTGCATTCCGAAGAAGTTCTGGACATGGCACAGCTCCCCAAGAGATACCTCGGCTTTTCTCCATGCTATCGTCGCGAAGCCGGAGCACATGGCAAAGACGTCAATGGCCTCATCCGTGTCCATGAATTCTACAAGTTCGAACAGCTCGTACTCTGTGAGGCCAATCACGAAACCTCCGTGGCATATCACGAAGAGCTCAACCGCAATACTGAGGAGTTCATCGAGTCACTCGGTATACCGTATCGCACCGTCATCAACTGCGGTGGCGACCTCGGTCTCGGCCAAGTCAAGAAATACGACATCGAACTCTGGGTCCCCAAGGAAGAGAAGTATCGCGAGATCTCATCGGCATCGTACTTCCATGATTTCCAGAGTCGACGACTCAATATCCGCTACAAGGATGCCGAAGGCAAACTCAAATACGCTCACTCTCTCAACTCGACCGCCATACCGTCTCCGCGCATCCTTGTCTCGCTCATAGAAAATTTCCAGAATGCAGACGGTAGTGTCACTGTTCCTCCGATGCTCGTACCGTATATGGGCAAAGACGTTATCCGTCTGACATAGGTTATCTCCATTCATACACATGACTCCACGTCGTATCTCTTCACGCCAGTCTGACTCTTTCCTCCGTCGTCGCCGTCACAAGCAGATCTTGGTCACTGTAGGTACGGTCGTGGGCGTAAGTCTCTTTGTAGTATGTCTGTCGTGGGTGACACGGTGGGATAGTTTCCAGGTCACCGATGTTGCTGTCTATGGTGCAGATGCAGAGCTCGTCACCGATATCAAAGCCGAAGCAGAAGAACTCCTGTCAGGTGCGTATCTGGGGCTGTTCTCTCGCTCCCATTCTTGGATATATCCAGAAGACGCACTCGTGGCGCGTATTCCTGCGATCTCTCCACATATAGATACGATCGCGACTGATATCCAAGACGGCAACACGCTCGTCATCTCGGTCACCGAGAAGACTCCTGCCGCAGTTGTTTGCAACGGTCTGCCGGATTTCGATGGTGAAGAACTTTCGCAAGAGAAGGAGTGTTATTTCGTAGATAGGGGAGGAGTGGCCTTTGGGTCTGCGCCGTCCTTTTCGGGGCCAGTATACAAGAGATATTACGTTTCTCAGACACTCGGTATCGGTACCACGACTCTCCCTGATTCGTTCGAAATGTTACAATCATTCTACGATGCGATACGAGCCGCAGATATCGATGCTCAGGCTATATTGGCCAAAGAGGACCATGAATACGAGTTGTATATCAGGACCGCTACGCCCGATGACCTGCTGCATATGACGATCGTGTATTTCAACACGACTCGTGACATAACAGAGCAGCGCGATAACTTCTTGGCCTTCTGGTCGCATACAGAGAAGGAAGATCGCGAAAAAGGCACCTCGTCGCTTTTTGACTCGATCGATATCCGTTACGGTTCCAATATCTTCTATCGTATAACAACACCATGAAGCATTTTTTCTATACAGTTTTCGGGGGCATATTCGCTATCACTACGGGGATAGGGGTTGCCTATGGAGGTGCCTGGGCATGGAACCAGGGGATGCCTTATCTTGCGAGTGTGGTGACATCGGCTCTTGCGGCGGACGACGGTGAGACTCTGGTAGATGGTCTGCGGCGTACGGTGCGGTTCTCTGCTCATGAAGAAGAAGACGACAGTACCATATCGTCAGTGGCACTCCATGCGCCTGATGAGAGTATTACTGCACGTGGATATATCGTCATGGACCTGTCTACCAACACGATCGTCTCTGAGAAGAATAGCAACACGTTGATGCCGATCGCTTCAGTCACCAAGCTCGTCACGGCGATCGTTGCCCGTCGACACATGAGTGGTAACCAGCGCATCACCATGACCGACAGGATCATCGCCACCTACGGCAACACGGCAGGATTCGAAAAAGGTGAGACGATGCTCGCCGATGATCTCCTCTACCCGCTCCTCATGGTTTCATCCAATGATGCCGCCGAAGCATTCGCAGGGGAATATGGCAGGAAGAATTTTCTCCGAGAGATGAACTCTGTTGCCCAAGAGATCGGCGCCTATCGAACATATTTTGCAGATCCGTCTGGACTGTCACCATCCAATGTCTCTACGCCTTCTGATCTGGCACTGATCATCGACTGGATCCGCAAGAACGACCCGCGCATCATCGAGCTCACTAGTCTCAAAAGCAAAACTGTCCGTGCACATACCTGGACGAACCCAACACATTTTTTGAGTTGGTCGCAATATATCGGTGGCAAGAACGGTTACATCCCCGAAGCAGGACGCACGGCCGTGTCGCTCTTCGACATGGGACCAGACAGGAAGATCTACGCGATCGTAGTGCTCGGTAGTGCTTCGCGAGATACTGACATGCTCAAACTCATCGGTAAGATCGACGAGTGATCTGTACAGAACAGACTTTTTGTTGTAGTCTAGCGTCTATGTCAAAGGGTATGAATAAGAAGGGTACGTCGAAAAATTTCTGGACTTCATTGCCCAGACCTTTTTTCGTACTGGCTCCGATGGCCAATGTTACCGATGCAGCCTTCCGTAGTGTCATAGCGAAATACGGCAAACCTGACGTGACCTGGACAGAGTTCGTCTCGGCAGATGGCCTCATGTCAGCTGGTCGCGACAAACTCTTGGTTGATCTGCGATTCACCAAAGCAGAACGTCCGATCGTGGCACAGCTTTTCACCGGGCATCCAGAGGCGATGCGTGGCGCGGCGTCACTGGTTGCTGAGCTTGGCTTCGATGGACTCGATATCAACATGGGTTGTCCTGATCGAGCAGTTGAGAAGCAAGGAGGTGGAGCGGGTATGATCAAGACTCCAGAGATGGCAGTGGCGGTTATCCGTGCGGCGCAGGAGGGAGTAAGACAGGGGCAAGGGAAAAAGGTAACAGGTAAAAAGAAAAAAGAACAAGGGGAAGCGCAGGGAATTCCAGTGACGGTGAAGACGAGGATTGGATATAACAAGGTCGACATGAAGTGGCTGGAAATGTTGATCTTGTTGAAGTTGCCTGCGTTGACTGTGCATCTGCGTACACGCAAAGAGATGTCAGATGTACCCGCACACTGGGAACTCATGCCCGAGATCGTGGCATTGCGCGACCGCCTGCAAGCGGATATTCCAGCAGAAGGGAGGACACTGATCATCGGTAACGGTGATGTGATGTCTGTTGAAGAGGCGCGAGTCAAAGTTGCCGCATCTGGCTGTGATGGCGTGATGATCGGAAGGGGGATCTTTGGTACGCCGTGGTTGTTTCGAGACGTTGTCATTCCCGTGAAAACGGGAATTCAGGATCATGCCACGAACAGTAATAATATTCTGGATCCCCACTTTCGTGGGGATGACATAGTTACAGGTCTGTCAAAAATTCCCACACCACAAGAACGTCTCCGTGTTTTACTCGAGCACACACTCCTGTTCGAGAAAAAGTTCAAAGGTATCAAAAACTTCGCCGTAATGAAAAAGCATTTCAAAGCATATGTCTCTGGTTGGGAAGGTGCCAAGGAACTCCGTGCACACCTCATGGAGACCAATAGTGCCAAAGAGGTGAAAAAGATCCTCAAGATACATCTCTTGAGTATGTAAATCATTTTGACTTCTATACCAGAAGAATATATCCTTATGTTTGGAAAGTGACCGATGTCCGGTCACTAAATAACTGCGGTAAATAACCCCACAAAAATAAAAAACGCGTAACAAGTTTGACTAAGCCTACCTCTCTTCGGAGTGGTGGGTCTTTTCTTTCCACCATGAGGATTTGACATGATGAGCGATGGTGCTAATCTACTAGATAGAGAAACTGGTAGGGAATCTGCATCGTGTGATGTGGGCCACTCTCTGATAACGGTACACCTGTCCTCATTGGTGAGGAAGAAAGGAATACATGCAACCTGCAACGTTCACTGCTCGTGGCGCACCTGTCGATAAGACCTCCTCGACCTCCTGCGCATTCTCGACGGCCTATCAGGCCTGAAGCAATCGCCGGCTCAACGTTCTTTATAAACAGTGAAAAGTTTTACCTATTGTCGGAGACTTAGAAACGCGCTTGATCCGTGGCGGTTTCTGTCGGCGTGCGGAGTCGATGAATGATAGGTGGAATGCCCGTGTCGCACCATTCCGTGGTGCACGAATGCTCTTTGTTACACGATAAAAGGGAATACTAATTCCTGGCACTGTGCAATCTGCTAATAAGCCCTGTTACAGAGCAGGTCTGTCACTCGAAATGCTGCTCGTTCTGCGGAACGAGAAACGCACGTGGTGATGCAGAATAGAGAACTTATTGTCCCGTTGCGCCTCAGTGGTGTAACGGGACTTTTTTATGTACACTAGTCTCATGTCCGTACTCTATCGCACATATCGACCACAAAAATGGGCCGAAGTTATCGGTCAGGATCATATTGTCTCTGTCCTACAGAGTGCTCTAGATAACAACAAGGTCGCTCATGCATACCTCTTCTCTGGTTCACGGGGTACTGGCAAGACCACCACTGCTCGCATCTTCGCTCGAGCACTCGGCACTGCCGACGAAGACGTCTACGAGATCGACGCCGCCTCGAACCGAGGTATCGATGACATCCGTCATCTGCGCGAACATGTCTCCGTTTCGCCTTTCTCTTCGAAATACAAAGTCTACATCATCGACGAGGTTCACATGCTTTCCAAAGACGCCTGGAATGCACTACTGAAGACTCTCGAAGAGCCACCGGCTCATGTGATCTTCATCCTGGCTACAACCGAGCTCGACAAAGTTCCCGAGACGATCATCTCTCGTTGCCAGACCTTCACCTTCCGTCGCCCGACACGCGAGATCCTGGCCAAGCAGATAGCCACTGTCGCCAAGAAGGAGGGTTACACACTCGATGCTGGTGCCGCAGACCTGGTAGCACTCCTCGGTGACGGATCGTTCCGCGACGCCCTCGGCATATTGCAGAAGGTCATCTCTACTTCTGCTGACACCAAGATCACTCGCCCCGAAGTTGAAAAGATCACTGGTGCCCCACAGGCAAGTCTCGTCAACTCATTCGTTGCAGCCGTGATCGCCAAGAATATCGATGAGGCGCTCTCTGTGCTCACTCAAGTCCAAGAAGCCAACACCTCGATCAGTACGTTCACCATGCTCATTCTCGAGAAACTGCGCTATATATTGCTCACTCAACACTCTGTGTCCTCTCACGCTTCTATTCAAGGACGTGTGTCACCTGATGACTGGACTTTCATCTCTACCCAGGCAGGCAAGAAGGCTCTGACTCCCGCTACTCTCACACTCTTCCTCGAAGCCGCTGAGGCTATAGGTCGTGCAAAGATAGACGTGTTGCCGCTGGAGATGGCGGTGGTGAAGGTGGGGAGTACTATATAATACGTAACACGCTATTATGAATAAAAAACTGAAACTCCTGAGTGTACTTCTCGCGATGATCATCATTGTAGTTGTTGGAATGATTGCATATAAGAAATCTGATTCGGATAACATGGATCCTTTGAGAGTGAAGTTTGAAGACGTAACATCCTGGAAGATGTATCAAAATAAGCAGCATGGCTTTGAATTCAAATATCCGGAAATATACAACGTCCTTTCATATGATTCGGCAACAGGTAAATATAGTTCTACAACATTAGAATCAAATGAGTTCTTCGTGACAAACGCGACAGAGCATCAAATCAATACTATTGGCAGGGAATATAGTGGAATATGGATCACTATTTCAGACAAGAAAATAGACGAGCCTGCGAATAGTGTTTCAGAAAGTGAGATTTATGTTGGCGGAAATAAGGGTGTCAGATATGAAGTACTAAACAGTGCTTTAGATATAAAATACCCGGTTATCATCTTTGAAAATCATCACAAGTATTTCTCGATTCTTGAATCTTCTGGTTGGCCTGTGATTGATAGCTTTGTTTCAAGTTTTAAGTTTACTAACTAACTTATAAGTAAAAAGGTTTCTGGTGACATATTTACTTTGAGTTGTAAAGAAGATAAGCTAGATAACGTTCCTTCGCGTGTTATTTTGCGGGATCGTCTAATGGTAGGACAGCGGCCTTTGAAGCCGTTTATCTTGGTTCGAATCCAAGTCCCGCAGCCAAGTCGTGCGAGGTTATCGCGCACAAGACGCATTTCTTTGCAAAAGCGCAAAAAGCAATTCAAAAAATGAAACACAGCAAATCCTTCCAAAGAGATATAGCCTTGTTACTTTTAGGAGTAATGCTAGGTGTCTTTGGTAGCATGTTTGGCAACATCCTCGAAAGGTATTTTTCTGTGTATGGAATTGTATATGAAATATGCGTAACAGTTCTGTTCTTTGGGACGATACACATTTTCATGAATAAATTTGATTTGTAATTAAAAAACTATTTTCATATATTAGTACAATGACTTTGCGCATATCGATCTAATATAATAGAGGTGAACTAATCCAACACTTTTGGCAGCATATGTATTTTCTATCCCTATGCTACAATCACTCTATGAAAAAACCATTCATTATCTTAGGCGTTCTCGTTATTGGCCTTATCATAATTCTCCTTATTACAGGCAAGAAGTCAGACACTACCGGTTCTGTTGCCACATCCACTGCAACATCGACCCAGAGTGCAACCAAACCCACAAAGCCTACAGCAGGTGCAACAGTAAAGCCCGCTTCGTTATCTACGGTCTTCTTTATGTGTGATGAGGGCAAGTCCGTCTCCATCCTCTTTGGCAAAGACGGAGTGCAAGCAACATTGAGCGACGGCCGTTCGTTGGCATTGCCACGTGCAGTCTCTGCGTCAGGAGAACGTTATGCCACCAAAGACGAGGGCGTAGCCTTCTGGACCAAAGGCAACGAGGCTCTGGTTCTCGAACGTAATTCTCAGAAGACCTATACAGGTTGTGTCCGTGTTGTCGCCAATCCAGGAACATTGCCACAAGTATATTCGAGCATAGGCGAGGCCTTCTCGATACGTCTCCTTGCAAGTACGACCCCGGTAGAAAATTACACCTACACCATCACTCCTACCAAGGAATCAGAGGGAGTGAAGTTCACCATCCCTCGTTCGTTGACGACAGGTACCAACCTCAGTACTGATACCTATCTCAGTGTCGAAACATTCGAATCCCCAGATGAGACCTGTGTGGCCACATTCTTCTTGGATGGTGATCACAAGCTCTATACCGTCACCGATGCAGGGATCACATATTCTACCGCGTCCTCTACCAATGCTGGGGCCGGCAATAGATATGAAGAATACGTCTATGCACTACCAGGTACCAGTCCATGTACTGCGGTGCGTTATGTAGTTCACTACAGTGTCTTCGAGAACTATCCGGCAGGTTCGATCAAAGAATTCGACAAGGCAGCGATCCTGAAGATCCTCGACTCTATCCGTAAGACGTTGGTGCTGGTGAGGTAGATATGCAGGTATGAAATTCTCTTTCAAGAATAGATACGGCCTGAATATTGTTGGCGATATTTCTGTTGCAGAGGATTCGGTCGGTTGCGCATTCGTACTTCATGGGTTGGGAGGCAAGAGAACTCAGGAACACATACAGACTTTGGCTGAAACTCTTTTCTCGAACGGCTACACAGTGGTCAATTTTGATGCGACGAACTCTATCGGAGAATCAGAAGGGAAATACGAAGACGTAACCATGCAGCGTCATTATGAGGACTTGGCAGATGTTATCGAATGGGCACGTTCCCAAGAATGGTTTAAGGAACCTTTTGTTTTGACAGGTCACAGCCTTGGGGGATATGCGGTAGCTCGATATGCCGAAGAATACCCAACGAGAGTCAAAGGAGTTTTTCCTTTTGCTCCTGTGGTGTCTGGTAAACTCAATTGGGAAGCAACCGAAAGATTTGAGCCAGGAAAAATACAGGCATGGAGGGAAACAGGGTGGATGATTCGTACCAGCAAGACTCGGCCTGATCTTGAGTTGCGTCTGCCGTGGTCACATATGGAAGAACGCCTGACGCATGATCTGCAAAAGGGTATAGGGAATCTGACAATGCCAATCCTCATTGTGGTAGGCAAATTGGACTGGCCATGTCCTCCTGATCATCAGAAACTATTCTTGGACATGATCCCTTCTGTTACTCCGAAGGAATTACATATTATAAAGGGTGCACCACATACGTTCCGTGAAAAGGAACACTTGGATCAACTGGGAACAATCTTTGGTGAGTGGCTGAAGAAGATATAAAGGTATATAGTACAGATTACATATGTCCAAAAACATCCTCATCACTCGCGAAATCCCACAGATCGGTATCGATATGCTGGAGGCGCAGGGCTACAACGTCACGGTATGTCCCGGTAAGGCTGGTGATGCGCCGTTGCCACAAAAGAAGTTCCTCTCATATCTCAAGAAGACTCCGTATGATGCAGTCATCTCGCTCCTTACTGACAAGATCGACACAAAGACTCTCGATGTTGCACCGACCGTCAAGATCTTCGCCAACTATGCAGCAGGCTTCAACAACATTGATCTCGCTGAGACCAAGAAAAGGGGAGTGATCGCTACCAATACTCCAGGAGTCTCGAGTGTGGCAGTGGCCGAGCATGCGGTGGCATTGATGTTCGCTTTGACGACACGACTGGTTGAGGCAGACCTCTTTACCAAGAAAGGCAAATACAAAGGCTGGTCACCGATGAGCTTCATCGGTTCAGATATCACAGGTACAACGATCGGTCTGATCGGAGTAGGGAGTATCGGCTATGAGGTGGCTCGGATGCTGGCCCGAGGATTTGGGGTCAAGATCGTGTACTATGACGTGGTTGCAAATACCAAACTAGAATCGGAATTTTCTGCGACACGTTCTGATACTGTCGAAGGGGTACTGGCACAGGCAGATATCGTCAGTCTCCATGTGCCACTCCTGGACTCGACGCACCATCTCATGAATGCCTCACGTTTTGCACAGATGAAGCCGACTGCATTCCTCGTCAATACATCTCGTGGTCCTGTCGTCGATGAGAAGGCTCTGGTCTCTGCACTCAAGAAGCGACAGATCGCTGGCGCAGGTCTCGATGTCTTCGAATATGAACCAAAGATCACCAGTGGATTGACGAAATTCCCCAACGTCGTCCTGACACCTCATATTGCCTCTGCCCGCACAAGCGCCCGTAACGATATGGCGCGTATTGCAGTGCAGAATGTGATCGACGTATTGGAGGGAAGAGAACCGAAATTCAGAGTAAATAAATAACTATTGCCGATTCGCCCCTTTTGTATTAAGGTTGCATCAGAAGTTCAACCACATACACAAGGATCTTATGCGAACATATAGTCGGGCAGCTTTCAGGAGTCTCAATTCACGATTCCTGCACCAGATCTCTATCACCTCAAATGCGGGCGTCGGAGGTACGACGCTCATGAATCTACTCAAGCAAGAGCCGAAGTACTCGAGGTATCGTTTCGTGAGTGCAGGAAGTCTGATGCGCGAACGTGCCGAGTCTCTCGGCTTTGCCACCATCGAAGAATTCGTCGAACATGCCGGATTACATCCAGAAGAAGAACATGATCTCTGGTGTGACTCGGCCATTGCGACGTGTGGTGAACGGGATCGACTCATCTGCGAGTCGCGTCTCTCACATATCTTCATGCCCCATGCATTCAAGGTGAAGTTGACGTGCGGTCCGTTCATCCGTGCACGCCGTCGGATCAAAAGTCGCGGACTCAACATGTACCGAACTCTCCAGGGGATAGTCGATCGTGATGCAAGCGACTGGGAACGCTACGAGGCTCTGTATCCTGGATGTCGTTGGTCCAATGAGGACTATGATCTGGTGATCGATACCGGTCTGTGTACCCGCCAAGGGATGCTCGATATCGTCGTACGTTCTCATGAGGTATGGAAAAAAGCTCTTCCGAAACGCAAAATAATTAGTTCAACCTCTGTCCGAGGTGATCATACCGGGATCGTCCGTCAGTCACTCGCCGCTTAACGAAAAGCTGGCGATTTTTTGTATACGAGGTATACTTTTTGTATGAATCCACATAAGAAGCTCTATCGGAGCAAGACAAATAGGATGATCTCGGGTATCTGTGGAGGTATTGGCGAATACTTCCAGATAGATGCAGTACTGGTGCGCGTAGTCTGGGTACTGGTCGTTCTCTGTAGTGGTATTGTCCCTGGAGTGATCGCGTATATAATATTTGCTTACATCATCCCTGAAGAAAAGATTATTACGACAACTGCTTCAGGATCGACTGCTCAGGAATCAACAACGAATTCTACAGAAGGAAAGTAGACTCAGGCTTTTAACGTTGGGTAATTAGGTCAAAGTGACAACTTTTGAGATATAAAAATTAGCTCCAGATTGAGCTGAGAAGAAGAGACCTTTCCTTAATTGAAAATTTAATTCTCACCACGTAACATCCTCTGTAAAACCGGTTCGATCTTTTCAGCAATCTTCGCATACCCTATATCGTTGGGATGGATCGCATCTGACATATATCGCGTGTCAGTGATCAGACCGTCGAGAATATTCGGAACAAAACCTACCCGTTGCTCCTTTGCGAACTCTGCAAAACGATCGGCATAGGTATCTCGTAGAAGTCCACCGCGAACACCGAGAAGCAACACGGCTGATCCAGAGGAGTGAATCTTTTCTATGATCGTTGCCAGATTGGTGAATGTTTCATCTTGAGGGATTTTCTGTAGATAGTCATTGCCTCCAAGGAGTAAGATGACGATACGAGGTTTCTGTGCAGTTACTTCATCGATTCTGACCAGACCTTTTCGTGTAGTATCGCCACTAACACCGAGATTGATGATCGGTTGGCCGATCTTCGCAGAAAGAAGGGAAATAAAGTCATGTGCGGGTGTCGAACCGACTCCGTATACCAGACTGTCCCCGAAGGCGATGATGGTCGTATTGGTCGAGTCAATATTGGTGATCGGGGCATCTTGCCGTAACGAGAATATGATCCAGACGATGATCGCCAGGCACAGAATACTTATCATGATGAAATACTTGTTCTGTAACATTTTGGTAAGTATACCGTACTCTTATCCGAAAGGAACATTTTGAATTCGTCTTCATTCGGTATATCATTGTATACATGAAAAAAGCTCAATCAGGTGTAGCTACAGTGGCACTTATCGTTATTGTCGGTATCGCGTTCCTCACCGGAGGCACCTATGTCTATACCAAGGTTCGCCAGCAAGACAAGAGTGCTGATGCGCTCCTAACCTCCGCGCAACGCTCACTCGAGCGCTCCTCGAGACCCGCAGCAGAAGTTGCTATGGAGCTCGCTCAGGCTCGTGCCTCTCTGCGCATAGAGATCGATAAGCTCGAACTCTTCCGTTCATCGAGTTTCAACCGCGAGTCTTCATATGGATGGGCATTGGCTCTGATCCAAAAAGAGATTTCCGACTCGGTACTCTCCAAGACCGAAGACATATTCAAGCTTGTTAGTGTCGCGGGTATAGATCCGAGTATCAAGATCACTCTCAGTCAGGACCGACAGAACCTGGTCACTCTGGTCGAGGCATGGCAAGCTCTCTATACCAACGGCCAAGGAATCTCTCAGGCCACTATCAGTAGTGCTACTCAGGCTGTGCTCGATGCGGCGCAAGCCTATGTCGATGCGCTGACTACTGCTACCAATAGTTTGACTCCAGAGAATACCGGCACTACTCCCGAGGTGATCGACACTCATCAGTCAACCGTTGAGTCTGTATCAGATACCGTAGAAGAAGCTGTCGACACGATCGATGAAGCTGAACCAGATCAGGGTGATGTAGAAGATATCGAAGAAGATATCGAAGATTTGGAAGAAGAACTCGAGGAGACTACTTCGGGAGATACTGGGGGCACAGGTGATACTACAGGCGGTACGGGAGGGGACACATCGGGAACTGGTACGGGCACAGGTACTTCTGGTGGCGATACTTCGACCACGTCTACACCCTATGTCCCTCCACCGTATGTTCCGCCACCAGTCGTAGATACCTCGGGCAAACCTCAGCTCATTCAAGGATCCAATCCATTCTAGGAGAGCTAGTCCAGTATCTTCATTTGCAGCGAGTCGATTGTAATTGGATACTAACTATGGAAAGATAGAATACCTATGGAACAAATAACCAAGGAAAATTTGTATACCGGCTTCAAGGTGTTATTCAAATACATCGGCCAATATCGACGCGAGATCGTCACGCTGAGTATCATGGGCATCTTGTCTGCGATCGGTAACGGCACCATACCTTTTATTGCTGGCAGATTCTTCGATGTTATCAGTAGCCGAGAAACAGTCACTCTGATCAACTACAGCGTACCTATTTTTTTGGCACTTCTCTCACTCTGGGCTATCGTCCAGCTCATCACCTCTATTCTCGATTGGAAGATCAACATTCTGAGTGAAAAGTTCTCCAACATCATTTGGCTCGATTATTTGGCGCAAGGATTTAGTTATCTGCTTGTCTTACCAATGTCGTTCCACAAACAGAACAAGGTTGGTGAGATCGGTAGCAAGATCAATATGGCTGCAAGCTCACTCGAGACCATCGCTGGTCGCATCGTGATCGATCTCTCTCCTCAGATCCTGAGTATCATCATTGCATTCGGTATTGCGTATTATCTCAACCCGCTCTTGGCATCACTCCTTGTGGCAGGGGTCATCGTGTATATCTTCACGTTAGTGCGCAAGATCCGTCCACTGGCTCAGTATCAAAAAGAATACTACGACGTACTCGGATATATCTGGGGTGAGTCATACGATGTCGTCGGTAATGCTCTTGCAGTCAAGCAAGCCACCGCCGAAGAATACGAACGCGAAAAATTGTCTTCAAAAATGAAAAGTGCCGTACCGCTCTGGATGCGTCTGACCAGTGTATGGGCAACGCTCACGCTCTATCAGAAACTGATCATCTTGGTGACTCAGATTGTGATCTTTATTTTGTCGGCATTGTATATCCAAGCTGGTCAGATGACGATCGGTGAGCTCATCGCCTTCAATGCGTATGCTGCTATGGTGTTCGGACCATTCATCACGATCGGTCGCAATTGGCAAACGATCCAAAACGGCGTTGTTGGTATTCAGGAAACAGAGAAGATCCTGAGTATGGAACCAGAACCCTATGCACGACCAGGTTCGGTTTCTCTAGATCTTACCGGCGATATTGAGCTCAAGAATGTTCAGTTCAAGTACGAAGAAGGCAAGCCGATCCTTCAGGATATCTCATTCCATGCGCGAGCAGGTGATGTGATCGCACTTGTCGGAGAGTCAGGTGTAGGCAAGAGCACACTCATCGATCTTATTTCGGGATACCATTTTGCTTCCGAAGGAGTAGTCAGTATCGATGGTCACGATATCAAGGAGGTCAATCTCCGCACCTTGCGTCAACAGATCGCAGTAGTTCCTCAAGAAGTCGTATTGTTCAACGATACGATCAAAACCAATATCAAGTATGGCAATTTCAAAGCCACTGACGAAGAAGTACGCGCCGCTGGACACAAAGCCCATGCACTCGACTTCATCGAAAAGTTCCCTCAGAAATGGGAACAAGTGGTGGGTGAACGTGGAGTCAAACTGTCAGTCGGTCAGAAACAGCGTGTAGCGATCGCTCGTGCCATGCTCCGCAATCCACGCATCCTCATCCTCGATGAGCCAACCTCTGCACTCGATGCTGGTTCCGAAAAGATCATCACTGCGTCGCTCGATGAACTGATGCGAGGCAAGACGACCTTCATCATCGCACATCGTCTCAGTACCGTCAGGAAGGCAAATCAGATCCTCGTCTTCAAAGAAGGTCGTATCATCGAAAAGGGTACTCATGACGAACTTCTGAAGATCGAAGGGGGTGAGTATCGCCGTCTCTACGAATTACAAATCGGTCTGCATGCATAACTATCACCACAGATGAAATTCATTTTCTCGAAAGACCCATCACTCGGTATTACAGAGCAAAGTGGTGCGCTGATCTCGCTCCTTAGAGAAGGCAAACGCGTCCTCTGGCTCCTTGCAGGGGGTTCGAATATTCCGATCGCGGCAGAGATCATCGCAAAAGTCAGAGCGTCCGTATCGAGTGATACCTTGTCACACCTCTCGTTGGCTCTGACAGATGAACGTTACGGTCCTGTCGGTCATGCAGATTCCAACTGGTTCCAACTACAACAGACAGGTTATGATCTCTGGGGTATCACTACCTATCCGATACTCCGTGACCTGTCACTCAAAGAGACGATCGATGCGTATGATAGAGATGCAGAGAAATTTCTCCATTCTGCGGACGTGATCGTTGCTCAGTTCGGTATGGGTGCCGACGGACATATTGCCGGGCTTTTGCCGCGCTGTTCGGCGTTGCAAAGTTCGCGTCTAGTAGATGGATATGTCGGTGCCCCATTCACGCGCATCTCTCTGACGGTACCAGCGTTGCATCTTGTGCAGATTGCATACGCCTTCGTCTTCGGTGAATCCAAAAAGAACGCACTCCAAAACCTTCACGACAAGACTCTGTCCCTCGAAGAACAACCGGCTCAGATATTGAAAGAGATACCGGAGGTGTATGTGTATCAGGATGTGATGTAGGAGCTAGTCCACGATCTTCATCTGCTTCGTTATTTTCTACGCTCAAACTCTCACCTTATATCCAATAAGGCTCGAGCTTTCGCTTGAAAATGCCTCGCATATGAAAGATCGTGGATACGCTCTAATGCAAGGTAACTATAGAAATGGGTTGACAAGTCACCCAATATAGATTACTATATAGCTAAACCAATATCTCTTGATTTTAAGGCCTCAAAGCGTATCGCTTTCATCTAAAACTCACGGGACTACTGCCATCGAATTATTACCTAAAGGCAGAAGGTTTGGGGGCTACTATATGCCCTTTAGATAAAGATTTATGCAAAATAGTCACTACAAGGGTCCGAAAAGGGCTCAAGGTTCTAGTTCGTCATATCCATCACGAGACACTCGTTTTACCGGTTCTCGTCATGGTTCATCATCTCGCCCTTCTACCGGAGGTCGTTCTTTTGGCGCTCGTTCCGGAGGTTTCAAACCTCATGGTGGACGTTCATCATCGTTCGGCGGTTCTCGTGGAGGACGTCGCAATGGTGCGATGGGTACGTATATCGACCCATCTCGTTTTATCAACAAAGTCACAACCGTGACCGAGGAATCTCCAGTGTACAAAGCAGAACATGCTTTTACGGATTTCAATATCGATGCACGTCTCAAGGCAACTATCGTCGCCAAGGGTTACAAGGATCCTACTCCGATCCAGGACAAAACCATTCCTCATATCCTCAATGGCTCTGACCTCGTAGGTATCGCCAACACCGGTACCGGCAAGACAGCGGCATTCTTGATCCCTCTGATCCAGAAGGTTCTCAAAGATCCCAAGGAAAATATCCTGATCATCGTTCCTACTCGTGAACTCGCGATCCAGATCGACACAGAGCTCAAAGCTTTCGTGAAGGGGATGAGTATCTTCTCAGTATGTTGCGTCGGTGGTATGTCGATCGGTCGTCAGATCTCGGCACTCAAATATCGCAACAACTTCGTTATCGGAACTCCGGGTCGTCTCAAAGACCTGATCGACCGCAAGGTGATCAACCCAGGTAACTTCAAGTCTATCGTGCTCGATGAAGCAGACCGCATGCTCGACATGGGCTTTATCAACGATATGCGTTTTGTCATGTCACTCATGGCAAAGGATCGTCATACGCTGTTCTTCTCAGCGACACTTTCTTCTGAGATCGAACGTCTGATCGGTGAGTTCCTCAAAACTCCTGTACGTATCTCAGTCAAAACAGGTGAAACTTCGAAAAACATCGAACAAGACGTTGTGAAAACAATTCCTGGCAAAAACAAGCTCGATATGTTGCACGACTTGCTCAACCAGAAGGAGTTCAGTCGTGTGATCATCTTCGGTCGTACCAAACATGGGGTTGAAAAACTTTCCAAAACCCTGATAGAGCGTGGCTTCAAAGCCGAGTCTATCCACGGTGACAAGAACCATTCTCGTCGTCAGCATGCATTGCGTTCCTTCAAGGAAGGTCAAATGCAGATCCTGGTTGCAACCGACGTTGCCGCCCGTGGTCTCGATATCGCTGACGTCAGTCACGTCATCAACTACGAGCTTCCTGCAACCTACGATGACTACGTACACCGCATCGGTCGTACAGGTCGTGGTAACAAGAGAGGGAAGGCGTTGACGTTCCTCGATTAAGTCTTAACTTAGGCCACACAAGCAAATTCTGTTTTTAGAAACCTGCGGAACTCGCTTCGTGTAATTAAAGGAAAACACCCCAATTAATCCGCAATTGGGGTGTTTTCTAATAATTACTACTCGCTCAAACAGTCCTCGGTCTCTAAAAACAGAATTTGCTTGTGTGGCCTGATGTCGGAAGCATTAAGAAAGGGTATAATAGGGTATATGAAATCAAAAATACTTATTCTTATTGTGCTTGTTTTCTTGCTTGTCACTGCGGTTACGATCCGCGATAGTCTGCGCGTATCACCGGGCAACCCTGACCAAGAAACCCCATTGCCACCAGGTGGTGAGATGATCGCCTGCACCATGGACGCCATGATGTGTCCCGATGGCTCATATGTCGGTCGTACTGGTCCCAACTGTCAGTTCGTATGTCCGAGTGGCACAACTACGCCTGCTTCAACAGATACATTCGAGGCACGCCTCAATGCCACCACGACTTTTGCTGGCAAGACACTCGTTGTCAAAGAAATCCTCGAAGATAGTCGCTGTCCGATCGATGTGGTGTGTATCCAGGCTGGCACGGTTCGAATCAAGGTATTAGTGAGTCGTGTTACAAGTGGTCTTTCTGAGCAGACAATGACGCTGAGTGTTTCTTCTGCAGTTGATGACAAGAGTCTAGAACTCATCAACGTCACTCCTGTGCCTAAAGCGGGTGTTCCTATCACGAAAGCGGACTACCGCTTCACTTTCAAGGTGAGTGAGTCTGTGCCACAGGCGATATAAAGTGATATAATGGACGCCATATCATATAGATAAACAGATCGCAGATCCCCGCCTTCGCGGGGATGACATAAGATAAAACCATACACATGAAAAAAATACGAGTTGCAATCAACGGTTTCGGACGCATTGGCAGAGCATTTGTCAAAGTGGCTCGTGAGAATCCTGATATCGAGGTAGTTGCCATCAACGATCTCGGCAATATCAACAACTTCGCCTATCTCCTGAAATATGACACCGCATATGGCGTCAGCCCTTTCGAAGTCTCAGCACAAGGCGACTCACTTGTCGTGGATGGTCATGCGATCAAGTTCATCTCCGAGAAAGAACCGACCAAGCTTCCATGGAAAGACATGGATATCGATGTAGTCGTAGAGTCTACTGGACTTTTTACTTCCAGCGAAAAAGCCAAGATGCATATCGATGCTGGTGCCAAGCGTGTAGTTGTCTCTGCTCCAGTCAAGGATGATCCTGCTTCGGCGGTACAGGGTGTCACCGTGCTCATGGGCATGAATGAAGACAAGCTCAAAGACAGTCAGATCAGTTCCAATGCTTCGTGCACGACCAACGCTGGCTCACCACTCATCGCCATCCTCGACGAGGCTCTGGGTATCGAAAAGGCACTGCTCAACACTGTCCACGGTTACACAGCCTCTCAGTCGCTCGTTGACGGCCCAAGCAAGAAAGACCTTCGTGAAGGTCGTGCTGCCGCCATGAACATCGTACCGTCCTCGACCGGTGCCGCTATCGCTGTGACCAAAGTCGCTACGCACCTCGCTGGCAAGTTCGATGGTATCTCGATCCGTGTGCCAGTTGTTACTGGTTCGATCGTCGATGTGACATTCATCTCCAAGAAGAACACCACTGCCGAAGAGGTCAATGAAATCCTCAAGAAAGCCGCTGCAGACAAACGCTGGAAGGGGATATTCACCGTCACCGAAGAACCATTGGTCTCACATGATATTGTCGGCAACCCTCATGCTTCTATCGCAGATCTAGAGATGACACGTGTGGTAGATGGTAACCTGGTCAAGGTCATGGCGTGGTATGACAACGAGATGGGGTATACGCATACATTGGTGAGACATGTTATTAAAGCAGGACAGTTAATATAATTAAAAAATAAAAATGGCTTTAGCGATAACTTTGATAGCAGTGTTCATAGGATTGCCTGCTTTTTTCCTGTTTGTTTTTGTATATCTACCTAAAACAATTCGTAGCTATCGCTTAAGGGTACTGGCACGAGAATTTAATCTTGATTTTCAAAATGATATGGAAAAAAGAAAATGGTGGAAGATATGGAATGATAAATCTCTTAACGAAGAAGGTATCATGTCTAACCTTTTGAGGGGGAATATTGGAATACATGTGGTAGAAGTATTTGATACATATAAGGAACGTCGTAAGTTCTTTATGGGTGCAAATAGTTATTATTCAATTAGGTCAACAACGATAAGTGTTGACGGAATTAATAAAAAAATTTCTGACAGAGTACTTTTTTCAGGTTTTGCACCAATTAGAAAGATAAGAAAAGAGTTAGTTGATTTGACTAATTAGGCTTGCTATTAGACAGGAGTTTGCATATGATTGAATCGTCCATTGATAACAAAATAAGAACACCAACACGCCACCTCTTGAGTATCTGAATCATCGGATTTTCAAGAGGTGAGCGCGGGGAGGCTTTTTCTAAGATTGTGATAAAATATGTCCATGAAGCTGACGTGGTACGATAATGAACTAGGGTATACGCACACTCTAGTCGAACACGTAATCAAAGCTGGCCGCCTAATATAAAATTATGAAAACTCTCATTACTACCCTAATTCTAGTAGTCGTAATCTTGGCCGCAACCTTCCTTCCAATTTATAATGGTAAGGTCGGAGGTTGCGGGGTAGCTGGAGGTGGATGCTGGAATTATAAGTTGAATCTTATTGAGTACATTAAATATAAGAATCAGCAATGAGTTGGTACGATAACGAGATGGGGTATGCGCATACGCTCGTGAGACATGTTATTGAGGCAGGTAGATTAGTGTAGAAACCTCGGTTCACAGCCATCCAATTGATCTGAATCAATCTCCCGGGATCCTTCTATTGACTCTCGTACAAAAATAGTGTATGGTGTTTTTGGAACGTTCTCAACAAAACACTGTATCCTATGAAGAAAAAACTGTCTCGTAAGGTCACTCCCGTTACCCCAAGTAACGGCAAGCAGTTCTCGCAGTCACTCGACGCACTTTTCCGTGCTCGCACTCCGGTAGATGTGCATGATGTGCTCAGGACATGTTTGAATCGGGCGAATACATTGACTCTGATAAGGGCTCTCTATTCGTGGGTTGTTACGCCACATGGCCTGTCAGTATGTGACCTCAGTCAGTCCGAGTTCGTGCATACTCAGGTCATGAATAGATGGCAGGACATGGTCGAGTGCGAACTGGTTCGCATCAGAAATTCTGACAAACTGATGTCTGATTGGACTGTCTGGCGAGCTCTCCATGAACTCTCTCCGGCGGCAACCGATCAGGGCAAATACATCCAGAACATCTGGGACAGTTTCTATTCATCGGGCACTCTATGCGCTCGAGCCCCACGTATCTACTACGACAGGTGCGGTATGGGGGATCCAGATTTTTACCCGCTGGTTCACGACGAAGTGCTCGCTCATCCGAGCAGATCTCAAGTTATGGAGCAGGTGGGCATTGCTGCGTGATGTCCTCATTATTTCACCCCGGTGCGTCGATCGCATCGGGGCTTTTTTATACCACGCTAGACAACTACTTTTAGTTAGCTATACTTATGACACCTGCCAGAACAATTATTTAGTTAATTATTCCTCACTATGTCCACAATAACCCTAAAAAATGTTCCAACCAATCAAAGAATCGATGAGCTTACCGAGATCATGCTACGCGAGTTCGATAAGGTATATGACAAATTTACTGATATAGACAGGAGGTTCGATCGTTTGGAGACGAGATTTGATGCTCTAGAAAAGAAGATAGACAAAAAATTTGATCTTATTGATAAAAAGTTCGACCTCATAGACAAAAAGTTCGAGCTCATTGATAAAAAGTTTGATAGTATGGACAAGAAATTCGATCTGATTGCAGAGAACCTCGGATTAGTTCTCAACCACCTCAACATACAGCCAAAATAGGGTATAATGTTCCCATGAACACACAGACGATCATCCTCGCTTCCGACCATGCCGGGTTCAAGCTCAAAGAATCCATCAAATCTTTTTTGGAAAATAAGGGACTGAGTGTTATCGATGTTGGCGCACATACCCTCGTCGAAGGGGACGACTATCCTACCTATATGGCAGATGCAGCCATGAAAGTGGCTCGTGACATCGCAGGGAATACTCGTGCCATCATCTTTGGTGGTTCGGGACAAGGTGAGGCCATGGTCGCCAATCGTTTCCCGGGAGTACGTGCAACCGTCTGGTATGGAGGGACAGATGAGATTATCAAACTCTCTCGCGAACACAACAACGCCAACATCCTCTCTATCGGTGCGCGGTTCGTGGACGAAAAGCAGGCAACTGAAGCTGTCGAACTGTGGCTCAGTACACCTTTTAGTGGAGATGAGCGTCATGAGAGGAGGAATAGTCAGATAGATAGTATTGAGTAATATGAAAATCGAAATAATACCCGCAGTACTACCGAAAGACTTCTTCGAACTCAAAGACAAACTTGAGCTCATCAAAGATGTTGCAAAGACAGCACAGATAGATGTCTGTGATGGACAGTTCGTCCCGACCGCAACCTGGCCATACAAAAGACAGGATGATAGTTATGAGAAGATCCTCCGTGAAGAAGACGGCTTGCCAGGATGGGAGAAGCTCCTGTTCGAGATCGACCTCATGGTCAACTACCCGGAGCGCATCGTCGAAGAATGGGTGACCGCTGGTGCGACTCGCATCATCATTCATGTGGAGGCAAAAGGTGACGTGGCCGAGGCTATACGTATCCTCAAAGACCGCGTAGAGATAGGACTTGCACTCGGTATGCAGACACCGATCGAGGCGATCGTACCATATATCGGCGACATCGCCTCTGTACAGCTCATGGGTATAGACCATATCGGACTCCAGGGACAAGCTTTCGATATCAAGGTTGTGGACAAGGTGAGAGCCATAAGGGCGGCGTACCCAGATCTCATGATATCTGTTGATGGGGGAGTATCACTCGAGACGGCTGCACTGCTCGTAGAGGCTGGAGTGAACCGTTTGGTCGTGGGCTCGGCTATTTTCAATAGTGACAACCCAATAGAAGCAGTTGCAAAGTTCAAGAAGCTGAATAGACAAGATTAATTAACACGCAGATCCCCGCCGGAGCCTGTCCCCGGTCTGAGGGGGCGGGGATGACATGAAGAGGGTGTGTTATAATTTCTACATGTCTCTCACTGATGCAAAAGTATCACTCCTCGAAAAGAAAGCCCTCGACATACGACGTTCGATCATCGAATCTCTGATCGAAGCCAAGAGTGGTCACACTGCAGGGCCACTCGGTATGACGGATATTTTCACCTACCTCTATTTCCATGCCATGAAGCATGATCCACAGAAGCCAGGCTGGGAGTATCGCGATCGCATCATCCTCTCCAACGGTCATATCTGTCCGGTCTTGTATGCCACTATGGCGCATGCAGGATATTTCCCTGTTGAGAAACTACAGACTCTGCGCAAATTCGGTTCAATACTCCAAGGTCATCCACATCGAGACTTCTTGCCGGCACTGGAGACTTCTTCGGGGCCACTGGGCTCGGGACTTTCTCAGACCGTAGGTATGGCACTTGCCGATCGTATCGACAACGGTCGCACCTCGGGCAAGCAGTTCTTCTGCATGATGAGTGATGGTGAGCTCGATGCAGGCAACAGTTGGGAAGGTGCGATGCTTGCCGGCAAAGAGAAGCTTCAGAATCTCACTGCCATCATCGACCGCAATAATATCCAGATCGACGGATTCACCGAAGATATCATGCCACTCAATCCACTCGTCGACAAATGGCGAGCGTGGAATTGGCATGTGGTCGAGTGTGACGGACACAATTTCCAGGATATCGACCGTGCAGTCGGAGAAGCGCGAGCGGTCTTCGACAAGCCGTCAGTCATCATCGCCTACACGATCCCGTCCAAAGGAATTCCTGAATTCGAACGTCAGTTCGAATGGCATGGCAAACCACCGACTACGCCACAAGAGATCGAGACTGCGCGCAATGCACTCAAGAATGTCAGGACGATGGGTGGCAAAGTCGAGGCGGGGCATTCAAATTAAAGCAAAAGTTAAAAAGCAATAAGCAAAAATAAAACATGCGATACTTCGAAATATTTCTCAAAATTGCATTCGTCGGACAGATCATCACCTTTTTCAAACCTCTGTTCTACGAAAACACCGCATTTCTCTTTTTCATTGAGACCTCATTTATGCTCGGCATTGTATTGTTGCTCAACAAAAAACAGAGTTATGGATACCGCCTTACCCAAAGAGATCTCGTTATCAGGAGGATCGAAGGGGTGTTGCTGGTCATCTTTGCGGTACTGATGGTTTTTACGTTGAATCAGCTTACGAATAATTTAATATCTAATTAAACATATGCCTACATATAGAAAATATAGGTACATCTTGACTGCTCTCCTTATTCTAGTTACCCCTCCTTTTTTGCCGTATGTGATCGAATTTAATCCTCGTAATAATGCAGAAATCTTTGGAATATTATGGCTCTGGATCGTGGGTCTCCTGATTTCAATTTTTCTCACTGTCCGTAGTTTTAAAACCCATACGGCCAAGGTCATCTCAATAATTATCGGTGTACTCGACGTTATGTTAATTTGTTGGATTCTATTTGGAATGTTGATTGCGTCATCTATTTAAAAACTATATGCTCAATCCCTCACTAAAACTTAACGAAAAAATGTTTGACGCTGATGTCGAGCAGGTGCCGATCCGCAAAGGGTTCGGTGAAGGATTTCTCAAGGCTGCCGAGGCCGACAAAAATGTAGTGGGGCTATGCGCAGACCTGACCGAGTCGACACAGATGCTCAAGTTCAAAGAGAAATTCCCTGAGCGATTCATCGAGATCGGTGTAGCAGAACAAAATCTAGCAACAGTTGCATCTGGTATGGCGGCCATGGGCAAAATCCCTTTCATGACGTCGTATGCCATGTTTAGTCCAGGACGCAACTGGGAACAGATCCGCACGACCATTTGTTACAACAATAGACCGGTCAAGATCGTCGGTTCACACGCAGGTATCTCTGTAGGACCAGATGGAGGCACACATCAGGCTATCGAAGACATCGCTATTATGCGCGTGATACCACGTATGGTTGTGATCTGTCCGTGTGATGCGATCGAAGCCAAGAAGGCAACTCTGGCTGCAGCGAAGACCGATCAGCCGACCTATATCCGTCTGGCTCGCGAAAAGACGCCGATCATGACAACAGAGGATACACCGTTTGAGATAGGGAAAGCGCAGATGATATTCGATTCCCGCCTTCGCCAAGGCTACGACGGGCAAGCAAGATCAAGAGTGGGGACAAGGGACAAGGAGCAAGGAAAAAAAGAGACGCCACTCGATGTTGGGATCATTGCTTCGGGTGCGTTGCTCCACAAGGCTCTCAAGGTGGCACATGAACTCGATAGTCATGGCAAGAAGGTTGCAGTGCTCAACTTGGCGACGATCAAGCCACTCGACGAACATGCCATCATCAAACTCGCTCATGAAGCCGGTGCGATCGTCACGGTAGAAGAGCATCAGGTCGCAGGTGGTGTGGGTTCGGCTGTGGCAGAATGTCTGGCATCGCACTACGCAGTACCGATAGAGTTCGTCGGAGTACAAGACCAGTTCGGCCAGTCAGGCAAACCAGATGAGCTCATCGAACACTATGGTATGGGGGAGAAGCATATCAAAGAGGCGGTACATAAGGTGCTATTGAGGAAATAAAAAACTCCTTGACCGCCGCTGGGCTTTGGTCAAGGAGTGGTGGTTGCTAACTTTGTGCAGCTGCGATCGCTTGATCTACAATGTTCATGGCATCATGGAGAGATCCTGGAAAAGAAGAATCTTTTGTATCCAGGCGTACCTCGTGTACTTGGGGGAGTACCAAGCCCTCATTCCACCATACGTAGTGGCTCAAGGGTAACAGTTTTGAGTCACCCCCTTGTCTCACTGCGTCTTCTTCTAGTTGTCTCCGAGCCTCCTTCTCGACTGCTTCCTGAGCACTTTCGATGGAGATATGCGCCTCGGTGTTCTTGTGCCGAAGTACTGCATCCCAAGGAAGCTCGAATGATTCGCAATCCCGTCCGCCGGTGAAATACGAAGACACCGAATGGTTGGCGATAATGAGTGCATCTCGCATATTGCTTTCAAAGAAGGCCTCGTAGCCTCTTTCGAATAGTTTGGAGACTACGACGATTACGTATCCGGCCACTCTTCCTCCTTGGAATCGAAAAGCGAAGACAAGGGCATCCTGCTCCTCGTCGAAGGGGTCATGTGAACGTTTGGTAATACTGCGAAAGTAACCAACGTCACAGGGTTTCGTTACTGTCAGCTCTTCCATAGAATGTGTGGTGTGTTGAGGTTTTAGTTTGAAAACGGCGTAAGTCAACTGAATAGATGACATACTCTGGTGTATATTATACACCATAACACGGTACTTAGTCAATGGCATATAAAAAAGCGCACCTATGGGGATAGGTGCGCTCCTGACGAACGTGTACTGATCAAGCTGCTTGGAGGCTCGGGATACCCTTGGTCAGTTCAGGATGATCTCGTAAGAAGCGTCCAGCTTTCTTCCAGAGTCGATTATAAAGAGTAGTCCAACTGGCATCCATAAGACACTTCTGATTGCCTGTGTGCACAACATGACAACAACCAAAGCCAGCGGCCTCTTTGTAGGTTAGCTCGAAAATCTTGAGCGCCTCATCAAAATCTCTTTCTGGCACAGCTCTTGCAAAGAGACATCCGCATGAAGAGCTGATATGGAAGCTGGATGATAACAAAGAAGAAGTCACAGGTTTTTTCCTTTTGATAAGGAACCTAATACCTACAATGATTTCGTCGCATGCCTGTAGAATCAATGCGGGTTTTTCTTCCGATGTTATCCATCTTAATAACATGAAATTCTTCATCCAGTAGAGGGTTTCTGGTACCCTTACACCAGATAGATGTCTTCGCAAAGGAGCTTCCCATTTTGGTCTCCGCTGCTTGGTTTTGACAGAGGCTTTCTTGACCTGTATGTGAGCACTAGACCGACCTTTTCCAATTGTTTTCATCGAACATTCTTTCGTTAGAAGTTGAATTTTCTGTAAAAGAAGGTATCATGGTAATTCACTCGCGTCAAGATATATGCCCAACCCATCTCCTTTCAAAATAGCCACTACGTTGACCCCGGCAGGTGACCAGCCCAAGGCCATCCAGACGCTCGTCGATGGTCTCAAAAAGGGCGATACGCGACAGACACTGCTAGGTGTTACCGGCTCGGGCAAGACATTTACCGCTGCCAACGTCATCGCCGCATATGGCAAGCCGACACTGGTGATCGCTCATAACAAGACACTTGCGGCACAACTGGCTCAGGAGTATCGAGAATTTTTCCCTAACAACGCCGTGCACTACTTCGTCTCGTATTACGACTACTATCAGCCAGAGGCGTACGTGCCGTCTTCGGATACCTATATAGAGAAGGAGGCCATGATCAACGAAGAGATCGAACGTCTCCGACACGCATCGACCCAGGCACTCCTGACCCGCAAGGATGTCATCATCGTAGCATCGGTATCGTGTATATATGGCTTGGGAAGTCCCGAAGAATACGAGAAGGTCAATATGAAGGTCAGTGTCGGTATGGAGCTTTCGCGTGCAGAGCTCATCCGCAAACTGATCGATATACATTTCGAGCGCACGACTGCCGACATCAACCCTGGTCAGTTCCGTGCACTCGGCAATATGCTCGAAGTCATGCCGGTCAACGAGAAGACTGTCTATCGTATTGAATACAACGACACCAAAGTTGCGGACATTATCGAACTCGACCCCGTCAGTCGCGCAGTCAGAGCAACACATCGGTCAGTATTCATATTCCCGGCCAAACACTTCATCTCATCTGACGAACAAAGTGCTCGTGCGGTTGAGACCATAAAGGCTGAGCTCGAAGACCGACTCAAAGTATTGGAAAAGTCAGGCAAACTCCTCGAAGCCGAACGTCTCAAGCGTCGTGTCAAATACGACCTGTCGATGATCAAAGAGATAGGGTATACCAACGGCATCGAGAACTACTCGCGACATTTCTCCGGTAAGATGCCTGGAGAGGCTCCGGACTCCTTACTCGCATATTTCCCTCATAAGGCCGACGGTAGTCCGGATTTCCTGACGATCGTCGACGAGTCTCATGTCACCATCCCTCAGCTCAACGGTATGTATGCCGCCGACGCTTCGCGCAAAGAGACATTGGTTGAGTTCGGCTTCCGATTGCCTTCGGCCAAAGACAACCGACCTCTGAAGTTCGCCGAATTCCTGGAACGTATCGGACCGATGATATATACCTCGGCCACGCCAGGTAACTATGAACGTGAGACCAGCACCCAGGTCGCAGAGCAGGTCATCCGTCCAACAGGACTTGTCGATCCGCTCATAGAGATCCGACCGGTAGTGGAGAAAGTGAAGACAGGAATACGTCGTGAGAAAGACAGCGAGAGCGCAGATCCCCGCCTGCGCGGGGATGACGCCCACTACAAAGGCCAAGTCCACGACTTCATCGACGAGGCGCTCCTGACGATCAAGAAAGGCGACCGTGTATTGGCAACTACTCTGACCAAGAAGATGGCCGAAGATCTGTCAGAATTCCTCAAAGAAAAGGGGATCAAGACGAGCTATCTCCACTCTGATATCAAGACCATGGAGCGCATCACGATCCTGACGGATTTCCGTAAGGGTATCTATGACTGTATCGTCGGTGTGAACTTGCTCCGTGAAGGTCTCGACCTACCCGAAGTCTCGCTGATCGGCGTACTCGATGCAGACAAAGAAGGCTTCCTCCGATCCGAGACCGCACTCATCCAGACGATCGGTCGTGCCGCGCGTAACTCCGAGGGCAAAGTCATCTTGTATGCAGATACGGTGACTGGCTCGATGCAACGTGCGATCGCCGAGACCAACCGTCGTCGAGATATACAGATCGCGCATAACACGAAACATGGCATTACTCCGAAGACCATCAAGAAACTCATCCACGATATCACCGACCATCTCAAGAGCGACCATGAAAAGGCGGTCAGCGAACTAGTGAAGATCGACGAAGAACTTGCGCGTACCGACCCCAAGAAACTCCTCAAGCAAAAAGAGGCAAGTATGGCCGAAGCTGTGCAAAACCTCGATTTCGAAACGGCAGCGCTTATCCGTGATGAGCTATTTGTGTTGCAGGAAAAGTTGGGGATTGGTGGGAAAGGTAAGAAAAAGAAGAATTAATATTTCATTTCCGTCATCCCCGTCCCTTCAGGCCAGGGACAGGCTCCGGCGGGGATCTGCGCGTTAGTATGTAGTTCATTGTTGAATTGTGTTAGGTTTTGCTATACTTAACCCATGAATCCAACTAAAAACGAGAAGATCCTTATTATCGAAAGTGATATTACCTATGGTCAGGGTATTGCCGATGCTCTCAAGAAAGAAGGCTATGCAGTGACGCTGGTCAAGAATGGCACCGACGGTATAAAGAGTATCATGGACACTATGCCGCACCTGATCCTACTCGATGTGGTGTTGCCAGGAACTGACGGCTACGAAGTCTTGGCTCAGAAACACGCCGAACCAGTCTTGGCACGTATCCCTGTATTTCTCATGTCAGCGCAAAACGTCCCGATCAATATGCAACGTGTACCACAGGGTAGTGTCCAGGAATTCCTGATGGCAATCGACGTAGACTCTGCCGGTGCAGTAGCCAAGGTCAACCGTCAGTTCGGACATGAGTCCATGGCTGTGCCCGAGTCGATCTCCGAGTCCATCAAGAACCCTGCAGCTGCTACCACTAGCAACAAAAAGAAGGTTCTCTGGGTCGAAGATGACAAACTCATCGGTACGATCCTGGCGCGCAAGCTGGTCTCCTCAGGACTTGACCTTTTTCATGCCAAGAACAGCGAAGAGGCGATGGTCGCTCTCAAACAAGTCATACCGGACATCATCGTCCTCGACCTCCTTCTCCCTGGAATGAGTGGCTTCGACATCCTCCAACAGATCCGTATGGACCAAGGTCTCAAGAACATCCCGGTACTGATCCTCTCCAACCTCAGCAAACCCAGTGACATCGAAAAAGCCAAGATCCTCGGTGCCCAAAAGTTCCTCGTCAAAGCCGCTGCATCTCTCGATCAGATCGTCGCTGAGGTCAAAAGTATGACAGGGTCGGTGTAGTCTCTCGGATTGCTCTTCTCCCCAAAACGTGTTACTATCGCGCAATCATGTCATCGACATCCTCATCTTCACGTTCGTCACGAACCAAAAAACCTCATGGGGAAGAAAAGATCGTAGTGAAAGGTGCACGTACCCACAACCTCAAGAACATCACCGTAGAGATGCCGCGCAATACCATGATCGCCGTCACCGGTCTGTCAGGGTCAGGCAAGTCGTCATTGGCATTCGATACTATTTTTGCGGAAGGTCAGCGTCGCTATGTCGAGTCGTTGTCAGCATATGCCCGGCAATTCTTGCACAAGATGCAGAAGCCGGATGTCGACGAGATCCAGGGTCTCTCACCAGCGATCGCGATCGACCAGAAGTCTCGCTCCAACAACCCTCGTTCAACCGTTGCGACCATCACCGAGATATATGACTACGTACGTATCCTTTTTGCACGTGTCGGCAAGCCGCATTGTCTGGTTTGCAACCGTCCGATCCACCGTATTTCCAAAGAAGAGATCCTTGATATTGTCCTCAAGACCATCACCACCCGCACCGACCGTGCCCAAAAAGTCTTCGGAGTGGACATCACCCAGGCCAAGATCGCTATCTACGCTCCCGTAGTAGTGGGACGCAAAGGCGAGTACTACCAGATGCTCTATGATTTCCTGAGCAAAGGCTACGAACGTGTCCGTATCGACGGAGTACCACACAAACTCCGCGACCAGATCGTGCTCGAGAAGAACAAGAAGCATGACATCGACCTTCTGATCGACGAGATTTTCATTAGTGAATTCAAAGAAGGCAAACAGGCCGAGAATGCTCGCGAGCGTCTATCCGAATCTCTGGAGCGCGCTATCCAAGAAGCCGAGGGGCTCATCAAGATCGTGTATCCAGGTGAGACTGACAACGAACAACTGATGTCAGTGAAGTTCATGTGTCCGTATGACGGATTCTCATATCCAGAGATCGAGCCAAGACTTTTTTCATTCAACTCCCCATACGGTGCATGTCCGACCTGTAACGGTCTCGGTACCGAGAATATTTTCAGTGATGCTCCGTGTACTGCCTGCAAAGGTGCGCGTCTGCGTGAAGAAGCACTCCATGTATTCATCGGAGGCAAGAATATCATCGAGACAGTGTCACTTTCGATAGAAAAAGCCGCGGAATACTTCAAGGATATAACTCTGACTGATGTCGAAAAAGAGATCGCACGAGTGGTTCTCAAGGAGATCGGTGCACGACTGTCGTTCATGATCGATGTCGGCATCGAATATATGACACTCGATCGTCGTGCCAACACACTCTCGGGTGGAGAGGCACAACGTATACGTCTGGCTTCGCAGCTCGGGTCGGGTCTCGTCGGCGCGCTCTATGTACTCGACGAACCGACGATCGGTCTGCATCAACGTGACAATGACCGCCTGATCAAGACTCTTCTCCATCTGCGAGATCTGGGCAATACGATCCTGGTCGTAGAACATGACGAAGACACGATGTTCGCGTCTGACTACATCGTCGACATCGGCCCAGGTGCGGGAGTGCATGGTGGCGAAGTTGTGGTATCGGGCTATCTTGACGAACTCCTGACCGCAAAAAAGAATACTTCTGGATCTCTGACGCTCGCCTATCTACGAGGAGAGAAGAAAGTCGACGTGCCGCGCAGTCGTCGTCAGTCCAAAGGCAAGATCATGATCCGTGGAGGCAATGTCTTCAATATCAAAAACATGAATGTTGATATCCCACTCGGAGTGCTCAACGTCGTTACCGGAGTGTCAGGTTCGGGCAAGTCGTCTTTTATGTATGAGATCGTGCATCGCAACCTCGTTGCTCGATACGAAGCTCGCAAAAGTGTCCCCGAGAATATCAACTGTACTTCCTTCGAAGGTACCGAGTACAGCGGACGTGCCATCCTGATCGACCAAAGTCCGATCGGCCGTACACCACGTTCCAACCCGATGACATACACGGGCGCATGGACACATGTCCGTGATCTCTTTGCAGCTGAGCCAGAGTCGCGTGCGCGCGGATGGGGACCAGGAAGATTCTCCTTCAACCGTCCGGGTGGGCGATGTGAAGCCTGCGAAGGTAACGGCGAAATCGCGGTTGAGATGCATTTCCTACCGACGGTCTATGTGCTCTGTGATGTCTGCAACGGCACACGGTTCATGAAAGAAACTCTCGAGATCCTGTATCGCAAAAAGAACATTCATCAAATATTGGAAATGACGATCGAAGAAGCCACGGAATTCTTCCAGGATATACCAGCGGTTTCGGATCGTCTAGGTACGCTCTGCGAAGTCGGTCTCGGCTATATCAAACTCGGTCAGTCAGCGACGACACTCTCTGGTGGAGAAGCACAACGCGTCAAGATCGCCTCCGAACTCTATCGAGCTCATATCCAAAAGACGATCTATCTCCTCGACGAACCAACAGTCGGTCTGCACTATGAAGACGTCAAGAAACTCATAGAGATCTTGCAAAGACTCGTCGACAAGGGCAACACGGTGATGGTGATCGAACACAACCTCGATCTGATCAAATGTGCCGACTATGTCATCGACATCGGCCCTGAAGGTGGTGAACGTGGTGGCAAGGTGGTTGCAAAGGGAACTCCCGAGGATGTTGCTGCCAACACGGCTTCGTATACTGGCTCGTATCTCAAGAAGTTGCTGAAGAAATAGGGACAAGAAAAACCGATCACTGTAAAGCGATCGGGTGAGAGGCGAGAGAGGGTTCATTCTGAGAAGTTTCCGACCAAGAACCAGATGAACAGGAACACGGTGCTTCCTATGCATAGTGTCCCTAGTACAAAGACGGCGATCAGTGTGCCAGGCAAACCATATTGCCAGGCATGAATCTCGGTTTCTTTGGAGTTGCCCGGTACATAATCATCAGTGGCTACATGAGGAAGTATTGTGTTCGTGTCTGATGATGGACTCGGTGCCACACGGGGTGATGGTTTAGTCGTCATCATAATGATTTATCTTTGAGGCAAAAGCCCGAGTGAGCAATACCCACGACAACCACAGTGCAAGAAAGATTATCACTGACACTAACGTTTTCCAGAAGACCTCTGGTGCATTGAAGTATGCATACACCAGGAATCCTGTTACAGCAAACCCGAGCCATATCAAAGTCCCGTTGAGGATGCAGGTGAGGGCTTTCGGAGGAAGTACCAAGTCTTTTTCTTCAGGGCGAGGTTTCGGATGATTCACGTCGATCCTTTTGTTAAGGTTGCAAACAGTCTGACTTTACAATACTCTTATTTCGATGACCAGTCAAACACTGTCAAAACTCAAACTACCCGATACTCCAGGGGTATACGTCTTCCGAGATCGCAACAAACGACCTCTCTATATTGGGCGTGCAACTTCTCTGGCTGATCGAGTCAAAAGCTATTTTGCCGCTGATATCATCGTCACTCGTGGACCACGGATCGTCGATATGGTGACCAAGGCAGTCACCGTCACCTGGGAACCTACGGACTCTGTTCTCGAGGCGATCATCCTCGAGAGTAACCTGATCAAGAAATACCAGCCTCACTACAATGTCGATGAACGCGATGACAAGAGTTCACAATACGTGGTGATCACCGACGAGACATGGCCGCGCGTGTTCTTGGTGCGCGCACGTGACCTCGACACACAGCAGAAAGAGGGAACACTACCCTATACGATCCAGGCACTCTTCGGTCCATATCCCCATGGAGGTCTGATCAAAGAAGCTCTCAAGATCCTTCGCAAGATGTTTCCTTTCCGGGACAAAAAGTCCTTCGATGAACGACATAACTTGTTCTACCAGTCATTGGGACGTTCGCCACGTTCGGATGATACCGAGGCGCATACACGCTATCTCCGGACGATCCGCTATCTCATCCTTTTCTTCCAGGGCAAGAAACAGCTCATCAGGAAGCAGATCGAAAAAGAGATGAATGCGTATGCACGCAATCTAGAGTTCGAAGAGGCCTCTCGTCTCAAGAAGTTCCTCTATGCACTCGACCATATTCATGACATTGCACTGATCAAGAATACCAACGATCTTGCCATAGGTGACACTGCTCATGCGGGACATTTCCGTATCGAAGCCTATGACGTCGCGCATCTCTCGGGCATGGAGACGGTCGGGACGATGGTGGTATCGGAAAATGGACACCTGACTCCTGCAGAGTATCGCAAGTTCAAGATGGCCAAGAATACGAACGATGACCTGCGTAACCTCGAGGAGACCCTGGCGCGTCGGCTCAACCACAGCGAATGGACCTATCCAGATCTGATCGTGGTCGACGGCAACGCGATGCATGTCGAACGCGCCGAGAAGGTTCTCAAGGTCAGACGGATCAACATCCCTGTTGTTGGTGTTACCAAGAATGACAAACACGTGGCTGACTCTTTCGTCGGGCATCCAGATATTATCGCTCGGTACAAAGACCATATCGTGACACTGAACGCCGAGGCACACAGATACACTCTAGCTTATCATCGCAAACGCAGGTCTATGGTTCATATTCCACGAGAGTAAGTATTTCTGTATCACATTTTCTTCCTAACAAAATTTCTCCTTCGAAGCCGCCCGTATCACATCATACTTTTTCTTCGAAGCCTTCGAGCGCTTCGCTGGCTACATCTACGGCTTCTCAGAAAAGCGTATGGTGTGATATGGGCTATCAACTGAGGAATACTATTCTACAAATGATATACTATACCCATGTTGAGTCATCATCTACGCGTAGGAGTTATCCGTGGCGGGCTGTCTGACTACGAAGCCTCGCTTCAGAGTGGCGCAGATATCCTCTCGTCACTGCGAGAACATCATGGAGACACCTATCATCCTCACGACATCTTCATCGACCGAGAAGGGCAGTGGCATATGCAAGGCAGGGCAGTGCGTCCCGAACAGGCACTGTCGATGATCGACGTGGCCTTCAACGCACTCCAGGGTACCTATGGCGAAGACGGCAAGGTGCAACATCTCCTCGAGATGCACGGCATACCTTTTACCGGTACTGGTGCGCTCGGTTCGGCTGTCGGCACACACAAAATCCTCAAGAAGGGTGTTTTGTCCTCTCATGGCATCGCCGTGCCTCGGCATCTCGAGATCCGAGCAGAGGATATCCAGGGAGACTCATCCAAGGTCGCTCAAGACCTATTTCGTTCGTGGCATTTGCCACTGGTGCTCAAGCCACTACGCGACACTTCTGCACACAAAATGTCTTACATCCGTTCGTACGGCGAACTCCCTGAGGCGCTCCTTGCAGTCAGTCAGCATGGCGATGTGCTTGTAGAAGAATATATTCCCGGTATCGAAGCTATCGGTCATGTCGTAGAAGGATTCCGTGGCCATGAGCTCTATGCCTTGCCTGCGGTTGAGATCCATATCACTCCGACTGGCGAACAGAGGGAAGTCGTCCCAGCAGGGTTCTCGCCTGAACTCAAAAAACAGGTCGAAGAGACTTCACGTCTGGTGCACCAGCTTCTGGGTCTCAAACACTACTCCCAGACCCGCATGATCATCCATCCTCGCCGCGGGATCTATGTTCTCGAAGCTCGCACCCTGCCGCATATCGCCAAAACTTCACTCTTCTCTCGGGCCCTCGAAAGTGTCGGTGCCTCGATCCATGAATTGGCTGGTCACGTCGTCTCACTTGCGAATAAAGCAAAAAACAGGGTATGATGTCGTCTGGGCAATATATTGTAAGTAGCACCTTGGTTGAATAGTATTTTGGGCCTGTAGCTCATCTGGTAGAGCGCCTCATTTGCAATGAGGAGGCACGCGGTTCGAGTCCGCGCAGGTCCACAAACAAGGTTCTGTGTTATTATTAATTAATGAAAAAATACTAACCATTATCGTGCTCCTGGTAATTGTAGGTTCACTATATTACATCTTTTTTGTATTTAATTTTGCAGGATTTAAAAATGGAAAAATAATAGTGAATAGAAACCTGTGTGAGGACAATTGTACTCAATCTGTAATCGATAAAAGCTGGGAAAAAATCTATTACGGTATTGAAAATATTGATGAGTGTAATGCAGTCGGTGGAATTGTGATTCCAAGTTATGCATGGAGTATTCCATTTCGAGCTTGTGGAGTGAAATAAATTATTTATCCTGTTTCAAAATCATCCTTAAATACTCCACCTCTTTAATAAATTGGTTCAGAAATGTTAAACTAAAGTCCACCAAATAAGAAGTTTTCAATATGCTCAGCGAATTCAAACAATTCATCCTCAGAGGCAATGTCATCGATCTTGCAGTCGGTGTCGTGATCGGAGCTTCATTTGGTACCATCGTCACGGCTTTTGTATCTGATATCCTGATGCCGTTCATCGGAGCATTCGGCAAGGTGCCGGACTTTGCCATGCTGTCATTCGTGATCAACGGCAGCACATTCATGTACGGTCATTTCCTCAATACTCTGATCTCATTCCTCCTGGTAGCGACCGCAGTCTTCTTTGGGGTAGTAAAACCGATCAATATGCTCGTGGCACGTTCTCGTAAGGCACCACCGGCAGATCCGACTACCAAAAAGTGCCCAGAATGCCTCAGTGTTATTCCTTTAGACGCAAAACGCTGTGCACATTGTACCCAGGTCTTGTCCTCTTAGTCTGGTATGCATGGTAAAATACGTATGTGGTCGGTTTATCAATATTAAGTCTGATACATACTTATGAGTGAACCAACAACGTGTGCAAGTTGCGGTCATGCCCATACACAACCTAACGGTTCATGTGACTGTGGATGTTCGACAAAATAGATAGCCATACCAAAACACCCTCCGATGTAACATCGGAGGGTGTTTTGCTTAGAGAACGTCTTGAAGTTACATTGAACTTGGAGAAGCCGAGGTACCGCAGCACTTGCAATCCTTCTTGTGAGTGAAGAGGAGATAGATAGCTGAGAGACCGACGAGGATATAAATGATCTTGGCGATACTCATACCTACGAGGTCTGCAACACCCCAATCCAAGAGGCCAACGAGGAGCCAGTTGAGACCTCCGACAACAAGAAGAATAAACGCAACGGTGTGTAATGCTTTCATGATATTGAAATTATATGGTTAATAAATAAGCTCTGACGTCATTATATCACTCCTCGGTAGTGGATGGTGAAGGGTTATGCACAGGGGACCCGGTAATAAAATATCCCAATTGGAGAATTGTATTTCCTGTGGTACATTGATTCTCGATCTGGGCCATTAGCTCATCTGTAGCGCCCCAGTGCAGAAGGCATAATCATTAGGGCCATTAGCTCATCTGGTAGAGCGCACCCATGGCATGGGTGAGGTGAGCGGTTCGAGTCCGCTATGGTCCACATAATCCAAATTGCATAAGCAATTTGTTGATTTTGTGAGATGTCCGAACAGGGTGAGGACACCACAAAATAACGCTCGTTTGTTCAATTCACCCTTTTGCGCTAAGCTGTGGTTCATGGAACCCATGAAAATATTCAACTTTACTCTCTGGCTTCTTTTGGCAGTCATCATCCTTCCATGCGTATTCGTGGCCAACCACTGGTACCCGAAATGGTCAGAATGGAGTGAAGAATTCTAATACTATGGACACACTACAACCGGCAGATCCACGAGCACTCAACCCAACGATATTCGTCATTTTTGGCATCACCGGTGACTTGGCGGCACGCAAGCTGATCCCGGCGCTGTTGAACTTGTATGCAAAGAAGATGTTGCCACAGAGATTCTCGATCATCGGCTTCTCACGACGTCCGATGGCACGCGATGAGTTCCGTGAGTATATCCGCGAGCGACTCCACATACGTCCTGGGCAGTATCGCGAAGAAGATATCAAACATTTCTTCGACCATATGTCATATGAACAGGGACTCTTCGACGATCCTCGGGCATATGCGCGCCTGGCAGACAAGCTCAACGAGATAGATGCTCGCTGGGGTCAGTGCTCCAACAAACTCTTCCATCTCTCGGTGCCACCGACGCTCTACGAAGGCATCCTCGAACGTCTGGCTCAGTCACAGCTCACTGTTCCATGTGCTGATGATACGGGCTGGACACGTATCCTGATCGAAAAGCCATTTGGCAATGACACCAAGACTGCAGAGAGACTCGATGATACGCTCGGCAACCTCTTCAAAGAAGAGCAGATCTTCCGTATCGACCACTACCTGGCCAAAGAAAGTCTACAGAATATCTTGGCATTCAGATTTTCCAACCCGATGTTCGAGTCACTCTGGGATCGTACCAATATTGAGAAGATCCATATCCGACTCTTCGAGAAGAACGGCATGGAAGGTAGAGGTGCATTCTACGACCCCGTCGGTGCGCTCCGCGATGTCGGGCAGAACCATATGTTGATGATGTTGGCACTGGTCTGTATGGACAAGCCTGCTTCACTCAAACCTGCCTCGATCCGTCGTGAACGTGCCCGAGTCTTGGCCAAGCTCAAGCAGATACTCCCTCGTCAGATGGACAAGGCCATCGTCCGTGGTCAGTACGAAGGCTATACCAGTGAAAAAGGCGTCGCGTCTGATTCCAAGACAGAGACATATTTCCGGATCATGGCGCACGTAGACACTCCACGCTGGAAGGGGGTACCGATGTATCTCGAAAGCGGCAAGAGCATGTCAGATACCAAAACCACCATCGATATTTATTTCAAGAATACTGCCAAGGGCGCATCCGCCGAAGATCAACAGAATATTCTGACCTTCAGGATACAGCCAGACGAAGGTATCAAGATCCGCTTCTTCGTCAAGACTCCGGGGTATGGCTTCGAGACCGAGCCCAAGCCTCTGAAGTTCTCCTACCACGATATGCCGAATGTAGGTACGATCACCGACTATGAACGTCTGATACACGATGTCTTCCGCGGTGACCAGACATTGTTCTCTTCGACTCAGGAGATCATGGCTTCCTGGAAGTTCATCACTCCGATCATCGAGAATCTCGGCAAGCTCCCGATCCGTGTGTATCCGAGAGGTGCACGAGAAGTGGAGTAATTCACAGAGCATATTGATTTTGTCGTTAGGTCTGTTACTATAGATCCACAATGAATTTTGCATCACATTCTATTAAGGTCGCCGCATTCCTTCGCACCGGAAATACTATTTCCAGGCCTTACTTTTGCAATGTTCACTCCTCCTAATATCGGATAACAGAAAATTTCAAAAGCGAGTTCTGGAAAAATCAGAACTCGCTTTTCTTTTGGTCGTGTGATCAGAGGGGAGTTAGAACATTGACAACTACATACAAAAACTATGAGTGCCTCAAACCTTGTATTCACGGAAGGTATATTTTCTTCCAAAGAGATGGCTGATCTTGCTCCACATGTGCGTGGGAGAGTCGGTTGGCGTTGGGATCCTGCGAAGTGTCAATTCGAAGAGTTAGTCTTCGTTATTCCCAGAGGTCAGACAGCGGGCCTGTGGCTCCCGGTCAACCTGCATCGGGATAACACGCTGTCTCTACGGAGGACAAATATCGACTATCATGCCAAGCATCCCAATGTCTTGGCTCGTCGGATATATGAGAAACGTTGTCTGAAGAGGAGAAGGGACTTGCACTTCGTCCACCTGGGAGAACCTCTCATGGATGGGTGAGTTCACCGAACTCCTCATATATCAACACCCCTATCTTTCGCTTGTCGAAGGGTGGGGTTTTTTGTTACTCTATATCTCTAACCATTTTATTTCATCCATGAACTTTTTTCTCAAAACACTTCTCAAGAAACAACTCAAAGGCGTACCCGATGACCAGATCGACATGTTCATCACCTTGATCGAGAAGAACCCTGCATTCTTCAAAAAGATCGCCGAAGAGATCCAGTCCAAGGTCAATAGTGGCATGGGTCAGCAAGACGCCGCGATGCAGGTTATGAAGAGTCATCAGACGGAGCTTCAAGAACTGATGAAGACCAACTAGAACTAGCTCTGGGAATATTCGCGTAAGTCTAATATATAAGGGGAATAGTCAGCACCGATAGGTATAGTTATCTCTGCTCGTCTCTGTCGTCTGTGTGCACGGCGTGTATTGCGCCAGTCTCGTATATGGTCTGCGATGCGTATCTCGAGTGCGATCACAAGGAGGATGAAGAGGTTGAGAAGCATCGAGTCGACGTAGTCGGTATGGCCTTCGAAGTAAAAAACACTTGTAACGCAGATCAAGATTGCCAGACTGGTGGAAATAATTCTGAGGTCAAAGCGGAACAACCACCAGGTCATAAAGACTGCCCATAACAGTGCGGTGAATGGGGGAAAGAGGATGATCGATATGCAGAGGAGTAGTCCTGCTACTGTAGGTACAAGAGGGTTCATATCGGGGGGGGGCGTAAAGTAAATGCTGTCGTACGGTTTTTCGGTTCGATGTATATTACAGGACATATTGAAAGTGTCTACTTGTGGGTGAGGAGAGGATTGGGTGTAATAAAGGAGGTGTGCTAAGCTGACCACATTCAAAATTTAGATCCCGGACGATAAATTTTTAAGTCTTATCTTTTTCTACCCATGAATAAAGAAATTAAAATTACCAAAGGAGATTTAGGATTCACTTACAATAGTATAAAATCATTACTCACCAAATTTGGTGAGATTGATAGAGAAAAACATAAGATCAAGAGATTGATAATAAATTTCGATTTTAACGAAGGTGATGGTAGTCACCTAGGACTTTCTTTGATATGGAGATTGATGTTTGCGCTCAAAGAGACTTCTTTCGAAAAGCTGGTAACATATAACGGTTCGACACAATCCTTTTTCAAAGACAGGCATTTTTTTGATCGATTGGTTGGAAAAAAGAACAGTCTTAGAAAAAATACTTCTATACCCATTCATTTTGAAACATTTAATCCGTCACAACAGATAAGTGGTAGTGATGCAAGCATTGATGCTATTTTTAAGGAGGTGACCAAAAAATTTCTAGATAACTCGAATCCCTTCCAGGCCGAGATAAAGGTTCACATGTTAGAGGTTATAACGAATTCTTTTGATCATTCTGACTCAAGAACAGAGGCGGTATCGGTGTGTGCTTTAGATCCTAAAACCGGAATACTAGATTTTTGCGTTGTTGATATGGGACAAGGTGTAAAACAGAGTTTTTTGAGGAATGAAAAGATGAGAAAACAATATTCTATGATGTCAGATCAAGAAATTGTTGCCCGAGCCACAGACTTTAAAGTTTCATGCAATCCTTCCAGTGCGCGTAATCCGAAGTATCCTTACTCGAACGGTGGAATCGGTTTATACTTTCTCCGGGAATTCATCAAGGTTCATAAGGATTGTCACTTGGTAATTATCTCTGGAAAAGGTTATTATTATGTTGATAGTGCAAATCGCATCAAAAGACGTAATCTTTTAGATGTTAATTGGAGCGGAACGATCGTAAATTTTAGAGTAAATGTCAATCAATTAAGGAAGGAAGAATATATAGATATATGTCAGCGGTTCTCTAATAAGGATTGACATAATCATTATTTATGTTAAAAAGATGAGTATGACGATCAAACTAAACAAATTTGGAAAGACTTTTAATAGTCGCATGTCTGCAGATACGATCTTTAATAAAGTGGTTGATTTTGATTCAATCATCGTTGATTTTCAAGGTATTGATGACGCTACTCCATCTTTCTGTCACGAAATGATGGTTGTCCTCCAGGCAAAAAAAATAAAACTAGAAACTATTAATGCTAATGAATCGATAAAACTTCAGCTTAATAAAGCTTTATCTTCTATATAAATAAAAAGTAAACCGCTACGATTATGTCGTGGCGGTTTGGTGTAGAAGGGAAGGTTATTTCCCTTGCCTCGCTCTATTTTCGGCGAGGACTTGATGGAGAACGCGGAATGCGTTTCGTTCGCGTCGGGCGTTTTCGGCGGCCGAGAGGACAGGGTAGTGAGTCCTGACTGTGTAGCCGTGAACGACTCGAATGCGACCTGGAACGGTGAGAGGAACGATGTTTTCAGGTTTCATATCTGATAGAATAATAGCATTACTAGTACTTAAAGTCAATAGCTATAAAATAGGACCTTCTTCCACAAATGACGGAAGTAAGCTATATTCATCCCATGTCTCTCTCCATCGGCATCGTAGGCCTCCCCAACGTAGGCAAGTCCACACTCTTCAATGCGCTAACCCGCAAGAGTGTTCTGGTGGCCAATTATCCTTTTGCGACCATCGATCCATCGGTTGGGGTGGTTGCAGTACCGGATGATCGCTTGTACAAACTCGCAGAGTTTTCAAAAACACAAAAAACTGTTCCTGCCGCAGTGGAGTTCGTCGATATCGCAGGCTTGGTCAAAGGCGCCTCTGCAGGTGAAGGGTTGGGGAACCAATTCCTCACCAATATTCGCGAGACCGATGCGATCGCCGAAGTCGTGCGCATCTTCGAGGATGACAATATCATCCATGTCGATGGCAAGATCGATCCGATGAAAGACATCGGTGTGATCAACCTCGAGCTCATTCTTGCAGATCTACAGACGGTGACCAAACGTCTCTCCAACCTCGGCAAAGAGATGCGTTCCGGCAAGAAAGAAGCCATTCTCGAACATGGTCTTTTGGAACGAATCAAAGCGGCTCTGGAACAAGAAAAGCTAGCTTCGTCTGTTGTGGCCGATGAATTCGAAGCGCCATTCTTGCACTCGATGCATCTCCTGACCACAAAGCCTTTTATGTATGTACTGAACAAAAAGTCTGGCGGTACAAACCTCGATGAGCTCAATGACGATCGTTACAAAGCACTTCTGAATTTCTTCAAAGAGAACAATGCAAAATGGGTGATCGTCGATGCGGGTATCGAACATGAGCTCAAAGATCTCGAAGGTTCTGAGAAAAATGAGTTTCGTCAGAGTCTCGGTGCAACCGATGATGGTATCAATGATCTGATCACAAAAGGCTACGAGCTCCTGAACCTCATCACGTATTTCACAACCGGAGAAAAAGAAACCCGCGCCTGGACTATCCACAAAGGTTGGACTGCACCACTTGCCGGTACCGCGATCCACAGTGACTTCAAAGACAAATTCATCCGTGCCGAAGTGATCGAATGGAACAAGCTCCTCGAAGCTGGTTCGTTCGGTGTTGCTCGTGAGAAAGGTTGGCTACGTACTGAAGGGAAGGAGTATGTGGTGCAAGATGGGGATGTGATGGAGTTCAAAATATAAGTGTGTTGACATTTAAATACTAGAAAGGTATGAATACATTCAGATTCTTGGTTGTATGACCAAGTCACCTCTTGCATCAAAGGATGGGAGGTAAGGGGGTGTGTCAGTTCTCTATTCAACTGACTGTTCAATGAAAAGGGTGTTGTATGACATTCATAAAAAGATACGAAAACATTGGAAAGCATAGTGGAATTGTGAAAAATACCATTTCTGCTCGAGGCATTTTGATTACGGGCGGTCCATCCCGGGAAGATATCCGGGATGCATTAGGAGTTGGAGGGGTGCTGAGGTTTCGACTTGATATCCCGAAAAATCAACCATTCCCTTATTTTCCATTGGAATTTGTTCAAGAATTAGAAGTTAGCCTCCAAGGACTTTTATGGAGAGATCCTTGGTGCCGAGTGAGAAAGGGGAAAACAACTCGCTGTGTGCTCTACGGTGAATTCGGTCCATTGCAAGAAGTTCTCTATGGTTCTGTGTACTGGGGTAAATTTCTTGCAACCTACGATACTTCTTCTCGAAGAGGATTTATAAGGATGAGATTTTCGTGGGAATCTGTCAATGTAGTGGCGTCATTCTGAAAATAGAAAAGTTCATTACCCACTCTCTGCACTGCAGACGGTGGGTTTTTCTTTTGGTAGATAATAAAAATACCGACCGAATTCCAAAAGGGAAACGGTACGGTAATGTCAGGACTTTATTTCCATATCCGCATAAGTTCGGGGCCAATGAGCGGAGCCAGGGCTAACATAAGGAACACAGTAAGAGCGCGGACTTTTTTGCAATCATGTCCTGCGAGCGTGACGAGTATCCCCAGACTTCCAAGAGTCAAAAAACTGTAAATCATCTTATAGGACAGGTCTATTTCAGGTTTCATTTTTCCTTCCTTTCTGTAGAGGTTTAACTAAAGTATACAATTCAATATTTGCTACGTCAAGCTATTGCCAACTCCTCCACAAAGAGTAGCATTACCTCCTGGATCAACCCCGTAGCATTTCAACCACAGGAGGCTCTTTGTGAATAAAAATCAGGTTAGTGCCACTCTGGCATCGATACTCATATCGACTATTCTGATACGTGCCGAAGGGACGAATACTATCCCCAAGGTGAGCCAGAATACCAACACCACCAACACCGTCAGGGCGATCGACTACGATCGTGCGCCACTGCAGTTCGACCAGAATCCCAAAACAGTAGGAGGTCAGTTCCTCTACAACTTCCAGGACCGTGCAGACTCGCGATCCGAAAAGAGACTTCATCTCTTCAACACCATCTTCAGGCAAATGTCAGAAGAAGGTCTGGTGGAGACCGACGAAGCCTTCGGCAAGATCGGTCGAGATATCGTCTCGTCTTCTGTCACTCAAGGTACTCGTGAAGTCGCCAAGGACATACCCTTGATCTTCCGTGCACTGAATCAGGATTCATTCATCTCTCGGTTGTTCCGAGACTCGCTCGGCAACACGGCAGAGGAAGACCTCGGCGCAGGAGATATCTCCTACTCGACCAACGAAGTCGCTCAATGGAAGAGCGTCTCGGGTGAAGCAGACTACAACACCAACGCTGTTCCTCGATGGCAGAGATTCCGCAGGCACTTCCATCCGCGATACGGAAGTCGTCTCGACTACGCCTATTATGCCTTCGTGGTCACACGTCAGGGCAAGGGTGTCTTCTATGGAGACCTCCGATACCACTATGGTCAGGCGGGTCTCGGAGATATTGCCTCGACGGATCTCGAGGTACTGGCATCTGTGCCGATAGGGAGGAAGACCTTGTTGTCAGGCGGCTTCCTCCAGGAAGTAGATCTGTCGCACTGGGATCGTCGCTGGAGTATCCGTATGAGTCATAAGATCGACGGAGCTCGAGTGTATCTGGGTGTTACCGGCAGAGATGCTGAGGGTACCGGTAACATGAAGTACATCCTCGGAATAGAGAAGCGCTGGTAACGCATGTCCCGTATTGACTTTGACACGGTCAATAGGGGACTTTTTGTTGATTGTGGTGTAATTCGTTGATCCTTGACCTAGGGTCGACGGGATGATATAGTATTACACGGTATTTTGTTCAGTTCGTCAACAACCACAGCAAAAAAGTATGTACAAACGGAGTCTGACACGTTATCACCAAAGAGAAAGTTCAGGGCACTTTTCGGAGGTCATGGTACGGTCTACCAAGTAAACCACCAAAAAGATTCTGGATGGACAGGACTCATTGCACTCGTCTTGTTCGCTTGTTTCGTAGCTTGGTTGACGGTCCGTAGTTTCAGTGACGCTGCCGGCCATCTTTTCAAGTAACCTCCTCCTCTGTTCCTCAATCCCTCATCGTCAATCGCGATGAGGGATTTTCTTTTGTATCTTGCGGAGTTTTGATATATGATGTCATGTACATGAAACAGTCTTCCGAGAATTCAGAAATCCCGCAAGCGTATGAGCACGCTGCAATAGAAAAGAAATGGCAGAAGAAATGGGCCGAAAATGCTCTCTATACGACTGACACCAGTACTAACAAAGAAAAATATTACATCCTCGACATGTTCCCGTATCCATCTGGTGAAGGGCTCCATGTCGGTCATCCAAAAGGCTACATTGCTACCGACATCATTTCTCGTACAAAACGCATGCAAGGCAAACATGTCTTGCATCCGATGGGCTTCGACGCATTCGGCCTGCCGGCAGAGAACTATGCTCTCAAGACCAAGACACATCCGCGTATCGCCGTAGAGAAGAACGTGGCTCGCTACAAGCAACAGCTCGAGATCCTCGGCTTCGACTATGACTGGTCACGAGAGATCAATACGACTGACCCGGACTACTACCGATGGACGCAGTGGATATTCCTCCAACTTTTCAAAAAAGGCCTGGCTTACGAATCCAACGAACCGATCAACTGGTGTCCTGTCGACAAGACGGGTCTCGCCAATGAAGACATTGAGAACGGCCGCTGTGAACGCTGCGGTACGCTCGTCGAAAAGAAGCCGATGAGACAGTGGGTGCTCAAGATCACCGACTATGCCGAGAGACTACTCACCGATCTCGATGCTACTGACTATGTGAGGCCAAAATTGATCGACAAGGTCAATCCACATCAAGAGGGTAAACCGCTTGTCGAGAGAACGGTGGTTCATGCGATCGTCTTTGATCCAAAGAACAAAAAGTACCTGATCATCCGTAACAAAAAGTTCGGTTGGGATACCGTCGTGATCGGTGGTATCGAAGGAGGAGAGAGTCCTGTCGATGCAGCCCGTCGTGAAGTTCGTGAAGAGACTGGCTATACCGATATCGAGTTCAAGCGTATCATGGGCGGCCCTACCGAGGCACACTACTATACCAAACATAAGGGCGAGAATCGTATCGCCTACGCTCAAGCCGTCTATTTTGAGCTCACGGGTGACACTCGAGTTCCTCTGGCCGAAGGAGAAGATTCTCATGACGAGATCCACTGGATAGATGAGGAGGATTTTATTCCTGGGAAGATGGTCAACTCTGAGCTCCATATCTGGCTCGAACGTCTCCAGGATCCAACTGCTGGTCAGGTCAAGCCGGCTCTCGACTGGCCGGCTTCGATCAAGGAGTTGCAGAGGAATTGGATAGGGAGGAGTGAGGGAGCGAGTATTAGATTCAAGATTCAAGATTCAAGATTCAAGAATAAAGACATCGAAGTATTTACTACCCGACCGGACACGTTGTTCGGAGTTACGTATGTCGTACTTGCTCCAGAGCATGCATTGGTCAAAGAGCTATTGGAAATTATTTCAAATAAAAAAGAAGTCCAAGACTATATCAGCCGAGTCGCCGATGTTACAGAGATCGAACGTACTGATACTACAAAAGAAAAGACCGGTGTTGAACTCAAAGGTGTCATGGTCATCAACCCGGTGAACCAAGAAGAAGTCCCGGTATGGATTGCCGACTATGTATTGGCAGACTATGGTACCGGAGCAGTCATGGCTGTACCGGCTCATGATGAGAGGGATCATGTATTCGCTACAAAATATACTCTACCAATCAGACAAGTTGTCGAAGGAATAAATTCAACTTTACCTTTTACCGATCATGGCAAGCTCATAAACTCAGCCCAGTTCGATGGCAAGAAATCTTTTGATATCAAAAAAGAGATCACTGAATATGCAGGAGGCACTTGGGTGACCAAATACAAACTCCGTGACTGGGTATTCTCACGTCAACGTTACTGGGGAGAGCCGATCCCGCTCATCCACTGCGAGAAATGTGGTGTAGTAGCTGTTCCAGAACATGAACTACCTGTAAAGCTCCCTGAGGTTACTTCTTACGAACCGACCGGAACAGGAGAGTCGCCGTTGGCGGGTATTACCGACTGGGTCAACGTAGCGTGTCCTACGTGTAGCGGTGCAGGCAAGCGTGAGACCAACACGATGCCGCAGTGGGCAGGGTCTTCGTGGTACTACCTGCGCTATATGGATCCGCACAATGACAAGGCACTCGTAGACAAGACTCAGGAAAAGTATTGGTCACCAGTTGATGTCTATGTCGGCGGTGCAGAACATGCTACGCGACATCTGATCTATGCTAGATTCTGGCACAAGTTTCTCTACGACATCGGAGTAGTCTCTACGACTGAACCATTCAAGAAGTTGCAACATGTTGGCCTCATCATGGGTGAAGATGGTCGCAAGATGTCCAAGCGTTTCGGCAACGTGGTCAATCCCGACGACATCGTCGCAACGTATGGTGCCGATACCTTGCGTGTATACGAGATGTTCATGGGACCATTCGACCAACAGATCGCCTGGAACACCTCGAGCATCGTTGGGTCACGTAGATTCATCGAACGAGTCTGGAAAATGTCAGCACAAGCAACTGCCGACCAAGATAATACTGCACTCCACAAAGTGATCCACCGGACTATCAAGAAAGTCACCGAAGATATCGACGCATTCCGCTTCAACACTGCTATCAGTACACTGATGATCGCTCTCAACGAGATCGAAACTGTCGGTGCTATATCCAAAGATCAGTTTGGTACGGTGCTCAAGTTGCTGGCACCCTTTGCACCTCATGTGACCGAAGAACTCTGGTCGATGATGGGCAATACCAGCTCGATCCATATTTCTCCGTGGCCAGTATATGACCCACACCTCTTGGTCGATACAACAGTCACCATGGTTGTTCAGGTCAATGGTAAGATGAGGGATTCCTTCGAGGTTGCAGTTGATACCGACAAGGCGGTATTGGAACAGCGTGCGTTGGAGTCACCTCAGGTACGCAAGTGGACAGAGGGCAAGACGATAGAGAAGGTCATCGTCATCCCCAAGAGGCTTATCAATATTGTCACCAGTTGAGATCAGACCAGACAGTTGACTTTATAACAATAGAGTGATAAAACTATCAGTATAGTCTTATAAATCCATATTCATGGCCACCACTACACAACTTTCATTCAAACCAAAGCAGGTCGTCAAGAGGCTTCTTTCATCGTTGCCAGAACGTGCTCATGATATCTTGGTCTTCCGCTATGGTCTCGGCAAAGACACCAAGCATATGACTCTGGATGCGATTGGCAAGAAGTATGGCATCACTCGTGAACGTGTCCGTCAGATCGAGAACTATGGCATTACCAACATCCGCAAGTCTGATGAATATAAACAGGAGAAAGCTGTGTTCGCAGAGATGGAAACTCTCCTCCATTCTCTCGGTGGCATCGTCGTAGAAGAAGATTTCCTCGGCATAGTCTCCAAAGATGCCAGTCTCCAGAACCATATCCATTTCTTGCTCGTGATTGGCGAACCTTTCCGTAAGCGCAAAGAAGACGACGCATTCCATCGCCGCTGGCACGTCAACGAAGATCTCTCCAAGAAGGTTGAGGATGCATTGACCAAGCTCTATGCCAGTCTCGACAACCAGGAACTCCTTCCTGAGTCAGAAATGGTTGCTCGCTTCCTCCGTCATCTCGAAGAGGTTTCCGAACGTAACAAGAACCAAGAAGTCGTCCGACGCTGGTTGCGCCTCTCCAAGTCTGTTGGTCGCAATGCACTCGGTGACTGGGGTATTTCTCATTCATCCAACATCAAGACCAAGGGTATGCGTGACTACGCCTTCCTCGTCGTTCGCAAGCATGGCTCTCCGATCCACTTCCGTGATGTCGCCAAGCAGATCACTCAGGTCTTCAACAAAAAGGCTCATACCGCAACGACACACAACGAACTGATCAAGGACCCTCGTTTCGTACTCGTCGGTCGTGGTCTCTATGCTCTTGCAGAATGGGGATATGCTCCTGGTGTCGTCCGTGATGTCATCCGCTCTGTCATCGAAAAGAATGGACCCCTGACCAAAGAAGAAGTTATCGACAAGGTCATGAAGGAACGTTATGTCAAAGAGAACACCATCATCGTCAACCTCCAGAACCCAAAGTATTTCAAGAGAGACAAGGATGGCCGATATACTCCTGCTGAGATCAAAGTCGTCGCGTAGAGCTGGTGGGCAAAAAATAGTTTGTTTTAGGCCGAAGTGACGGATTTTCCGTCACTTCGGCCTTGTAGGTGCACATTCAAAAATAGGGGTCGCCACCGTAAGGCCATATACCTTTTCAAATTTTGAAAAATGTCCCAAAAGTGACAAAGAATGTTGTCACTTCCATTTTAATAGTCTGCGATTATTATAAATGTAAATGAAGGTAGAAGAGTAAAAACGGGGATGACACACTGAGACTCTTTGCTATACTATAGGGCATGCCTATTGACCAAGCTCTTCAGTTCCTCGTCGATGAATTCCATTCGATCCTCGCACCACAGACAGTCCAGTTCATCGTCTTCTTGTCACCACTGGCGCTCGCTCTGTGTCTCTTGGTGATCTTCAACCATGTCTGGGTAGAGTATGTCCGATCCAAGTTCCGCTTGTCGCTCAAATACGCAACACTCGAGATCCGTCTCCCCAAAGACACCTTCAAGTCACCTTTGGCCATGGAGACTTTTTTGCATGCCATACACAACACCTCAGACGGCAGTCTCTACAACCAGTTCTGGAAAGGAGAGTATCGACCGCACTATTCGCTCGAGCTTGTTTCGGTAGAAGGACAAGTCAAATTTTTCATCTGGTGTGAGGATCGTCGCAAGGGTGGAGTGATGTCAGCACTCTATTCGCAATTCCCAGGAATAGAGATCATCGACAAAGAAGACTACACCAAGTCTGTTCATTATGATCCCAAGACCATGAAAGTCTGGGGCACGGAGTTCATCTTGACCAAAGAAGACGCCTATCCGATCAAAACTTATGTCGACTATGGTCTCGATAAGGATCCCAAAGAAGAACTCAAAGTAGACCCACTGGTCCCGGTTCTCGAATTCCTGGGCAGTGTCGGTCCCAACCAGCAGCTCTGGATGCAGTGGGTAGTCCGTGCTCACAAAAAAGACCAGCGCAAAGCAGGACACCTCTTCAAGAAGACCGACCAATGGAAAGACGATGCCGCAGAGATCGTCAATAAGATCATGATGCGTGATGCAAAAACCAAAATTTCCGGTACAAAAGACAAGGACAGTGGACGTGTCATCCCGCCGACCCTGTCCGAAGGAGAGAAGAATATCGTGGCGGCCATCGAGCGTAGTCTCGAAAAGGTCGCGTTCGATGTCGGTATCCGTGTGCTTTATATCGCCAAGAAAGACGTGTTTAGTACACCATTTGGTATTGGTGGAGTGATGGCAAGCTTCAAGCAGTTCAGTACAGAGAATCTCAACGGCTTCAAACCCAATGGTGACGTCGGTCTTGCCCGACTCGGTGGTCTGCCATGGGAAGATTACAAAGATATCCGACGCAACAAGATAACCGAAGAGATCCTCGGGCTATACAAGAGACGCAACTTTTTCTATTCTGGTTCGAAACATGGCAAGACCATAGTCCTCAATGCTGAGGAGCTTGCCACGATGTATCATTTCCCAGGTTCGGTCGCTACGACACCAGGTATCCAGCGTGTCAGCTCCAAGAAAGCCGAAGCCCCAACCAACCTACCTCTATGATCCGACGTACCTTCAAGAAAAACCGCCGTCTTATCCTCGGTACAGTCATTCTGTGCATACTGGTGCTTACCTTTGTTTCGCGTGCACCGGCGAACTTTCCTCGGGGGGCGATATATACCATCGAGAGCGGCTCGTCTATCGGTCGTACAGCAGAGTCTCTCAAGAAATTAGGAGTTATCCGTTCTACATTTTTGTACAAAGTCTATATAACACTGACTCATGGCACCAAGGGTGTTCAGGCCGGCCGATACCTCTTCGCGCAACCGCAGTCACTGCTCACTATCGCATACCGTACTTCATTTGGGTTACGTGATATGGAGAAATTCCGCATAACCATTCCGGAAGGTTCTACTTCACGAGATATCGCGGCGATCTTGGCAAAACAGATCCCCGGCTTCGATGGTGCAGAGTTCCATGATATCGCTCAGCGCAAAGAAGGCTACCTATTCCCTGATACGTATTTCTTCGAACAGGGAACCAGTGCATTGGAAGTCCTGAGTGCGATGACCTCGGTCTTCGATCAGAAGATCCTGGCGTTGAAACCGCTCCTCGATGTCTCCACGACCTCACTCAAAGATCTCGTCATCATGGCCTCGATCATCGAAGAAGAAGCCAACGACCCCGTGGATCGCCGTATCATTTCAGGGATATTATGGAAACGTATCTCGGTAGGTATGCCACTGCAGGTCGACGCGCCGTTCTACTATGTCTATGGCAAAGGTTCGAGCCAACTCTCTCGTGCAGATCTGGCAAAGGCAGATCCGTATAATACCTACACCCACAAAGGTCTACCGGTTGGCCCGATCAGTAACCCGAGTCTCGATGCTCTGCGAGCCGCGCTCGAACCGACCAAGACCACCTATTGGTTCTATCTCGCCGACCGAACCGGCAAAACTCACTATGCAGTCAATCATGATGGACATGTGGCGAATAAGGATACGTATTTGAGGTAAGGGATTTTCAATTAAAAAACCCGGACCGCTTTGTGCGATTCGGGTGGAAGAGGTTGTAACTCACTTGTCTTTTTCTGAGGAAAGATCAAGCGATGTCGAAGAGCGGCGTTACTCATCATGAACAATCCGCTCGTGAGAATAAAAGTTGAAACAAAGAGTACAAGCGCGAATCGTCTCAAGGGATAGGCACGACCATGAATCTTGACTGATACTAATGCCAATGCAACACCGGTGAGACCGAACAGTACGCATACCAATCCCCATGCACACTCGATCGACTCCTGATGTGGGTATTCCATATAAAAGTTTCTCCTATTTGCACGAAGTCCTCCGGTACATTATGATGAAAACTATGAGTAGTCAAGTTGTGGAAAACTCAGGCAAAAAGGTCTTCGTCGGTCTTTCTGGCGGGGTAGACAGTGCGGTCTCTGCAGCACTCCTCCTTCGTGCTGGCTATGACGTCACCGGAGTCTTCATCAAGGTCTGGCAACCAGACTGGATCGAATGTTCCTGGAAAGAAGATCGCCGCGAAGCCATGCGCGTGGCGGCACATCTCGGTATTCCGTTTGTGACTCTCGACCTCGAGAAAGAATACAAAGAAGGCGTCATCGACTACATGATCGCCGAGTATCGCGCTGGCAGAACTCCGAACCCAGATGTGATGTGCAACAGAGAAGTGAAGTTCGGTGGGTTCTGGCAGTGGGCACATGCACAAGGGGCGAGGTATGTGGCGACGGGACATTATAGTAGAAGTATGAAGTATGAAGTATTGAGTATGAAGGAAAAAGAGAAATCCCACTCCGAAACCAAATACGCGCTACTTACAGGAAAAGATGCGAATAAAGATCAGTCGTATTTTTTGTGGACATTGAGGCAGGGAGATCTCGAGCACATTCTTTTCCCGGTCGGTGATATACCCAAACCTGAAGTGAGAAAGCTTGCCAAGAAGCTCAAGCTGCCCAATGCTGACCGCAAAGACAGTCAGGGTCTGTGCTTCATCGGCAAAGTCGATGTCAAAGAATTCCTCAGGCACTACATCACAACCGCGCAGGGTAATGTGCTCAATGAATCAGGTGAGGTGATAGGTACGCATCCAGGAGCACTGCTCTTCACGATCGGTGAGCGTCACGGATTTACTATTACAGAAAGAACGCCACATGATGATCCTTATTATGTTGTTTCGAAAGATGCAGAGAAGAATATACTCACTGTCTCGAATAAAAAGTCTGATCAAGAAAAGGTATCTCCGAAAGTCGAGATCACTCGATGTAATTGGATCAACGAAATCCCTGTTGGTGGTACGACCCTGAAAGCTCGGGGAAGATATCGTCAGGGGTTGTCCTCTATTGAAATAATAAAAGCAGAGGCTGATACAGCTATCGTCAGGTTCGAACACACCGACACTTCGCTGACTCCTGGGCAGTCGCTGGTCATCTATGATGGAGAGAGATGTGTTGGGGGTGGGGTGTTGACATAAACACAAAAACCCTCGAGATGCACCCTCGATCCATATCTTGTATACTTGGTGAGTACATGAATCGCCTCATCACTATTGTTAAGTCCGACGGCACACGCGAGATATTCGCAGAAGAGAAGCTTCGCCACTCACTCACACGAGTCGGGGCAACTCCTGAAGTCATCGAAGAGATCGTCGAGACTATCGTCTCTGAGATCCGTGATGGCATGACCACTCATGAGATCTACAGCAGAGCGTTTTCATTACTCAAAAAGGATTCCTCTCCGATCGCGATCAAATATTCTATCCGTCGGGCATTGTTCGAGCTTGGGCCAGATGGATTCCCATTCGAAAAATTTGTGGCTCGTATATTCCGCATGTGGGGGTACGAGACGCTCACTGACCAGATGGTCATGGGGCAATGCGTGCCGCATGAGATGGACGTCGTAGCATGGAAAGGCGATACGCTTGCGATGATCGAGGCCAAGTTCCACAACGCCTTCGGTCTCAAGTCCGACCTCAAAGTCGCCCTCTATATCAAGGCGCGCTTCGACGACCTCTCGGGAATCCTCTACGACTATGGAGCCAAGGAGCGCAAACTCGAGGAACGATGGCTGATCACCAACACCAAGTTCAGTGAGCAGGCCATACACTATGGCGTTTGTCAGAAGATCCAACTCGTCGGTTGGAACTATCCTGACCATAACAACCTCCACCAGATCATCGAGCAGAACGGTCTACATCCGATCACGGCGATCACGTCACTCTCTGCAGAGTCCAAAAGGGAACTGATCGGTCAAGATATCCTCGTCTGCATCGACCTTGTCGACCAGCAAGACGTACTCACCAAGATCGGCATCAAAGGCGTCGAGGCAGAGAAAATCATCGCCGAAGCACGTACCATCATTGAAAAAGCGAAGTAGGTACGATAGGCTAGCAATATGAAAAATAAAAAATCCCGTATGCAGCATTCCACGAAAACTCCTGTCTGGAATCTAAAATTACTCTATTCTTCTGACAAAGACCCTCGTATCGAAACTGATATCCGTACATTCGAAAAGAATGTAACAGCATTTGCTACGACATATGATGTTTCTGATAGGGGGTATCTTGAAGACGCCTCATTCTTGCAGAGGGCTCTTGTTGAATACGAGAAATTGATCGGGCAATCAGGTCTCAAAGCTCTGATGTATTTTTATTATCTTCGAGATAGCGACGCTTCGAACACAAGTGCACCTGCACATATCTCATTGATTGAGAACCGTCTCGCAAAAGTACAGAACAGTATTGTATTTTTCGAAAACTCTCTTGGCAAGATCTCTCTAGAGAAACAGAAGCTTTTTCTGGAGGATCCACTACTCTCACATCACAAGATCTTCTTACAAAGGATTTTCAGTCAGGCTATACATGACCTCTCTATTCCCGAAGAACGCATACTCAATCTCAAGAGTCAGCCTGCACATAGTATGTGGGTTTCTGCGAATGAAAGCATCATGAACATGAGGACTGTTACATGGAAAGGGAAGAAACTACCTCTATCAGAAGCACTGCAGGTTATCCATACACTTCCCACGTCCAAATCTCGACAACGTCTATCCATGCTTACCGCAGATGTTCTCAAGACCCTGGCGGTCTTCTCTGAAAAAGAGATCAATGCGGTATTTACTGATAAAAAGATCGATGACGAGCTCCGTGGCTACTCCACTCCATATGCTCAAACAATCATGCGTTATCATAATGACCCTATAGTTATTGAGCAGCTAATCAAGACGGTAGAGGGACATTCGCACATTGCGCACCGCTTCTTCAAACTCAAGGCGAGACTTCTCAAACAAAAGAAACTATTTTATTCAGATAGAGGTGCGAGTATCGGTACTATAAAATCAAAATTCTCATTTGAAAAGTCCACCACATTACTCAAGAGTATATATGACAAAATCAACCCGAAGTTCTCACAGATATTAGATTCTTACATTCAGAAAGGACAGATTGATGTTTCTCCACGAATCGGTAAAACAGGAGGTGCGTATTGCTGGTCGACATATCTGAATCCGACGTTTGTACTTCTCAATCATACAAATGACTTTCGGTCCTTCATTACCTATGCACACGAAATGGGTCACGCCTTTCACGGTGAATTTTCACGTTCACAAGGTCCCCTCTACTCAAGTTATTCAATGTCATTAGCTGAGACTGCAAGTACTCTTTTCCAAGTGCTTGCTCTCGAAGCAGTGTATGAGACATTACCTGATGCAGAGAAAATAATTTTGCTCCATGACAAGATAAGTGCTGATATTTCTACGATATATCGCCAAATCGCTTGCTTCAATTTCGAACGAGATCTTCATCGAGATATACGCGCCAAAGGATTTCTTACAGCCACAGAGATAGGTGAGCTCCATAATGTAAACATGAAAAAGTATCTCGGTCCCGCGGTCACTCTTGTTCCAGAAGATGGATACATGTTCGTTCAGTGGAGTCATATTCGGAGATTCTTCTATGTGTATTCCTATGCTTACGGCATGCTTGTCAGTAAGAGTTTCTTACGACGATACAAACAAGATCCTTCGTTCTGGCCTTCTATTGAAAAGTTTCTTTCGGCCGGTGGCAAAGATTCTCCAGAAAACATCCTCAAAGAGATCGGGGTTGATGTTTCAGGTTCAGATTTTTGGATAGAAGGTTTGAAGGAGATTGAAGATGATATTGCAAAGCTTGAAAAATTAACAAAAAGTAAGAAGTCGTAAGTCGCTTTCGTTATCAGTACTTTTTTGCTACAGTTCTCCGTATGAATAGTATGACCTCAGCAGAGATCCGTTCGCGATTCTTGGAATTCTTCAGGAAACGTCAGCATGCGATCCTTCATTCGGCATCATTGGTGACAACTGATGAGCCAGGAGTTACGAACTCAACGCTCTTCAACACTGCTGGTATGCAACCGTTGGTGCCGTATCTTCTCGGTAAGACACACCCACTTGGAGTGCGCCTGGCCAATGTACAAAAGTGCGTACGCACGATCGATATCGATGATGTGGGTGACAAGACCCACGCCACCTTTTTTGAGATGTTGGGCAACTGGTCACTGGGGGATTATTTCAAGCACGAAGCGATCCAGTGGAGTTATGAATTCCTGACATCCAAAGCAGAGGGTCTCGGACTCGATCCGAACCGTCTCTATGTCACCGTATTCGAAGGTGATGCCAATGCTCCTCGTGACGAAGATGCCGCCGCTATTTGGCGCGAGATTTTCACCAAGAACGGCATATCGACTGACCGTATCTTCTTCATGCCTGCAAGTTCCAACTGGTGGGAGGCAGGGGACAATGGTCCCTGTGGTCCAGATACCGAGATGTACTACGATGTGAACAATACTTTTGGTGGTTCGGGTATCACCCACGAACAATTCCTCCGGGCTGATGCAGATCGTACCGTCGTAGAGATCTGGAACGACGTCTTCATGCAGTATGAGAAAAAAGATGGCAAGATCATCGGCACATTGCCCAAGCCTTCGGTTGATACAGGAGCTGGACTCGAACGTCTAGCAATGATGATGCAAGGAGTCGATAATATCTACGATACAGATCTCCTCAAGCCGCTCATGGATCTCCAGAAGAATCCCGACCAGACACTACGCAACAAGCGCATCATCGCTGACCATCTCCGTGCGAGTGTGTTCATGGTGTCTGACGGAGTGACTCCTTCGAATACCGACAGAGGATATATATTGAGACGTTTGATCCGTCGTGCGATCGTCAGTACCACTGACAAAAAGTTGGATGAAAAGAGGATCTCTGTCTTCGTTGATACGGTTGCCACTATCTATGCACAAGGGTATCCAGAGATTGCCAATAACAAAGAAGCTATCAAGAAGGTGTTGGTAGATGAGGCGAGTAAGTTTGCTGAGGCTCTCACTCAAGGTATGAGAGAATTTGAAAAGGTGATCAAAGTAACAAGTAATGGTTCGGAGTCGATAAGAGAAATTCCTGCTGATACTGCGTTCAGTCTTTTTACTACTTACGGACTTCCCTTGGAAGTGATCCGAGATCTTGCAAAAGAAAAAGGTCTTACTTTCAACGAAGCTGCTGTTGAAGAAAAACTCAAAGCCCACCAATCCCTCTCTCGCTCCGGCGCTGAGCAAAAGTTCAAAGGCGGTCTCGCTGATGCCAATGACCCTATGGTTGTGCGATATCACACTGCTACACATCTCTTGCACCAGGCTCTCCACGACGTACTCGGAGAGGGTACAGGAGATCAGAAGGGGTCTAACATCACTGCAGAGCGTTTGCGTTTCGACTTTACGGGGGTCAAACTCACTGATGAGCAAAAGAAGAAAGTTGAGGATATCGTCAATGAGAAAATCCAGGCAAAACTCCCTATGAAAAACGTAGTTCTTCCACGTGCTCAAGCGGAGACAACTGGTGCACGGCACTTTTTTGGGGAGAAATATGGCGATGAGATATCAATCTACTTCATCGGTGAAACCCTCGAGTCTGCATACTCCAAGGAATTCTGTGGCGGACCTCACGTGACTAATACCTCCGAACTCGCTGGCCCAGAAGGTACGTGGCGTTTCAGAATCCAAAAAGAAGAAGCTGTGGCACAAGGAGTCAGGAGGATCAAGGCGGTGCTTGGTTAAAAATACCCTCCGTTTGTTAACAGAGGGCATGCGGTGACTTATTTGTATTTGCGCTATTCACTTCCGTACCTGTTCTCTTTGGCAACCGTTCGGAGAGCTTTGATAAGCTTGATTTCTGCATTCGTCAGTTGCAAACCTTCAGTACTATCAATCGGTGCGTGGGTGCCGAGATCGGGAACCATACTCACTCCCAAGTCTTCCTCGGAAATAGATTTGCAGTTGTTCGAAAACAGAACTCCTCGTTCAACGGCATTTCTGAGCTCTCGTACGTTACCAGGCCAAGAATGACTCATGATAAGCTTTTCCGCTTCCGCACTGAGCATCTTTGTTTCGCTGGAGAACTGATCCACGAACAGATTCGCAAGGCGCATCACATCTTCCATTCGATTGCGCAGTGGTGGAATCTGAATCGTGAATGTCTGAAGGCGGAAATAAAGATCCTGTCGGAATTTCTTTTCCGTCACCATTCTTGGTAGGTCTTTGTTAGTTGCTACGATAAGGCGAAAGTCGGAGGTAATCTGCTTACCGCCTCCCAAACGAGTGAATGAGCGTTCTTGAACTACCCGAAGCAACTTGGCCTGTTCCTCCAAAGGAACTTCTCCGATTTCGTCAAGAAAGGCGGTCCCTCCATTTGCCCTCTCGAAGAGACCGATATGTTGCCCCGTTGCACCAGTGAAAGAGCCTTTTTCGTGTCCGAAAAGTTCACTCTTTAATAGATCACCAGAGAGATTCGCGCAATCAAGGACCGCCATGGGTCCCATGGAGCGGTCGCTTCGTTCACGAAGTGCTTGTGCAACGACCTCTTTGCCTACACCGTTTTCACCCAAGAGGAGAACCGAGCGACCGTTTGCACATTTATTGACCAGGTTAGTAACTTTCTTCATCGCCTGATCACGGCATTCAAGAAGAAGCTCGTATGAGGATAGCTGGGCACGATGATGCATACCTTGTTTAATTTGCATATACAACTCCTTTCAGGGTTGGCGGTTTTTGTTGAAAAAGATCAAAGACTCAAAACTAAACATACCCTTAAATTAAGGGCATGTCAATGTAATTGACACTTACAATAAATCAGTGTATGCTCACAAAAGCGCTCTTTCCAAAACAATACAACCCCAGAAAAGGAGAAAATTATGTCTGCTGTTACCAAGAATAAGAACTATTCCGTCATTAAACTCAGTGGCCAGAGCAGTGCGGGCGGCGACCCAGATGCCATCGCGAACAAAATCATGGCCAACTGGCATCTCGACTCATCAAATGGCGATCCGTCCAACCTTTTCAAGGCGGCGGTACCATCAGGTCAATTCAAGTCCTGGCTCATGTTGAAGACTTGGACAGAAGGAGATGTGAGCCGTGGCTCACTGTTTATCAACGACGGTTCGGATCCAGTCAACCTCGACCGAGGAAAGGTATTAACCGAAACCAAACTTAATCACGGCTCAGAAAACTTTGAGGTCGTGATGGAGGGCAACTACCTTTTTCGTATAAGAATGGAGTGTAAACCCATTGCCGATACGGATCCACCTTCCAAGGTAGACACGGTAAGAAGTCAGGTCGGGGTCGGAACCAAGGTGATCGGAGAAATTCTCAGTGTACCCGTTCGCCTCGTTCGTCCCATGAAGGGTCAACCGAGGAAATACTTCGATCCCGAGCAGTTACGGGAGTTTGGAGAAAACCTTAAAGAGCAGGGTCAGATTCAACCTGCTATCGTCAAGAGACTCGAACATCCCGATGAAAAGGGTTGTCTGTATGAACTCATAAGTGGTGAGAGGAGATGGAGGGCCAGCCAAATGGCGGGTATTCCTGACCTCAAGATCATTGTGAGAGAGGGGATTAATGATGTCGATCAATTCGTGGAGGCTGTCATAGCGAACTGCCACGATGTTGACCTTACAACCCTTGAAACAATGCAGTCTGTCGGTTACTTGTTCCAGTGCGGAAAAACTGATGCCGAAATCGGAAAGATTTTTGGCAAAAAGTCTCCGCTATGGGCATACCAGCACCGCAGAGCATTAACCCTTCATCCTGGAGTGCTGAAACTCCTCGGTCCGGAGACCCAGGAAGAAAAACGCATTCCACTTACAAGCGCCATTTTGCTCATCGGAATTCCTCAAGAAGAGCAGATGGGTTTTGCGGAAATGATTAGTGAGACGGGCATGTCTGCTAAGCAGGTCAACCATCTCGTCAAAAATCGTTTGGCGCAGTGCGGGGTGGCTCGCAAAAGCAGATCGAGCGAAGAGTTCGAATCGGCACTCAAATTCTTTATGAGGACGAATGCCGAGCTTGAACTTTATATCGACCATTCCGATGGTCGTATCGCAAACATGTTCAAGAATCGGAGTCCTGAACAGATAAGTACATTCCTCCGACTAGTGAAGGACTGTAACGACAACTTGGGTGTTGTATTGGCAGCATTCAAGGAAGAAACACAGAAGTCCCAGCCTTGAAGAAGGAGGGCAACAAAAGAGCCGCCCGAGAAATCGAAGCGGCTCATTTTTATTTACTGTGTCGTGAAAAAACTTCCTCACCTTTCATCGCGAATTCTCTCAACTTTTGAAGGGCATCACTAAGCAATTGGGAAACACGGCTTTCCGTGACTCCGATCCCAGAAGCGATATCATTCAAACGTAGTCCGCTGAAGAAGTAGAGTCGTATTACCGATCGCTCGATCGGTTGCAGTTTCCCGAGAAGTTTCTCCAACTCGAGAATGTCTCTGTCTCTATCCATGAACGCAATTGGGTCAATGCTGTTCGGGTCAGCGATAATCTCGGCTAACGTCGTTTCGGAGTCCCTGCTCCCATTACTGAAAGGAGAAGAATTCAAACTAACGAAACCAATGGCGGAAATTCCGCTGAGCTCCCCAGATTTCTCATGGTCGATGCCGAGAGTCGAGCAAGCCTCCTCAAACGTGGCTTCACGTTGAAAAGTTTGTTGGAGCGTTTGTCTCTGACGCTCGATTTTTTTAAGCGTGTCTCGATTTGATCTCGAAACAGGATCGGAACTTCTGATTTCATCAATCATCGAGCCAGTGACTCTTGATCGAGCGTACCCCCAAAAATTAGGGTTAACAGAAGGGTCATAATTTTCAGTGCATTGCCATAGAGCTTCTAGGCCGATCACTATAAAATCTTGATCCTCGTACATTGTCCCATCTGGGAGCCTTACGTGGAGAGCCTTTGCTGCTGCAACGGTCTTTGAGATGTGTTCTTTGAAAAGAGCATAGCGGACATCGTGATGATGACTGCTATCCTTCTCGACGACTTCTTCGAAGAGCAAAAAACGGTCATTCATATTGTCCTTATTTTAGGGTTGGTGTTCTGCTGTTTTTATAACATATACATCATAATTGAACAATGAGGACTAAGTATAGTATGAGCAGAAGGTCGATAGTTTAAAAATCAGGGATGAATCCGATAACGCTCTTTGCTATACTATACGCATGCTCTTCTCTTCGAAGCACGATTCTCAAGTGACACTTGTCCTCGACATTCAGACCTCTATTGTCCGCGCGGCACTCGTGCGTTTTGGGAACAAGACTCCACCAGAGTTCCTCTACATCCACTCCATACCTCTACCGTTCAAACCCAACGTCAGTAGTGGATATTTGGTCAAGATCACGCTCCGCGCTATCACCGACGTTATACAGAACATTCTCCAAGAGGTATCTGTACGCAATTCAACCTTCCCAGCACAGCCTCTCCGTATTGTTCATACACACTGCATACTTTCATCTCCATGGATCGTATCTCGTGCACGAACTATCTCCCTGAGGCTTCCCAAGAATACAAAAGTCACCAAAGAAGTCGTCGACACCCATGTTGCTGTTGAGCGCAACGAACTCCTCAAGAATGACACTGAGAATCTCTCGGTAGTAGAAGAGAAGATATTCGACGTTCGTCTCAATGGCTACTCGGTTCCTTCCTGGGAAGGGCGGATGACTCGCGAGCTCGAGATCTCATACGTCGTCAGTGTTGCGGGGACTCGCATCGTCAAGAGTTTGCGTGAGCTTGTACAGCACGCAACCTCGACCAAACAGATCGATTTCCATTCATCGCTACTCTTGCAACATATTGGCATCCAAAAGATCATGCCTGACCGTTCCGAATACGCCCTGATCCACGTTCATGGAGAGTTGACCGATATCATCGTAATCAAGAAGCATTCTTGTACATTCTTTGGCTCATATCCGCTCGGAACTCAGGGGATCATTCGCAAGATAGCTCGTGCCACCAAGACCGACGAACGCACTGCCGAGTCGCTCCTTTCTCTGTATATGGGTGACCACCTCGATGATTCACATGCACAGGCAACACAGAAGATCGTTTCTGACATATCTCGAGGTTGGATTCATGATCTCGAGAAGCTCCTTTCCCAGTCGGGAACCTCGCCTTCATTGCCAGAGAATATCATCATCTCTGCACATGCTCACGACGCATATTTTATCCAGGCACTCGAGTCTTCATATCCTCACATTCACATCACACCGCTATCGCTCGAACATATCGCGCCTCATGTACGCTTTGCTCGTCAAAATGAACGTCTCCGTATCCTCGGTCTCTGTGTCGAAGCTATTAACAGTATCGAAGGGCGATGATATACTAGATCGCATATTATGCCACGCAGAGTTCAAGACATAGTTCCCAGTGACCGCCGCTCGATCCGAGACATACCGATCGAACATGAGAGTGCCCCAAAACGCACCACTGCAGACAAACCTACTCGTCGTTCACGTACAACTGTAGAAGAAGAAACTCCGCATCCAGCACCCAAGACAGAGAGCAAAGAGGGTAGAGAGATCCCGATCCGACGCATGCCGGTCGTGCCTCCGGCCAAGAAGCACTCGTCTTCGAAGCACCGCTTTCTATCATGGCTCTTCATCAGTCTCGCCGTTATCGGTATCGTGGTGTTGACTGCCTGGGTCGCATCCGCATACTTCTCTCGAGCCACCTTCACGATACGTCCCAAGGTATACCCTATAACTGTCAACGGTACCTATATCGCCAAGGGAACCCCGAGCACCACACTTTCATACGAGCTCGTCAACTTCACTGGCTCAGCCACTACGACGGTCCCATCAACAGATGGGGCGCCTGTTTCCACCAAGGCTCAAGGAACAGTGACTATATATAACGATAATGCACAGGTACAACGTCTCGTTGCCGGTTCACGGCTCTCAGCGAGTGGAGGTGAGATATACAAGCTTGTAAGCTCCGTGACTATCCCCGCGAAGACATCGGCAGGTCCAGGGAAGCTCACCACCAAGGTCATTGCTGATCTTGCAGGGGAAGAATACAACCTTACTCGTTCAATCGCAGGAGACTTGTCCTTCATCGGTTTCAAGGGTACTGACAAATACCGCACCGTGTATGCCCAAGCAGCTACCGATATTTCTGGTGGTTTTGTAGGGACAAAAAAGATCGTGCCTTCATCGACCCTTGCTACGACGACTGCTCAGCTCAAAGCTCAACTCACGGCCCGACTGCTCGCACAAGCACGCGCAGTACTCCCTGAAGGCTACATCATGTTCGACGAAGTCTATTCTGCAACATTCTCGAACCCGCAGGTCTATGGCACCGATCCGAACCAAGCCACTGTGTCGATAGAAGGAACGGTGACGGGTATATTGTTCGACCAAAAACGTCTGGTAGAGCAGATTGCCGGCAAAGACGAAGTCAGTTCATTCGGTGAGTTCGACTATACTTCTCCGGGACTTCAGGATCTCGATGTGACCATCGCCAATGCCAAAGATTTCTCCCCTCAGAAGAAGAATAGCCTTATTCTCCGCATCAGAGGTGCACTTCGCCTTGTCGGTACTGTTCCTGTAGATGATATCCGTTCAAAATTAGCTGGTGTCTCACTGAACGAGACCCAGGACATTCTCAAGCCATATAGCCCTGTTATCGAAGCAGGTTCTGGCGAGCTTATCCCTCCATGGTCGAGTGTTCCCGATGATATTGAGAGGATATCTATAGTGATAAAAGAAGAATAATGCCTGGAACACTATTGACTTATAAGGGGACATTCTGCTAATATGTGTTTTCGCGTACTACGCAATGGATACCGCGCCTAAACCCAAAAACACTACGAACGGCATCGTTGTCGAAGCGTTGCCTGATACATTGTTCCGGGTCGAGCTCGCCGAAACCAAAGAAGTCATCCTGGCATATCTTGCAGGGAAGATGAGAATGCACCGCATTCGAGTTCTTATTGGTGACAAGGTCGAGCTCATGCAGGATCCGTATGGTGGCCGTGCACGTATCATCAAACGTTTTTAGAATACACACATGAGGGTAAAAGCTTCAGTCAAACGCATATGCGCAAAATGTAACGTAGTACGTCGCAGTGGCTACGTCTATGTTATTTGCAAAGCCAATCCTCGTCACAAACAGCGACAAGGATAATAAATCACACACCATTATTTAATTACCACTATGCGTATCCTCGGTATTACAGTCCCAGAAAACAAGCGTCTCGAGTTTGCTCTCACGGCTATTTATGGTATCGGACGTTCTCGTGCAAAACACATCCTTCTCAAGACCAAGATAGACGGAGCCATCACTTCCAAAGATCTCACTGTCGACCAAGAGAACGCCATCCGCAAACTCGTAGAGAGTTTCAAGATCGAAGGAGACCTCAAGCGTGAGACAGCATCTAACATCAAACGTCTCAAGGATATCAAGGCCTATAGAGGTTCACGACATGCTCGTCATCTCCCGGCACGTGGCCAGCGCACCAAGACCAACTCTCGTACTATCCGCGGTAACACACGCAAGACCATGGGATCCGGTCGTCGTAAAGAAGAGAAGAAATAATACATAATACCATGGGCAAAAAACGAATTGTCACAACCGAAGGAGCAGAATCAGCAGATAACAAGGCAAAGGCCGTTGTCTCTTCCAAAAAGCGCGTTCTCAACGGCATACTTCACGTACAGTCTACCTACAACAACACCAAGGTTCTCTTGACCGACATGCAGGGCAATGCACTCATGTGGGGTTCAAGTGGTGCAACAGGCTTCCGTGGTGCCAAGAAGGGTACTCCTTTTGCGGCTGCCAAGGTTGGAGAGACCCTTGCTCTCAAGGCGGCCAATATCGGCCTCAAAGAGATCGATATTGTCGTCAAAGGCGTCGGTTCTGGACGCGAGTCGGCGATCCGAGGTTTTATCAGCAAAGGCGTAGTCGTCAATTCGATCAAAGACGAGACACCGGTACCATTCAACGGCCCACAGCCGAAGAAGCCACGTCGCGTTTAGTAGTTATATATTATCATTATGAAAATTGGACCACGATACAAAAGAGCACGATACTTGGGAGCCCCTGTCTTCCGTAAGACACAGACCCAAAAGTTCGCCATTCGTTCACAACAGAAAGTGAAGAAGGGTGGTATGAGAAGTACCAAGAGTGAATACGGCAAACAGCTCCTCGAGAAACAGAAGGCTCGTTTCAGTTACGGTGTATCTGGTAACCAGTTCAGTAACTACGTCAAGAAAGCTCTCCAGACGAGTGGCGACAATGCCAAGAACCTCCTCCATCTCCTCGAAGGACGCCTCGACAACGTTGTTCTCCGTGCCGGATTTGCGCAGAGTCACTCTGCTGCACGTCAGATGGTCGCCCACGGCCACATCACGGTCAACGGCAAGAACGTCAACATTCCTTCCTTCGAAGTAACTATCGGTGATGTTGTCTCTATCCGTGAAGGGAGCAAGAAAAAGGCCCTTTTTGCAAAACTTGACGAGGAGATTGCGGCCAATGCATCTCCTGCATGGCTCAAGGTCAATGCAGAAAAGAAGGAGATCACCATTGACGGCGAACCGAGTGCCGACATGAGCAATCTGCTCTTCAATGTTCGTTCGGTGCTAGAATTCTATACTCGATAGATTCTAGTAGACTTTTTTATCTTTCGGTGTATAATTAACTGTCCACTTTACTTTAATACAAAACCATGACATACGACGTCATTTTGCCATCAAAACCACGTGTAATAAAAGAGGATTCCTTCCAGGGAACCTACGAGATAGACGGCCTCTATCCAGGCTACGGTCATACCCTCGGCAACTCACTCCGTCGCATCATCCTTGCATCACTTCCTGGTGCAGCGGTCACTCGCGTCAAGATCAAAGGTGCAGAACATGAGTTCTCCGCTATCGATGGCGTCAAAGAAGATGTCATTAACATCCTCCTCAACCTCAAGAAGCTCCGCATCCGTCTCAGTAGTGACGAGCCACAGACTCTCACTCTCCGCTCCAAGGGTGTTATCGAAGTCACCGCAAAAGAGATCGAGATCCCTGGCCAAGTAGAGATCCTCAACCAGGACCTCCTTATCGCCACTCTCACCAACAAGACTTCAGAGCTCGATATCGAGATCACTGTCGAAAAAGGCCTTGGATATGTTCCAAAAGAGATCGTCCAGAAAGACCGTGTAGACATCGGTAGTATCACTCTCGATGCCGCCTTTACTCCTATCCGCAAGGCCAACTACGAAGTAGAGAATATGCGTGTTGGTGATCGTACAGATTTCAACCGTCTCCGTCTCAGTATCGAGACAGATGGCACCATCTCTCCTCGCGAAGCACTCGAGAAGTCTATCTCTCTTATGATCAGTCAGCTCAAGTCTATCGTCGGCTTCACCGAGGAGTCAGAAGAAGTCGAGGCCAAGGAGTCAGTTGCTAGTGAGTCCGCTTCAGACGAAGCTTCGATGAAGGACATCGACACCGAGCTCCTCAAGACTCGTATCGATACTCTCGGCATCTCGTCACGTACTGCAAAGGCTCTCGCCAATGCCAACGTCCGAACCATGGGAGGTCTCGCTCGTAAGAAAGAGTCTGACATCATGGACATCGACGGTCTTGGCGCCAAGGGCGTACAAGAGATCAAGAAGCTCCTTGCTCAGCACGGTATCACCTTGAAACAATAATCCCATGAGACACGGCAACTCCACACGCAAATTCGGAAGAGAAAAGACACAGAGACATGCTCTGATGCGTTCTTTGGCACGCAACCTCATCCGTGATTCACGCATCCGCACGACTGTCGCCAAGGCCAAAGAGCTCCGTCCATACGTAGAGAAGCTTGTCACCAAGGCCAAGATTAACACCGTCGCTTCACGACGCACTATCAACTCTCGTCTCCAGGGTGTCACCGAAACCAAGAAGCTCTTCGATGTCGTTGCTCCGAAATACACCGAACGCAAGGGAGGTTATATCCGTATTATCCGTCTCGGCAACCGCGACCTCGACGGCAGTCCGATGGCTTTGATCGAATTTGTATAAATATATGAAACACACCATTGACGCACAAGGCAAAAAGATCGGTCGCATTGCAAGTCAGGCAGCAGCGGCTCTGATGGGCAAGAACTCTGTCGCATTCGCCAAGAACAAGGTTCTCCCGGGTATCGTCGAGATCACCAACGCTTCTCGTGCAGACATCACTGCTCGCAAGAAGACAGGTGATGTCTATGTTACCTACACCGGTTTTCGCGGTGGTCTCAAGAGTGAGACACTCGGCGAGCTCATGGAACGCCGTGGTATGACCGAGGTCTTCCGCCGCGCCGTCTATCGCATGCTCCCCAAGAACAAGCTGCGTGATATTCGTATCCAGAACCTCGTTATCAAGGAATAAAAACACATGACTACGAAATCCCCAACCAAATACTTTGAAGCTGTCGGACGCCGCAAGACCGCGATCGCTCGTGTTCGTCTTTTCCCGAATGCCAAGGCAGGCTATGAGGTCAATGGCAAGAAGCTCGAAACCTATTTCCCAGTTCCAGAAATGCAGGCTACCGCGATCGCTTCGATGACTCAAGGCAAAGCCGCTGAGAAGTTCCATGTTACCGTCAAGGTCAGTGGTGGTGGTGTCTCTGGTCAGGCCGAAGCCATGCGTCTCGGCATCGCCCGCGCCCTCCTCGTCTACGATGTACAGCTCCGTGGCGGTCTCAAGAAGCTCGGCTTCCTCAAACGCGACCCTCGTGCCAAAGAACGCCGCAAGTTCGGTTTCAAGAAAGCTCGCAAGAGTCCACAGTGGAGTAAGCGTTAATCGCAGGAGATTGGAGATTAGTAATTGGAAAATCACATTTCACGTCATCCCCGCGCAGGCGGGGATCTGCGTTGTAGATGTATGATTTGCTATCTTTACTTTTTAGATTAGAATAAACCACATGCAAGAAGACGAACTCAAAACTCAAGACGACATTACTATCGAATCCGACGACACATTGGATGACTCGGTCGTGGCCGAAGAGAACATGACCGAAACCATCAAGAAACTCCGCGAAAAGCTCAAGAAAGCCGAAGCAGAGAAGACCGAGTACCTGACAGGCTGGCAACGCGCCAAGGCCGACATGGTCAACGCTCGCAAGCGTGACGAGGAGGAGAACAGGAACTTTATGAAGTTCGCCAACGAACGTCTGATCGAAGATCTGTTGCCGGTTTTGGAGAGTTTCGATATGGCGATGGGGAACAAGGATGCTTGGGAGAAAGTAGACAAGAACTGGCGCACAGGAGTAGAGTATATCTATTCTCAACTGCAAAAAGCATTGACTGAGAATGGTCTCCAAGAACTCAACCCGATCGGCCAACCATTCGACCATGCAAAACATGAAGCTGTCTCATACGAACCCGTGACGGATGAGAAGCAAGATCACACCGTCGTTGCAGTCCTACAAAAAGGCTATTCACTCAATGGCAAAGAGATTAAGGTGCCGAAGGTGAAGGTAGGGGAGTGGAAGAAATAGTTTATATAAAAATCCCCTCCAGGCAAGATGTGCGTGGAGGGGACGGGTTTATCGCGAAGAATGATACTTGTGATCTAGGTAGTAGAACTGGTAAGGAATACGAGGGTCGTCCTTTTTGCCAAAGCAGTTCAGTTCAAAGAGAATATCCCTGTCACGAAAGGTGCATGCATGAAGAGTCACCTGTCGATCGTCTTGACTGTAATGAATTTCAATATTCAGCTCCGTGGCATTTTTGCATACGGAGACCAACCCTTGTGCCAATTCGCCATAACTCGTCAATTCATCGAGAGACGCGGAACGACCTGAACCTTCTGTCGGGCGAACAGCTATACCCAGAGACGCTCGACTCAGTTCGAAGGTGATATTGTTGATCTCTCTGAAAATGCAGTTGATGTTAGATCTGACGCTATCGAGGATCAGATTCTCTTGAAATGACGGACCGTACGTAGTATGAATGACCGTGAACATGCCGATTCCTTTGGTTGTGGCAGGTATATAACCCACCGTTGTTGGTTGTCTATCCCAAAACTACCCCCATTAACCGAGCCTGTCAACACACAAACACAAAAGCCCCCGAAGGGACTTTGTGTCGTCATGTAAATCCTTACACGAGGTAAGAATTTACGGGCCAGTCAGGGTGATTTCCCATACCGGTTCCACCAGTCGAATATATCGACTTGATAATTATAGTTTACTTAATTATAAAAAGTCAAGTTTGTGGACCAGAGGGGAATCGAACCCCCGAATCTTAGGTGACGAGCCAAGATTTTCGCACCAGCGAACTGGTCCACGGCGGAAGATATGATCTTCCGCCCAGAAACTTTAGCAACCCGAGATAAATTCCTGATGAATTTAGTCTCAAGAAACGATAAAATCTACGCCTCTTGACCCCCGGCCTTTTTTGCCTTAATATAAAACTCTCAATGCTTACTCCTTATAAACCACAATTCATAGAGCAAATCTTCACCGACCAGACCGGCCGACAGTTCCGTCTGGTGTTCTTGGTGTCTCTCGTTGAAGGAAAACTCAAAGGTCAGCTTGTTTCTGCACAACCACTCGCTACACGCAATCATTCAACAAGTTCAGGACACGTATCCGACCAGTTCCTCCTGCCTTTCTCATGTCCAAAAAATGACACCGTCACCGAATACATCTCTTCCGTCACTCCGATAGTCTCTCCATTTTCAACTATAGAATTTATTATACATAGTCAACCTACCCGCGCTCCGTCTTTTTAGCATGTCATTCCCATGAAAATGGGAATCCAGGATATTACCAAATAGAGTAAAGTGACGAAGAAGTTGTCACTTTGGGGAATATTGAGAAAATCGTGAACCATTACACTTTGTTCATTAAAAAATTGAGTAAAAAGAAAGTGACCGGCCATTTCTGGACGGTCACTCGTGGGAGGATTTAACTCCTCAGTTCTTCTTGTTCCGGATCGTAAGGGCTTTTGAATGATCGAGTAGTGAATATTTTCTCTACTCGTTGCAGCTCGTACGAACGTTTTGCTAACGTCTCTTCGCAATGCGAGGAATCGCAATACGCAACTCGATGCATGAGGAGTGGATTCAATTTCCTGATGACCGTTTTGGCAAAAGGTTTCTTCAATGGAAGGTCGACGCCATTCCAATCAATTCGTTCGACCTCGATAATATCCAATTGAGTGGCTGGTTTTCCGCAATGGAAGCATTTAGCTCCTGGACGAACTGGCTGACCCAAATAGGAATCAAACCAGACGGTCAATTCTTCACCATTAACTGCGATATTTGCTTTCTCTCCGTCCTTCATTGTAAATTTTCTCCTTGCTCTAACCTCCAAGCGTTTGCTTGGTCAAATGAGCATGTTGTAAGGTTCGAAACTAAATAGCAGTATATCACTTATAGTAGCTACTGTCAAATATTCATTGCTAGTTACCACTTACTAATTACACCTAAACACTATGTCCAAAATCATCGGAATAGACCTCGGAACAACCTTCTCAGCCGTCGCCGTTATGGAAGCCGGCTCTCCGAGAGTTCTCGAAAACGCAGAAGGTCAACGCACCACTCCTTCGATCGTCGCACAGTCCAAGACAGGCGAACGACTCGTCGGACTCCTGGCAAAACGTCAGGCTGTTACCAACCCAAAGAACACCATCTCTCAGATCAAACGCTTCATCGGTCACACATTCGACGAAGCTGATGTTCAGAAAGATATCAAGAACGTTCCATTCGAAGTTCGCAAAGCCGCCAACGGTGGCATCGAAGTAAAGATGGCAGCCCCTTCGACAGGCTCAGGGCAAGGTGACAAGTGGCTCCGTCCAGAAGAAATCTCAGCCATGATCCTTCAGAAGATCAAAGCCGACGCCGAAGCTCGCCTCGGGGAAAAGGTCACCGAAGCAGTGATCACTGTTCCTGCTTACTTCAACGACTCACAACGCCAAGCAACCAAAGACGCAGGTCAGATCGCTGGTCTCGATGTAAAGCGCATCATCAACGAACCAACAGCTGCGGCACTTGCATACGGATTTAACAAAAAGAAGGACGAGAAAATCGCAGTCTTCGACTTCGGTGGAGGAACATTCGATATCTCAGTCCTCGAAGTCGGTGATGATGTTATCGAAGTAAAGTCTACCGACGGTGACTCACATCTTGGTGGCCGTGATATCGATGCCAAGATCGTCAACTGGCTTGCAGATACCTTCGCAAAAGAAAATGGCATCGACCTCAAGAGAGACGCGCTCGCTCTCCAACGTCTGGATGAAGCTGCAGAAAAAGCCAAGATCGAACTCTCAACCGCCGCTCAGACAGAGATCAACATCCCATTCATCACCTCAGGTACCGATGGGCCGAAGCACCTCCTCGTCACCCTCACACGCGCACAACTGGAAGTTATGACCCAGGAGTTCGTCGACCGTGCGATGGCTATTACCAAGCGTGCAGTCGAAGCGTCACCATTCAAAGTAGGAGAGATTAACGAAGTCATCTTGGTCGGTGGTCAGACACGCATGCCGGCACTCCAAAATGCAGTCAAGACATTCTTCGGAAAAGATCCTCACATGGGTGTGAATCCCGACGAGGTGGTTGCGGTGGGCGCGGCGATCCAGGGAGGTATCTTGGGCGGGGAAGTCAAAGACGTTCTCTTGCTCGACGTGATCCCACTGTCACTCGGTATCGAAACCATGGGCGGAGTAGCTACCAAGCTCATCGAGAAGAACACAACCGTCCCTACTCAGAAGTCTCAAGTATTCTCAACTGCCGCTGACAACCAGCCGTCGGTAGAGATCCATATCACTCAAGGTGAGCGTGCCATGGCAGGTGACAACAAGTCCCTCGGAAGATTCATCCTCGATGGTATCCCACCTTCTCCTCGTGGCATGCCACAGATCGAAGTCTCGTTCGACGTCGATGCCAACGGTATCCTCAATGTAACTGCAAAAGACAAAGCAACCGGCAAGGCCAACTCGATCAAGATCACTGCTTCTTCTGGACTTTCCAAAGATGAAGTTGAGAAGATGAAGCAAGAAGCCGCTGCTCACGAAACAGAAGACAAGGCCAAGCGCGACGCAATCGAGGTCAAGAACACCGCCGAGCAAGTGCTCTATATGTCCGAAAAGGCTCTCAAGGAAAACAAAGAAAAGATCCCTGCAGAGCTTGCCACTTCGATCGAAGGGAAGATTGCAACGTTGAAAACCACCAAAGATGGTTCAGATATCGCGGCTATCAAAGCTGCCACCGAAGCTCTCTCATCGGAGATTTCGAAGATCGGCGAGCATCTAGCAAAAAATGCTCAGCAAACTCCTCCTCCAGGCGCACAGCCAGGTGGTGAAAGTAAGGAGGCAGAGGGAGATGTGAAGGATGCAGAGTTTAAGGAGAAGAAGTAGTTAACCCGCCTTCGCCAAAAGCTTCAGTGAGGCAAAGAAAAAGACCTCCGTAGTTCCTCTGATCGCAATAGCGGATCGGGGGAACAAGCGGGGGTCTGAGGGAGTCACTGTTTCTTAATTGAAAGACCGTACCCCCCAAGAATCTCTTTCAACGCTTTTAAAGCTTTTGTAGAGACACCTCGAATACGAAGTAAGTCGAACTCATCACGATTAATCAGGACTCTCATGGGAATGTCTCCAAAAGTTGAATAGTTTTTGAAATCAGCAGGAGCTCCTCCGTAATGTGGGTCACTCGGATTACCATTCAAATGACCGTGAAAGAATGGGATGCCCCCGATTCGTCTATCGCCTTTCAGTTTCTGATTAACAAATGCTCGAAACGTCATGTTCAAGATCCTGTCATGTTCTGATCCAATTGAATCTTGAGCAACCACGACCAAATTAGGAACCATGACTACCGAGACGGTAACAACGAGCTGTTCGTTCGAATGTAGCGCTCCTTCAGCAAGAGGCATCAATTCATTCGTCAGCCCGACCACTTTATTTCTCACCATCTCGATAAACTTTACTCGTTCCATAATCGTACCTTTCTTGTTATTGAATTGTTGCAAAAATACTATATATAAAGTAGCATACTAAATACAAATCGTCAAATGAAAGATTACTACAAAATCCTCGGCGTAGACAAGACCGCTTCCAAAGATGACATCAAGAAAGCGTTCCGTAAGCTCGCGCACGAACATCATCCCGACAAGAACAAAGGCAATGTCGAGGCCGAGAAGAAGTTCAAAGAAGCCAGTGAAGCGTATTCGACATTGTCAGACGACAACAAACGCAAACAATATGATACATTCGGCTCATCTGGCACTGGATTCAACCCAGGTCAAGGCGGCTTCAACGGTGGCCAGGGCTTCGGCGGTTTTGACTTTTCACAATTCCAGAATGGTGGATTTCAGTTCAACCAAGGTGGGGTCGAGTTCGACCTCGGTGACATCTTCGGGGAATTCTTCGGTGGGGGACGTCGCCCGCGCAAAGGCAGGAACATCACTGTCGACGTCGAGATCTCATTCAAGGAGTCCATCTTCGGTGTAGAGAAGGACATTTCCATAGAAAAAGATAAGCTTTCCATAAAAATCCCTGCGGGCATAGAGAGTGGTCAGGGTCTACGTGTACCTGGGCGTGGTGAGGCCGGCGAAGGCGGCAAAGGCGACCTCGTCGTCCGTGTCTGGGTCAAGGAGCATGCAGTATTCCGCAAAGAAGGCATCAACCTGGTGATGGAGCTTCCCGTCAAGCTCACCTCGGCACTCACCGGTGACACCATCTCGCTCGAGACGCTCGACGGCACCATCGAACTCAAGATCCCAGCAGGTACAACCCATGGCGAGATCCTTCGTGTCAAAGGCAAAGGCGTACCCTACGAACAGACAGGGAGTATATTCGGCACTGGTGGCAAACGCGGTGATATCCTGATCGTGACCCATGTAACTATGCCCAAGAAACTTTCCAAGAAGGCCAGAGAGGTTATCGAGGAGCTCAAGAAAGAGGGGGTATAGACTGACACAGGGGCCACTTGCATTCAGCCAGATACAGGAGTAGTCTTTTTGTTGGAAATAGATGCTTGGTAGCAGCGCGTGCTGTGTGCATCTATCGTAATCCTCAACAATCAAAAGGTCGATATGAGAACTATAGTATATGACGGTCTGACTCCTGCTCTGACAATGCCCGCATGCAAGAGATTCCCCATACCCGGAAAAGTAAACCGGCAGAAACTCAGAAGGCTTGACTGGGTTTCAATGAAAGAGCTCGATCAGGCAGTCGGCAGGCTTCTCGCGGAAAATGGACTCTCAGGAATTCCTCTCAATTTTATTCCGCGATACGAGACGTTTGACCTATCTCATTTCATCTCTCCGCTTCATTACCTTGATTTTCATTGGATCACACACGACGATGCAAACGGTCACCCTAGTCGTACGTGCGTGGATGGAACATCAGTCCGGCAATGTCCATTCAAAAGACCGAATTTACACGTCATGCTGCCTTGGGCACATCACGTGCTCAAACTTGCCCAACATGGGATCGTGGAACTTGATCGCAAAGGACGACGGGATCCTATCGGTATAAGATGGAATGGGAGAGAATTCTCGTCTCAAGAACTTGCGGTCTTCCTTTTCAAGGAATCTTGAGTTGGCACATTTTGACTCCTCCTACTCACCCCGCCATTCCTGGTCGGGGTGTTTTTTATCTCTTTTTTTGATACTATTGATCCATTATGTCCAAAAAGATACTTCTCTCAGGGGTCAAACCTACTGGCCGCGCACATATCGGCAACTATTTTGGGGCGATGAAACAGTTCGTAGATCATTCAGCACTCGTCGATTCTTTCGAATGTTTTATTATGATTGCTGACTATCATGCTCTCAACCTCATTCAAGATGCAAAAACGATGAGAGAAGTAACCTACGAACTCGCACTTGATTATTTGGCACTTGGTCTCGATCCTCAGAAAGTCACCATTTTCAAACAATCCGACATCTCTGCACACACGGAGCTGACTTGGATTTTCGACACACTTGTAACCGTTCCGTATCTCGAGCGCGCCCACGCTTTCAAAGACGCCGAGGCAAAGAGCAAAGAGATCAATGTTGGCACGTTCAATTATCCTGTTTTGATGGCTGCAGATATTCTCCTGTACAACACTGACACTGTTCCTGTTGGACAAGACCAGAAGCAGCACATCGAATACGCTCGTGATATCGCACAGAAATTCAACAACACTTTTGGAGAAGTCTTCAAGTTACCTGAACCAGTCATTTTAGAAACACTTGCCACTGTCCCTGGCACAGACGGCCGCAAGATGTCCAAGAGTTACAATAACACCATTCCGCTTTTTGCTTCGCGAGAAGAGATCGAGAAAGCCGTGATGGGCATTGTCACCGACTCAGGTTCTGATATCCCGACCAATGTCTATTCGATCCACAAACTCTTCAAGTCTGAAGCCGATCTCAAACCTCTCTACGAGACCAACAAGGGCAAGTACAAAATCCTCAAAGAAACTTTGATCGAAGACATCGATGCATTTGTCGCGCCTCTCCGGGAAAAACGTGCCGAGCTTGCCAAAGAGAGTGGTCTGGTCGAACGTGTCCTCGCACAAGGTGCTGTCAAAGCCAACGAACGCGCTCAAGCCAAACTCATACAAGTTAAGAAGGCGATCGGGGTACTATGACCTTCACCATAAAAACCACTTCATTCGAAGGGCCGCTCGACCTTCTACTCGATCTCATTGAGAAGCGCAAACTTTTTATCAATGACGTTTCATTGGCCAAAGTCACCGATGATTTCATCGAGCATATTCGACAGTTCGAACATATGCCGATGGGGGAGTCGGCACATTTTATCCTGATCGCATCCACTCTCCTCCTGATCAAGTCCAAGTCTCTCCTGCCGACACTGAGTCTCACCGAAGAAGAAAAGGGTGACATCGTCAATCTCGAAACTCGCCTCAAGATGTACAAAAGGATCAAAGAGGCGAGTGTCCATGTATCAACACTGTTCGGCTCTCAAGTGATTTTCCCACAGTCAAACACTCGTCCGGTAACACCCGTATTTGCCCCAGAACCGGACTTTACTCTCGAAAAAGCACTTTTCCTGATCAAAGACCTGATCAACAAACTCCCAAAAAAAGAGATGCTACCCAAGGTCTTGGTGAGCAAAGTGATCAGTCTCGAAGAGATGGTCGACACCCTGACCAGCCGCATCACCAGTCACTTGCGTATGAGCTTCAAAGAATTCACCAAGGAACATCGCCACGAGAGAGTCAACATCATCGTCTCCTTTCTCGCTATGCTCGAACTCGTCAAAGAGGGGATCGTCCACGTCAGCCAGGAAAAACATTTCGACGATATCCATATGGAGACCAAAGAGGTGGGAGTGCCTCGCTACTAGCATTATTACACTATACTTTTGATTAACTGTGATCTGGACGAGGAATATGTGTCAATTATAATTATCTAACACCTGCCATTTTATTCTCTAACAATATATACTCATGAATACTTCATCCAATCAAAATCCTATTACATTAGATGACCTTGCACTTATGGTTAACAAGGGCTTCAAAGAATCCGCACGAGACCTTGCTGAATTCAGAGCAGAAACTCGTCTAGAATTCAAGAAAATCGACTTGCTCCTCAAGCACCATGACGTCGAACTCCCAGACCACGAACATAGGATATCACGCACCGAAAATCAGCTTCAGATTGCATAAAAGCTAGTCCACAATCTCCATCCGCTTCGTTATTCTCTGCGCTCAAACTCTCACCATATACTCGATATGCCTCGAGTTTTCGCTTGAATAAGCCTGCCATATGGAGATCGTGGATACGCTCTAAAGGATTGTGTATACTGTAGACATGAATCTCCCTCAACAGATCGAGGCCATCCTTTTTTGGAAAGCCGAACCAGTCACGATCAAGAAGCTCTCGGCTCTCCTTTCTACAGATGAACCTTCGATCCGGAAGGGTATAGAAACTCTTGTCAGTAGCCTTCAAAATAGAGGTATTACACTGGTACAAACCGACACAGAAGTAACTCTTGGTACTGCAAAGGAATTCAGTTCTCTGATCGAACAACTTACAAAAGAGGAACTCGTCCGAGACCTCGGTAAAGCAGGACTAGAAACTCTCTCAATTATCCTATACCAAGGTCCGATCTCTCGTGCTGATATCGACTATATCCGTGGGGTCAACTCGCAGTTCATCATCCGTAACCTCCTTGTTCGAGGACTGGTCGAACGTATCGAAAATCCTACCGATGCACGTAGCTACATGTACCGGTCGAGCATCGAGCTTCTGTCGCATCTCGGCCTTTCTTCTATTGCCGAACTTCCCGAATACGACACTGTCAGGAAGGATATAGAAGCTTTCAAACAATCCACAGCAACACCCCTCCCTCCAAGTCAGTCTCCAGATGCTACAATAGACTGATGCATGCTCACCGTCTCCACATAGATCGCTTTTTCCTGATCACGCTCGCCACATTGACACTGTCTGGATTTGTAATATTCCTTTCTGCATCATTGGGACTCCTGATCGATACCGAATCCAACTTCACTGCGATCGCTCTCAAACAATCGGTGAGTCTATGTATCGGCATCGTGGCATTTTTCTGCCTCTCACGCATCAAGTACCAGTATTTCCATACCACAGCCTTCTTTATCCTACTCGGTGCTATCGCCATAAACTTACTGATATTCATCCCGAGTTTGGCGCTCCATCACGGTGGTGCATCTCGATGGATCGACCTTGGGTTCATCTCTTTCCAACCATCAGAATTCCTCAAGATCGCTTTTATCATCTATCTTGCGGCTTGGGTACGCTTTGCCAAAGACAAGATCAAGACATTCAAACACGGACTTGTACCATACCTTGCGATCATGGCAGTATTGAGCACCCTCCTCTTGGTCCAGTCTGACACTGACACTCTCGTGATCATCGGGTTCACGGGTATTGTCATGCTGATCATTGCAGGGCTACCACTCCGACACATCGCGATCGCACTAGGACTCATGGCTGTACTCGTCGTCGGAGTCATCTATGTCAGACCTTACGCCTACAAGCGTGTTCAAGTATTCTTCAACCGAGGAGCAGATGTACAAGGTGCCGGATACCAGATCAACCAGTCACTGATCGCTATTGGTTCGGGAGGCTTCGCAGGGAAGGGCTTCGGTCAGAGTGTTCAGAAGTTCGGCTATCTGCCCGAGCCGATCGGTGACTCTATCTTTGCGGTCGCGGCCGAAGAATTCGGTTTTATCGGCAGTATATTGCTCCTCTCTCTCTATGTACTGCTTGCGGCCAGCATCTTCCGTATCGGTATCCATGCGCCAGATATTTTCGGATCATTGGTGGCTATCGGTATCGCCGTACTCATCACCACCGAATCCTTCCTCAACATGGCTGCCATGCTCGGTCTCGTACCGCTCTTTGGCGTGCCACTCCTTTTTGTCAGTCACGGGGGAACCGCTCTCATCATCGCCCTTATGGCCACCGGTATCGTTGCGAATATTTCGAAGTATGGGAAGAAGAGTTGATCCGTATCAGGGCTTTTTTATTTGTCTTTATCAGTGTAAAATGGACTCACTATGAAAATCCTCTTTACGGGTGGCGGTTCGGGGGGACACTTTTACCCGATCATCGCAGTCGCTCAGGCTGTCCATACCCGCGCCAAAGAACGCAGGATCCTCGCTCCTACGCTCCACTATATGGCGCCGAGCAAGTACAACCCTCGAGCACTTTTCGAGAACGACATCGAGTTTATCGCGGTCCCGGCAGGCAAGATCCGTCGATATTTCTCACTGCTCAATGTCACCGACCTTTTCAAGACTTTTGTGGGCTGTATCATGGCAGTGATCAAGATGTACTCTTTGTATCCTGATATTGTCTTTGGCAAAGGTGGCTATGCTAGTTTCCCTCCACTCTTGGCTGCTCGCATCCTCCGTATACCAGTGATCATCCATGAGTCAGACTCCCGACCTGGCAGAGTCAACCTCTGGGCCTCGAAGTTTGCTCGTAAGATCGCCATCTCGTACCCAGATGCGGCAAAATACTTTACCAAGACCTCTCCTGACAAGATCGCCCATACAGGCAACCCAGTAAGATCTGACATCATCCCCGCATTGTCCAATGGGGCACTCGAGATCCTCAAGCTCGAACAACATACACCTGTTGTAGTCATCCTCGGTGGATCACAAGGCTCACAGACCATCAACGATGTGATCCTCCAGGCATTGCCTGAGCTTCTCAACCGCTACCAGGTCATCCACCAGACTGGCCGAGCCAATCTCGAAGAGATCCAAGCGACCAGCGCTGTACTCCTCAAAGATCATCCGTACTCATATCGCTATCATCCGATGGATTATCTCAATGACCTCAACCTTCGCATGGCAGCCGGTGTAGCGCTCGTGATCGTCTCTCGTGCAGGCTCGACACTATTCGAGATCGCCGCCTGGGGAGTACCGTCCATCATCATTCCTTTGCCACATTCAGTCAGTCATGACCAGACCGACAACGCCTTCTCCTATGCTCGTACCGGTGCAGCCAGTATTGTCCAGGAAAACAACCTCAGTGCTCATATCATCATAGGAGAGATCGACCGTATCCATGACAATGAAGTCCTCCAAAAGACCATGCGCGAGCAAGCCAAGGCCTTTGCCCGTATCGACAGCAGTGCCTTGATAGCGGACGCACTCCTGGACACAGCACTGGAACATGAGAAATAGTATGATATAATAGAGGTCTAATATAAAAAGTCGAATTTAGTAGTATTTAAGTAACATATTTACCTATATGGAACCTTCAACTGGTGTAAAAGCATGGCAATGGGTGGTCACAGTCATCGTGATCATCGTACTTATCGTCATCGGGATCATGGTTTTTAGCAAAGACAAAGGTACGGATACCACAGATACGACTACAACTCCTACCACCACAACAGCTACTGCTGGTGTCAATCGTGTTGTTATGTCAGATCAGTATCCAGGCAACCTCGTATATCTCTCTTCTGTTCAGTTCGAGAAGGGTGGATGGGTTGTTATACATGCAGACAATGCTGGTCAACCAGGAGCTATTATCGGTCAGACCTATTTTGACAAGGGTATCAACCCAGGCCGTGTCACTCTGACAACTGCCACTGTCGAAGGCGGAACATACTACGCTATGCTCCACTCAGACGATGGCGACAAAGTCTTCAGTGCCACCAAGGACGTTCCTCTCAAGGACGCCAACGGCAACATCATCATGAAGATCTTCCGCGCACTCGCTTCTGTAGGCAACGAGATCAAGGGATAAGAATCGCAAGAGAACGAGAAAATAGTGACTGGTAAAAAGTAACTAGAAAAACGCATCGCTACGGTGCGTTTTTCTGTATAAAAAAGTCACAACTGGTTAGGTTGTGACTTGAGAGGCTGGTGCCTCAAGTTACTTGACGACTTGGGTAATAAACTTTTTCGATAGTGCGGAGTACTCGGCCGTACAGGTGCTTGGCACAACTCGTTTAACCCATCGAGTGAATTCCCTGAGTTCAAAGGAAACATAAGACTCTTTGCCTGTATGGAAAGTCCCGATGGTCGACCCGCAGCTAATGATTGCATAAACATTGCCACTCTTGAGCTCAATCAAGTCACCCTTTTGGGTGGCCTGAAGTTCTTTTACGATACTTTCGACCATCGCCAGTGCCTTTTCTTGTGGAGATCTGGAATAAACCTTCACCCCAAGCATTACCCCAGCAGTTATGGCCATTGAAAATATTATAACGGCAACTGTAATCAGTATTTGTTTAAGCTTCATACCTGTTTCAATTGTGCATGTCCCAACCTACCCGAAGGGTGTAATGGACGTTGTAAAGGTTAGTTTTAACTAATTTAAGTATCGCATACTTATGAGTAATTGTCAATGACTTACAATAAAATAAATGCTGTTCGCATTTTCTGCTATAATAGCCTCCATGTCTGTAATTACCCGATTTCCCCCAAGTCCTACTGGATATCTCCATGTCGGTCGTGCACGTACGGCCCTTTTCAACTATCTCTTTGCCAAGAAGGCTGGTGGTACTATGGTATTCCGCATAGAAGATACCGACAAAGAGCGCTCCAAACCCGAGTACGAAGCCAACATCATCGAGTCTTTGGCGTGGCTTGGCATAACATATGACAGTGGCCCGTTCCGACAGTCAGAGAGAACAGAACTCTACAAGACGTATATTCAGAAGTTGCTCGACGGGGGTTTTGCATACGTTTCCAAGGAGGATGAGAGGGAGGAGACCGGGAACAACAAGCAAGATTCAAAAGAAATATCGAGACGTGCCGAAGTGATCCGCTTCAAAAATCCCAACAAAAAGATCACCTTCATTGACCTTATCCGCGGAGACATCACTTTCGATACTACTGACCTTGGAGACTTCGTCATCGCCCGATCTGTCGACGAACCTCTCTATCACCTCACTGTCGTCGTCGATGACCATGAGATGAAGGTTACCCATATCATCCGTGGCGAAGATGGTATATCCAACACGCCACGTCAGATCCTGATCCAAGAGGGGATAGGGGCTACACGTCCTCTCTATGCTCATGTACCACTGATCCTCGCACCTGACAAGTCCAAACTCTCTGGCAGACATGGTGCCGTGGCAGTGACCGAATACCGTGACAAAGGATACCTTCCCGAAGCAGTCCTCAACTTCTTGGCGCTTCTGGGCTGGAATCCAGGCACCGAGCAAGAGATATTTTCTCTACAAGATCTCATCCCTGCATTCGATATTTCCAAGATCAACAAAAGCGGCGCCGTGTTCAATATTGAGAAGCTCAACTGGTTCAACAAAGAATACATCAAGAAACTCTCTGATGAGGATTTTGCTACGCATGCAAAGTCGTTCCTCCCAGATTGGATAAAACCGGAAACGACGGTATTCAAAAGACTCATACCTCTTCTTCGAGACAAGATAACTACTTTTTCTGATATTCCACTATTGTTCGGTGCGGATTCGGGCGGTACTATTGCAGACGAGCTCAGCTTCGTCCGATCTCTGCCTGACTATCCGAGAGACCTTCTGCTTTGGAAGAAAAATCCTGATCCGGTCGCATCGCAGACACACTTGGCCCAGGTACGAGGATTGCTTGCAGCTTTGTCCGACGAAACGTTCACTCCAGATAGTATCAAGACGGCACTCTGGTCGTATGCCGAAGAAAAAGGGAAGGGGGACGTTCTCTGGCCACTGCGCGTAGCAGTTACCGGCAAAGAAAAGTCCCCTGACCCATTCGTATCAGCTTCCGCTATCGGCAAGACAGAGACTCTCTCCCGCATCGAACAAGCCATCGCCAAGCTCTCCTAACCCTTACGATGATGTTCTCATCACGGCAACGTACACATATCGGTCTCGTACTCTGCATGACTCTAGTGTCATGTTTTGCCGTATCAATGGTCGTCAATGCTCAGTCAGCCGATGAATTGCAGGGCAAAATTGACCAGCGCACCCAAGATATCAAAAACCTGGAGAAGGAAATCGCTGAATTCCAAAAACAGATCGATATCTTCGCCGGGCAGGCCAGTACGCTATCTGCAACGATCAAATCTCTCGACCTAACGCAAAAGAAACTCGCCGCCGACATCTCACTTACCGAAAAGAAGATCGCCGCCAAGAACTCCGAGATACAAGGTCTCTCGACCGAAATCAGGAGCAAAGAGAACACGATCGTGGACGACAGACGCATTATCAGCAGCTCTCTGGTAACTATGAATAAGTTCGGTGATAATTCTCTGCCCGAGCTCCTGCTTGCAACCGCCTCACTCTCCAAGATGTGGGAGACGACCGAGCAACTCGCCTTGCTCCAGAAGAACCTCGTAGATCGTATCCGTGAACTGGAACAAGTCAAAGTCGATCTCGAGGTGAGCAAAAAGTCTACCGAGAAGGCCAAGGCTGAGCTTATCGAACTCAATGACCAACTCAAAGATCAACGCAAAGTTGTCCTTGCGACTTCTGCCGAGAAGAGCACACTTCTCAAGACCACCAAACAGTCCGAAACCGAATATCAACGACTCCTTGCTCAGAGGAAGGCCTTGAAAGATGCGTTCGAAAAAGAGATTCTCAATTATGAATCCCAACTACGTCTTGCGGTCGATGCCGCCAAGCTGCCCGGCACAGGCTCTGGTGTATTGCTCTGGCCAGTCGATAACGTATACGTCACTCAGTACTTCGGTAATACCGACTTTGCCACTGCCAATGCCCAGATATACAAAGGCTTCGGACATACCGGCATCGACCTACGCGCATCCATCGGTACACCTATCCGAGCCTCTTTGTCCGGCACCGTGGTCGGCGTAGGGAATACCGATGCAGTTGCCACCTGTCAGTCATATGGCAAATGGATCATGATAAAACACCCCAACGGCCTCTCGACTCTCTATGCCCACCTTTCCCTTCACAGCGTACAAAAAGGGGAAGAGGTCGTTACCGGTCAGATCATCGGATACAGTGGCAACACCGGATATTCGACAGGTCCGCATCTTCACTTTGGAGTATATGCAACCGAAGGAGTTCAGATCAAAGCATTCGATTCCAGCATCAATTGCAAAGGAGTTCCCATACCACTGGCAGACTTCAAAGCCTACCTCAATCCCCTGTCATATCTTTCAAAATAGGGGAGAGACCCCCCTGCTGCACATTTCAGGATTCTGGGGATACCTTATCGTCCACTCTAGAGTAAAATAAGAGTATGACTATTCTCAAAAAACACACCCAGGGAGGTTTTATCCGTACGATTATTCTTATCGTGATTGCATTACTGATCATCAGCTACTTCGGACTCAACTTGCGTGATCTTGCAGATGAACCGACCACTCAGGACAACTTCCACTATGCACTCCAACTCGTCAGTGATATCTGGAACAACTACCTAGAGAAGCCTTTCATGTATGTCTGGAAGGAGATCTTCCTCGACCTTATCTGGAATCCTGCCATAGAGGCTCTCAAGAACAAAACGGTGAATGGAGGGAACTAGAGATCCTCGATTCAACCATTGAACTATTTAACCATCAGATCTCAACTATCGTATTTTCTGGACTAGAAATTAAGCCTACGTAACGGAATAGTTAAATGGTTTAATTGTTCAATGCTTATACTTATAGACTACCTACCGAAAAGATATATTGTGCGACATCATCTGTTTTCAACGAATACAGCCATCGCATCGACTAATCTAGATTTTTCCACCTCCTCCCTGTCAGGCACGGATCTGAACAGATAAGATCTGGAAAATATATTCTTGCCCTACTGGTCTTACATACTGGAAAATTTTCAAAATCTTAGATTTCAGCCCCTCCCCCGATTTTTGAGTTTTTTCGGGGAGGTGGGTCTTTTTTATATACGCAAAAAGTCTCCCGATATACGAGAGGCTTTTTGGTTCGAGAAAAGGAGATGTTACTTGCGAGCAAGTTCTGAAGACATTGACCAACACTTCTCTGATGCTGACCAAGGCTTGGTACCGAACTTGTCAAAGAGATACTGACCGAACTCTGTATTACCCTGGAGGGTCATAAGGTCGATATTCATCTTCTCTGCAGTCTCGCCATGATATCTGAGGTTGATCTGCATAACACCGACATCGGCATTATCGACACGTCCACGGACAACCGTACCATCTTTATGGAACTGACGGAGAGTGGATTCACATCGAGCAATGTCAACGAGGATCGGGTTATCGGCATACTCCTTACGAAGATATGCTTCAACTTCTTTAGGATCTATAAATGAACCATCCGTTACTTCCGTGACTATCTCATCTTCTGGTGTAACATCTGCCGGAACAATGTATGCCTGAGCGTTTATATTTCCTGCTCCATACAAAGACGACATCAAGAATGCGATACCTGTTGTAAGTTCAATCATAATTTAAAAGCGAGCTCTTATGACCATGAAGTCACTCGAGCTCACTTGTACACATAAGTCTAGCATTTATCGTCCAGGAAGTCAAGGGGTATGTGCCGTAAAATGGCTCTGTTGAGCCATATTTATAGTGTAAAATGCCCTTATTCTAAGCCATTTTTTACTTATGCAACTTTTAGTGGTCTAGAGATATGACTTAAACAAAAGAATTGCATATTTATAAGCCTGTGCTATACTATTCCCCACTACTATGGCAACAAAGAAAGCCGCGGGTACAACAAAAAACGGTAGAGATTCCAATCCCAAATACCTTGGGGTCAAGCTCAACCACGGTCAAAAGGCCCTTACCGGACAGATCATCCTCCGTCAGCGTGGCACAACCTGCCTCCCAGGCAAGAACGTCGGTGTTGGTAAGGACTATACCCTCTTTGCTCTCAAGGATGGCGTTATCAGCTTCACCACAAAGCGCAAGACTGGTTTCAACGACCGCATCCTCAGAAAAAACATCGTGCATGTTGTGTAAGTGAAGGAGTGTAATAGGAGAAAAGTAACTCGTAACTAGAAAGTAGAAAAACCCTTGGCAAAAACCAGGGGCTTTTTCTTGTTACCAGTTACTTTTCTCTAGTTACCCTGCCTTCTTATTTCTTCGCCTCAACTATCAGAGTAAAGACAGCGGTCTTCCCTCCTCCACTGACAGTGATCTTATGTTCACCAACCTCTTTGATCGGATGATCGAGCATGATGAATGAAGGGTCGACTTGGACACGAGACTGACTGGCGAGCTCTGCGGCGATCTCTTCGCGATGGAGACCAGCGAATAGGTGTCCTTTGTCATTGGCCTTACCAGAAACTCGTAGAGTAACCTGTTCGATCTCCTTGAGGTTCTTGAGGAGGAGGTCTTCGTGGATCTTCTTCTCTGCTGACATCTTGTGCTTTTCTATCTCGTATTTCTTGAGAGCATCGGGTGTGCCCGCAGCCACAAGCCCGCGTGGGATGAGGAAGTTGAGCGCATGACCACTACTGACTTCTTTGATATCGAAGCGTCTGCCGAGTTTCGGAACGTCTTTCAAAAGGATGACTTTCATATGTGTATTCTGAGTATTAAGGATTAATTATTCAACACCTCTATTGCCTTCTCCATCTGCGCATCCCTGAGAGCTGCGATGTCTTTTTCGGTTACTTTGACCTCATAGTCAGGCTTGAGGCCTTCTTTGGAGAGGTTGTGGCCGTTCGGAGTCATCCAGCGAGCGATCGTGACCTTGAGCGACGTGTTGGAGGTGATATTCACGAGCTCCTGTACCGAACCCTTGCCGAATGTCTCTGTACCGACGAGCTTGGCGACTCCATGTTCCTGGAGAGCCCCTGACAGGATCTCTGACGCTGATGCAGAACCACCGTCAACCAGGATAACCATCTTTAGCTTGTCTGTAAAGACATTGTAGCCCTTACTGCGATAGAGCTTTTGGTCGGCATTCTTGCCAAAATCCTCGATGATCACTACCTTGCCTGCTGGGAGGAACCAGGACGCCATGTCCCAGGCCGCGTCGAGATATCCACCGGGGTTGCCACGAAGATCGAGAATGAGCTTGTGGTTACCTGACTCTGCGAACTCGCGCAGTGCTCCACGGAAGAGAGACGCTGACTGAGCCGAGAAACTAAAGAGCTTGATGACGAATATGCCGCCTGGTTTGGTGCTGGTCTCGATGGTGGGGATATTGATGACCGATCGAGTGATAGTGCGGTCGACGGTCTTGGTACCACCCTGAGGGAGGAAGGTGATGGTAACCTGTGTGCCCTGGGTACCGCGGATGAGTTTGACGGCGGCATCGACACTCATGTCTGTGGTGAAGGTCTCGCCAATCTTGACGATGATGTCACCCGTTCTCACGCCAGCCTTCTCGGCGGGACTGTTCTTGAGTGGTGCAACGACACGGAGCTGGCCATCTTTGATGCCGATCTCCATGCCGACTCCTTCGAAATTGCCGGAGATTTCTTCTTGGAAGGACTTGGACTCAACCGGTGGGAAGAATACGGTATACGGATCGTTGTATGAAGAAGCCAGACCCTTGATCGATCCCCAGACTCGAGCTTCGGCAGTGGTACTGGCCGCCTCGACGTATCTCTCCTCGAGAATGTTCCAGGCTTTCCAGAATGGGTCGAACTGTGCACGATCTACGACTTCGGTATTGGTGAAACTCGAGTCGGTGGACCCTTGGGGTGTGGCATGTTTGCCCACATATGCTCCGAGGAAGAAAGTGAAGATGACCACGATCACACTTACATGGGTGATGGCATACTTCTGAGACGAAAATTTCATAGAATAATATTATCTCATACATCATTGTGAAATCCAAGAAATATCCATATAATGTCTCCATATGGATATTCGGCTCCACAATACCCTTTCCCGCTCCACGGAAACATTCACCCCGCTCACCCCTGGCACAGTCACCATGTATAGTTGCGGTCCGACAGTCTATGACACTCCTCATATCGGCAACTATCGCTCTTTTGTGCTCAACGACCTGCTCCGTCGAGTCTTCGAGTACAATGATTACCAGGTCAACCACGTGATGAATATCACCGATGTCGACGACAAAACCATCCGCAAGAGCAGCGAAGAACACCTCCCACTCACTGAGCTTACTCGGAAATACGAGAAACTCTTCCTCGACGGACTCGAGTCTCTCAATATATTGACTCCTCACTCTGTCGTACGAGCGACCGAGCATATCGGTTCGATGATCGCACTCATCACTACGCTCCTGGAGAAAGGTGTAGCATACAAAGCCGACGACGGTGTCTATATGAGTGTTGCCAAGGTCAAAGACTACGGCGCGCTCGCGCATATCGACCCTTCTGCCATATCCAAGGAACGCATCACCAACGATGAATACGACAAGGACAGTCCACGTGACTTCGCCCTTTGGAAGTTCCACACACCAGCTGATGGAGATGTTTCTTGGGATGCTCCGTTCGGTGCAGGCCGCCCTGGTTGGCATATCGAATGTTCGGCCATGGCCATGGAGGCACTCGGAGCAACGATCGACATCCATACTGGCGGTTCTGACCTCGTATTCCCTCACCATACCAACGAGATCGCTCAGTCCGAGTCGGCAACGGGCAAGCAGTTTGTCCGATATTGGGTACACGGTGGCTTCATGACGATCCACGACGAAAAGATGGCCAAGTCCAAAGGCAACACCACCAAGCTCGAAGATCTGCAACGAGAGATGATCTCACCTCTGACCTATCGATACTGGCTCCTGACTGCGCACTATCGCTCACCGGTCAACTTCTCTTTTGAAGCCATCCGTGGCGCACAAAATGCCCTTTTGAGACTTCTCCATACTGCAGGCAACTATCCTCAAGGTGGAGCGATCAATACCTCATATCGTGAGCGATTCCTCGCATATATCAACGACGACATCGACACTGCCCAGGCGGTTGCATTGATGTGGGAACTGATCAAGGACGCTTCGGTCTCTGATGCAGACAAACGCGCGACGTTACTCGACTTTGACCGCGTGTTCGGGTTCAGTCTCGCCACCATCCCTACCGTCGAAGATGACACCTCCCCTATCCCCCCTGAGATCCAGGCTCTCGCTGATGCCCGCCAAGAAGCCCGTGCCAACAAAGACTGGGTCAAAGCCGACGCTCTGCGCTCTGAGATTGAAGCTCGAGGTTATACACTCCTCGATACCGAAACTGGGTTCAAGATCGTGGCGTAACATCAATTATATTCCACCCTCTCGCGCAAACGAACAAAATCTCGCACCTCGTTCTTGACTTCGATCAACTCGTCAGAGACATCCTGTCGCAATGACTCTATCTTGTCTTCGACATCAGAAACCCTGGAATATATCCGTGACTCTGCAGCATCGATGCGTTCCTCCAGCCGTTCGAAGCTCCGCGAGATCGACACGGCGATATCGTCGCCATTTTTGTAAATAAGCTTTTCGATCACCTCTATATCTGTGTGTTCAAGTGACATATATGTGTATGTGTTATGGATAATAAACCTACTGTACAAGGGAGAGATAAAATCTGTATGAATTTAGTCTCAAAAAGGTATGAAAACAGGTTAAAGTCCGTATGAATTTTAAAAGTTCCTCCAGGATTTCATGTCCCCATCTTGTCCCCCAAGGATTCCCCTGAACTGCTTGCGGTTCGAATAGCCCAGCGTGATACAATGTCGCCATGAGCCAGGTATCCCCTTATATCAAAGCTAAGGATCTCAAAATCCCTCCACAAAATGCCGAGGCCGAAAAGGCCCTTCTCGGTTCTATTATGATCCGCAGCGAGGTCATGCATGATATCACCGACATTATCGGCGAACAGTCGTTCTATTCGAACCAGCACCGCATCATTTGGGCGGCGTTGTTCGAACTCCATAGCAAGAGCTCCCCGATCGACATACTCTCCCTCTCGTCTCGCCTCAAAGAGAAGAATCTCCTCGACCAAGCTGGCGGCATGGCCTATCTCTCCGAGCTCATCAACATCGTCCCTTCTTCGACCAACGCCGAACACTACGCAGATATTGTCGAGAAGAAGCATGTCCTCCGCGAACTCCTACGCTCGGCAGAGCAGATCAACAGCCTCGGCTACGAGGAAGAGCTCGAGCTCCACGACATCCTCGAACGTGCCGAGAAAGCTCTCTATCGCGTCACCAACAAGTCTGGCTCCCACAAGTTCATCGCCCTCAAAGACACCCTGTCCGAAGCCTGGGAGAGACTCGATCATCTCCACAAGACGCGCGACGAGCTCCGTGGTGTACCGAGTGGCTTCCCCGAGATCGATAACAAGCTCGCCGGCTTCCAAAAGTCCGACCTGATCATCCTGGCCGCCCGACCTTCGATGGGAAAGACCTCTCTTGCCCTCGATATTGCCCGCAAATCCGCCATCAACCACAAAGTCCCTGTCGCTATCTTTTCACTCGAAATGAGCTCACAACAGCTGGTAGACCGTATGCTCTCTGCAGAGTCTCAGGTGGATGCCTGGAAGATCCGAACTGGTCACAACCTCTCGGCACAAGATGACTTCAAGGCAATCGGTGAAGCCATCGGCCGCCTGTCCGAAGCGCCGATCTTCATCGATGACCAGCCAGGTAACAATATCCTCAAGATGCGTGCAGTCGCTCGTCGTCTCAAAAACGAGAAGGGTCTCGGCCTCATCGTAGTCGACTATCTCCAGCTCATGCTCCCGACCAACGCCAACCGTAACAACGACAACATCGTCCAACAAGTCACTGAGATCTCCCGCTCGCTCAAGAACCTGGCTCGCGAGCTCGACGTGCCCGTCCTTGCACTGTCACAGCTCTCTCGTGCCGTCGAGCAACGTGGCGGCAAACCTCGCCTCTCTGACCTCCGCGACTCAGGTTCGATCGAGCAAGACGCCGACGTGGTGATGTTCATCCATCGTGAGTCCGATGCCGACCAAGGTGGCCGCAAAGAAGAAGCCGAGATCCTTATCGAAAAGCACCGCAACGGCCCGACCGGTATCGCCAAACTCCACTTCGACACCAAGAAAACCACCTTCCTCAGTATCGATAAGGCGGATTTTGGAGATTTTGATAAGATGTAGCCATGGACTCCCTGCATAGACTCGAAGAGATATTCTCACACTTCCCCGGCATTGGTCCCCGCCAAGCTCGACGGTTCGTATACTATCTGCTCAACAAGTCCCCTTCTTTCATCAAGGAGTTCACGACGCTTGTAGATGAAGTCCGCAAAGCAACCTCCGAGTGCCCCTCCTGTCATCGGCTGTTCTTCGAGAAGAAGGCGGGAGGAGGCATCTGTTCTCTCTGTTCCGATCGTAACCGTGACCACACTATCTTGATGATCGTGGCCCGAGATTCGGACTTTGAGACTATAGAGAAGAGTGGTGCCTATCAAGGTCTCTATTTTATCCTTGGCGGTGCAGTGCCCCTCATGGACAAGGAACCTGACAAGAGGATCCGCCTCAAATCTCTACTCGAAAGAGTCTCGTCATCTCCGGGTATCCAAGAGATCATCCTTTCGCTCAACACCACCCCCGATGGTGAGCATACTGCCACTATCGTCAAAGACGCCCTACTCAAGATCGTTGCAGGTGGCTCGGTACGCATCACCGTCCTCGGCCGAGGTCTCTCAACTGGTGCCGAACTCGAATACGTCGACCGAGAAACGATCAAGAACGCTTTGAGGAATCGACAGTAGAAAATAGCACGAAAAATCCCTCAGATATCTGAGGGATTTTGCTACTTGATCGCGTCTATTTTGACCTTGAAGAATGGCTGACGATGAGTGTTGCGCTTGTGATAGCGACTCTTTTGTTTGTATTTGACTACCTCAACCTTCGGAGAACGGCCGATCTGTGTGATGGTACCCGTAACCTGTGCCTTTGCGATATGAGGAGTGCCGATAGTAGTGTCTGTGCCGTTATCTACGAGGAGGACCTGGTCGAAGGTGATCTTGTCACCCTCTTTGTATTCGCCAATAAGCTTCTCAATGGTGATAACGTCACCTTTTGAGACATTGTATTGCTTGCCGCCTGTTTGGATAACTGCAAATTCCATAGATCTCATATTCTACACGGTTTGTTATATTTTGCAATACTTTGCAGGCTTCCGAGCTGTTTTTGGCTCATTATCCCCCTTTTTCAACAAAGGGCTTTACAAAATAATGATAAGGTGGTATTATACAAGACCAGAAGTTCCTCTCACAGTCAACCAAAAGGATCAATGAAAACTGAAGCCTTGTTTCGAACTGTTTCTGTACACGCATTGAAAACTCCGGTCGGTCGTGAAATCTTGAGACTCCTCTACACCTGCCATCGAGAAATGGAAGGTCGCCTGACAGGAGAAGTCTTCAGTCCTCGGATCGATCTTCGTGGACATATCAACAAAGTTGCGGTCATTTACCGGGAGATGGATTCATTCCAATTCACCTTCCGAGGTACTCTTGAGGGCGAAGCAGTGACATTCATTCTCATCCTCCAAGAAGAACTTCTTGAGATGAGCCACGACGACGCCTTGCATATCATCAATTGCTGGTGCCCGTTCCTTCCCGATCTTCATGTCGAAGAGCTCCGGAGGAATTAATCTTGAACTGACCCCACTCCCAACACCCCGTCCCGAGCCTATGCTCCGGACGGGATTTTTCTTGGAGCTAGTCCATTATTTACTCCCCTTCCGGTCGTTCGATCATCGGTATCTCGATACCCGGTGCAGAGCCGGTGATACGCAGGACGTCTTTGTCTACTTTCTTGAGTTCTTTGCCAGAACTATTGTAATGGTTGACCACCGTCGAGAGTGACACACCGAGCTTGCTGTGATACTCCTCGTATTTCTTGAGATGCGTACCGAGCTCGTCGACACGTTTGACGATGTCTTTGGCAGTTTCTTCGATCTGCAGAGCCTTGAGACCTTGGAGTACTGTCTGTAGATATGCCAGGAATGATGTCGGTGACACGATGATCACTTTGTACTTGCCAGCGGCACGCTGGATGAGGTTGTCACTGTCTTCGCCTGCTCCACCGACTTTGCCGATCAGAAGGTCGTAGTAGATAGCCTCATGCGGGATGAACATGAAAGCAAAGTCCATGGTGTTCTTGGATGGCTGGATGTATTTGGATGTTTCGACGATGCGGTTCTTGAGATCCGAGACAAAGAGTTTCTCGAAGCGTTCTTTGTCAGCAGGTTCTCGTGCCTCGATGTATTTGTTGTAATTCTCCAGAGAGAACTTGGAGTCCACTGGAATGATCTTTTCTTTCACAAAGACGACTGCGTCGGGGATCAAGTCTTTGCCACTCTCGTCTTTGCCGAGCTGATATTGCATCTGGTACCCCCCTGGAGGTAAGACGTTTTTCAGAAGTGTTTCGAGATAGTATTCTCCCAGCACTCCACGCTGTTTGGGATTCTTGAGGATATCCTGGAGATTTTGTAGCTGATCGGCGAAAGACACCACTTGCTTGTTGGTCTCATCGAGCTTGGTCAGTCCTGCTGTGACTTCTTTGATCAGCTTGGAGGACTCGGAGAGCTGTACTCGTACGGACTCCTGCATCGAACGTGACGAATCTCCGATCTTGGCATCAACGGTCTTGGTCAGATCCCCCACCTTGCGATCGAGCGTCCGTGACAATTCGTGCATATTGGCATTCATCTGTTCCAGAACCAGCTTCATAGCGTCTGTGCCCTCTCCCGCAACCGTAGAGCCATCCTTGCGTCGTAGGAGAAGTATGACCAGTACGACGACTATCAGAAGTGCGATGATGAGGCCTATGATCAGAGGGTTTTGCATATGATAAGTCTACTTGTTTAGACTCGACTTGTAAAACATGTGACCGCCTGTATAATTAAACGGAGTTCATTAAAATCTCCACCTTAGAAATCCAGAGATATATTAAAGGGTCTCAGAGCGTAAGTCGCAGGGATCATTCAATAAAGCCAAGATGGTTTGAGATGGTCACCTGGTCCAGCTGTGGGATCGTCCTGGCAATTCGTACCTTAATGGTAACTAACCCGTTGCACTGGAAATTAAGTGCCTAGGGTGGAGATTTTAGTGTACTCCTACAAGACGTCTTACTATCGGAAAGATTCTGCTCTGATGTTCTTTATGATTACGGAGGTGGTACCCGCAGATACAAATGAATCCAGACGAAAACCGAATGGATATAGACTATTATTTTTAGTAGTCGAGGCGAAGAACCAAGGACCTAGATCGCCTGACATGGACACCATTCTTCCGTCGATACTTCCGATCTTCTCGTCACCCCAATACATAGAAAGTAAACTCTCCGCTTTCTCACTATTTTCAAATGTAGCGTCAAAATTAATTGCCCACAACCCTTCGCCAGTGGTGGTTGCAAACATTATCCAAGATCCCAATTGTGTTGCATTAGAGTCAAGCTTTGAAGTTGAAATCTTGAGAGTGGATGTGCCTATAATTTCAACCGTTCCATCTTGACCAAGAATCATGTCCAAATTTAAAGGATATTTTTCTACAATAGGATATCCGCGTATTTGCACACGACAAGCATATCTCATTTCTTCATTGTCCATATGATCACACCATGAGATATCTGTATGTTCACTGATACTATTCCATAACCCTTCATCAGTAGGAACTATCGGGATCATTTTTAATGTTGAGGAGATTTCCTGGAAGATTGGATAATTGGCTGGAGTATACTCCAAGAGAAGCACTCTAGATGGTTGATGTATCCCGAAAAGGTCATATGCCGGAACAAAAACGTATATCTGTCGTGTATAATTTTCTCTTTTGGCAGTTGGCAAATATAATAATGAATAAAATTTCTGATTTCCCAAAGTAATCTCTTCATATACGGCAGGTGTTGTAGATGCTTGGGGCGATGAACTCCTTTGGGCAATAGACATTTTCAACTTTTCAACCATATCCTCTGAACTCTCAGGACTCCAAAGTGATGATGTAATATTCATATACCCTCTAAAATAAGGTTTCGTAGTGGTTGATATAACATCAGCGATCTCAATAATTCTGTTGAATGCCTCAGGCATAAGATATTCTCTTGTTCCATTCCTATGTTCAGCCGAATTGACAGACCGCAACCATGAAGGATACGAAATTTGAAATCCATGATCCATATCCTGATATGTCACCCAGATTACCGGAGGATAGATCTTTCTTTCCAGGAACGAAGCACCTATAACCAGTAAGATGGTGATGCCTGTATATATGAGTGTAGTAGGTATATTAAAATAATAATTGGGTGTATATAGACTCTTTTTGAATTCCTCGGATTTCAATATCTTTCCTATAAGTATGTCCGCACAGACCAGAAACGGAACAAGTGCAGCAATAAATGCTGCGAATAAATTTGGTCTAAGAGTTTCATATATGGTCAGAATGATCGAAATAAACGTCAGTATACGAATAAAAGTTCGAACATTTTTATCTTTTTGATCGATGATTCGTTTACCTAATATGATATATACCAAACATACAACATACACAATTATGGTGACTGCGAACCCTGGCTGAGGAGGATTTGGGATACCGCGATATACATATAGTAGACCTGTTATTAATACGTTTGAATCGAAATATATTTTAAAAGCCCCGAGAAGTATCGCTAACAATCCAGTATATGTGATGAATTGACGCCTCATCGTATGTTGAGAACTTTGAACATTCTCTACTTCCGTATATGCCTGTATATTCTCTCCAGATAGATCATTCATGCTGATTATTATATCAGATACTGGATACTATGATTATCCACACGTGGTTTTGGTGCTTAATATCTTCGCACGTTATAATACGAAGATGAAAAAATATAAAAATACTCTTTGGTCAATTTATCTATACACAGCAGCAGGACTCTGGTCATTCCTAATAGGACAACTCGAATCATACTGCATTTTTAAGATTCCGGAATCTTGTCTATTGAAAACTTATCCCGATCTGCATATCATCTTTACCATAATCACAATTCTGGTATTATTTGTACTTTTAATTTTAGGCGTATTTATTTCACTCAAAAAAAGTATTAGAGAAAATCTACCCGCGGGAATTATTCTAGGGATAATCGGAACCGCTGGAATAGGTTGGTATTCTTGGTTTTTGTATATGGTTATGATTTTGGGAGATTACTAAAGTATTAAAAAGAGCCTCACCATGTAACTGATGAGACCCTGTGCCTAAAGAACTATCTCAATAAGGAACAAATGCTCTGTAGAATCGATAAGCATGGTTTGTTGAACCACGATCGATGAAACTAACTGAGCCGTTGGTGTTGATGAGAGTGGAGAGATGTTCCCAATCCAGAAGATTGGTAGATACCTCTACCTCATACTCGAAACCTGCTTGTCCAGTCAATTGCCATACTTTGAGTCCTCCACTTGTGTTGGTTGTAGAACTCAGTGTAAATGGCTGACTGGGACCGTAGAGACCGGTGACAATGTTGCTCACCGTAATGCTCGAGTGAACATTGGTGTATGGATCAACTCGAAAACCTAGCATATGAAGTATGCTTCCTTCTGTTCTTGGAAAGACGAATGTATATTGACGAGATTCTGAACTAACGACTTTCTCGTCGATCTGACCGATGATGTTCGTATCCCAATAGACCGTGAGGATATTTCGTGACCCTTGGACACCAGAATACCTGGCATCGAAGGATACAAAATTGACTTCATTCGTAAGGTTCAGAAGTGGTGCAAACCATGCCGGTGAACCGGGTGTTGCTACAAACCAGTTATTACTCTTCTGGATTGTCCCTGTTGGACTGACATATGCGATAGTTCCTGAGACATTCATCGCGGGATTCACATATGTTGGTTCACCTAGAGCAGTTAACTCTGCCTGACATATCGGGTTATTTCCACCCAATTGATGTGCCGGGTTGTTGTTAGTCACGTAGTTGGCCAGAGCGTAGTTCCAATTCCCTCCCTCTTTACTCAACGAAAACCCAAAACCATTGTAGTTAGTATGAGTACTCGGTGATAGTGAGTTGACGTAGAAGTTAACTGGCCAGCGATGTGATGATTTGACTTTCATACATTCAACAACCGAACCATCTGGCGTTGAGATGACCCAGCCACTAGGCTTTTTGTTGGTGTCGAGGTGTGTTACGTCGATGTTGTATGCGTGAGGTAATATACCCTGTGTCACTTCATAGAAGTTGCCTCCCGTTCCCTTGTCATAAGTAAAGTAGTGATCAGACCAATCAGCACCTTTACCATATCTTTTCTTGCCCTCATAGTCAGACCCTAAAAATGGGTCGAGAAATGTGGAGTGGATCGGTACAGAACTGGTCAGCCTGATCTGCTCTGTCATTGACTGACTTATTCCTGCACCTGCGCTGTACGCGATCAGGTGAATGTGAGACCAGCCTTGAGTTGAGACCATTCTACCGAGAATTTCTCCTTCATCATATGCGTTTTGCAATGAGTATCCAGGTCCAAACCTCCTTCCAGGAATGACTTGGAATGTCGCCTTCTCCACCCACTTATATCCAACAACCTGCCAATTTGTTAGATGATTGGTTGTGAGATATTGAGTAACTGCACTTGTCATGGTATCTAGCCACGCTTCCGTATCTTCCGGATCCTCCCATGCAGGAATCGCTCCATGAGTGACGAAGATAAGATTACTCTTACCTGTTTCCCGAACGAACGGTGCACCATAGTCGATACTAGGGGGCATGTTTGTCATCGTGGGGATGAATTGAGGGTCGATAGGGTTCAACAGAAACGCACGACTCTCACCTGAAGGATTTACTCCTTCACCTACGATCTGTCCTAGATCGTTGATGCTGTAGGCCTCGGCAAGAATCCAGTTGGTACCCGCACCGATAATACGAGTATTGAGGTCTATCGTTTGTCCTTGTGCATAGATGAACGCCTTGGATCCAGACGAACCTACTACATGGGAATGATTATTGATCGCATATGCTTTTGTGCGGGTAAAACTGCCGATCGCTGGTATATAGAGCATTGATCCATTTTCATACACAAACGCCTCGTGTAAGATGGGATTGATCCTCAAGAAACCTACAGTGATCCCAGCATCATTAACATCGTATGCGTATCCGCTCTCAGAGCTGATAATCTCCAGTTCCCCATCTCTGTATATACAAGGATACCCATCACTTGTCCCTACAACGTATCTGCTATTGTTAATAGCATAAGGTTGCATGAACTCGTATGTTTCTGTAATCTGTCCATCGTTATAGATGAACATGTGGTGGTTTTCGACCTGGTCGAAATAATATCCGACAATATCGCCATTATTGTTTATATCCATTGCGGTAGCATCATGTCTCTCTGGACTCGCAAATCCTTCGAGAGCAGACATAACGTTATTGTGATAGATGAATGGTACACCTTGATTCAGTGACGTAACTGTATGACCCACGACCTTTCCCTGATTATTAATACCGAATGCTGCACTGTAACTCCCACCCAATGTGCCCAAGTCTCTCATGTAGCCATCTTCATATAAGAAGGCACGATGACTTATACCATCAGATAGTTGCGATATGCCCACAATCTGCCCCTTATTGTTAATAGCTTTCACATCGACCATAGTACTTCCCAGTGTACCCAGATCAGTGAGTACGTATTTGACACCGTCCAATGAAGGCGAACTCGACAGCATGCTCTGCGAAGCACGGACAGACGAACCTCGTTTGGACAAAGATGTGTCATGATAAGGAGATTTGCCACCTGAGTTGTGCAACATCTCCAAATACCCCGGTGGGAACAATTCCAGAGGGATCTTATGTGCATTCGAGACGATCTTTTCAAGGGTTTCTCCTGCCGTTAATTCCCCACCTTCGACCAACTGACCGAATGTACCGACCAAACCAACACTCATAGCCATTACAACCGCCAACACCGCATTCATTACGAACTTATGTTTCATTTTCTTATCTTTCAGTATGTTGTTGTCAAAAACGACACCTCGGAATGAAGTATCGTTGTACTAAGTTTCAGCGCACAGTGTATACCATAGTTAGCGATTAGGGAACTTCCCTATCGCCCTCTTTCCTTGTAGACTAGTGTTATGAACCTTCACCAAACCATCAAAGAACAGATCAAAGAGTCTCTCCGTGCCAAAGACACCCTCAGACTCGAAGTGCTCCGTGGACTGACCTCTCTCTTTTCCAATGAGATCTTGAGTGGCAAGGCTACCCCCGTCGGCGAATACCTCCCTGACGCAGTGGTGCTCTCCCTGATCAAACGTAGTGCCAAACAACGCAAAGACTCGATCGAACAATTCGAAAAAGGCAATCGTCCCGACCTTGCCTCAAAGGAGAAGGCCGAGCTCGGCATCCTCGAGTCATTCCTCCCTACCCTCATGTCCCGTGCCGAGATCCACACTATCGTCCGTACCCGTATCGACACTCTCAAGGCCCAAGGCACCACAGTAGACGCAAAAGGCTCAGGCAAGATCGTCGGCATGCTGATCAAGGAACTCGCCGGCAAAGCCGATGGTGCTGATATAAAGGCGGTGGTGGATGAGGTGTTGAAGGGGTAGTGGTTACTCCTTGATCCCTATGAAATGATGTATCTCGAAGTGTTTGGGTGTACCTTTCATAGTTAGACCATCTCCTTCTACGTTGAGATTCTCGATGATCTTGATACCTGGTAGAGCCTGCGCCATCTCGTCTGCCTCAGCGAAGTCATAAAACGACATGGTAGGATCGTTCGCCCATGCGTCCTTGTGACCAAAGAGTGTGTAGTACATGACGCCACCAGAGACCAATCCGTTAGCCATCCTTATGAGCATGTCTTTGACCTCTGTTTTTTCTTGTATAAATGGAAGAGTATGATACAGAAAATGAGTGAATATGCGTCTTTTGCAATCACAAAATCACGGATATCTGATCGGGTGAAATTGATCTCAGGTATCGTATAGTCGCGTCGATCTACCCCATCGACGATATAGCCCATCTCTTTGAAAATAAGAGAGTCGTAGCCATCTCCACAACCCAGATCGAGCATACGGCCCTTGCCTGTGAGCAAATTGAGGACTTTGAGTCTTTGGATGTATTTGCCATTTTTCATAATTGTTAAGTATATTGATGCATACTATGATTTCCTATTTATTATGTTATCATGGTAACTATAGATATACAATTTTTATGAACAAAGAAGCTACAAAATCACAAGAACAAAAGAGGTCAAGATCAACCCTTGTCGATAAGGTGATTGGTGCTATAAGAGATTTTGTGATGGGTATCGCAAAGAAGGCAGAGGGTCAATAATATGGATAAAGATCTTAAAGAAAAACAGAATCATGCTTTGTTACAGTTTCTTGTGGCAATACCGATGTTATTGGCGATACAAATCATAGATCTTTATATCTTACAAATGTTCGGGTTTATCAAAATACTTTTTATATGAAAATACTTCATATTCTCAGTCTTATACTATGGGCTACTATAGGCGCAATCTTGCTTCCCTGCCTCTTTGTTGTCAATCAGTTTTATGCTTCTTGGGAAAAATGGGGTGAGGAATTATGACAAAATAAAGGATGACGTGTTAGGTCATCCTTATGCAGTCAATCATCTCCGTTACAGTTCCAAGAACGATCATCTTTCTCATTCTGCGTCTCCTGGTCTTCCTTGTCCCTTTGTTGATCCTCGTAACTGCGGGAACCGTTATCATCACTATCCATACCCAGAAGGGCTGAGAGCCACCAATAGGATCTCGTTGCACTTTTAATACTCTTATTCATACCTATCCTTTCACGTTATAATGAACTAATTCCCACAGATACCCACCATGTACATCACCGTGGCTGTGGTCTAGCGCATATCTTGATTAGCGCTAACTATGAGTAGTATACAGGTATGTTCTTTTGTGTCAATGGCCCTACGGATAGGGCTATGTGGGCGCTGTATTACGGAGGGGTTGACTATACTGTTATACGTGATATAATGTGAGCTGAATGATCTTTGTCACTTTCAGGTAACCAAAACCAACCTTATAGCCCTAGAATTATGAAAATGAATACCTCGCACGGTCGAGTGGTCAAAACATCACTCCACGCACTCATGTTCTCCCGAGTTGCACACCAAGTCGTGGATGAAGACCTCTCCATCCAAGATGGAATAGCCCTTCTCATGAAGAGCTTCGACCAAGGGAGACTCATTGGGTGCCGATGTACTACCGACACCCAACTCGAGATGTCTCTCGGGGGCACTACGGTACTGTTCCCCGGCCTCCTCTCGGGACGTCAGATTCCTGTCAGGGTTATGGATGATGGAAATACGGATTTTACCCTGAAAGCAGTCCCTTCTGAGTCTCACTCCCCCTAAAGGAGATGAACTCCCAACCCCATCGCGCTTGACGTGATGGGGTTGTTTTTATACCTTCTCAACCGGTACAAGTTCCACCGTGAACGTACTTCCCTTGCCTTCGCCTGGAGACTCTACACGGATAGTGCCATGATGAGCAGTGATGATCTCTTTGGCGACATAGAGGCCCAGTCCCGTACCTTTGATGTTGGTCTTGTTGGCGTTATTGGCACGAGACCATTTCTGGAAGAGTTTCGGAAGGATCTCGGCAGATATACCGATACCAGTATCTTGGATCTTGAATACAAAGTTACGGGTGGTCAGATCTTGGCTCAGTGACACCTTGACGGTTCCCTGAGGAGTGTACTTGACCGAGTTGTCGACCAGGTTGGCGATCACCTGTTTGAGTTTGTCTTTGTCAGCAGTGACACGATAGTGCGAAGTCGGCTTGTCGATCGCTACGCTGAACTTGACCTGCGTGGCCTTGTCGATGTTCGGCTTGAGTTCGGCGATCACGTTCTCTATGAGATCCTTGAGGTCGATCGTGTCGAAGGTATAGCGGATACTACCGAGCTCGATACGCGTGACATTGAGATAGTCATCAACGATCGCCGCCAACGTATTGGTCGACTCGAAGATACGCCCGATCGCCGTCTTGCCCTCGGGAGGTATGACACCCATCTCGCCTTCCAGGAGCAATGACGCATACCCTTTCATGGCAGTCAGTGGCGCACGAAGCTGATGTGTGGCGAATGACACGAACTCGGACTTCTGACGGTCCATCTCTTTGAGCTTGTCGTTGGCACCCTGGAGATCATTGGCAAGCTTCTGGATCTTCTCACGCTGAGCGATCTCCTTGATCACACTGCGGATCAGGAATATGCCGACCACCACGGTGATAAGGAGTAATACATACTCGATGACCTTTTCCTTGAGATCTGTTTCCAATAGTGCGCGAATGAAGATGAATATCCACAAGCTGAATATGATGAGTTCAGTGGCGATGACACGGACGTTGAAGAGTTTGTATTTAATGATAGCGAATGTTGTGAAAAATATAAAAATCAATATAAAATATGGACCAAAATTAACAAATTCGGAACTTCCCAGTATTGGAAATACTATATTTGTAACACTACCCAAACATGCTGATATGCCTAAACCTAGGGAAATATACTGAACTTGTAATCTTGAAAGGCTATCTAGCTTTTGGTAATTCTCGAAGAAATTCCTAAACGCAAGAGCGATAATTCCAATGAGATACAGTAGATAAAATACATACAGTGGTCCTGGTGTAATTGCAGGTATATCATTTGCCAAAAAATATACACTACTAACATTCAGATCAGTCGGTATTAAGACCAGTAGAACCAAAACAGCTAAATGTATTGTCCACTTTATTTTTTTCCCCTGTTTCTTTTCTTTCGGCAAGATAAGGGAAAGTCGATAAAAGAAATACCCGATAAAAACTGGTCCCACTAAAACCAACTTACTCCACAACTTAATATAATAAAGATCTCTGGAAAGATCCGTCATCAGATTCGTAAATATCCAAGCGGTTGCACTTAATATAAGTAAACTAAATACTATATTTATTTTATTTTTCCTGTCATTCGAATAGACATACAAGCCTAATAGGAGGGTTAGAGTCAGAGTTATTATTGATAATATATTAAAGATCATGAGAGTTTTTTCTTGTAACAACGTGGTAATGTTGTCTGTCTAGATACATACGTTTCATTATTTTCGCCTGCCGAACAACTCTAGTAAAGTGGTGTAGGAGTGGATTAATATTTCGTGAGTGATCAAATCCCATTACTGCCCCATGTGGAAGATCATCTATTATGTACTCAAGTAGTGGTATTGAATACTTTCTTCCTTGGAATTCTGAACTAATCGCCAAACCCATGAAATAAAACATTAGATTATTCTGGTATTCAAATTGAAAATTTGTTTTGAAATAATCTTCACTTATCCAGGGCGTATTCTTAAAATCAGAAGTTATAAAGCCTATACCCAAAAAGCCCCCTCCTTTCTTTAGGATTAGATACTTCTTAACTGAGTGATTTGTGAGCGTCTCAATAAAATGCTCGTGATCAAAACTCTGTTTACACGGACTAATCTTATTTACGTGTTCAAAATTTGAATTATATATTTCCCACAACTTTTCTTTATCTTTCGGATCATCAATAATCTCTTTTTTGACAATCTCGATATCCAGAGGAGGTCTAGACTTTCCAACAAAAAATTTTCTGACTGCAAAAAATATACTTAATACTATAGATCCCCAAACCAGGACTTGCATCAATATAGGTAAGTTTCTTCCAAACCATACTATATAGGCATAAGGCATAATCCTGCCAAAGAGATGGATTAGTAAGCCTAAACTTGATTGATCATTCCACCTTAACTTATTTCTTATGTTCAAAGAAAATATATCTTTTAATCTCAGTTTCCTTGTACTACCAAAAATCATCAGAAAATAACCAAGGTAGAAAGGAATAAATGAGGTTAAATATATTACAAAAAATACCTCTAAATCGAGATTATAATTTCCAGCGATCTGATTACTAAATTCAGTGAGTTTTATAAGTACATTTTCCATATAACTTAGATTCAGTCAGGATATCTAGTTCCCCTCTTAACAAAATTGGATTCAATGTCGCTCAATAAGAAGTTTTTCTTAAAATAATCCGTGATGTATGTGGTATTTAAACCATTCTGACAAGTATAGACATCAGCACTGACAAACCTTTTTCCAGGGAAAGTATGAATACTTATATGACTCTCCTCAATTACAACAAAGCCGCTCCATCCCCCAGGGTCTTTTTGACCATTACCTGCAGCCCAGTAGATTTCAGGATTCGAAAGCTTCTTCATACCTAAAAGCTCAGGTAACTCATTAAGGCACTTGAGCACAAGATCTTTATCATTTAGTAATGCCGAGTCACCCTCGTATCCATCCAACATTAAATGTTCCCCGAAAGTCATCCCACTATATTAACACAAATAAGACTTACCAAGTATAACCAAAAATAGTATAGTACTGGGATGAATTTGGATTTCACATCGTTGATAATTTACATCTTGTCTATTCTGGTGGTATCACTCGGCGTTGTCGTGTTACTTAATGACAAGAAAAATAAGATTAATCAGTTGTTTGCAGTAGTCTCAGCTGTCACAGCATACTGGATTATTACAAATACGTTGATCACGCTTGAACCTGTCAATTTCTGGGTCAAACATGCATATGCCACAGGGATCATATTAACTCCTACCATCCTAACTTGGGTTTATTATTTTATTCACAAGAAAGGAATGAGGGGTTTATTAAAATCTATCCTCTGGTCGAGTACAATTTTACTTTATTTTTTATCAATCTCTACAAATTTAATCATTGCCAACGTTGAGCGAAGTTTTACAGGAGGATTTGATGGCACGTTCGGAATCTTATTTCCGATTTTTGGGTTACAATTCATATTAATAAGTATCTATATACTCTACCTAATCACGAAGGCGTTTATCGATGCTAGCGGAATTGAAAAAAGGCAATATGGCTATGTCGCCTCCGGATTATATGGTTTTGGTTTTATTGTTGGAATTGTCAATTTTATATTACCGATACTAGGAATTACATCTTTAATACCCCTAGACTCTATCGGATCAATCATATTCATATCCGCCATCTCCCTCGCCATCCTCCGCCACCATCTCTTTAACATCAAGGTCATCGCGGTAGAGTTGGTCACCTTCACGTTATGGATCGTGATCCTGATCCGCACGGTATTGTCAGAGACACGAGAGGATATCGTGATCCAGGGGAGCCTCTTCGTCGTCAGTGTGGTACTCGGCATTGTATTGATCCGGAGTGTGTTGAGCGAGATACGACAGCGAGAGCAGATCGAGAAGTTGGCACGGGAGATCAAGACCGCCTATGGACGGGTACGAGAGATCAACGAGCATCTCGAAGAGCGGATCGCCGATCAGACGCGTGATGTGCGCAGGGCGTATGAAGTCGAGAAGCGTGCTCGAGCCGAGCTTGAACAGCTCAACAAGACCAAGGATGAATTCATCACCTCGACTCAACACAACCTCCGTACTCCCCTGACTTCACTCAAATGGGAGCTCGAATCCATCCGCAAAGGCACTGCCGGCCCTGTTGGCCCCGAACTCAAATCCATCCTCGACAGCGCTGACGAATCCGCCAAGAACTTGGGAGACATCATCGAGAACTTTATCAAGATCACCGAGAGAGGGGTGTAGTTAGGCCAGTACGGTCTTTGAGTCTAGTCTCACGAGGTGGTCGAGGGATATTTTGTTTGCAGACATATACTTTTGAACGATTAGAAAACCGAGTCGATAGCCAGTCCAGTTTGGCATCTCACCTGTACCATAAAACCAGTCACTATGGAGTTTCGAAGTGAGTCTCTGAGAGAATTGCGTACGAGCTTTTTGTAAAAGTTCCATCTCCCCTGGTATCTCTTGAATATAAGGAATGGATCGTTCGGGCATGGCACCATACTCCACGAAACAGGCAATCCCTTCGTCTATACATGCGTCCAGTAGAGTCTCGGGGTATCCGACTGTATTAGCACGGACTACGTGTGAAAATTCATGTTGAATAGTGAGTGGCAGTTCGACATTGATCACCGTATCTATCTGTATGTCTTCTCGATAAAAACAGATCTTGGCTTCTATGTGGTTGATGCGAGCATGGGCTAAAATAGACATCTTCGCAGGGATATCCCATGATTCAGCATCGATGATCGCAACATCTATCGGCTTTTCATACTTCAAAGTCGTCGAAGCCACCTTCAGACCCTCAGACACACGCTTCAAAAGAGCCTCAGAATATTCCTGAGGTGTACCGACCATGTAGATGTTGTTTTCTGTTTTCATATGTAGATTGGTATATAAAGATTCCCTGTCATCGTATGATACCACCAATTATTATATGTCGCAGATGAAAGACTTGTATCTTTTGATAGCTAGGAACATGGTTGACAAGCAATCCATTCGATATATACTAAAGATAGCATCATATCGTTGTTACTTATTTCCAAAATAAGGCGATTTGATCAGTACATTAGACAGAATCATTACATGAAAACATTAGAAGCAGCGACTGCTCTGCAGGGCTATACGCTCTGTGGTGGTTGGACGAAAGAAGCACGAGTAACTCCTGGCGAACAACTCATCCCGGCAGTTCACGGAGAGTACTACGGGTATTCCGCGAAGTTTACCCTTGAGCGTCCAGTCTTCGTATTCGCCAAGTGCAAATCGAACAAAGCACGGGCGGTCGCGAATATCGCGGACCTTGGTCAGGAAGCAAACCTGCTGTTCCGTCTCGGTACGGCGGATTACAAGCAGGTCTGTTCGATGACAAGAGCACGTAACCTCGGATTGCTCGAAGGTTCAGTCACAAAAGATCAGTTCTGCGAAACCTGGATCGCCCCTGCTCCGATCAACGCCGCGGAGTTTCACGTATTCCACTCGCTCGATAGGTTGCAAGACATGGTGGAGATGTGCACCACCGCATGTGCAAAGCGTCAGGGACAGGTCAATATCGAGCCAGGATCCGTCATTGTTATGATGACGAACACCGGCAAATACGGCATGCTCCTCGTCAAAAGGCTCACGAAGGATCTGGTATTGATCGACGCATGCCATGTTCTCCTCTAGCCTCACAGGAGACTTTCAAAACAACATGATGCCACCTGGATTTTTCCTGGTGGCATTTTATTTAAAAAAAGCTATAGTTATACGCACATGAAACCAATTTTTCCAGAAAAACTAAAACGAGGTGATAAGATCATGGTGATAGCACCTTCTGACTCTCTAGGAAATATTTCACCAGAAGTAGAGCGCATCGCCCATGAAAGATTCACGGAAATAGGTCTTGAGGTATCCTATACTCAACATGCCAGAGAATTGAACGAATTCGACTCTTCAAGCATCCAATCTCGAGTCAGCGATCTCCATCAGGCATTTTCAGACAAAAGTGTAAAAGGGATCATCGCCGCTTTTGGTGGTTTTAATTCCAATGAGCTTCTACGATATATAGACTGGGACATCATACGGAATAATCCCAAGGTATTTATAGGTTATTCCGACATCACCGCATTGCAAAATGCCATCTATACGAAAACTGGCCTTGTTACCTATTCTGGGCCATTGTATTCAACCTTTGGTCAGAAACTTTATTTTGACTACACCCTAGAATATTTCAAAAAATGCGTATGTGCTGAGGGAGAATTCGACGTACTACCGAGTGAATCATGGAGCAACGATGGATGGCTTGCCGATCAGGAAAAACGGAAACTGCTCAAAAATGAAGGATGGCTGGTTATTAACGAAGGTTCTGCAGAAGGAATTCTCCTCGGTGGCAATATCTGTACCTTCAACCTTCTCCAGGGAACAGAATATCTTCCGGATATCTCGGGCTCTATTTTATTCATAGAGGACGATCGCGATTCCAAGCTTGTGAATTTCAACCGCGATCTACAGTCGATCATTCACCTTCCCAACTTCAACAAAGTGCGAGGTATTGTCATTGGAAGATTCGAAAATGCCAGTGAAATTGAGATGGAGCATCTCATAAAAGTTATCAAGTCGAAGAAAGAGCTCGATCGCATTCCTGTACTTGCAAATATAGACTTTGGACACACAGAACCAATGATCACCTTCCCTATCGGAGGAAAGGTCCGGCTAACTGTTTCTCCTGAAGGTTCTACGCTAAAGATAGTTGGGCATTAGATCTGTCTTTCCCTACCCCATTCCTAACATCTCCTTGACCTTCTCCATGATGTAGGTGGCTTCGCGTTTGTAGACGTTCTCGGCACCTTCGGTGTCGTGATCTTGGCGAACTGCGATGTCGAGTTCTTCGGGGTATATCGGGTCACCGAACCGCACGATGATCTTGCGACGACGCAGGAAGAAGTCAGATAGAGATATGCTGTACGCACCCGAGATCCCTACTGGGATGACCGTACAGCCAACATGGGTCGCCAGGTACGCGACCCCGCCGCGTGCGTCTTGGACAGAGCCATCGGTCGTGATGTGTCCTTCGGGAAACAGGAGCACACTCTTGCCGTCTTTGAGCAGATAGGTATGGTTGGAGAGAGACTTCTCGTAGTTATGCATACCAGCATGAACAGGTTGGGCGCCCCAGAGCTTGAAGATCGTGCCCCCATAGAGATGTCGACGCCAGCCGGAAGAGTCGTAGAACTTGTTCTCACGCGATGCGAAGTACAGTGGAGAGAAATGTGACCAGAATGGCACAGACGAAGCGATTACAAAGACATCCAACTCACTGGTGTGGTTGGATGCAAAGATGACATTCTCGTGAACTTTTTTGAGATTGTGGAGGCCACGGATCTCAAGTCTCCCGAAGACAGACAAAGCCATACGGGTGGGCAACCAGATCAATCCCTGCAAGATGAATGGCGTGATATAGAAAAGTCTCATAGAAACTACTCTGTCTATCCGAACGTGCCTTCATTCTAGCATTTTTAGTGAAAATGGCTAGCATCTCATAAGGGCGTATCCAGGATCTTTCAGATGCGAGGCATTTTCAAGCGAAAGCTCGAGCCATATCGCGTATATGGTGAGAGTTTGAGCGCAGAAAATAACGAAGCAGGTGAAGATCCTGGACTAGCCCCTAGAATTCTTCGCCGGAGGCGCCCACAATACGGAGGGTGGCTGTGGAAGGCTGCGGTGGAAGAAGTGCTTCGGCATCATGACACGTACGAGTGAATGTGTAGTTACCACGTTGCACGCCTGAAGACACGGCCGTCAGAAGCCCTGCAATGTTCCCTGCTTGTGCCCCACTACCAGATACTGCATCTATCGCATTGGTCCAATATCCATTTCCACCGTTACTGATAGTGAGTTCACAAGAATCATAGTCTGTCGGGGCATCAGTCCAACTCAGAGCAAAGATGTTGCCTTGTCTCAGAGAATGAGAAGTCTTGGTAGTTGAGATGTTGGAGCCGATGAAGAGGTTGGTGCCGGATGAGGTCGTGTTGACGGTGATGACTGGGCAAGAAGGACTTGGAGATTTTGAAAGTGCGGTAGGTGAAGTACTATCGGTCACCGTGAGTGATGGGCCAGTACCAGATGCACCGTATGTCACCGCACAGGTGTTCGAATTCGTACCACATGAACCCCAGGTATATGAATATGGTGATGTTCCTCCGGTGACATTAGCAGTGAATGTGACGGATGCACCTGCAGCGACAGTGTTCGAAGGAGCAGCAGAACTCGAACAGGTCACCTGCAGACCAGACTGAACACTTGCCACACTATCTAGTTTCGCATCGACGAGTATCCAGCCCAAAGCAGTAGGCTCCCAAGCATAGCCAGTGAAGTCTTTGGTACTTGTGTTGAAAGTAACACCACTCGAGTCTCCCGAAGCACTTGGGTGGTTGGTACCTGAAAGTTGTACCCAACCATCGCCAGACTCATTCTTCATGGACAGGACACGAGCATAGCCAGTGACTGCGCCACTGGTCAGACTGACTGCCGGGTTGCAACCATCGAGAGTGCCGACTTCTGGGCAACCTGAGACATCAGCGGAGTTGAAACTGATCCAGCCGACGTTCGGAGACCAGGCATATCCACCGAACTTACCGAGAGTTGGATTTGCGGTTGTAGTAGAGATCGAGACTTTGTACGGACCGCCACCTGCACCAGCGTCAGTAGAGTTGAAACTGATCCAGCCGACGTTCGACGACCATGCCCAACCCTTGACTTCATTGCCGAAGCCTCCACCACCACCGACTTGTGCGAGCTGACTCTCTGCCGGAGCCTCCTGGGCAATCGTGCGATATATGCTACCGATCTGTGTGACCGAAGACGTGATGAGCATGCCTCCTGCCAAGATGATAAGTCCACCGAGTGCTACTAAAGGTGCGTCTATAGATATTTTTTTCATGAGTTCATTTTACCTCATTTATTTCCTAGACTCTCATTCGTTACTGGGGATAGCAGGGGTGACGAATTATTGATACACCCCTATTATAAGCACTCCTGCGAAAGCGATAGTAGCAGCGAGCAACTTTCTCCCTATCGAACCCTTATGCTTCAAGATGAAATACTCAAAAAGTATGATCAGAAAGATCTGAGAGCTGTTGATGGCGTCGACTTTACCAACTTCCCCACCTGCAGTATATGCGGTATATGTAAGGAGGTTATAGAGGAGAAAACAAATGTTCGTAAGAATAATAATCTTAAATGTCGGAAATGATTCGTTCCGTATAGATACGACTACCTCTTTTGGATTCGACATGAAACAAAGAAATGCACTGAGGAGGAAGAGCCAAAACACGTATACGGCAGGAGTTATGGTTGCCACGGTGCCTTTATCTATGACAAAACAGATACCGTAGAAGAATCCAGCGGCAAGACCATAGAAATGATTTTTCTCAAGAGAGACATTTTTGATATTCAAGATAACAATTGAAAGAAGGATAGCAATGATACCTGCGAACTTCACAAGAGAAGTTCCTTCGCTGTAGAAATAGATACCAAGACAAGTGGAAACCACAATCGAGAAAGATCCGAAGATGCTCGATATGCTTATGTTTTTAACCTGAAACCCTTTTGCATAGAAGATCGTAGCAATTGAACTAAAGATGCAAACAGCTACGATTCTCGGGAAAGTTTCGGCAGTGAAAATACTTAGGAATTCTGCTTTGAAGAATATCAATACAAAAGGAAGGATGCATAGAGATTGGAGAAAGTACCCCAGAAAAGCAATAGTTCTCGGGGTGAGCGCTTTTGAGGTATTCAGGATTTTCTGCAGAGAGAGCTCAGCTATTGCAAGAGAAATCACCGAAAACAAGCTGAATGCAAACCAGGACATGGCTTACATAGTAGCATGGAATTTAATAGTCGATTCCCATATAGTTTTCATTTTTGAGCCAAATACCTTAAAGTGACAACTTTTCTTGTCACTTTAGCCTGTATGAGTAGAAACTGAGAAAGTTACTATCGCCACCTGGAGGAATTTACTACTTCAGTGACATAATCCTGGATCCCCGCCTTCGCGGGGATGACACAAGAATATACAGAAACGACACAAGCTACGCAGGCCACTTCTCCACCATCAGCACAGACCCGTCAGCATGAGTCACCTGCCAGATCTCTTCGGTGATATACGGCATGAAGGGATGAAGCACCTTGAGGATGATGTTGAGCGTGCCTCTGAGGAACTGGGTACGAGAGGCTTTGTCGGCATCGGTACCCTCTCGGAATATAGTCTTGCTCTCTTCGACGATATCGGCGGCGAACCTGCTCCAGACATAGTGGTAGAGTTTCTCGGCCACCAGATAGAACTTGTATTCATTCATCTCACGAGTGATCTCGGTGACCAAGGCGTCACGTTCGGTGATGAGCTTCTTGTCGGATTCGGAGTATGCAGTGAAGGACGCGTCATGTGACTGACCAGAGGTATTCTCCAGGACGAAGCGTGTGATATTCCAGAGTTTGTTACTGAATAGCTTGTAAGCCTTGATCTTGTCTTCACCGAGCTTGCTGTCGCTACCCGGGCCCACACCCACAACCAGTGCCATACGATAGGCATCGGCGCCGTATTTGGCGATGACTTCGAGTGGGTCGATGAAGTTGCCGAGGGACTTGCTCATCTTGCGACCTTGGTTGTCGAGGACGAGTCCGTGGAGATACACCTGTCGGAAAGGTACCTCTCCGAGAATATACGTCGACATCAGGATCATGCGAGCGATCCAGAAGAACAAGATATCGCGACCAGTCTCGAGGATTGCAGTCGGATGGTAGATGCGATGCTTGGCGAACTCGGCTTCATCTGGCCAACCCAAGGTAGAGAACGTCCATAGACCCGAGGAGAACCAGGTATCGAGTGTGTCCTCGTCCTGCGTCCACCCTTCCCCTGTCGGAGCCTCAGTTCCCACATACGTTTCTATCTCATTCTCTTTTTTTGAGATTTCATTTTTAAGATTTAAATTTTTCCTATACCACACCGGCACTCTATGCCCATACCAGATCTGTCGAGAGATACACCAGTCACGGAGATTCTCGATCCAGTGGAAATACACCTTCTCGAACTGCGGCGGGATCATCGAGATCGCGCCAGACGACACTGCTATCTGCATCAGCTCTTTGAGTGTGTGAGTTGTACCATCTCGAGTGAACTCTTTGTTCACTGCCACGAACCACTGGAGCTTGGGTAGAGGTTCGATCACGCCACCGGTGCGTTCGGCTAGACTGATGTTATGTTCGATGTCTTCCTCCTTGTGCATGAGACCTTGCTCTTTGAGCCATGCCACTACTGCCTCGCGAGCCTCGGCGACTTTTTTGTCTTTGACACCTTCCATACCGACAGTCATCTTGCCGAACTCATTGATCACTTGCTTGAGTGGCAAGCCATGTCGCTGTGACATATCCCAGTCGATACTACTGTGTGCCGGAGTAACACCGAGTGCACCGGTGCCAAATGCTGGATCAACAGACTGGTCGGCGATGACTTTCAGGGAGATGGCTTCTCCAGCGAACACCGCAGTGAATTCCTGGCCAATATACGCGGCATAACGAGCGTCATCTGGATGCACGGCGATCGCGGTGTCACCGAGCTTGGTTTCGGGACGCGTGGTAGAGATCAGGATCGGAATATCTGCGGAATATGCAAAGGTGTAGAGCTTGGTTTTGCGAGTTTCGTAGACGATCTCGTCATCGGAGATAGTCGTCTGCCCTTTTGGATCCCAGTTGATCACGCGGTAGCCGCGATAGATGAGTCCCTCGTCATACATTTTCTTGAACACGGTTCGCACGGCGAGTGTACGTGGAGCATCGAGCGTGAATGCTTCGCGTGACCAGTCGACCGATGCGCCGAAACTCCGGAGCTGTTTTGTGATCACGGTGTGACTTTCGGAAGCATAATCTTCTACTCTACGGAGGAATTCTTCACGAGTAAAATCCCGGCGACGTTTGCCTTCTTTCTTCTCAATGTCTTTTTCAACCTTGGACTGTGTAGCGATCGCCGCATGGTCGGTACCGGGGAGCCACAGAGTCTTCTTGCCTTGCATACGAGCATAACGAACCATGATGTCTTCGATCGTCACCGTCAGTGCATGACCAGCATGGAGTGTGCCCGTAACGTTGGGTGGAGGAAGTACGATAGAGAAAGGTTCGGCATCAGCATATCGCGCAGGAAGGAGGTCCGGATTGAAATACCCACTCTTCTCCCAGAGTGTGTAGATGCGATCTTCAGTTGTGCCCGGGTTGTAGGGCTTGAGGAAAATCTCAGGGATCTCGTTCATGTGGAAAATACTAACAGAAAAATAAGGTTTTGTAACTGTAGTAATGAAGCTACACATCACTACACACTCTTATACGCAAAACCCCCGCCGCACGAATGCGACGGGGGTTTTGTTGAAGTCAGCGCTTATGCGCGAACGACACTCTTTGCACTTGGACCCTTGTCTCCCTGAACGACTTCGAAATTCACTGTGTCTCCAACCTGGAGCTCATTGAATGTGATGCCTGAGAGATCATTGGCATGAAAGAAGAGGTCCTTTGTCTCGCCTTCGCGAGAAATGAAACCAAATCCCTTCTCTGTCAAAGTCTTGATTTTGCCTGTCATGATGTTGTTTTAAAATACTTGAAGAAACTCGACGTGTTTTCTTTGTGCAATAAGCATAGCATGAGACCACCACAAAGTCCAGTCGATATTTCCCTAGGGTAGGCCTAGGAAGGTACGAAATACTTCTAGCATGGCTCACTTTCGTCCCTAGGCCTACCCTAGGGGTTTCAAAGGTGCTATCCTCTGCTATGACAATTTTGCTCTTTGTAACAATCAACTATAAGGATCTTTGTGGCCAAACAATCAATCATCAGGGCGGTATTCATTGAGCGGGATGGTATTCTTAATACTATACCTGCATCTACAAGACTGGGTAAGGTTCTTCCTAAAAAGATGGAGGAGTTCCATGTTATCAAGGAGGCCAAACCTCATCTCGAACGACTTATCGAGGCAGGGTTCCTTCTCATTGCTACCACCCACCAACCCGGTATCAGCAAAAAGACTCTGTTACAAGAACATCTCGATCGGATGAATGAAGTGCTCGTAACATACTTTGGACTATCAGAAGTCTTCTGTTGTCCGGACGACGCCAGCAATGAATGCTCCTGCAAGAAGCCTCTGCCCGGGCTCATACTCATTGCCCAACAACGATTCAAGATTCATCTCCCTGGATCATTCATCATCAGCGATGACTGGAGAGACTATAAAGTCGCAAAGACTGTCGGCTGTCGTCCCGTCATCATTCGTTCCCCATATAACGGAAAAGGTGAACTGATCCCGGACATATCCAAAGTCAACGATCTTGCCGCAGCGGTCGAGAAAATCCTTCGTACTCCGCGAGAGTAGAAAGTGGCTTCGATCCAGTAGCAGCACCTCGATAATGTCGAGGTGTTTTTTTATATAAAAAAACCACCCTGGATGTTTCCAGGGCGGAATGGTGTATGTAGTACGACTTACACCTGCAGATGAATATTGAACGGTTCCAAACGTGCCTTCGTGTGCCGATGAAACTGATCAACTGTTCCGTTATTCAGTACCACCAGATCAGCCAGTTCACGACATGCATGTAGATTGTGCTGTGCCGGATCAGATGAAGCAACTTCTCGCTGTTCTTTTGCGCAGAATTCTTCGAACGAAACTCGATCTGTTTCAGATGCACGAGCCTGGATACGCGCATATCGAATCTCACGATCAGCCTCGACAGCCACCAGGAGGAATGTAACTTTGAGTCTCGCCGCTGCTGCTTTTGCATGAGCGATTTCTCTTACGGTATAGAACGACTCGACTACCGCATTCGTGCCAGAATCCAGAGCTTTTTCGACGAGCGTACGAGTGACGTACTCCGCGCCACGTTCTTGCCGAAACGAATTGGCAATGAGATGCAAACTATCTCGATCACGAGGTAACTGGCGCCGATCAACTTCAGGCCACAGCACATCATGGCGAGCCGAGAAATGTCTGAATCCTTGAGAGATCAGAAGTTCTGACATCGTACCTTTGCCTGCTCCATGAAGTGCGGTGAGACCTACGATCACTATCGGCTGTATACATACAGTCATGCAAAACCTTTCTATGAATATGGTTGTTTTCTCTGTCCACTCAGATTTATATAGTAAAGTATACAGTGAGTCAATCTCAGCTCTATGTACGTACAGTATAGAAAAAGCACCACACCCTCCGAAGAGAATGTGGTGCGTGTTAGACGAAGCGTTACTTCCTGACAGGGCGACGACTGACGATCGTAGCGCCGTACCCCCATTGGTGTACATAGTGGGAGGAGAGCGGCCGACGTTTGAAGCCGATGGCACTACCCTCGCCCAGAGTGTTGAGTCCGATATCGAACTTCCCTTCACCTCGGAAGACTTTGACAACCACGAAGAGTTTTTCGGATTGTCCCTGAGCCAAGGTGAACCTTCGTGGCAGTGTTGCCAGAGTAAACTCCGAATACAGGCTGGCGAACCGGACGATCTTGGGCAGAGAGACTCTCCGACCACTATCATCTTCGAGCGTGACTACGAGCACCGTGTCCGGATCTTCGATCCATACATTGAGTGGTATCGAGAGCGAGCGAACATCTGCCGAAGAAAAGCTGGCATCGACGTTGAGTTTGAGATACCAGTCGTCTGTGCCCTCCTTGATCGTGAATGCCGGACGCGGTGTTGCTGATATGAAGACATCTTCGGCCGAGAGGAATATCTCGTCCTCCGACCATGTCCGACCATAGTCCGCCAGATCCAGAACGAATGCTCGATACATACCAGAGACTGGCGTGCTGAGTTCCCATGCTGGATAGGCTGACATGTTGGTCGACGGATACGGCGAGGTGAAGGTCAATGACCCGCTCTCGGTAGTCGTCGTGCCTTCATAGAGTACGAAGCCATACCCTTCGCCGACCCATTCTGAGACGTTGAAGAGATAGACTCGATACTGACGTCCCGTAGGCATCATGCTCCAACTGACGGTGAACTCCTGACTTTCGCCACGAGCCCAGCCTGTGTCGGTCGGATTGCAGATGACTACCCCATCGTCGATGACAGTGAATGTCATATCGCTTTCGTCACTGACGTTGAAACTGTTGTGCGTCCCGATGATCCGGACTTTGTAAGTACCCGGATGATGGAGATAGTAACTCGCCTGAACACTGATACCCATGCGCCCTTCTTCGGGTCTCGGATGGACGTAGTGGGGTATTTCAGAGGTTTCGACGACCACCCCGTCTTCATATCGATCAACAAAGATCGCATTGACGAGAGGAACAGGGTTCAACCAGAAGATTTCGAGGTTCTGGTTGCGTCGGATGACTTCGCCGCCGTTGGGTGACTCTATGATGATGTCACCACTGTGTGCCAAAGGGACGAAAGACATCAATCCAACAAGGACTGACTGTAATAGATTTTTCATAGAACGAATACACTAGCTAACACTGCGTGTTTTGTTTGTTTTTTGTATTGCCGTACTGGCCATCGGATCCTTCCGAGCCTCGGCGGTCTAAAATGATAATGACATATTTTTATGAAAAAGGCAAGGGGTTGGTCAATCTATGCAGCACTACAATCTATTGACTTTACTCTTATGTAGTCTATACTAAAGGTGTCATTAGAAAACGCCGGCCTGTACGGCGTTTTCCTTTTGTCTAAATATCTTTTTTGATCCTCATCTTCCAGTCATTGATATCTTTGAAAATAACCAGATCACGTTTCTCAGCAATGAGCTCGCGTAGTTTGGTTGAGAATCTCGATGAAGAGTAACGTAAGCCAGTCTTTACTTTCCGTGCGCTGGAGACCACGTATACCTTCACCCCCTTTTCTACGGCATTCCTTATTACACACTCAAAATCTCCGTCTCCTGAAAAGATCAGAAATTCAGCACCAGATTTTGCCAGATTTGTTGCATCAACAGAAAGCTCCGCATCACAATTTGATTTCCATCGGACACCACCTTCAATTTTATAGTCGATTTCATTCGCGCATTTTGAACACATGATTTTAATGATTTTGTCGGAATTTTTATATATCTTATACGGTTTGATGGACATCTCATAACCGAGATTCTTTAGAGCAAGATGTTCGTCGATTTTATCTTCATTACCTTGGTCAATACCAGAATAGAAAAATACCTTTTCGCAATTCCATTGTTCTTTGAGGTAATGGTAGAGCTTATGCCAATCAATAACAAAACCGAGAAGGTGACTGACTGTCCCTTCAGTGTTCTGAACATCTATAAATGCATATCGTACAGTAGGTTTTGAATCCATTCCAACTAGTATACTACTTAAAGTTAGAGTTGGGAACTTTATAGTTACTAGATCGAAAATTAGAAAACATATTCTCCTGACAAGATTTCCTTGTAGATTTTTTGTCGTTCTTCTTTTGTCTTATATTGTAATGCCCATTGCCAGGCATCTTCATACATTGACCTACCTTTGTCTTTTCCTAGACTACTATCCCAAGCTATAACTTTATAAGTAAACTCTTGACCATATAGTTCACAGAAAACATCGTACAAAACCAGAAACAAAAACTTATGTCTCTCAAATGTCGTTTTGTTCCCAGCACTACTTTCCCGTCTGTATAGTATGCGATGACCGAGTTCATGTACCAATGTAGATTTCTTGAAATCATATTCATTGCTATACCTCAACGTAAGTGGGTGAGAGCAACTCTTGAGATCAGCAACAACTGCATTTATTTCTGTTTCAATGAACTTCAATCCTGTAACCCGTTCCCACGTATCAGTGATTCGTTCCCCTTCTTCTTGCCACATTTTTTCAAAAATAGTAACAGCTTCAGCAAAGTCTTTCAGATCACTTTCAGGATAAAAATTTATTTTGAGCATATGTATTTTAAATTTTTATTAGTTATAAAAAAATAAGTTCATTCAAATTTTGTGACCCTATAGGGTGGCTTTCCGAACTTGTTAAATATAGAGATTCTATCGCTTTCTCGATTAAAAGCCTAGAATCCATACTTGTAATAAATTAACTTTCATCCACTAACTTATTGAAGAAGTTCCATAAAACGTACATGGCGTAGGTATCCAACTTGCAGTATTCAAGCATTTGAAGCTCCTTTTCTTTGGCTAATTCACCTGTTAACTCTCCTTTAGTTATTTGCCTATACGCTTCAATTGCATCTGTACCACTCTGGACACATAGTTTTTTATAAGATAGATGTGGAGCAATAACAGGCAAAACTTTTTTAATTGATGCTCTGCCTTCAAAACCAGGATGTACGTAATGCTGACCATCTACTATATCCATCAAATCATACGTTCGAGTAATAAGACCGAGAAGAAAATCTCTACGGCTCGGTATTAGGGTTGCCAGCTCACGATTTCTAGAGTTTTCGAAAGTCTTAAACCAAGAAATTACAGTTCCAGTATCACCAATATGTTCACGCAGGCTTTTAACTATACGTTCAGAAGGTTCACCGTCTAATATTAAACATTCCAAAGAAATCGGTTCGGAATCTTTATCTTTCAGGATGTGTAATGAATACTGAAAGACAATTTGCTGATATGGTCGATAACCATTATAAGGAGGAATTGCTGTCGGATAAGTCTCATAATCGAGAAAATAAAGTGGAAATACGAGTGCGCCAAGTTCATTTTTTATCGAATCAATATCAATTAAAGGCTCTTGAGATTTGTGAACTAAGACTTGGTTTAACTTTTTCGGCTTACTTGGTTTCTCTGTACTTTTCTTGGGCTTTGGCTTAAGTCTATCATCAACAGGAACAGCGCTAATCTCCAAAATGCCCTCATCGAGTAATTCTTTTAGATACTTCTTACTATTTCCGATTCTATTCAAGTCATGGACACTGTATGCGGGTACGGTCGGGTTTAAGTATGTAAATGCCGTACAATGCGAGTTGCGCCCTTTGTAATAGCAAGGACAAGGGCTGGGAGGCATCGCAGTGGCCGCTAGGAAGTTTTGTGATTGAGACATCTCCGCTCCAACGACGTCTTTCATAAGTTCGATTGCGTCGGTTTTATCCTCAACAATGAAAAGCTGGTTCGGTCTAAAATCAAGCTCACCATTCCTTACATATGCTCGGTTCAAACAAACAAGGTATTTTTTATGTAGTGGAACACCACATGCCTCGGCAATATTTACCTGAAAGGCGAGGTCATATTCATACTGGAGTTCTTTCTTTTTATTAACTTTCTTAGGCTTCCCTTCTTCCACTTCTTCTTCGTCATCCTCTTCCGTAGATGACATCTTTATTTCATAAATATCATATTTCTGGGCTGAATCATTCCATTGCAAAACATCAGTAGCCGCAAGACATTTATCAGTAGCAAAAACTGCTTGGAAAATCACAGGAGTTTTTTCAGCAATTAACTTTTGAGTTAATTCTTGTGCGCCAGCACTTCGCCGCTCCACAAGATAACCCGAAGGAAACATCCCTCGAGCCAACTCTTCTACATCATTACCTATTACAGCAAGTGATTTTTCAAATTCAGAAATCTCAAACTTACAGTACTCCTCTGGTTTGTTTCTTTTCAACCAGACATTATTTGGACATTCACGATACAAAATAAAGTCTGTTTTTGTTAAGAGAGGCATATACAATAATAAGATATTATTTAAAGCAGTAGTTTGATGTTTTTAACGATAGTTTCTTTATTATCCTCGCTCTCAATCCATTCGGAATATCCAATTCTACAGAATGTCCAACCAGCACTTTCCAAAACCCTCTGTCTCTGAATATCACTATCAACATAAATACCATATGCCTCGTCGATGTGGTCTTTAAAGTGTGTCGGCCCATCACATTCAATTGCTAACTGTCTTCCAGTACTTGTGTTAGTTGCAACAAAATCAATTTTAAAGCCACAACTTTCGACTTGGTTTTGAATTGTGTAGCCCTTACCAAGCTTCTTTTTAAGAAGATGATAGAATTCTTCCTCGAAGTAACTATCGAATTTTTGAAGTGTTAATCTGGAAGCAGATACCTCACCGTTGTCTCTCACATATTCCAGGTATTTCTTTATCCATATACCTGAAGGTATTTTTTCTATAGGCATACTTATAATACAGTGAACTTGAAGCTTTGCTCTTGAGAAAGCAACGTTTACTCTACCTGCGTTAATATCGGCCTGCATATCTCCAGTTTCTCCTGTCAGAGGGCGATACTGTCTTTTTTGTGCGGCATCCCTAATAACGAAAGAATATATAACAATATCTTTTTCATCCCCCTGAATACCTTCTATTACAGCAATTTTTAATTTATCACTTTCTTTAATCCTGTTATCTTCAAAAACCTTTCGGATTAGCTCTGCTTGGTCATTAAAAAACGTGAGTATGGCAAAACTCTTATTTTCATACTTTGGGTCTTTAATCATATCTAGATAAAGCTCCAGTGCTTTCACTGCCTCTGCATTGTTTGTATTATCGCCAATCTCTCCAATACCGCTGTACTCGATATTATGAAGCACCATTATCCGATTTGTATCCTTATAAGTAAGATATTTGTTATTCAAAGCAATAAGCCGTTTGCCTTTCGGTTCATAAAAATACTTATTACTAAAACCAATCAACTCCATCGGAGAACGGTAGTGATATTGAAGTATCTTGGGTATTCCAAATCTTGTTTTAGCAATATCCAAAACAGACTGCACTGCTGTACCCGTCGGTTTTATTTGTAGACTCTCTGGTACTTTGTAACGGCTCGCGAGCTGGTCAAATGCTTGGTTCGATTTAAACATTACAGTACTGTCTCTCATTTGTTCTGGGTCGCCAACAAATACAGCCTTTTTCGCTCTATACATTGAGGGTATTGTGTACGCAATATTGCACTGTGATGCTTCATCAAATACGACATAATCGAACATGTTTGAGACTAAAGGAATAAGACGACTTGCATCGTCTAAATCCATAATCCAGACAGGAACAATGTTCAATATTGTCTCAAAGTTGGTCGGGTCATTTTTCAACTTATCGAAAGTTTTGAAAGCTTTCTTTGATTTTTTAAAAGCTTTCTGTAACTCTTGAAGCTTTCTGTATATTTTAACCTGTGAGACATTATTTTTTATATTGTCTTCGATTATTGAAGATAGGTATTGCGCCACTATATCTTTCCTTGTAATTTGATTTTTACCCGTAACTTCTTTCTTAAGGGTTGAAATATCTTCTCTAAAATTTTGCTGGTTGTGATTCAAGAGAGCGCGGTCGGAAAGCTTAACAACAAGCTCCGATACTGATAAAGAGTTTTCTTTCAAAAAAGAAGAAATTGTAGAAAAATCATCTCTGGACAGATTTAAGTTACTTTCGATTTCTTGTAAAGATATTTCTAACTTCTCATTTTCTTGTATTGCTTCCCAATAAATACAGAAACCGAGTAGCTGCTCCAATTCTTTTGTTGCGCTATGCCGCGATGAGTCCTTTTTTAATATGCTGTCTATTTCTTCATAAATTTCTTTTGGTAGTTGTCCTAGATGAGATTTGAGTCTTATTTTTCTACTAAGATTATTTATATACCTTCCAAGTTTAAATGACCTATCGAAACCAGTCTTTTTAACATCTGCCAATACAGTCTTGAGTAAATCTGAAAAAGTACTATCGCAAAATAGCTCTTTATCAAAACTATATTTTTTTGATATGTCGTGGGTATTCTCAATAAGATTTTTATTTGCCGATATTTTGTGAAGTATATTTTTATAAGCACTAAATAAATCTTCCGTGAGGTCGGTTATAATTCTCTCTTCATCTATTGAGGGTAATTGGTCAAGAAAATCGTAGTTACGCTTCTGTTCTTCAAGCCTAAATATCTCTCTTTCAAGGGAGATGATTTTATCTCTTTTATCGAAAACAACATCTGAATTTTGAGTAAAGCTATTCAGATTAGAAGATGATTTTACAACACCTTTATAAGCTCCATATGTATCGAGTGCTGCAAGTTGCGACGATATGGTGTCGCTCTCTTCATCCTGGGATTGCTCAAATTTAACGCTCGGGATATATCCAAATAAAAGAGGTACGCCTAGGGTTTTCAGTTTATCCTTCACAACACGTAGAGCTTGGGGTTTCTGACTTACGAACAAAACCTTGTTTTTATTTACAGCAAGATGAGAAATTATGTTTGAAATAGTCTCTGATTTTCCCGTTCCTGGTGGCCCTTGGATTATTGAAGCCTTATTACCTAGAAGAGAAGTGGTTGCGCTTTGAAACTTATCATATGGGAATGGAAAATATAGAGATTTTTCTTCACAACTATCCGAATTTACGTTTAGACCTTCTTCAGAAAACCAACCCGAGAGCGAAGTACCTTCCAAAAGCTCCTCTTTTTCTTTCGCTAGCTTTGTTAAATCTTCAACCAAGAAGAAGTTTGCTCTTGGGGCAAGAGTTAATCGAAGGTCATCAAGAGTAAATGAACTTTCATTAAAAACTGCTTCAGTCAGGCGTAATTTTGCCTTAAGAATGTGCCATAAGTCTAAGAATATTTTTTCAGAAGGGATTGGAATAGAAAAACCACCTTCGCTTTCTAGTTTGGTATATTCGTTTAAAAATTCGTACACCAAATCTTCTTTTTTGTAAGTTCTAAAAATTTCGTACAGTGGAGGAAGGTTTAGGCGAACTTCAAAGTCAACTGGAATAATCGTGTATTTATCGATATTATTTTTGTCTTTTTCCTTATCAATTCTTACTGGCAATGAAAAAAGGTAAAATTGTTTTGATACCAATTTTGCTTCTTCTACTGGTGTGTCTTTTTTGGTTTCTAAAACTTCTTCGTCTGTATCAACTATAGGCTCTTCGAGTACTTCAAAATCAAAACGTCCGAAACGCAATATGGTTTCTTTTGTGAAAGTGTCATTTTTCGCTTTGCTGTATATTTCATCTAGCTGTAGCGCAAGTGCCTTTTCCTTTTTATACTTTTCTTCGTTTTCTTCAGTAACATCCTTCGGGTCTGTATTGTAGTAATAGTCTAAGTTGATAATCTCACTCAAACTCCCGTCCGTATCACCGTTCGTAAGTTTACTTAAGGAGAAATATTCTTGAGGGATTTTTATGTCTATTGAAGTGCCTCTATTGAATCCTGTAGGTCTTGTGAGACTAAGATAGCCTAAACAGTATTTTATATAGGAATTCAGTGAAAAATTCATAAAAATGTGATTTTCAAATTATACCAAAAAAATACCTTTTTGTTGAGGGTTTATTGATATAATTGAAAGAATGAAAAAAGCCATGAAAACCTACGCGCAAAAGCAACCATCGAAAAAATGGTTGCAAAAGGTGGCAAACCGCGCTCTCTAGCTGAAGCAATGCGCGAGGCGGGATATAGCGAAAGCTACGCCCGCAACCCCCAGAAGATAAAGCATACGAAATTCTGGCGGGAGTACCTCCAAGAGTTCATCTCTGATGAGAAGATAGTTTCTGTGCATACGAAGCTTCTAGAGGCGCAGAAGCTCTCCACAATGGATTTTCCAGTCCTCCTTACTGATGAAGACCTTCAGTCCATTTTTGTATCAGGAGGAAGGCAAATACTGACGGTTGAAAGGGGTGAAAACAGGGTGAAAGTTACCTTTACCGAGCCAGATTTCTCGACGCGTGCTACGGCTATAGATATGGCATATAAAGTGCGCGGTTTGTACCAAAAATAAATACTGTCAAATAGTTTTTTTACGATTCAGCCAATTCTGTGTTTTTTGACCCTTTCTCTAGTTTTTAGAATATCCTTATTTTAAGGGGTATTTTACTCATCTGTAACTCTGTCAAAGGGTCAAGTACATTTTTTCAATTTTGTTTTATAAAATTTCTGATTCCAAAACTCGTAGCATGCTTCTTTCATTGAACGGAGAAAGTGCCACAAGAAATTTAAGTCCGTTGCTGGACTGATAGGTCTCCATTTCTCGTGGTACACCTGTCCGTCCAATAGCGGACTTTTTGTTGCTAGCAGAAATGGTGGGCGCATCTACAAGCCATCTGCTGGATGCCACTTAAATTGTAGAAGGGGGAGAAACCTCATGACGAAGGATATAGTAAAACTTTCCGAACTCTTGAAAAACGTTTGTTTATATTATGATTTCGCCAAACCAACAGAAAAGGAAGCAATCATCAAGTTAATCTTTTCCGAACTCACCATCATAGAAGATACGTTGGAATATAAGTGTAAACGAGGATTCCAGGCACTGGAAAACCGTTTCATATCTGTTTGTGACCCTACGGGGAGTCGAAGCTTACAGCTTCAGTACAGGTTTCCCATTTTCTCCCCTCTTCCGCTACGCTTCAGAGTGTCGAAAATAAGGGAGAACCTTTTCGACTCCCCGACGCAAAGCGTGCAGACGCTTTGCTTAGGGTCACAGCTTTTTCACTCGCTGTGCTCGCTCAAAACCTGTGACCCTACGGGGAGTCGAACCCCGATTTAAGCCTTGAGAAGGCTCCGTCCTAGCCATTAGACGATAGGGCCAAATAACCTATTTGACTTCGGCAATATAACACACTATTTCGAAGTCGTGAAATGTCACCTACCTCTTCTCCAGCCACTCCTTCTCCTGTCTCACCAGAAGTTCCCCTGCCTTGTCAGCGTCACGCAAGAGTGCCCGAGATACTTTCTCCATACGCACAGACTGAGAACCTTTTACGAGGATCACATCTCCTGCCTGGATCAGAGGCTTGATATATTCTAGAGCTTGCTCGGCAGTATCGAACGAAGACACCTTGTCAGCAGAGAGACCGTTCTTGAGAGCTTCTTCGGTAGTCCAGCGAGAGCGTTGACCGACAGTGACGAGTCGTCCGACAATACCGGCAGCAGCGACTCCGATCTTGCGATGTTCGTCAGTAGCGTATTTGCCCAGTTCCATCATGTCACCTAAGATAGCGATCTTGGTCCCGGAAGTTTCGATCTGTCCGAGTGCCTGTAGTGCCGAGAGTGCAGCATCAGGAGAAGAGTTGTAGGTATCGTCAATGATCGTCGAACCGGCAATACCCGCGATGATATTCATCCTTCCTGGAGTGACGGTATACGCATTGAGAGCCTTTGCTATATCTGCACTGCTCATACCACGAGCAACACCGACTGCGGCGGCGGCGAGAAGCGTCTGTATATATCCTTGGCCCAGACCTCTTGCGATCGTGATGGGTGATTGTGAACCTTTTATATCGAGAGTGAACTGCGAACCGACTGGGCTTTTCATTCCGCCTACTTCTTCATAGATAACCTGCTCATCAATACCTCGCACCTCGGCGGATCCTGACATGCCGAAAGTGATCACCGAACGGTTGCCAGTTGCGACCATGTCTCGTATCGACAGCGTCTTGTCATCATCACCATACAAGACCACCACCCCACCCTCCTTGACCTCACGAGCGAGAGATGCCTTTTCTTCGAAGACCTGCTCGGGTGACGTGAAGAACTCTACGTGTACAGGCGTGCTACTGACTTTGGTGATGACGGCTACATCGGGACGCAACCAGGGGGCGACTTTCTTGATATCTCCAGGGTGGTCCGCACCGACTTCGAGGACGAGACAATCCGGATACTCTTTACGGGTCACGATGAGAGACAGGCCCTTGAAGATATTTGCAAGCCAGCCAGAGAGACTATGCCACGCATTGGGCGCACCGATGATAGAGAGTGGCAGACCGATCTCGCTGTTCATGCTTTTCTCACTCTTACGGACATAACACATCTTCTGGTCAGTACAGATCTTCGAAGAGGTTAGTACGGTAAATATAGCGTCCTTAGTTGACGTCTTGCCGACACTACCGGTCACCGCTACGACAAAAGGCTTGTATTTCCTCAGAATAAGACGGGCTTCCAGAAGGAGGATTGCGACGATGATGGACTTGAGCAGGGACATGGGAATGAAGTACCTATAAAGATAGCACAGGTTGTCATCCCCGCGAAGGCGGGGATCCAGGAGCAAGGGCGTGGCTGCTTATTTAATGTCTATACAACCACAAAACATTAGATACTACTCCTGTAAGTAAATGCCGAACCTATCATGTTCATTGTTCGTATAACCTAAGTCGACTATATACTGGGAGTGATCCTGGATCCCCGCCTTCGCGGGGATGACACAAAAAAGAAACAGAATGACACAATCATCGATCCGGCGGGATGTCGTAATACGTGATGAGGAAACGACTGATCTCTTGGAAAGGTTTGGTGAGGGTCTCAGAAGCGAAACGAGCGTTCTTTGGGTTCACATGATAAAGGAAAATGATGAACTGTGGATCGTATGCAGGGAAATATCCGAAGAATGAGTGTAAGTATCGGTCAGTGTAGTATCCGCCATTTTCAGGATCAGCGATCTGGGCAGTACCCGTCTTTGCGGCAACCGTATAACGTTCCATCTTGATATCTCCACCCTTGAGAGCAGTGTCGACGACTCTGACCAACATCTTGGTCGTATCCTCCACAGCCTTTTGACCGAGGATACGATCACTTTTTTCTACAGGGACTTCTGTGGTACTGCCGTCGGCATACTCGATACGTTCGACGAGATGTGGTCGGACTGCGTAGCCACCATTGGCTAGAACCGCCAAGGCACGTGTCATCGCAATAGGAGAGACTGCTACGCCTTGGCCGTACGCCGCGGTTGCGATCTCGATATCGAGCGCCGAGTCAAGGTTATCAAGGAGTCCAGTACCTTCGTTAGGTTGATCGATACCGGTTTTGGTCCCAAAGCCGAACATATCAAAATATTTTTTGAAATCTTCACTCCCCACTTTGAGAGCGATCGTCGCCGCACCCAGGTTGAGCGACTGACTCAAAACTTCTTGCATCACGGTTGTGCCGCGCGCCTTGCCGTCATAGTTGGAGATCTTCTTGTCACCGATCGTCATCGTACCCGTGTCTTCGTAGGTAGAGGTTGGCTTGATCGCTCCAGTATCGAGACCGATCGCCATGGTCAATGGCTTCATGATCGAACCCATCTCATAGACATGCTCGACCAGTGGGTTGGAGAGTATCGATACGTCACTGATACCCGAGAGGTTACCCGCATCGAATGTCGGCAATGCAGACATAGCAACGATCTTACCCGTACGAGGTTCCATCACGATAGCTCCTACCCTGTCGGAGTTCCATTCTGCTTGGATGTTTTTGAGTATTCCTTCGACATACCCTTCGACGGTTGGCTCGATAGTGGTGACGATGTCACCCTGTTTGGTACCACTACTGCCGAACACCGTATCACGCAGACCCGTGAATATCTGTGTGAACACATTGGTACTGGCACTCTGTGAGGTACGTTTGAGTATCTCTTCGTAGGTACGCTCGAGACCGTAGCGACCTTCGATAGAACCATCGCCGTTCTCACCGATCAATCCCAACACATGCGAGGACAGCTGACCGCCCGGATATGACCGCCAACTCTTCTTGGATATACCGATTCCCGGAAGTCCGAGTTCTGCTATAGCGATCGCCTTGTCAGCATCTGCTCGTTCTACGATCTCTTCATATCGATCTCCTGGCTTTTGTGCTTTGCGCACAAAATCATCCTTATCAACGTAGATATAATGCGAGAGTGCCTGATATTCACTTTCGATATCAGTCACTTTGGTCGGATCCATATGCACTACGAAACCCTGAGTGACCGTAGCTGCTGAGACGCGAGTGCCGTCTTTGGAGTTGAAGAAGATAGAGCCTCGATCGAGTGCATAGGCTGACGGTTTCTCGTATTGAAGGTTGGCCTTGGCTCTATAGGTGTCGCCCTGAACGATCTGTATCCAATACAACGAAAAACCGAGTATGCATGCGGTCAGAATAATGCCTATGAGTATGCCACGCGCTCGGAGTCGTTGATGAGGATCCATATCATCTCAAAGATACCATGCCAAGCGTTGGTGTACGAGAGATATAACTCGTAACTGTACCTTCGCTCATACCTCGAGCATGTACGAGGTCTGGAGTGATACGGTTGGAGAGACTAATATATTTCATATCGAGTTCTTGTACGGATTTCTGGACAGTCACGGTGTCTGCTTCTGTTCCCTGGAGTGCAACCGAGTATGAAATGACTCGATACATGTTGAACATATACATGACGATAGCGAACGCGCAGAGTGAGGCAAGGGCGTAGGTGATATACACTCTGTATCCTTCACTTTGTTCATATGTGCGTGCAATGGTCTGAGTCATGCTATGTAGTTATATTTTTTGTAATATTCGTAATTTTGCGCTTCGTGATCGTGGGTTCTTTTGTATTTCTTCTGGCGTGGCGGTTGTTGGCTTCTTGGTCAGTATCGCGGCCTGTCCTGCAGCGAACTTTTCTTTATTAAAATCTTTGACGATGCGGTCTTCGAGACTATGGAATGAAATGATCGCGAGTATTCCTCCTGGAGCAAGTCGTTCGAAGCCTCTCTTCAACACGTCTTTCAATGCACCGAGCTCATCGTTGACCGCAATGCGCAATGCCTGAAAGGTTCTGGTAGCGGGATGGATCTTGCCTCGTCGATAGACAGGAGGGACTGACATGCGGATGATCTCGCTCAGTTCGGCCGTAGTCTCGATCGGTTTCTTCTGCCTATAGTTGACGATCGTGCGTGCGATACGACGTGCGTAGCGTTCTTCTCCATATCCAAAGATCACATCGGCGATCGTCTCTTCTTCCCAGGTATTGACGATGTCCTTTGCGGTGAAGGCGTACGTTGCAGGATCACCCATGGTCATAAGGAGGGGCTCATCTCTCTGGAAAGAAAATCCCTTGCCAGAGATGTCGAGTTCATCAGAGGAGATCCCCAGATCGAGCAGTATGCCGTCTACCTGCTGTATCCCGTGAGTATCGAGTACTTTGTCGATATCACGACTGTTGGCCTGTTCGAGGATAAGCTGTGTGGCCTGCCCTGCAAGTGTGCTCTGAGCCCGTACAACAGCCTGAGGATCTCGATCGCAACCGATGATGACGAGATTGCCTTTTCGTGAAGCAGCGAACTCTCGTGCATGCCCTGCCCCACCGAGTGTCCCGTCAACATAGACATACGGGCGACCAGCAACATGTGCTCGTGACAACCCTTCGATCACTTCATGTAAAAGAACCGGTACGTGGACGCTTGAGTTTGAAGGTTGTGACATAACTTACTTAAATCATTCCTGCTTGCCCAAGCTTCTCTGCCAGCGCATCTGCCTTTGCCTCTACTTCGACAACATAGGCACCCCATCGAGTCTCATCCCATATTTCGACGCGGTCTTTGACACCGATGAAGACGACTTTCGTCTCGAGATGTGCACGCGTACGAAGGTGTTCTGGAATGAGCATACGACCCGAAGCATCTATCTCTACCTCGACCGCTCTTCCCAAGAGATATCGGTTGAGACTTCGATTATCTGCCTGCAAGAGAGAAGATCCAGTCACTGACAAGTGCTCGGAGATCTTGTTCCATTCTTTCGTGGTAAAAACGAAGAGGCATGAATCAAGTCCGGGAGTGATTACCACCTTTTTGCCCATTTCCTGTCTGAACTTGGCAGGAAGTGAAAGGCGGTTCTTGTCATCGATAGTGTGTCTGTATTCTCCGATGAGCATATGTTCGTGAGATGAAGTAATATCTTACTTTTTTCTATATACCACTTCTTCCCACTTGATGGATATTTTACCCCACTTTATGGTTTTTTAATAGCAAAAAGTATGTGGATAAGTGATAAATTCCCGGTAGCATATTTCTCCTGAAGCGGCCGAGGACCTGTCCGAAGCGAGTAGCAATGGTTAGGAAATGTCTCGCTCAGCCTGGCTCGAGACATTTCCGTTACCATTGCACGAAGCAAGTTCCGCAGGCAATGAAGGAGAAATATGCTACCGGGAATTTATATATGTAAAAAATCCCAGGATATACCGGGGATTCTTGATCGATCTAAGAGATTGTGGGCTGGCTCTAGAGACTAGAGACCGAGCATCACGATGATCTCGTTCATCTTTTTACGAGTGGCAGGACCGATAGTGCCGTAGCCGGGAGTATTCGGAGAGCTGACGATGCCGTACTTGAGCTGGAACTTTTGGAGTGCGGCACGAGTCTTGTCGAGGAAGAGACCTGTTTCATTGCCAGGCGAACCAGGACCAGTGACGGCAACTCGAGTATCCGGATCCATGTTCAGGATCCTCTGAGCAACCCTGACCTGCTCATCACGAAGTCCGTAGAAGAGAGGCTTGTTCATAGTTTGGGATGCTGTATTCTGTGATGGTGTCGTATTCGAATTCTGGGCGATCATCTGCTGTGCCAAGAATGCCGCCCTCATCGCCGCAGTAGAACTTCCACTACGAGTCGGTTGAGGGGCTTCCTCTTCTTCCTCCTCTTCTGGATCATTATCAACTGTCACCGTAACACTCGACGAGGTGGCATAGTTCCCTACACCATCACGAGCAACTGCAATGATCGAGTATGAACCATCACTGACTCCTGTACTGTCCCAACTGAGCGAGTAAGGACTAGAAGTATCTTCTGAACCAATAACCGTATTGGTATTGTATTTGAAAGTAACACCCGAAACACTAACATCATCTGATGCCGTTGCGGACACGGTCACAGAAGAACCGGAAACCGTGGAGCCACTGGTCGGTGCAGTCATTGATACCGAGGGACCAGAGCTGTCGATACTGAGTGTAAAGGCGGTGGAGGAAGCGTTGGCAGTAACACTGTTAGCATCGAGAGATGTTGCTTTGACGACATAGCTGCCGTTGGCAACCGAGGTGAATGTATGTCGAGTCGTGTACGCGTTCGTACGGTATTTCGCCAAGAAGTCTGCTTCTCCTAACACATAGAGTGTATCGCCGGTACTGTCCCAGGTCATACCTTCTGGCTGTACTGTGACACCGACTGCAAGTGAGCTCAAATAGTCTCCGGTATCGATCGCTGTGGCACTCGAACCGTCTCCGTCACTGTCATAGAATGCGCAGGTCGTGGTACTCGTGATAGTGACTGGGATAATGCGGTTATTCTCATGAGAAAGCACATAGAGGATGTTGTTACGATAGAACAAATCAGAAAAATCAGTGGCGACTGTCGAGAAATCGAGGTTGGTACAGATCTGGTTCGTTACGGTCGAATTTCCTGAACCAAGGATGACTTCGTATAATGCAGGTGTTGTCTTCTCTCGTGCAACGTAGACCGCTCCCGTAGTTGTGTTGTATGCGATACCCTCAAGTCCGACGTTAGCACCATGAGTTATCCCTGTATCAAAATAGTCGTTTTTGTTGACCGTGACAGCACCAGTTGAGTGGATGATCACACGATAGATCTCGGCATTGGATGTGTCGTTCTCACTTGAGATCAAGAACGTATGGTCGTAGCCACCAACAGTCGTCGAGGCAATACTCGATACGAGTGCGATACCTTCGATATCACCACACAGTGTACAGGTGATCTCGCGGACGAGTACACCACTCTTGGTAACTTCATCGATCGTGGCGTCACTACCTGTTGCTCTGTTATGTACGATGAAGAGTGTATCTGTTGTTGGTACATACATGATACCTGACGAGTTATCAAGCAGTGACAAGTTGGAGTCTGCCAGAGTATTGGTCAGATGAGTGAGATTGTAATCACCATATCGTGTCGTCGTGGAAACTTGGCTGACCAGATCTCCGTCGGATTCTTCGAGTCGGATCGTATCTGTCGTCGAGGCTGTGGCTGGTGTCGTAGATGCATACACCGTGATTGTATTGTTCGAGGTAACCGTCGAAGCATGAGTTGGGGTCGGGGTGATAAGACCGATGCGATACCATGGGGTCGTGGATACTGTCGAAGACACGGTACCGATAACTTCGCCGTTGTACGGTGTTACTCTGAAGTTATAGAGCGAGCCATTGGTAAGTCCAGTGACTGTGGTACTGGTTGTCGTGCCAGTTCCATCTGAGAACGTTGTCCAGGTAGAGTCAGCAGAGAGTTTGTATTCGATCACATAGTCAGTAGTGGTACCTGTACCCGCTGTCCAAGAAAGATATGCTCTGTTCTCATAGGCAGTAGCCGTCAGATTCGACACTGCCCCACCAGCAACTCCCGCTTGATACAGGACATTGACGTCACTGACACTCAGTGCGGTGTTATAGATCGCCACTTCATCGATATATGCACCCGAACCTTGTGACAGATCTAGTGCCATATCATTGAAGTTCCCCACATAGAACATGCCAGGTAATGTATATGTTGTATATGCGACCGGACTACCGATAGCAACGTTATTTATATAAAAAGTTGCCGTGTCTGTCGATGCATTGAGTACAAGCGTAATGTGCGTCCATGCAGCAGGATCGATCGTATTGGTTGAGAAGACTTCGGCATTGCCCTGGATACGATATCCCCATTTGTTGGTAGTAGATGTACGACAACGGATATAGAAACGGTTGGCAGTCGGTGAGCCGCTAACTCCGAACAGGTGATCGTCATCACCACTGTTACAGGTATTGTTGTTTTTATTCACCCAGAAACTCACCGAGACCGACTGTGTGGTCGGGTCAACACCACTACCAAAATATGTCCTCATGAAATCGAGTGTTTCCGAGAAGATCGCACTCCGAGAGCCGAAGAGTTTCGAAGCTGCAGTGGTACTCGCGTTGTTGACGAGTAGTCCGTCGTACGCAGTGCCACCCGAACCACTGTTAGTGGTTGTTGCTGTTATAGCATCAGTCGTTGTTCCTGTGGCAGTATCTTCGAAGTGATACAAGATGACTTCGGTACCGAGTGGGTAGACCGCATGAGCATTCGGTATAGCGACGAAACTATAGAGCAGCGCCAGAGCGAAGAGGCTTGTACCAGCGACGCGCAAGAAATTCAGAATATGTCGACCAATCATCCCACCATTTTAGTACAGTACACCCCAAATAACAATTTGAATATTCACAGATCACTTACTTCGGGCGCATCAAAGGAAACATTTGAGTCTCGCGCAGTGGCCGTCCAGCAAGTGCTGCGAATAGCCTTTCTCCCCAACCAAAACTACATACAGGGGGCATGGCATGTTCGAGCATTTCTACATACTCATAATCAGGCATCATTGCCTCCTTATCTCCTTTATCAATAAGTTTTCGCTGCTGTTCGAAACGTTCTCGCTGTTCAATAGGATCGTTAAGTTCCGCGTATCCATTTGCCATTTCAGCACCGTTGAGAATAAGTTGTGCGCGCAATGTCTTTTCTGGATTAGATGGATCTGATTTTGCGAGCGGTGAAACAAGTTTTGGATGACCCATTAACCAGACAGGTCCAGAAATTTGTTTGCGACAATATTTCCAAAGCGTATCCGTCAGTCGTTCTCGATTTGTACCATCAAATGATATGCCAAGTTCTTTCACTTTCTTTTCCAAATCCTTTTCTGATGCAGAAAGAATATCAATACCCGTCTCTTTTTTCACCGTCTCAACATAATCAATACGTTTCCATGTGCCCGATAAATCAAACTTTTCAAAAGAGAGAGTGTCGAAAGATTCTTGAACTACATCTTTTATCAATTTCTCAGTAAACATTACCCCTTCATCAAAAGACATGTAAGAAGCATAAAATTCAATATTAGTGAATTCCTGCGTATGTTCAGGACTAGAACCTTCATTACGGTATACTCTCCCGATCTCAAATGTTCGAGGAAAACCTCCCGCCATCAAACGTTTCTGCCACAATTCACCTACAGAAATACGCAAAAAGACTTCCATATCATAATCGTTGTGATATGTCTCGAATGGGTTTGCTTCTGCACCTCCCGTCGTAGTTTCCAGTGTAGGAGTTTCTACTTCAAGAAAATCAGCCTGATTTAAAATACGACGCGTAGCCGTCCAGAACAGAGCTTTTTTCTTGAAAAGATCTCGTACATCACTATCCATGATGAAATCCAAATATCGTTTACGAAACTTTTCATCAAGATCCTGAAGGCCGTGCCACTTTTCTGGTAATGGAAGAAGTGATTTTGAGGCCATGACCCACGATGCAACCTGCAGACTCTTCTCCCCTCTTTGAGTTTTGAAGAATGTACCAGTAACACCGATAATATCTCCGATATCGACTGTTTGATTAAACAATTCGAATAGACGAGGGTCGAGAACATCTTTTTTGATAACAGCCTGAAATGTTGCCGACCCGTCATCTAATACAAGGAAGAAAATAGCACCTTGCCCACGAATTGCTTTGATGCGACCCGTAAGAGAAATTTCCTTTGCGGAGGTTTCATGTTCATCGAAATTATTCTGCGCATCAGCAAGACTCAAACTACGTGGGACAAAAACGGGATAGGCTTCCATGCCATTTTTCTTCAAAATCTCAAGTTTTGCTAGGCGAATTGCACGAAGTTCTTCGAGTGAAGCCATATGAGTATATTATTGAATAGCCGAAATGACGTAGATCATCTTGCCTTTTGGAGTAGCGACGGTGACCTGATCGCCCTTTTTGTGACCGAGAAGTGCAGAGCCCAGTGGCGATACATTGGATATCTTGCCTTGCATAGTGTCTGCTTCTTCGGAACCAACGATGGTGAAGAGGCTTGTCTTGCCTTCACCTTGTTTCTCGACTTTGACGGTAGAACCAATAGTGACGACGTCTTTGCTGTGGACGCTGGTGATGGTTGCGTTCTTGAGGAGATTCTCAAGACGTCCGATACGGTCTTCGACCTCAGCCTGTTCTTCGCGAGCCTGGTGGTACTCGGCATTCTCAGAGAGATCTCCGAGTCTCTTGGCATATTCGAGCTGCTCGGCGACTTCTTTGCGACGCTCTGTCTTGAGGACGGTGAGTTCTTTGGTAAGTTCTGTGTGTTTCTCTTGGGTCAGATATTGTGCTTCGTTGGACATAATAAAAAGCTCTTAGGGGTCTAAGATGTGCATTAAAACAGTAAGGACTCTAGTATATCATGTAAAAGAATAGAAGAATAGGCTTTTTACTCCTCGAAATACTCTGGCGTATTGAGATGCATCCAGTCGAGCTGTTGACGGGTCGCTGCGGCTGCACCGATCAGGTTGTGGACTGAGCCCTTCTCGAGCATCACCGCAAAGGCGTAGCGTGGATTCTCATATGGCCAGAAGCCGGTGATCCATGAGTTGACCTTGTCTTTTGCTACACCGAGCTCTGCGGTACCCGACTTGGCAGCAATCTCTACATACGGCACACTGAGCGCTACTCCCGTGCCTCCGGGCAACACACTCATGCGCATACCTTCGCGTACAATCTTGAAATAATTTTCAGGGATATCGACCGTACTCTCTACTTCTGGAGTATTGGTCTTTTCTATATGAGGAGTCAGTATTCTGCCACCATTGGCGACCGAGGCAACTGCTCGTACCATCTGTACCGGTGTCACCAAGAAGCCATATTGACCGATAGAGGTGTTGTACGTATCTCCGAGGTACCAATCTTCATCGAAGGTCTCCTTTTTCCATTGTGGAGTCGGGATGACACCTGTCTTGCCACTGACGAATGACTCGCCTATGGGTGCACCGAATCCGAACTTCATCAGATACGCATCGATACGTGCAACCCCGAGACCTTTCTGATCATTGTATCCTCCGCCGACAATATAGAAATATACGTCAGACGACACCGCCAGAGCCTTCCTCATATCGACTGGTCCATGAGATTTCCAGTCACGGAATATCGTCGACTTTGTCTTGTCATATGGGTTGGGTATCGAGATCGAGCCACTAGAAGTGATGACGGTAGTAGGTTCGATGACCTTTTCATTGAGCGCGGCCAGTGCCATGTAGGGCTTGATGATCGATCCAGGGGTGTAGAGACCGTCGACCGCCCTATCCAGGAATGGAAGCCGTGAATCATTGAGCATCGCACGTACTGCCGTAGAGTCCGTCTTGTCGGACATAACCTGCGAATCGTATTCTGGATAACTGGTCAGGGCGATCAGCTCTCCGGTGTGAATATCCATGATCACCCCAGCGCCACCGGTAAATCCGACTCGCTCGGCGATGTCTTTGATGTTGCGATAGAGGGCCGACTGAACTTTCGAGTCGATCGAGAGTGTTACACTCTCTCCTTGTTGTGGTGGACGGATCGTATTATGCGAGAGCGCATTGCCACGCGCATCGACTTCAACCAGTCGCGAACCATTTTCCCCTTTGAGCCGTTCATCAAAATATTCCTCTGTTCCATCGACTCCTTCGAAATCACCTTGGTAATAAAAACCATTGTTGTCTTTGGAAGGATATTTTACATATCCGAGTACATGCGAGAGACCAGAAGAAGTTGCGTATTCGCGTTGTGGTACCAGGTCACTCGAAAAGAGAGACGAGGTGGCCTGAGCATCTGGAGTGCTCACATCATGTGGCGCGTTCCATGCCAGCGTGACACCGTTGCGGTCGTACAACACTCCTCTCCCCGCAAAGAGTGGTATCGGTCGCAACGTGTTGCGCTCACTCCTCTCTCGATATTCTTGACCTTGGACTATCTGCAGTGTCCCCGCCTGGAATATGAATACTCCCAGACACAACAGGAAAAATACCCCCACACCGTAGAGTGCTACGAGCGAGATCGGTTTGGTGATACGACCCTCGAACTGTGACGTGTCGAAGTTGGGCAGATTGCTCGAGTCGAGCATTACCTGGTCTGGGTCGATCTCATGACTTCTGCGCCTGCGACGTATGAAAAACTTTTTCCAAGAATGAGGCATACGGGTATCGTATCATGGATAATCCTCTACCTCATCTTGTTCTTGAAAAATCCGACAACACCAAATACGACAACTGACCCGATCGTACCAACATACGCCCAGAGACCGATACCCGGCGTGAGTCCGAACAACGCATCAAATACAATTCCCGCAATGATACATTCTATATACAAAGGAAAGAACCATACACCGAGTGCACACAGAGGCAGAGCGACGAGCCACCAGCCATTGAGAACACTGACACCGAGCAGGAGGCCGAATATAATACGAACGAATGTACTAGTCATGTGTCTTTTTCTTTACCATCACCCAGCGTAGCTCATACATATTGACCGTCGGAGCAAAGAGGATCGTCTTGAACGGTTGTGTCGGATCAGATATGACCGTAGTCACCGTAGCGAATGGTCGATCATCCAGAGACGGTACTTCGACAAAGTCTCCTTCTGTCACGGATATATCACGAGCGACCTGGGCTTCGTATTGACCTCCACCTCGACCGACCGCCGTGGCAGGGATATGATGCGAACCGATCATGACCTCGTACTGCTGCCCCGGAGACGAGAAGAGGAGTACATGCGCACTGGAGCCGAGCACCGAGCTCACCTTGCCGACGAGTACCCTGCCAGGTGCATAGACGAGATCCCCCGAGGTCACTCCGTCGTCACTCCCGACATCGACTATCAACTCATCATAGACTTGTATCGGTGGGCGCTTGAGCACTGCGGCCAGGAGTCCCTGATCTTCTATCTGCGCTGACGTCGTTGAGATGATCATATCTCGACCGAGGATCTTCTTGAGTTCACTGTTCTCTCGTTCGACTGCACGGATCGTCTCGAGACGAACCTCGTAGTCTGCATGTTCCCTACGCAATGACTCGAGCTCTTCGAGGAGCTGTGGAGTAGATCGCAGTGCCCCACTCTCTATCGAGAATGATGCTCGCCAAAAAGGTGTTGCTAGAGCCGTGACCATACCTGCAAAAACATGCGGTATGACGAGATAGGTGAAGCCTACGACGAGCACACATACCCCGACGACCAGGATGAGGACACGTCTACCCCTTCGTGATGCATTATGAGGTATGAGATACATCATCTTCGTGGATAAGGACACTGCGATATTTCTCCAGATCTTCGAGGATGATACCGGCACCACGTGCAATAGCGGTCAATGGTTCATCTGCCACTGTCACAGGGAGCCTGAAGGTATCATGTATGAGTTCTGCCAAGCCTTTGATCAACGCTCCTCCACCGACCATGTAGAGACCCCGACGCATGATGTCTGCCAAGATCTCTGGTGGTGTTGTCTCGAGGACTTCGCGCGTAGCATCGAGAAGTATAGAAATGGAATGATTCATCGCCTCACGGATGTCAGAGTCAGTGATCACAACTTCACGAGGGAGACCGGTGATGAGATCTCGACCACGGATCGTTGTCTCGAGTGGATCTCCAGGGATGACTGCACCGACGGCAAGCTTGACCTGTTCTGCAGTCGTCTCACCGATCAGGATTTTGAATTCATTGCGAATATAAGAAATGATGTCGTTGTTGAGTTTGTCGCCAGCGATACGCAGACTCTTGGAGCGGACGATGCCGCCGAGTGATATCACCGCAATATCAGTCGTACCACCACCAATGTCGATGATCAGACTTCCGACTGGTTCGTGGATCGGCAGACGAATACCGATCGCTCCTGCCATCGGCTGTTCTACGATATGTACTTCGCGTGCACCTGCGTTCTTGGTTGCATCACGGACAGCACGCGCCTCGACATTGGTGACACCCGACGGAATACCGACGACCACTCGTGGGCCGAGGAGTTTGCGAGGCATGAACTCCCCTGCGCGCTTCATGAGATAGGCGAGCATTTCTTCGGTGACTTCGAAGTCAGATATCACACCGTCAACGAGCGGACGAATAGCTACGATATGTTGCGGGGTGCGACCGAGCATCTCTTTTGCGGCTTTGCCGATCGCCACTACCTGTCCGGTCTTCTGGTTCACTGCTACTACCGAAGGTTCGTCAACGACGATACCCTTGCCACGCACATAGACGAGCGTGTTGGCAGTACCGAGATCGATACCGATCTCATTGGAGAAACGATTGAGAAAGTGTTGAATACGCTCTTTGAAATCCATAGGACAACACTATCATATATGACTGTATCCCAGGAATTGACACTTCGCGATTGCTTTGTTAGATTGTTCCTTGGAACAGTTCGACGGTTTAGCTGTCTTATGGTTTATCGGTATCTTGGTCTAACAGTCTCGCGGTTCAAAGGTTCCGCCCGCCTTATCTGCAATAAACAGTAAGGTGGGCTTTTTCTTATTCTACAAACTCGGAGGAAGAACAAAGAATAGTCCAATTCCAATGACTAGAAGGATGAAAAATGCCCAGAGAGAAATCTGATTTGCCTTATGAGCCTTTATAGGGAGTTTCTTTTTCCAACCATAGTAAAGAATTGTTCCGGCAATAAGAGGATTAAGTATGCACAAAACCCAAATTATTATTTTTAAATTTTTCGTAAGAGGCTCCTGGGAAGTCTGACCTGAGGAGACAGACTTCTTCTCTTTAATCATTATGTAAATTGTTGTAGCTAAAACTATAAGAAAGATTATTTGTTGTGGTGTCATGTTATTTAAATATAATTATAATTTTTCCAACTTCATCATCTCCACTTTCCCCGTCTGTCTGTCTTTGACCTCAGCAGAGTCTGTAGCTAGGGTCTTTTCGCTGACGATGATCCTTCGAGGAATACCGATGAGGTCAGAGTCGCTGAATTTTTCGCCTGCACCGACTTCACGGTCATCATATAAGACCTCGACACCCGCACTGGTCAAACGCGTATAGAGCTCTTCGACAACTGGTTTGACCTTGCCGGCTTTGTCGTAGAGAGCGATGAGGTGAACTTTGAATGGTGCCACGGCTTCTGGCCAGACGAGGCCCTTGTCGTCGGACCACAACTCAGCGATCGTTCCCATCACACGAGATGGACCGATACCATAACTACCCATCACTACTGACTTGGAGGTGCCATCTTCGTCTTGGTATGAGAGCTCGAACGCATCGGAGAACTTGGTACCGAGACTGAAGATATTTCCGACTTCTATGGCCTTTTTCTCTACCAATTCTTCTCTCTTTACCCCGAGATCAGCCAACACTTCATCATTCAAGACTTCTTTGTTCACCGCGATCTTCTTGCCTTCATGGACATAGATCATATCTTCACCGGCTTCACAGACCGTCTGAAATTCATGGGAGTATTTTGCGAAAGACCCACCACTGGCGAATGTCACATACGTATCACCTCCAATACCGAGTCGGTCGAAGATACGTCGATAGGCTTGTTTTGCTTGTTCGTAGAGACCTTCATGTTGAGCAGTGTCACGAGAGAATGTATAGAGATCTTTCATCAAGAATTCACGACCACGCAAGATACCCGACTTGGCGCGTGCTTCGTTGCGGAACTTGGTCTGGAACTGGTACGGCAGTGCAGGCAAGTCACGGAATGAACGAATATGATCTTTCATGAGGAGCGTCAACGGTTCTTCGTGAGTGAAGGCCAGACCTACCTCGGTATCATTCTTGAGTTTTGTTTTGAACCAGTTGTCGACAACTTCGTCACTCCAGCGCCCCGTGGTCTCCCAGGTCTTCTTGTCTTGGAGTGATGTCAGATGGATCTCTTGGCCGCCGATGGCATCCATCTCTTCACGGATGATCTGTACGATCTTGTTGAGAGTCCGTACCCCCAACGGCAAAAAAGAATACACTCCTGCCATGTCTTTTGATATATACCCTGCACGGATCAAGAGCTCTGCATTCTTGGCCACTTCGTCTTTTGGCGCTTCACGACGAGTACGAGTGAATAGGTGGGATTGTTTCATGGGTAAAATGATACCGTAAAAGCGATTTTTTCTCTACTGAGATGAAATCCGTATAAATTTAGGTTAAAGAAACGATAAAAACAGATTAAATTTTTACTGAGTATGGCTTACTTTCGTGGGTCGATTTTATTTTTCGATTGACGGATATATAGGATTGCTATAATTAGCGGATGAATCGAGAATCTGTTAACATAACCATTGTCACTTATTCGGAGATCAGCCGGGATATTGCTCAGATATTCTTTGGCACAATGGTTGTCGGTTCATATATAGAAAAAGGAAACCTGTTCATTATTAGCCTCGGAATATTTTTATCACTTTCTTTTTGGTATCTAAGTATCCGCCTAATCAAATCTTTACATGGAAACACTCAATACTAATTTGCTCCTTGTTCACGCGATAGGAGTGCTCATACTTATCGCTCTTACTCTTATGGGTATATGGATCACACGAGATATTCGACGAAACAAACATCACTAAATAGACACGGGCTACACGAACATCTTCGCAATATCCTTGTAGGTAACAACGACCATCAGGAGCATGAGGAGTGCGAAGCCGATCATATTGACGATATTGGCGAAATTCGCAGGGATGCGTCTACGAACGATCGATTCGATAATGACAAAAAGGAGTCTACCTCCATCGAGTGCCGGGAATGGGATCAGGTTGATGACACCGAGGTTGATCGAGATCAGCGCAGTGATCATCAGAAGATACGTGAAGCCAAGACCTGCCGCATCCCCTACGATACCAGCAATACCGATAGGTCCAGCAACAGAAGCAAAGTCAGCAGTACCACGGAACAGATTCAAGAAAAAGTCCTTGAGGCCGATCGCTGTCATCGCGATCATTCCTTTGGTATATACAAAACCTTCCTTGATGGAGGCGAAGAAAGGCAGCTTCAGATCTCCGACCGTATCCATAGAAATACCGATTGCAAATCTCCCTTCAACTATTCCCTCTTTGGAAATGATGTTGAGGGTTCGAGTCTCCTCGTCACGCACATACTGAAGTGAGATCGGCGCGCCCTTGCTCTGGTTGATCGATTCTTGGATGGCTTCAACCGTTGGTGAGCCAACAAGAATATCTCCCATCTTGAGACCAGCGACTTCTGCTGGAGAAGCAGGGGTAACATAGGTCACCATAATCCGCGGATTCTCAAAACGATCGGCATAATGTTCGAACCCGCTCGTCGTTGCGGTGATCCCTACAGCAAAAATGATTGAGTAGAGGAACCACGCAAATACAAAATTGAAAAAGACTCCGGCTACGAGTACGATCGCCTGTTGCCAGCGTGGTTTGTTGACGAAACTGCGATGCGCATCAGGACCACGTAGAGATTCTTCGTCAGGATTCTCTCCGAAGATCTTCACGTATCCACCGAACGGGATAGCGTTGAGGGCGTATTCGGTCTCTTTGACTTTCCAGGAGAAAAGCCGTGGACCAAACCCCAGCGCAAATGTATCTACTCGTATGCCGCACGATCGGGCAGCCAGAAAATGCCCTAACTCATGGACGAAGATGAGGACGGCGAGTACTATGAGGAATATAATTACAGTCATGAATTTCTAATTATTCTAATTACCTAATTTCTAAAAAACCTCTTTAGGTCAATTAGAAATTAGTCCTTAGGAATTAGCCTAATATCTCCTTCTCTTTCTTTTCGTACAGAGCCTCGAGCTTCTTGTTGGCATCATCGACGAGCTTCTGAGTTTCGTTCTTGAGACGGAAGATCTCGTCTTTGCCCATGCCACCAGCCTTCTCACGAGCCTGGAGGTCCTTAATGATGGCGTCGCGATGATGACGCACCTGAGTACGTGCACCTTCGAGCTTCTCTTTGGCAATCTTTGCGATCTCTGCTCGACGCTCGGAAGTGAGCTCTGGGAAGCTAATGCGCACACCCTGATCATCCGATGCGATCGAAAGACCAAGGTTCGACGCAGTGAGAGCCTTCTCTATCTCCTTGGTCTGTGCAGTATCCCACGGAGTAACGCGGAGAGTGCGAGCACCTTCGATCACGACCGCCGCGACTTCTTTGAGGTTCATCGGCGCACCATATACCTCTACCTTGACACCATCGAGGACTGCTGGGTTGGCCTGACCAGTCCGGATAGTACCTGCCTCACGCTTGAACCACTCCTCGGTGCCTACAAGCTCTTTTTTGAATGGGGAAAAATCGTATGCCATATGGGCACATCATAGCACAGTGTGTCATCCCCGCGAAGGCGGGGATCCAGAATCACTTCCAGTATATAATTCACTTAGGTTATATAAATAATAAACTTGGGGAGTTCGGCATTTACTTACAGAGCCAAGTCTTCAGTATTTGGTGGTTGTGTAGATCTAATTAAGTTGTCACGCCCTTGCTCCTGGATCCCCGCCTTCGCGGGGATGACAGACTACTATACTTAAATACTGAGAGCCACCCCCTCCAACAACATCTTGAGCGACGGAGCACGGTCATGAATATACGTTCGCGCCATCTCGATCGTTTCGAGACTCTTCAACCCATCCTTCACTCCCCTCTTTTCATAGACGACACGTTGTACTTGATCTAGGAAGTTTATCGCGTCTTGTTTGGTCTTTTTTTCTTTGGAAATATCATCAAGTAACTTTTTGATAATATCGAGACGTTTTGCAGGTGAAGCCTTCATGAATGCTATGGCTTCAGTCGTATCCGTCTCTACTTCAGCTCGAGAAGTCTCGATCAATGTAAGGCGCGACTTCACGGTTGGTAATAGTAGATGTGCCGAGGGAACTATCAAGAAAAAGTACGCAAACTCTGCCGGCTCTTCGAGCAACTTCAACAGTGCATTTTGCGCTTCGCCAGTGATACCCTGCATGGTGATGATCACGATCTTTTTCCCTGAAATGTGAACTGGGCGAATCCCGTGCATCTCAATAAGTTTGCGCGAGTCGTCTATCGTGAAGACTTCGTGTGTAGACTCAAAAAAGTCTGGGTTGCCATGAATAGAGATACCGTGTACTTCTTCAAGGATTGTTTTCAATTGTGCTCGCAACTCATCTGAACCGATGAGGTAGTGGGAGTGACTTGAAAGGTGTGGCAGAGAGAATGAGGGTTTCATTTTTTGATATGTTTCCTGAAATGATCTGTGTACTTTTTGAATGTATATGCAAAGCCAGAATGAAGAGGCTGAGGCAATGTATCTAGAGTGAACCAGCTTATCTCTTCCATCTTGTGAGGCTCATTGTTTTTGACCTCATCCGGATTGACTCTTACGAAAAAAGGCGCGACTACCCAATGAGTATGTTGCCCATGTTGTTCTCGGAAAATATCATGTGCAGGAACACTTCCTTCGATCTCTCCTTTGCACCCATATTCTTCCAATACTTCTTTCAAAACATTTTCTTCAAGCGAAAGTCCGTGCTCGAGCTGCCCGGAACCCGTATCCCATCTCTCATGCTCATCTCTACAAGCCGTGGTTCTTTTGTGCATAAGTAAATTCCCCTTGCCGTCATGACAATAAAAAGGAGTGGCAATACCGATGTATTCAAAGCCTGGTTTCATGTCAGCAGTATAGCAAAATATTTGAATATAAAAGAAAATGGCGCGGTCTCCAAAGGGAGGCCGCGCCGGGAAAAACGATCAGGGAAATCTCGAACCCGATCGGAGTCTGTGACCCCTGTTTGCAAAGCAGAGGTCTTTTTCCTGTTTGTCGGCACAGTGCACAAGTCCTAAAAACTTACTCTCCTAGTCAGCGTTCGATGCGCCAAAGATGAGAACTCGTTTTTTGGCAACTAGTGAAGCCACCAACCTGCACACTTCCGGATGCGCCAATTGCCTTGAGATTTTGATGAAGGCACTGGAGACCCGCCTGATGGGGGTCGGCCGCTTTCGTGTCTAGCGGGAAGGGAGATTTACCCTTCTCTCGCTCACGCTCGCTCCATACTGTATTCAAGGCTTATAAATACACTATGGAACGAGCGAAAACTGGAAATACTGTAATGAACTTAACTGGTAACAGTATAGCACAGCCATGTTATTTGTCAAGTCCAAAACGGTGAATTCTAGCCTGAATCACAACAACCCTTATTCTAAGCCTTTTTCTAGTTACTAGTTACTTTTTTCCAATTACACCTCCCTACCTCTTCGAAATAATACTCTTCTTGTATACATCCAGATGTTCGAGCGCTATACCCGTCCCCTTCACGACACAGAGGAGTGCATCTTCGGCAAGTTGAGCCTTCACACCTGTACGACGGAAGACAAGTTCTGGCAAGTTGCGGAGCATCGAGGAGCCACCAGTCATGGTGATGCCTTGGTCGATGATATCAGCTGCAAGCTCGGGCGGAGTGTCTTGGAGAACGTCCTTGATGGCTTTGATCATGTCACGTAGAGGCGTAGCAAGGGCTTTGACGATCTCGTTGGTCTTGATCTCAGTCGAACGAGGCATCCCTGAAATGAAATCGCGGCCTTTGACGATCATCGAGAGCTCTTGTTCGAGTGGGATAGCAGAGCCGATGGTGATCTTGATGAGCTCGGCCATATGGTCACCGATCGCCAGGTTGAACGTTTTCTTGACATAGTCGGCGATCGCGCTGTCCATCTTGTCGCCAGCACATTTGACCGAGTTGGATGCAACGATACCACCGAGTGAGATCACTGCCACATCGGTCGTACCGCCACCAATGTCGATGATCATATGACCACGCGGTTCTTGGATCGGGATACCGGCACCAATCGCCGCAAGGATCGGCTCTTTCACCACGTAGGCATTGCGCGCACCAGCACGAAGAGCTGCCTCTACGACTGCACGACGTTCGGTTGAGGTTATACCCGCAGGTACCGAAACCATCACCTCGGGTTTGAATATAGAAAAACGTCCCAGAGCTTTGTCGATGAAATAACGGAGCATGGCTTCGGTCACACGGTAGTCTGCGATCACGCCGTCTTTGATCGGACGATATGCCACGATACTATCGGGCGTTCGGCCTACCATCTCCTTGGCTTCATTGCCAACAGCCAAGACTTTCTTGTCGACTTCTGACACTGCCACGACCGAAGGTTCATTGAGGATGATGCCTCTACCAGGGGCGAAAACAAGCGTATTGGCGGTACCGAGATCTATCCCTAGTTTCGGTGAGAAAAACTTCATACGTAGTGGCGACTATATCACAAAATCGCAAGGAAAAGGAGGTTTTGGCTTCATTCTCCTTCAAAATCTTTATCGTTTCTTTAACCTAAATTCATCGTTTCTTCATTTCAACCTGTTACGGTGTATGTGCGGAAGACTCTGTCTTCCCGCGTGGGCCGAGGCATGGTGCCAGCCTCTCCTCATCAGCTGAGGCGTACGGGTTCGATTCCCGTTCGGTCCACCAGTTTGAATTTGACTTGCTATCTAGAAAGAGTATACTTGTTAGCACTGATGAGGAGAGGTTGCGAGGTATCGAACAATAAATTTCTACAAGATCCGCTTCGGCGGATTTTGTGTTTCTGGTACAAACTCTTAAACCACCTTCCTCACAATACCAACCCCCAGCTTCGAAAGTCTCTCCTCCAGCCTCTCATATCCCCTATCGATCAGATGGATGTTATGGATAGTGAAAGTTCCTGTACCGATAATAGCTGCGAGAACGACCGCAAAGCCAGCACGGATATCATGGGCACGGAGCTCGTCTTTTTCGGGTAACTGTCGCAGGGGCGTTGCACCTTTGATCAGGATCTCACGAGGGTTCATGACCGTGATAGATGCGCCCATCTGGGAAAGATCTTCGACGTACTTGAATCTTCCCTCAAAAATAGTTTCGAAAATGGTCGACTCACCCGTTGCCTGAGTCAGATACGTGACGATCGGTGCCTGGATGTCTGTCGGGAAACCTGGATATTCGTGAGTGCGTACATTGAATGGTCGTGGACCGGAGAGTCCTTTGACAGTGACGCGATCCTTACCGATCTTCATCTCGACACCAGATCCTTGCAAGAGATGAATGACGGCCTCCATATGTCGTGGTTCACAGTTTTCAATAGTGATCTCGCGTGCAGACAATGCTCCCATGATCAGGAAACTTGCAGCTTCGATACGGTCAGGGATCGCACGATAAGACACCTTTGAGGCAAGCAACTTCCCTCCGGTCCCTGTAATGATAATCGTGGTTGTACCAACACCCTGGATATCTGCACCGGCGGCATTGAGCCACTCGGCGACATTGACGATCTCCGGCTCCATCGCACAGTTGCGAAGGATCGTCGTGCCTGTGCCCAACACGGCAGCCATCATCAGCGTCTCGGTACCACCGACTGACTGAATATTAAAAAAGATTTCTGTAGCAGCAACACCTGAGGCAACTGAGATGTCATAAGTGGCATCATCGATGATGTTCACGGTTGCACCCATCTTCTTGTACCCTTCGACGAACAGATCGATCGGGCGAGTACCGATGACACAACCACCAGGTGCAGGGAATGAGACCTTACCGAAGCGCGCGAGGAGCGGCCCGGTAAGCACGACCGACGAACGCATATTCTGAGCGAGCTCGGCATCGATATCGGTAGTGGCGATAGAGGAAGGATCAATAATGAATGAGTGTTCTGAAGTTCTTTGTACGGAGGCACCGAGCTTGGATAGTACTTCGCCCATCACACCGACGTCAGCGTTGTCAGGAATATTCTCGAGTGTCACTGGCCCATCGAACAGCACTGCCGCAGCCATAGCCTTGAGCGCGGCGTTTTTTGCTCCATGCACAGCGATCGAGCCAGAAAGTGTCTGCTTGCCATTGAGACCCTGTATGACGAATGTTTCTTTGGTGTTGTTGGACATATACTAAATCTATGAGAACCCTACAGGAATATTTCTTACCTCAAATCCAAAGGTTGAGGCGACTTCGAAAACTTTACACACCCTCTTGTTTTGAGTCCAGAAATATTCCTGTAGGCTTCTCATTCTGGACCTTCTGGTAGGCAACTCAAGAAAAAATCATTTCTATCAAAACAAGAGGGTGTGTAAGAATCACGGAATTGTCTTGACCTTTGGATTTGAGAGAAATGATTTTTTCTTGAGTTGCCTACCTTTCCCATTCTAATCGTTACAAGGCAATTTCACAAATACGAGCAGAGGCGGTATAACTATATATATGTATATCATCACTGTCATACCTTTGAGCAGGTCGAAGCTCAGTCCGACCCTCTCGTACTTCACTTCGACAGAACTCCCCGTCGGAGCGGTCGTATCGGTGCCACTGCGCTCCAAGACCATATATGCCATCATCATCGCGATACGTCCTGCCGAAGATATCAAGAGCGAGATCAAGAACGCCCCCTTCGAGATCCGCAAACTCGGCAAGGTCAAGGCTACAGCATTCTTCCCGGTCTCATTCCTGGATTCATGTAGCCTCTTGGCAGACCACTATGCTACTACCGTCGGATCTGTCATCGACGCTCTCGTTGCGGAGGTGCTCCTGACCAACGCCCACAAGATACCCCCTCCGCTCTCCTCTCAACCTACCAAGACTGTTTCCACATCTTCTCGGCGTACCGGTGACACATATGCAGTACAGGGCGACACTGCCGACAGACATAGTTCTTGGCGTAGTCTGATCCGCCAGAAGTTCGCTCAGGCACAGTCGGTTGCTCTCTATGTATCGACGATCGAAGATGCTGAGCGACTCTTCACTACTCTCGAAAAAGGAATTGAGGGGTATATCTTCGTCCTTCATGGAGACTTGTCTCCCAAGAAGACGCTCGATACATGGAAGGCAATCGCCGAGAGTATTCATCCGGTCGTCATCATCGCCACCGGATCATTCCTGCTCCTCCCTCGATCTGACATACAGACAGTCATCATCGAACGTGAGCATGGCCGAGGATGGGTCACCCAACGAGCACCATATATTGACATACGACATGCACTCGAAGTCTATCATCGAGCAGAGCAACGTACCGTACATATATCTGACAGTCTCCTGCGCACCGAGACACTCTATCGCCTCGCCGAACACGACATCTATGAAGGCTCGCCTTTCAAGTGGCGCTCGATCTCTACTGCCCAAGAAACTCTGGTCGATATGAAGGTGTACAAAGGGGCAGAGAACAATTTCCGCGTCTTGTCTCCTGAGCTCGAAACCCTGATCACCAGAAGTAAGCAAGAGAGCACTCATCTCTTCATCCTTACTACTCGGCGAGGAATCTCACCGTCGACCGTCTGCGCCGACTGCGAGACTATCGTCGCCTGTACGCAGTGTTCGGCACCAGTTGTACTCCATACGTCCAAAGATTCTGGCAGGAATTTCTTCATGTGTCATGCGTGTGGCGAACGACGCAGTGCAGCCGAGATGTGTCGTGTCTGTGGCGGCTGGAGACTCACCCCGCTCGGCATCGGTATCCAACGCGTCGAAGAAGAGATCCGTACTCGGTTCCCTGATATCGATATCTTCAAGATAGACAGTGACACAACTGATACCAGTGAGAAAACTCATGCCGTCTACAACGACTTCATCATGCGACCGGGCAGCATCCTGCTCGGCACCGAGATGGCACTAGCCTATCTTCCTGACAAGATCGACCATGTAGCGATCGTATCGATGGATGCACTCTTCGCCTTGCCAGACTTCCGTATACAAGAAAAGATCATGTACACGCTGATCCGTCTGCGCAATATCGCCACGCGTTCGATATTGGTACAGACGCGTCGTGCTGAAGAAAAAGTATTCGAGTACGGTCTCAAGGGCAACCTCAGTGACTTCTACCGTGCTACTCTCGAAGAACGTCGGCAGTTCCGCTATCCACCCTGTGGCACACTCATCAAGATCAGTATCGAAGGCAAGAAAGACCCGATCGCCCACGAGATGGCCGAGATCCAAAAACTGCTCGACCCCTACACGATCGACATCTTCCCTGCATTCACTGCCAGCATTCGTGGCAACTCGATCATCCATGGACTGATCAAGATCGAACCTCACACTTGGCCAAACTCTACTCTGGTAGCAAAACTCCGCTCTCTCCCTCCTTCGGTCAAGGTCAAGGTGAATCCGGAATCACTTTTGTAATAGGAGATTAGTAACTGGTAACTAGAAAAATGTAACTAGGGATTGGTAATTAGTAATTGGAAAATCGCAGAGACACATCTCTAGTTACAAGTTACATTTTTCTAGTTACTATTTACTGTTTTTGTTTCTCCTGTTACAGTTATTCCATGATCGACATCGTGCAACGCGACAACCCGGTACTCCATGCCAAGGCCAAAGATGTGGCCTCTTCAGATATTGGCACAGCCAAACTGGCGAAAATCCTCGCTAACATGATCACTGCCCTCGACTCGCAACACGATGGCATCGCGATCGCCGCACCTCAGATCGGTGTACCGCTGCGCATCTTCATCGTCTCTGGGACTCTTCTCAGACAAGCAGATCCTGAATACACGGGCGAAGCAGGACATCTCGTATTCATCAACCCAACTATCACTCGTCTGTCTCGCGAGAAGAACGTCGTCGAAGAAGGTTGTCTCTCTGTTCGTTGGCTCTATGGCAAAGTCCCTCGTTCTGTCCGTGCCACTGTCCGTGCCCTCAATGAGAAAGGCGAGAAGATCGAACGTGGTGCCAGTGGCCTCCTGGCACAGATATTCCAGCACGAGGTCGACCATCTCGAAGGAATACTTTTCATAGATCGTGCAACTGACATATGGGAAATGGAGGAGGCGGAGGTCGAGGAACTGAAGAAAAAGAAATAAAACTAACCCGCAGATCCCCGCCTGAGCGGGGATGACATACTATGAACATCCCATTTACATACTTCGGTTCATCACGCTTCTCAGTCATCGTGCTCGACACACTGACACAGAGAGGCCTCGTCCCTACCCTCATCGTCACTACTCCAGACAAGCCTCAAGGCAGGAAGATGGTTCTGACTCCTAACGTAGTGAAGACCTGGGCAGTCGAACATTCTATCCCTGTAGAAATACCTGAACAATTCAACAATGAAACCATTGAACTATTGAAGCGTATAGCAAGTGACGTCTTCATTGTTGCTTCATATGGCAAAATCCTCCCTTCTGCAGTCATAGACATCCCTCCTCACAAGACTCTCAATATTCACCCTTCTCTCTTGCCTCAATACCGCGGAGCATCTCCTCTTCAATCCGCGATGCTCGAAGATACAAAAAATACCGGCATCACGATCATGCGCATCGATGACAAGATGGACCATGGACCACTCCTTGCTCACAAAGGAATATCCATCGACACCTGGCCAACCTATGAAGCATTCGAAACTCTGATGGCAACCGAGGGGGCCAATCTCTTGGCAGATACCCTACCACTCTGGATAGAGGGCAAGATCACTGAACAAGAACAAGAACACCCATCAGCGACTTTTACAAAAAAGATTCACAAAGAAGACGGACTGCTCGATCTTACTGACGACGCATACAAGAACTTCCGTAAGATCCAAGCTTACAATACATGGCCAGTTGCCTATGTCATGCACACACACAACGGCACACAGATCCGAGTCAAGATCACTGAGGCTTCATATACGAATAACACACTCGCAATTGAGCGTGTTATTCCTGAAGGTGGCACTGCTATGCCCTATGCAGACTTCGTCCGTGGGTACGGAGCTCTCAATGCTTCGTCGAGATAGTAGTACCAACGACGAGACTCTGTCCGACATCTTGAGCTTTGTTCACGACATAGTAGAGTACCGTCCAGAAACACATCAACGATATCAGTGATATTCCCAACCACTGGTTGATGATCTGTTTCCCTGAAAAATTGAAAAAGGGTTGATCACTCATACATGTCTACTTCCAAGGCCAGAGCCCCTTCATCATCGCCTTCATGCGAGCACCTCCTTTGCGGATCATCGACTGCTTCTTCTCTTTGTCGGTAGTGAGTTCTCGTACGATCTCATTCTGAACATCATCGATGGCAGTGTACAGGTCTTCCTTCTCGCTACTGGCGTAGAGATTCTTGCCTGCACCGACGATATGGATCTCAGCCTTGAAAATATCACCCTTGTTGTGATGGCTGGTCGTACGTGCAAGTTCAACATCACACTGAACAGAAGGATCTTCTCCAATGAGCTTGGTAACCTTTTCGAGTCGTTTCGCTATATACTCGGATATCGCATCGGTCATGGTAAGGGCGGTGGTCTTGATGTTGATGTTCATAGAAGTATTGGTTAATTACTAATACTCTTATTATATCGCATCGGGAACCAGCCCACTACTCATCTTTCGTATCGACTGATATGAGTTTCGATGGTGAATGGTGACCATTGATAATACGGATGAAGGTATTCGGGTATAAACTTCGAAGTATTTCCAGAATTCTTTTGTTGGCCTGATTGCGTTCGGCCTTCTCTGTCACTCGTATGACCATATGATCCTTCGAGGTATGCGTAACCTCTTCTTTCCGTGCATCGGCAATAACTCTGACGTGTATGTACATGTTTTGATTTACGGTACCATATGTGGTACATTTTCTCATGTTCGCATTGAGATAGAGACCTATTCCGGGATAGCTCAGCGGTACCTGCCTGCCGGCAGGCAGGGAGCAGTTGCCTGTGATAAACTCTATCTCATGGAGAAGATGTACTACGTATATGCACTACTCAGCGAAGTAGACCACAGGATATATGTCGGCATGAGTTATCACCCAGAGAAAAGGCTTATCGAACATAATGCCGGTGAAGTAACTTCTACTCGACCATACAGACCGTGGAAAATGATATATTGTAAGTTAGTAGGAAAGGATAGGTCTGCGGCAAGGCAAGAAGAGAAAAGATTGAAGAGTGGATACGGAAAGGAGTTCCTTAAAAAATACATTCCGGAGTAGCTCAGCGGTAGAGCAGTCGCCTGTAAACTTATTGCAGCTTTTCGTTGAAAGACGGATCGAAAAAGAGGTGAATTCGGTGAAACCCATCCCCATGGGCAATACCGAGCCAAGCCCCGACATCATGTCGGGGAAGGTGTAGAGACTATCCCTTCGGGGAGTAGTCCGATGTTGCATCGGACGAAGCGCCTCTTCCCTAACTTCCACTGACCGTGGAATATGGGAATGATATAGTCCGTACCATTAGTAATAGTGGAGTATACGTAAGCGATTGGTCACAGGTTCGAATCCTGTCTCCGGAGCAAATGAAAAATGAGAAAACGTCCTAACGGGCGTTTTTTCTTTTAAATGTCTTTGTTATACTTTCTATATGATTACTTTTCTCAATCAACCCAAAGTTTCCGAGCTTGACCACTATTCAGATTCAAATAAGCGCCGCATGAGTCTTCTACCTCATATAGAAACATTTCTGAATCAACATATATTATTTAAAGACAAGGACGTACACGTGTTTTTTCCTTCGGCTGGAGTCGCTTCCCTCACTTGCATCCTTGATACCGGTGACACAAAAAAGGTCTTGAAAATTCCTCTTAGTGCTAAATCTTTTTATGAATATGAGGGCATGTTCCTGAAGGCCTGGGAAAAAGTTGGTGTCAACGTACCTCATGTTATCGAAGAAGGTACTATCGATGGGAGCCATTACTTGCTCATGGACTTCATAGATGCCAAGACACTTCACGAAGCATACAAAAAAGGTGAGGTTCTACAGAAAGAAATGTTTGTAAAAATGGGCAGGGCATTACGTACAATGCATACTGCCAAATCAGAAGGTTTTGGTTCTATAAAAAATGGAAAAGGTAATTATACTCAGTTTAGAAACTGGCTCCAGGATGCAATTGATAAGAAAAGACCTGACCTGGATGAAACAAGTGACAATTTCCCGCTTGCTATTAAAATCCTTGTGGAATACGTTGGAAATTCCTCAGAAAGTAGCTACTGCCATAACGATTTTGCCTACCAGAATGTCTTTGATACTGACCCTATAACAATTTTTGATCCTATTCCAACTCTTAATCACCCTTATATGGACTTGGCAAGTGCCATCTGCAAAGCAATAGGACGCGGAATAGATGGTGAGGTTGCTGAGCAACTTATTAGAGGTTATTCTGAGGACACAACAGCGTTAAACCGAAAAGTCCTTCAAGCCGCGATAATTATTCAAAGTCATATACTTTTTACCCTTTGGAGCAAAACAGGAAAAGAACAAGGAATAAATGATCTGCAAACCTATTTAGAAAAGACAAAGGACGTACTTGTTACTTCCTAAGTGAGTTCTAACTTCCCCACACATCTGGAGCACTGAATAAAAACACCGACAACTTTGGTGTTTTTTGTTTATTAGTTTTGAAGCAGACCCCACCTTAATTGACATATTCAGTATTTAATGTTATCTTCAAAATAGTAGTTTTGGTTTTTGACATCAACCCAAGGAATCTAAATGAATACAAAAAAGAAACGGCGAAACAATCTTCGCCCAGTGACATGGACGATTATCACTATCGTTATTCTCGCTACCGGATTCGCACTACTCCACAACAAAAAGAGTGTACCCGTAGCCACTTCTCCAGTGGTAAATATGGGAAATTCTTCATACAGCTCCGATGAGCTCAAATCTTTTTGGAGTAGCGAGCTCAAACCTATTGCCGTTGATCAGTGGGCAGGAGCGCAGTTTCCTTACCCAGAAATCAATGCGCGTAGTGCGCATCTTAAGTCTAGAGTCTTGGAACGAACTCAGAAAGGTATTCGTACTCACGCGAGTTTCAATTACCACTGGGCAGGAAAGACCATCAGCGCCACCACAGGTTTTAACACCAACGAACACCAAGTCACATTCGTCCTTCATGTCCCCGCACTTCTTGACACGTTCAAAGAGGTACGAGGATCTGGAAGAGCGGACTGGAGAAAATTGTTTGAGACTTATTTCACCATCATGCTCATGCATGAAATGGAACATGCTGGCTATGATGGACGCTCAGCTACAGCAGCAGTAACAAAGGAAGAGGAATCTCGGGCATGGGCAGAAACCTGCCGCCACACGATTACTCCATTGGTAGAGCTATACAATCTCCCTACGTTCCAGATTCAGAATAGATTCTACGTTGCCTGGAAACTATCGAATGGAGATACTGGGCATCCCGCCTGGCAAGAAGTCCTGGAGAGCGTGTATGGTTTGCTCGATAACCTTCCGCACAAATAAGCTACCCGCTCGACAGTTCCATTGGGAAACTCGTCGCAGCGGGTTTTTCATTTATATTTCTTTATCTCGACCTCAATCGACTTCACGATTCCAAAGAAACCTACTGCTGGCATTTCACCAAACTTCCTGAGATAATGCCGACATGAACAAAACATTTACCTGCAAAGAGTTGGGTGGTACGTGCGATCAGAGATTTTCTGGTGGTTCCCTCATGGAGATCATACAGCAAGCTATGCCTCATATGATGGCCGACGAAGCACATAAGGCGAGTATCATGGATATGGAGAAGCGTACTGGTGAGACTCAAGATCAATGGATGGCACGGATGCAAAAGGAGTTCGATACCCGAGTCGCGGACTAACATATGTCGACGAACACATATACTCTGACTTCGAAAGTGTTCGTATATCCCGGCATGAGTGCATGGAGATTTCTCGCACTCCCAAAACCCCAAGCCCAAGAGATCAAAGAGAAATTCGGTGTGCATGCCCGAGGATGGGGATCTCTCCCTGTCTCGGTTACCATCGGCACGACACGGTGGAATACTTCTATATTCCCCGACAAGAAATCAGGCACATATCTGCTCCCTCTCAAAGCCAAGATACGAAAGATGGAGGATATTTTTGATCATTCAACAGTTACCTTCTATCTGAAACTACGCTAAACTAACGTAACAAACTTTTATGACTTTATTACTTTCCAAAATCCGTACTGCCGTACTCGTCAGCATCCTCATCAATGCGCCTTTTGCTATCGGAGAATTCATAACTCGTGAAACCTCGGGTCCGCGTACAGGCTTCCCTGTCCATCTCTTCATAGTGTTATGGGTCGAGATGACCCTCCTCGCATACCTCCTCACCTCGATCCTGCACACATTCAAAAACCGCACCGCTTCCCGGAAGCCACTCCTCCTCGCCCTCCAGATAATCCTCTCCGGAATCCTTGCCTGGGCATGGGTGACACTCATCATCGACCAGTGGCCTTGTTTCTTCTGGGGTGGGAGAGGGTGTTAGAAGGGGTTTACCGACATTGCACCTCAGCATTATTTGTGTAGTATTCAGTGCAGAAAAAAAGTACATGCACTATGAAAAAACTACCCTATATCGGTATCACCGGCTTCCGGACGTACAAGGAAGTCGCAGAAATGCTTCAAGTCTTCATGAGACATCGAAGACTTCACTCAGAACGCCTCTTACATGTGGGCGTGATGACGCACTACCACAGAGTAAATGAAACTTCTGGCGAATCAGCGAGTTCATTCATTGCCAACGACCGGATCGCGAGTGTCTTTTGCTCACCCGAGGTTCAGGTATACAACTGTCTGCACTATGCAGATATGGCACATCGCAAGACCTTGGCCGCAGACCTCAGAAAGGCCGTTGCCCTGGGCGGCTATAACCTTGACGCGATACAACTCGATCTCAGGTGGCCACGTCCGGAGAGGATCGCCGAGGCTCTTCGCGACGATACAAGACGGATCGAAGTGATCTTGCAGATCGACAAGTACATCCTCAACGAAGCAGGACAAAGCCCCGCGAACCTCGTAGAGAAACTCAAACCCTACCAAGGAGTGATCCATCGAGTACTCCTCGACGAAAGCATGGGTCAAGGTGAGCCCATGAATCCAGACAGGCTCCTCCCTTATCTCAGAGCCTTGAGCCAAAGTCTTCCTGATCTGGGACTCGGAGTTGCGGGAGGTTTGGGACCACACGGTCTCGAAATTCTCAAGCCGATTCTTGCTGAGTTCCCGGACATAAGCATTGATGCCGAAGGGAAACTCAGTACCAGAGGTCATCAGGGAGATCCTCTCGACCTCGCGCATACGGAAAAATACCTCATCCATGCTCTGAGGCTGGTGAAGTGACACCTCTCGTTCGATTCCCATTCATGCACCCCGTCGCGACAGCGGGGTGTTTTTTATTCTTTTTATATCCCACCCCTCTTACTCACACACCTCTGTGCAGCACTCATCTTTTTATCTTTCCGATGAATACATCCGACCCAACAGCAGGGGCGACGTTTGCCTTCTACAAGCTCCTCGACTGTCCTCTCGACATGTTGTCTGCGTGTCTCTGGTTTCTTGACGGACTCCACCCAACAGATCCACTCATTGCGTGCGAGCGGTGAAATATCTTCCCAGGCCGTAAGTGCTCTAGAAGAAGTTGAGAGTGCCTTGCGTAGGTCGTCTGACAGAGTATGTACGATGCCGTTGGAGATCTTTTTCTTCATACGTGTATAGTAGCAAATCTGAGATTTTTTATTTCCTCATCAACCTCTCCCGATAAATGATCGACACCAATGCAAAACTCAGAATGAGCAACAGGAACCATGAACCCGTCTTATTGAATGAGACCAGATGCCACGAAGTGATCTGGCTCGGGTAGAGCCAGATATTGGTGAAAGTGCCGATGTTCTCTGCCAGCCAGACGAACAGCGCGGTGAGGAGTGCCGAGACGAGGAACGGCATAGTGCGGACTTTCTGGTAAACTCTGAAATGCAGTCGTGTTCGATAGAAAATAATGATCGCGTAGGCGAAAAGTAGATAGCGGATGTCGTAGACAAAATGATGCGCAAAGAAGTTTATGTAGATCAGGATCGCCAGCACCCACATATGGATGTACGAAGGAAAGTGTTCATACGAAAGGTTGAGCTCCCTAAAAGCTCGCGAAATATAGCTACCAATCGCCGAGTAGAGAAAGCCGGTGAAGAGTGGCACGGTACTCAAGACAAAGATCGACTCTCCGATACCAGGGTATGTCCATGAGCCGATCGCGGGATGAGTTTTGAATAATTCCATGCCTGTCGCCAATATATGGAAGAGGATGATCACGAAGAATTCTCGAGGAGTTTCGAGTCGGAATACCAGCATACAGATCTGGAATAAAACCGCCGCAAAGAAAATGAAGTCATAGCGGCTGATCACCGGAATAGTGAACACTTCGGTCAACAGGAATATAGAGAGGAGGAACACACCAAAATAGCTGGCGCGTAGATTGGCCAGGAAGAAATACCAGAGTTCTATGATACGTCGATGCATGGAAGTATTATGCCTGCGACTGTACAAAATATCCAGGTGTACTATGATCCTCTATAGAATGCCACCAAAACTCAACAGAAAGGAGACATATGCACGATCTGTTACAACGATATACCCATGATACAGAAATGTGCCGCTACATCCGACATGGGTATATCACGAACAAGAAAGACGCCGACGCACTTCAGCAATTCTTCAGCCCTAGCAGAGTCTCTGGAGGGTTGGAGCGAGACGAGATCCGGCTTTGCATCACGCTCTTCCCTATCCGAGCCCAACAAAAAGAGCTCCATGAGGAACTGCACAGTGTCTGGATATCACAGGCAGACTTGAGGAGAAACATACTTTTGGTACAGCTGATGCTTTCGTCCAGCACACAAGATGAACCTCTTCCACATGAGAAACTTGTAGCCTTGATGGAAAAGATAGATGCACAGATGCCACCTGAGCCTGATGTTATGACCCGGTTCCCGACATTCTCTCCACCAATGCTACCGGATGAGCTGCGAGGTGAGGAGCCGATGACTCGGGAAAGGTTCAGGCGTGGTATCCGCATCTTCCTGGAAACGGCCCTGAAAGCTCCTCCGAAGGAACTCTAATCGCAATCTCGAGTGAGGTTGCGGTTTTTTATACCCATTCACCCTTTCATGTACTATACTTACTCTATGAAAAACACATTACGACACCTCAGCATATTCATCCTTGCATTATCAGTATACGGAATACTTTCCATACACTCTGCACAGGCAACTGTTGGTGGACCGACCTATATCGGATCATTCAAATACAACAAAGCAGACGAGTCTGTGTATTTCACCCAACTCTCACTGAGTGGCAGAGGATGTCCTCCAGTACTCCAGAAAATCTCTCTCGTTTCAGGGAATATAGACACCGCCTTTTCATGCGACCAAGGGGAGGCGCTGTACTCGGGCAACTACTCTGATATCCAACCCAAGGTGCTCGAGGAGATCTCCAAGATGATCTCAGAATACAAGGACCTTACCCCGCTCAATCTTCTCAAGAATAACATAGCCATCGATATAACGTTCAACAAGTCAGAGACCTTGGAATCCGACCCCACATGGATCATTCATTCCCTCTTCACTGCAACCGTATACCAGAACGGCTCCAAGATCGACGAGTTCTCTATCAAAGGCTGCAACATCGAGCAACCATTCACCTTCGCTGGATACATGATCCCTGGATTCGAAAAGAAGATTGTCCTCTTGTCTTCGACCAAGAGTGATTGTTTCGAAGGTGGCTATACCGGAGAGAGTCTCCATGTTGTCAGCAACGTGACCCTCATCGACCCTACCCCGTCGAATCAATACAAACACTTCGAGTCACCACTCGTACCGAACGAGGCAACTCTCATCGTCTTCGAACCAGAAACCCTCGCCTCCGCCGATGGCACTGACCCTACCCGCAGATATGGCACCCTCATTCTCGCAGTACTCCTCGCTCTCGTTGTAGGTATATATGTAGGCAAGATCTTCTTCAAGAAGTAGGAGTGCTCTTTAATTCTAAGGAGAGGTTGTTTGACTTATACATATAACATATGTATAATGCTTTTGGGATTAGATATCTGTACCTTATGAACGTAACGGGAAAAATTAACCTCGCATTAACATCAACTACTCAGTTGACTCCTCGGGAAACGGAAATTCTCGAGTCACTCTCAGAAGGACTGTGTGATAAAGACATTGCAAGTAGACATGGTATCAGCATCAGAACAACGAACACTCATCTCGTCAATATATTCAGTAAACTTAAGAGACTCACTGGGCAGACTTACATGAATCGAGTCTTAGCGGTTCGATCGGGTATCGAACACGGACTGATTCCTCCGTACACACCACTACGAGGACATCGTAAGACCGAGACATCTCCTTCTCCGCAGGAGACGTGGTATGAATTCGCTCCGCAACGCGCCACACGCACAATCAGTCAATAATAGCGTGCACCCTTTCACCTCAGGATCGCAAGGACAACCTCCTTGCGGTCTTTTTTATTATGCTATAGTACCTACATGGACTCGTTTATCAAAGCAGATATTTTCTTTTTTATCGCCAGTATCGCTACTGGTCTCATAACGATTCTCATCTCCATCCTTCTCTTCTACGTCATCAGAGCTGCACGCAATCTCCATGCGTTGTCAGAAGCTCTCAAAGAAGGATTCAAAGATTCAGAAGAATTCGTTATTGAACTCAAAGAACGTCTGGAGAACAATCTGGTCTTCCAGCTCTTCTTCCCTCCAGCACGTCGTCGACGCGTCCGTTCACGCGAGTCCACGACCGATTAATATCTAACCTATACATCATATGAAAAAATCCTCCAAAGGTTCTCCTGTAGTAACTGCCACCGTCGTCGGTGCCGCTGTTGCAGGTCTTGCTGCGACCGCATACTTCTTCCTCAGCCCCAAGAGTAAACAACACCGTGCACATGCCAAAGCTTGGTCAATACGCATGAAGGCAGACGTTATCGAAAAGCTCGAGCAAGCTCGCGAGCTCAGTGAGCCGATGTATCACCAACTCATCGACACCATAGCTACCGAGTATGCAACAGGCCAAAAAGCCGGCACCACCGAGATCAAGGCACTCGCCCAAGATCTCAAGAAGCAATGGAAAAAAGTCTCAGCCAAGAAGAAAAAGGCTACTCGCAAGAAATAATTTCAAAAAGTCCTACTTCACCAAACTATAGTCGAGAGCTCGTTTGTCGAGATCAGCAGAAACTACTTTGAAGGTGATGGTGTCACCGAGGGTGAATTTCTCTCCAGTTCGTTCGCCTGAGATCGAATAGGTCTTTTCGTCGAACACGTAGAAATCCGTGCCGATATTACGGATCGGTATCATACCTTCTGATCTACTCTCTTTTTCTTCGACATAGAGACCCCACTTGGCAACACCCGAGATAGTACCCTTGAACGTCTGACCGATACGAGTACTCATGTATTCGACTTGTTTGAGCTTCTTGGACGTACGTTCGGCATCAGCGGCATCGATCTCACGCGCAGTCGAACTCTCAGCGATATGCTGGAAGCGTATGATGTCGCGATCACCAAAAGGTTCATGCGCAAGATGTTTTGCGAGCACACGATGGACGAGCAGGTCCGGATAGCGACGGATCGGCGAGGTAAAATGTGTATAAAATTCGAAGGCCAAACCAAAGTGACCAATATTCTTGGTGGAATAAATCGCCTTTTGCATCGAGCGTATCGCGGCAGTGCGAACGAGAGATTCGTGCGGTGTACCTTCGATCTGTTCGAGGAGATGGTTGATATCTCGTGGCGTGACTTCGCCGTCTTTGTTAACACACAGATCATACCCGAGGGCTTTTACGAATGTGGCCAGGTTCTTGATCTTATCTTTGTCAGGGACTTCGTGAGTACGATATATCGCTCCGGTATCGCGAGGACCCTTTTTCTTGATCGCATCGAAGATATATTTGGCCACCTCACGGTTCGCCAAGAGCATGTATTCTTCTACGAGCTTGTGGGTATCGAGACGCTCATAGACATACACGCCGACCGGTTTGCCCTGTGCATCGAGACGGAACTTGATCTCTTCTTGTTCGAACTCGATCGCGCCTTTGGCGAACTTTTCTTTTTGCAAAATCTTGGCGAGGCGGTTGAGAGTGACTAATGGTTCACGGTATTGCATGCCAGACTCGGCCAGCGCCAATGGTTGAATGCCTTTGGAATACTTCGTGATATTCTGCGCATCACCATCGATCGCTGCCTGGGCAGTTTCATAGGTGAATCTGTGTGTAGAGTTCATGACGGTGCGACCGAACCAACGATCGTGGATGGCAGCCTGCTCGTCCATGACAAATATCGCTGAGAAGGTCAGCTTGTCTTCATGTGGATTGAGACTACAGACATCATTGGAGAGAACTTCTGGGAGCATCGGTATCGTACGATCAACGAGATACACTGAGCAACCACGTTTCAGTGCCTCTGCATCGAGCGCTGTGCCTTCTTGGACATAGTGGGACACATCGGCGATATGTACACCGATCTCGTAGAGAGTGCCTTTGGTTGCGAACTTCGCCGACTCTGCCTCGGTCAAAACCCGGAAAGAGATCGCATCGTCAAAATCTTTTGCATCGTAGGGGTCGATCGTATAGGTCGGAGTCGAACGGATATCACGACGGATAGTCAGCTCATGTGCCATGATCTCGTCTTTGGTACGACCAATCTCATCCGCCTCAGCCTCGACTGCATGAGGAAAGTCTATCTCGAAGCCACTTTCGAGTACGATCGACTCCATCTCCACATTGTTATCACCCTTTTTGCCCAGTACACGCAAGACTGTCCCCGTTGGCAACTTCTTGGGATCTACCCATGGAGCTAGTTTGACCTGAACTTTTGCATCTACTTCTATCCCCGGAATATCACTCGGTTCTAGAGCAATGTTGGTATACATTTTCTTGTCATCAGGTACAGCGACAAGTCCTTCGGGTGTAGAAGTGACGATACCTACAAATGTATCTTTGGCACGCGTAACGATACGGAGGATCTCTCCGACTTTTTGTTTGACCCCACGGATAGTTTTTTCTTTGACGGAGACTTCGACACTATCGCCATTGAGAGCGGTATTGAGTGTTCCTTCTTCTATATATATGGACGGTTCGACAGATCTGCCCTTCTTGCGCGCTACAAGATCGACATATCCTGCACCTTTGCGGGTGGTAGTTATGGTACCAATGATCGTTTGAGGCTCTGGATTCACCTGCTGACTATAACATGTAAGCCTAGGGTAGACCTAGGCCTACCATAAGTCCAATATCTGTGGTATGTTATACGGCAATGCTTTCTCTTATTCTCTATAGCCTCCTCGCTGGACTGTTCTCTCTGCTCGGCGGTGCACTCGTCATCTGGCGGAGCGCTCAGGTGATGAAGTTCATCAACCCTTTGATCACCTTCGGTGCCGGAGCATTCCTAGGGGTGAGTTTCTTGGATCTCCTCCCCGAAGCGGTCGAAATGGTCGAGGAACCTCATCCGGTATTCATCGCGGCAGTGGTCGGATTCTTCCTCTTTTTTGCATTAGAGAGAACACTGATGCGTTATATGAAGCATTCCCATGAAAAGAAGGCTCACGACGACCATACGGAGTCGCTCCCTGTACTGGTCGTGATCGGCGATACATTCCATAACTTCCTCGATGGTATCGTGATCGGTCTTGCCTTTGTGGCGAACCCGCTCCTCGGCCTCCCTACTGCCCTTGCGATCGCCGCTCACGAAATCCCCCAGGAGATCGGCGACTTTGCGATCCTTCTCGACCAAGGCTGGTCAAAAGGCAAGATCTTCCTGATCAACATATTGTCATCACTCCTGACGATAGTCGGTGCATTGGTCGGCTATCTCGCGGTCGGACTGTTCCAACCTTCTCTCCCCTATCTCTTGGCAGGTACTGCGGGTGTATTCCTCTACATCGCCGCATCAGATCTCATCCCCGAGATCCATCATCGTGCCGGACACAAAGCACTCTATTCTATCCTCTTTTTCTTCCTCCTCGGACTCGTTTCTATCGGATATTTGGTAAGTCTGGCGCATTAGAAATATTTTTCTGTGGATAACAAAATTAATTACGTGATATAATATTACTGCTCGAGCAGGGATTGTACACCCCTTTTTATAAAAACCAACATCAAACAAAAACACACCAGCCATGGTGTGTTTTAGCCTTTATGTCCAGCTCCCTTAATATTGGATCGTCCTCACCATACATAAACATCAAAGTGTTCACAAGGTAGGAAGACCTGGCAGGTCCTTTACATATCCATAACTAACTCATGCCAAACATAACATTTTGTACACTAAGTGCACTTAACCCCTTGAGCCTGAAACTTGATCACACTTCTTCCAGTTGCCTTGCTTTGATACAACTGTCTCGCTATATGATCTGGTTATTAAGAGAAGGAGTCTTCAAAATATTTGCCATAATAATATGACTTATACTTATAAAGAACCCCTGCGGGGCTCATTAAGTCCGTCTACTTCGATGGTAAACTTTCCTAATGACAAGACTATTGTCGCGCGCATTTTCTTGATTGTCAATCATAAATATACACACCCATGTAATATCTCAAGGGCGTTTTGAAAACTGCCCGAAATGCCCATTTAACTACAACAAAAAATGCAACACCTCTATCTATTTTTTGTTTTTATTATTCCTCCAACCAACAGTGTAAAAAATAACCACAAAAGGAATGGTTAATCCAAAGAATGCGTAGAATGAATTAGAAGAGTATTCATTTTCATTCATTGCCCAGAAAAATATAAATACCGCAAAAACCCACACTGTTACTAATTGCCCTTTTGAAATATTGTACATATTCTTCATATTAAATAATACGCTATATTTTTACCAAAAATGCCGTACTGCTACAAATACGACCGCCGCCAACAAAAATAGAAAAGTGACGATCCCTTTTAAGGATTCATTTATCTCACTAAGATAGTTATCTAAATTATCATTCCTTCTCTAATTATATATTAGATTCATCTTTAATAGTTATGCACAAGCAAAAGAACCCCTTTCCATCATATAATTGAGGCACTGCCTCCATGCAACCTCCGAAACCATTTCAAGAAAAAAAACCGTGGGGAGACTTCATAGAATATACGTGTAACGTACCTTCGACTATCAAGATCATCACTGTAAACCCAGGTGAGGCTTTTAGTCTTCAGACTCACCATAACCGCGATGAATTCTGGCACATTCTCTCTGGTACTGGCACGGTCATTATCGGCGACACATCACGTCCGATCGTAACTGGTGACTATTTCGTACCCCGAGAAACAGCGCATCGCATCCAGGCTGGTGATACTCCAGTCGTATTTCTCGAAATATCATTTGGCACCTTTGATGAAAAAGATATCACTCGCCTCGAAGACAGGTATGGGCGAACCGCATCGTCATAATATATATGTAACGTACCCATGGACTATTCCCTCAATACATTTGTCATCATATTTGCGAGCATCGCCATCATTGGTGCAATCATATATACCTGGTGGAGCTCGAGGAAGCGCGGATCAGCGACGTACTGGAAGCACGAGCTCGAACGTCATCATGCCAATCCTGTCATCAGTCCACAAGGCCATCGCGAATGGGAATCTCAAGGAACCTTCAACCCTACAGCTATCGAGGATGACGATGGGGGCGTGCATCTCTTCTATCGTGCTATCGGGTCTGATGGCATATCACGCATTTGTCACGCCTTCTCTTCTGATGGCACACACATCGACGAACTGTCCCCTTACCCTGTCTATGTACCCCTACCAGGATACGGCATGCCGGAGCCGACTTCGGTGACCGACGAACACAGGAGACATAGTGCGCTCAACCCGTCTGGTGGTGGCTGGGGCGGCGCAGAAGATCCTCGCGCCACAAGAATCGGTGACAAAGTCTATATGACATACACCGCTTTCGAAGGCTGGAATGATATGCGTATCGCTCTGACGTCTATCTCTCTCGAGAATATCAAGAAGCGTCGTTGGAACTGGCGACGCACTGCACTCATCTCCCCAGCGAAGGCTCGTGCGAAAAACTGGGTGATCTTCCCCGAGAAGATCCGTGGCAAATACGCCATCCTTCATAGTGTGGCACCCAAAGTGCTGGTGGCCTATGTCGACAGTCTCGATGCAGTACCGCCGATCCAGAGTTCTCGCGATCATGGAGGATACGGCGCGCATGACCCTGGACGAGAGGATCATTGGGACAAAGTCATGAAGGGTGCCGGTGCAGCACCACTGCGAACCGACAAAGGCTGGCTCGTTCTCTATCATGCCATATACAAAGGTGGCTACAACGTCGGTGCGATGATCCTCGATCTCGAAGATCCGACCAAGATACTCTATCGCTCTCCTGCACCGATCCTCTCACCATGCGCACATTATGAGAATGACTGGAAACCAGGAGTCGTCTATGCCTGCGGAGCTCTGATCAAGGATGGCACACTGACCGTCTACTATGGCGGTGGTGACAAGCATGCCTGTGTAGCCCAGACGAATGTCGATGCGTTATTAACGTGGTTGATGAAATACGGCAAAGTATAACTTTAATTTCATGTTCACTCTCAACCGTTCAGAACACAACCCAATCCTCTCTCCTCTCAAAAGTCACCCATGGGAGGCGGCGGCGGCGTTCAATGGGTGCCCGATCGTGCAGGGCAAGAAAACCCATCTCGTCTATCGTGCGATGTCAGAACCACAACTCCTCAAGGAGCCTCATATCCGCATGTCAGTCATCGGCCACGCTGTATCCACTGACGGTATCAATTTTACCGACCGAGCAGTGCTCATCGAACCGAGCACTGACTATGACCGCTACGGATGTGAAGATCCTCGTATCACCAAGATCGAGGGGACATATTATATTTTCTATACTGGACTTGGCGGATTCCCTTTCTCTGCTGACAACGTCAAAGTAGCTGTTGCTCTTTCCAAAGATCTCAAAACGGTCGACGAGAAACATCTTGTCACCCCTTTCAATGCAAAAGCTATGGCGCTTTTTCCGAACAAGATCGGAGGCAAATACGCAGCACTCCTGACAGTCAACCCTGACCATCGCCCTGCCGAGATCTGTTATGCCGAGTTCGATACTCTAGAACAGCTTTGGTCCAAGGAATATTGGGATGAATGGTACAAGAACATCGACGGTCACAAGCTCCATATCCGCAGACTCGACAGTGACCATCTCGAGCTCGGTGCACCACCGCTCAAGACCGACAAAGGTTGGCTGGTGGTATACTCTCATATGCAACGCTACGACCGTCCTGATGTGGCTTTTGGTATCGAAGTTGTCCTTCTTGACCTCAAGAATCCTCGCAAGATCATCGGCCGTACCAAAGGACCTTTCATGGTGCCAGATACCTACTACGAACATACCGGCCTCGTACCTCATATCACCTTCCCGTCAGGGGCACTCATTCGCGGAGAGAACCTCGAGATACACTATGGCGCCGCTGATACCCATTGTGCCATAGCGACCATCCCACTCGACAATCTTCTCGAGAGCATCATCGACAAACCTCACGCTCATATCAAACGGTTTCCCGGCAACCCGATCATCACCCCGCGCCCTGGCATGCTCTGGGAAGAAGGTGGCACGATCAACCCAGCGGCGATCGACCTCGGCAACAAAACTCATATCCTCTATCGCGCTTGCTCCAAAGACAATGTATCGACCATAGGATATGCCACGAGTAGCGACGGATTCTCGATCGACGAACGCCTCGACAAGCCCGTTTATTTCCCCCGTGCAGATTTCGAAAAACATGGCTGCGAAGATCCACGTCTTGGCATTATCGGCGACCACGTCTACATAACCTACACCGGCTACGATGGCACCACCCCACGAGTAGCCGTGAGTTCGATCTCCACGAAAGATTTTCTTGCCCGGAAATGGAGCGGCTGGTCTATGCCTCAGGTGATCACTCCTCCGGGTGTCGTCAACAAGGACTCAGCCATCCTTCCCGAACCGATTAATGGCAAATATCTGATCTTCCATCGAGTGAATGAAAGTATTTGCGCTGACTTTGTCTCTTCGCTCGACTTCATCAAAGAACGCATCAACCAATGCATCGAGATCATCGCACCTCGCAGAGGCATGTGGGATGGCGGCAAGGTCGGTATCGCTAGTCCTCCGATCAAGACCAAGGCCGGCTGGCTCCTGCTCTATCATGGTGTATCCTGGAGCACGACCTATCGCGTAGGAGCTGTGCTGCTCGACCTCAAAGATCCCACTGTAGTGATCGCACGTACGGCTATCCCCCTCTTTGAACCCAAAGAAGAATACGAGCGCAAAGGCATCGTACCCAATGTCGTCTTCCCTTGCGGCATGGTCGTCCGTGGTGGTACTGCCTACATATATTATGGTGGCGGAGACAGCGTCGTCGGTGTTGCAACTATCCGCATGGACACGTTGCTCGACATGCTCAAGACATAACCTCTCACCATGAACTCTTCTCTTCATCTCATCATCCATAATATCGTTTGCATCATATCGACCATCACCCTGTTCGCTATGGCGTTCTTCACCTTCCTCAACGGCAGACACAAGACAGCCAATGTTGCGTGGAGTCTGATGATGCTTGCGATCACCGTATTCACCATATCTCATGTCATCGGAGTCAACATAGACAATCCAGCCATATCCCGGATCGTACTGACCTTCAATGTATCTCTGTTCTTCATTGCCGCATTCAACCTCCATTCAGTACTGGCATTCTGCGGACTCGCCGACAAGAAAAAATGGTTGATATATACAAGCTACGCAATCGCCTCAGGTGCAGTGATATTTTTCTCATTCTTCCCTCAGCTTTTCTTGATTGATTCTGTTCCGAAAATGTATTTCCCCAACTACTATGAGCCAGGAATACTCAATATTTCACGCATCATATTTCTCTACGGCCTCGTCGTTCCGTATTGTCTCTATATTCTTTACGGTGCCCGTAAGACCGCTTCGACTCCGATCGACAGTAAGCGTTACACATATCTCTTTTTGACCATGCTCATCGGCTATGCGATCGGCTTTATTCCGAACTTCTTGGTATATGATATCGCTATCGACCCTCTCTGGGGCATGGCGTTCTCAATGGTCTTCGCGACCGTATTCACCTATGGAGCTATCCGCTATGAGCTCTTCGATATCAAAGTTATCGCAAAACAAGCATTCTTCTACAGTCTCGCGATCGTCGGAGTTGGCGGATTCATCATCTTGCTGAACTCGTCACAACAATGGATCCGATTGCTCATACCCAACTTCCCTGGATGGATCATCGCGCTCATATCATCAGTACTCGTTGTAACGATCGGAGTACTCGCCTGGAGGAATCTCCGCAAAACCGACATCCTCAAATACGAGTTCATCACGACCGTCACTCACAAATTCCGTACACCGCTCACTCATATCAAATGGGCTTCGGAGAATCTCTCCAATCGAAATCTACCCGCAGAAGACAAAACCCAAGTCGAGTATATTCAGAACGCCAACAGCAAACTGGTAGAGCTTACCAACTTGCTTGTTAATGTATCCGAGGAAGAAAAAGGAACTGAGGACTATAGGCTCAAGACGAATTCCATATCTGAGATCGCCGAGACACTTGCACAGTCACTCATCCAAGAATCCATCGCCAAACATATTACGCTTAGCAAGAACATCGAACCGAACATCACCAGCGTGTTCGATGAGCACCGTATCCGCTTTGTTATCCAGACACTCGTAGAGAATGCTATCAACTACACAGCCTCAGGTGGAACAGTACGTATTTCCTTGAAAAAAGAAGCTGGTCATATCGTCTGTTCTGTCACTGATTCAGGCATTGGCATCCCTGCAGAAGAAGTCCCTCTTCTTTTCTCCAAATTCTATCGCGGCACCAAAGCCAAAGTCACCGACACTGAGGGTATGGGTATCGGACTTTTCATGTCCAAGGAGATCATCGAGCATCACAAAGGCAAGATATGGGTGGAGTCCGCGGGACTCGGCACCGGTAGCACCTTCTCATTCTCATTACCGATAATCACTGCGTAACTTCATCATGGATTTCTCAACCAAAACTCTTGTAATATTCGACCTCGATGGCACGCTTGCCCCGAGCAAGTCAACCATGGATACCGAGATGAGCGAACTTCTGGTGCGCCTTATCCAGAAGAAGAAAGTCGCGATCATCTCTGGTGGTGGATATCCTCAGTTCGAAACACAACTTCTCCGCACCTTGCCCCATACAGCCGAAGGCTTCGATAATCTCTTCTTGTTACCAACATCTGGTACACGTATGCTGACCTGGAAAGGTTCCTGGCATGAAGAATATTCCGAGCAACTCTCGACCCCAGAGAAAGACAAGATCCATAGCGCACTACAAGACGCTTTGCGCCGTGGTGGATACCAGAAGCCTACCAAAACATATGGTGAGATCATCGAAGACCGCGGATCACAAGTGACCTTCTCTGCACTCGGCCAAGAAGCACCACTTGAGGCCAAAGAAGCTTGGGACTCGGACCGTAGCAAACGTGAGAAGATCGTAACTATCCTCAAAGATAAGATCCCTGAATTCGATATTCGTCTCGGTGGCACCACATCTATCGACATCACCAGACGCGGAGTCAACAAGGCCTACGGCATACGCAAACTCGAAACACACCTCGCAACTCCCATTCATCGCATGCTCTTCGTAGGTGATGCGCTCTACCATGGAGGCAACGACTACCCTGCCAAAGCCATCGGCGTTGACTGTATCCAAGTGGCCGGTCCCGAAGAGACGAAACGACTTATCCGCACCTGGCTTATCTCTTAGAGCTTGTCCCAAGGCGAAACTGCTTGTAAAAATCTGTGCGGACAGGACATTGCGAGCGCGACTGGCGCGAGCACTAGGAATTTTTCAGCAGAAAAATATCCGTGTCCTGTCCGCACAGATTTTTACAAGTAGTTATGTTTTTACCTTTCTTTCTGCATCAACTCCTCTGCTTTTACTGCGAGCAGTCGAGTGTCTTCTGCACGACCTTCGTAGCGCGAACCAAGAACAACAATAGCAACCGGTTGACCCCCCAACTCGAGGATAGTCAGCATCGTATCACCAGCCTGAGGAGTCCTGCCCGTCTTGCCCCCGATGAACCGTGGATCTTTCACGAACGGATGAGTGCTCGTGACCTCATGAGATCCATGTTCTGTGGTTGTGGCTATTGCAACATATGCATCACGAGTCAGAGCCAGAATATCTGGACGTGAACCATGGAGATATTGTGCGAGAGCAAAGAGATCTTTGGCCGAGGCTACATTGAGCGGACTTACTCCCGAAGGATCTGCGAAGAATGTCGACGGCATACCGATCTCCCAGGCATAACTACTCATGAGTTCCAAGAAGCCGTTGCGGTCGATCTTGGAGACGAGTGCCTCGGCGGCCACATTGGAAGAACTCAGAAGAAGCGGCTTCATCAGTTCTGAGACAGTAAAGAGTTCACCTACTTTGAGCAAACTCTTGTCAGGTGGTGCATCAGCGGCGTCTTTGTCGATCTCGATGACTTTGTCCAACGGCAACTCTCGTGTAGCCACGAATGCTGTGACGAGCTTGGACATCGAGGCGACTGGTAGTGCTTGTTGAGAGTTGTACGAAAGATAGATCTCCCCTGTCTCTACGTTACCGACGATATAGGCCTGGGCAGTCACGCCAGGTAAGCCTCTTGGTTTTGCTGGTACCTGAGCCTCTCCTGTTTTTTCCGGAGTTGTATCTGTCGACAAAGGATCTGCGGGTATCGACAAAGAAGACTTCGCTATCTCGATCGCCTGACGCAATCGCGCATCTTGAACAGCTGTCAATGCAGCCAACGCAACATCCTGTCGATGGAGTTCATAGGCTCTCAACCCTACCGCAGACGAAGCAAAGCCCATACAGAAAAAGAGAAAGACGAGAATATTCCTTTGTGGAACGGACATACTACTATGGTACCGCACTTATGGGCATATCGGAATGTGAATTACTTTCCTCTTTCAGAATGTGTTGGCATATCGAGATCAGTCAACGAGAAACCGAGTTCAGGAAATATCTCATTTCTCAAGTGAATACCTCCTACGAGCAATACAGTATCTATATTTTCTCCAACTCTGAAAGCTCCATTCTTGAGTTCGTCGAGAACCTCTGGATGATGTTTTGTTATATCTGATACTACTTCTAATACAACTTGTTCTGCATCATATGCATTCGCAGGATTTTTGGTCTTTATCTCATCAAGAAGCTGTAGTCGTATCCTGGAAAGAATGTGTGTAATGCCACTTTCACGGAGAACATTCTCTCCTCGTTCGTTGAGTTGTCTCGGTGATCGAGAAGGGGCAAATCTATCTTGCCACAATGTCTCGACGCGATCCTTCACCGTAGTGAACTTCTCTCGAACATCCATGAGATCTGGTTCTATCTTGTCTTTGAGAGTACTTGCAACATGATCAAGTTTCGCTCTGAGGGTTCCCCAAGAAATAACCAAACCTACGAGAAATACAACAATACCCACGAATGCCTCCATGTGTCCGATCTGGATCACAGGTGTAGACATAACAGGAACAGATGTCTGTTGCTCGAGGGAAGATTGATATGAGAGCGTATTGGCCATATGTGTTCGATATTATAACATACTGATTACTAAAGTAGGCATTTGTATAAAGGTGGTTTTTTACTTTGTCACCGATATCGTCTGAACAAGCTCCCCGGTTGAGCTTGCAGTGATCCTACCCTGAGCGTCACGGAATATCTCGTAGCCTGTCATATAGTCTGTACTATCTGTAAAATGTGCTCCCATAATAACCGGATCGAATGGTACTGCACCGATATAGTCGGGTACTATGCATGAGGCAATGTCGCCCTCATATCCTGCAGCACCACTCCTGATCACGGTAGCAACGAGCGGTATAGTCCGAGTGACTCCGGCACATACCAGAGACCCTCGATGCTCTGCCATGTTTTGGTGAAGTGCGTTGACGATCGAATTGACGTTACTGGTTCTCTGCGAATCTCGAGCTAGTTTGAATTGACGAGCGGGGTTGACTGCAACGATGACGACCGCTGATAAGAGTGCGATGATGCCGATGACTACGAGTACTTCGATAAGGGTGAAACCTTGTTTCTTGTGTTGATGTATATACATATGTGTATTGTTTATGAGTAATACATCTACCGTAACACCACGAGATAAAATCCGTATGAATTTAGTCTCAAGAAACGATAAAATTTTCCTAGGTCTACCCTAGGGGGAGTCTGCTACTCGATCACTGTCACACGACCATCACTATCCACGTATACCCTACAATCAAAATCTCGAATATATACAGCTCCCCGCAAAAACACATCTCGAGTGATCATGAGATTGACCGTATCGAGACATGCATGGACATCGAGCCTCCTCTGTATCCTCATCTCGCGTCGCCTGACTGTGTCTGCATAGGCATCGGCTCTGACCAGGATCGCGACTGTCCCTGCCAATGTTCCCGTGACAAGCATACACACCGCTATCAATGCGATGAAGCCTTTACTGGTTGTTCTCGGCATCAGTGATCTCATGGGATAGGTTGATATTATGGAGCTGTATCTCATAGGTATAGGCAATATGACTGGCCACGAGGAGCGATAATAGAGACGTGTATATGACGATCTCTATCAACGTCATCCCCTGTGACTGAGTGTGATTAGTTGAATGATATTTCATACAGAGTGGGTGTTGAGCTGTCTACCATATACATACGGTCTCCGTCACAGACGAGCCCTCGAGCCAATGCGGGTAGGGGGTATGTCGCTATCGGACCAGTCGACATGTCTCGTCCGAATACCTGGAGCTCCGCATCTCTCTGCCGACTTGCAACGAACGTATGCATACGATCTGTCACTATCCCATATGCTCCACCGGGCATATTCCAAGAAGATATACCTGACGGGGGCGACGTCGAAGCCCAGGAGAACAGCTCATGTTCCGACCTGATGTCGAACCCGCCAGAGGTACGCCCGAGAGTCAGTCCTTCTTCGAAATACGATAGCGTCTTGCCTTCTTGCCTACTCCAACCGGGAGGCTCGAAGGAGTTCTGTACTACCGGATCACTAGGGTCCGTAACATCTACAGCGATCATCTGGTATGCGGCGGCATCCGTGACATATGCCGTACCGTGATGCGAGATGATGTCGGTGACTTTGCCACCTATCTCCAACATCCCTCTCGGAACTATGCGGAGAGGGTCAGACACGTCGAGCACGATAAACTCATTTCCTTGCCATTTCTCGGTACCGACGAACATCATCCCATCTGCCACAAATGTCGCACTACCGACCGTCGGAGGAGTCGTCGTGCTCGGACGTACCAAGACGTAACTCTGTTCTAGATGCAGACCTTGCGCATCATCGAGACCGAGGATCTGCACCTGTGCCACCGTACTCTGCGTAACTGCAAAGATACGTCTACCGACCAATGAGAACGAGCTCATGCCGGGACCAGTATGGATAGACGAGATGATACGAGGATCCGAGGAGCTGGCAATATCCACGACTACAAAATCCGGATCAGAGACCCGAGCAGAATCAACTGATATATAGGCTGTCGTATTGCGTACCTCGATATCAGTGAGTTCGCCGGATATTCCAGGGATAAGAATGGGTACAACCCTGATGACTCCTGTACGATAGAGATCAACGGAGCATATCGGTGTATATACTGACTCATCCCTCTCAGCAAACGGATACGCCCGCACTGCAGAAAATGTCACCGTACCACCGACGGTCACCTCAGTTTCGATCCGGTCATTGCCATACCATCGTGCCCTGGCCACAAGATCGACAGGAGTAGCGTCATGTACTACAGAGAGCGTACGTACCTCCGAAGGAACCATACCTTCGAATTCATCTGCATGCGCTTCATATATATCCATGAATCTACTGCGATCACGACTCCAAACGAAGAGGCTCCGTGCCGTACTCGAGGATTCAAAAAGAACCGCAACGAAAAGCACCCCTACCGAAAGGGCGATCATGATATCGATCAGGATCATACCTCTAGTGTTGTAAGACTTTGGATATATCATATATAGGCAACATGATGGATAAAGCGATCGCCCCGACCACGCATCCCATACAGACCATCATCAGCGGCTCGATGAGCGATGTCATACGTTTCAGAGAGCGTTCTATATCTCGATCGAGAATATCTGCGGCTCGGATAAGTGACGGACCTAGTGTCCCTGACTTCTCTCCTGCAGATACTAGTGGTGGGACATAGTCTGCGATCCGGCTATGTGTGAGGATGGTACCGAGCGCTGTACCCCTTTCGATATCATCCCCTCGAGCCGACAACATGTCTTGAAGCGGCACGAGTGACACTCCTCGTGCAACATGCGGATACACATACGAGATAGACAACCCTGAGTCCACGAGTGACCCCAGTGAACGCAAGAAAAGCGAGACGTGATAGGAGTTCAATATCTTCCCTGAAATAGGTAGAGAGGTCAGTACACGGTGACATATGCTACGAACACCTCGATATCGACGATAGAGATATGTGCCCAGAACCGCGAACACCATGAACATCAAGACGACATACCCGCCATACAAGACTATCCCTTCGGAAAGGGCGATCACGATCTTGGTGAGCAGTGGCAGTTCGACATGGAGATTGTTGAGCATCGGTATGATCTGTGGCATCACTCCACGTAACAAGCCGAGAGTAATCCCTGCAGTACAGAGACCGATCAGACTCGGGTATGCAAGAGCTGATATACATGTCTGGATGATGTCGTCGGACTTTTCTATCAATATCCGTGAAGTTCTCAAGGCTCTGGGCAGCTGACCCGACATCTCACCATGACGGATGAGTGTGGCGGTCGTCGACGATATGCCGATGTGTTCAGTCAGACTGACAGACAACGAAACGCCCCTTTCGATATCTTGGCGGAGCGACTGGATACGAAGAGCATCTTTCTTTGCTATCCCCTGTGATACAACATCACACGCTCGGTCGAGGCTCAGTCCTGCAGAGAGATAGAGTTCGATCTTTTCGAGCAACAGGGTCACCTTACGACGACTCCATTTCTGTTTGTATGAGGGTAAGGGTAGAGGCATGAGGTTATATATGGAGAACGCGACGAACTTCTTGTTCGGTAGTAATACCCCATTCGACCTTTTCGGCGGCATCATATGCCATGGTACAAAAATCCTGCACCAAAGCGTGCTCTATGTATTCTGTTGAAGACGCCTTCCGTGCGATGAGCTTCTTGAGTTCGGCATCGATGACGCACACTTCTGCGATCACACTCCTTCCCATATACCCTGTCTGACGACACTGCACACACAACTCTCCATTGCACCCAGAACACAGCGTACGTACCAGTCGTTGCCCCACAACAGCTACCAATGTCGCCGCTAGAAGATATGGATCTACTCCCATATCAACAAGACGCGGGATAGTCTCGAGCGCGGAGTTAGTATGTAGTGTCGACAACACCAGATGCCCTGTCAGCGCCGTATGAATAGCCACCTGGGCAGTCTCTGCATCACGGATCTCTCCGACCATGATCACGTCCGGATCCTGTCGGAGCGCCGCTCGCAACCCCTGGGCAAAGTTCATACCCTGGTCGTATCTGACATGTACCTGTCGGATCCCTGGTATCTCATACTCGATCGGGTCTTCGAGAGTGATCATCGAGATGTCTCTGGAGGCCTTGTGTGCCAAACATGCATGGAGCGTGGTCGTCTTGCCAGATCCAGTCGGTCCCGTCACCAATATGAGACCACTGGTCTTGGATATGGCCGTAGAGAGTGCCTGTATATGACTATAAGTGAATCCGAGTTTGAGTAGAGATATATCTCTGACTGTATGCACGGGCAAGAGTCGCATCACGGCATTCTCTCCATGGTACGTCGGCATAAAAGAAATGCGGACAGTATACGGCGCACCGAGGTTCGCGGCCCATCTACCATCTTGTGGTATGAGATGGATGTCAGTACGTGCTCCCGAAAGGATCTTGAGCCGCGCGATGAACGCCTCACGTGATACTCGCGACAACACACCTATATGTTCGACGATACCATCGACTCGCATGCGCACCGAGATACCCGTCTCACATGGGTCGCAATGTATGTCTGATGCACCGACTCCCACTGCATGCAGAAGGAGTGCATCAACAAGCTCTATGACCGAAAGTGAATTGAGTACAGTATGATCCATGGAGCTATGATAAAGGAGCGAGATAAAATCCGTATGAATTTAGTCTCAAGAAACGATAAAATCTGTCAGAGTCTGTCCTGGCATCTATCCCCACGTTCTCCCCAACCCTGTTGCTTTTCTCCAAAAGTATGATATGATTTTCGCCGGCTGTTCTTCAGAATATGGATCCGGAAACGGACTGGTGTTCAGCTTGCAGTTTTTCAAAAAACAAACAAAAACACTCAACCACACTTAATGCATGCCCGTACACGATACGATTGAAGCAGTTGTAGCAACAGGAGTAGGAGGGAACGGAAAGTCGACTTTGCTCGATTTATTCGAACTACTCCTGAAGCCGAAATTCAAAGCTAGTCCTCGAGTCGTCATACGTTTCGACATGAGCCAGATACTCTTCAAATGGGGAGTGAACCTGAAGTCGCCTCTCGGGGCTCGCATCAGGAAATGCCTTCCTCCCTCAGCGCTCGGTTATTACGCGCCCGATGACGTAACAATGGAAACATTGAGGGTATGGCTGGCAGAAATCCGACAGAGTATTCCGACAGCGAGAATATTTCTGCTCGGTGGTGTCCCTCGGACATGGCCACAATGGGAAGAAGTGCTCACCATCTTCAGTCGTGCCTACCCCGTGAACATTGACGCGAGTCGGCAACAATCTGACGACTCGATGTTCAAACGTCACAAAGAACGACAGAAGCAGTTGATGGTGCAAGGCGCAACCAGTGAAGTACGAGTCGAAAAGGAGTTGACTCCAGAGATACTCAACCGACGCTGGGATCAGTGCGTCACTGGCACATTCCCGATGCTCAAGCAGATGGGAACCCAGTGTATCCACCTGTCTCGTGAAGTCGAACTCACCGAAAGGCTGGATATGTTCCTGGTAGAATTGCTCAAAAGAGCTCAAGGGTCACCCTGGAAGGACATTTTCCAGACTGCCCTCAACAGACTCAGGACACCTACGCATCCCATCCATCGGGAGATTCATAAGATTCTCCATCCGGATGATCCTATGAATGTCGTAACTCAAGACGACCCGCCTGTCGTTCGCAGGTATCACTTCGATACAAGCAGGAGACCTGTTGGCGATTCAATGCTGGCTTCCAACCGCTAGTCCGATCCATTCACCCCACACATCCCCGCCCAGTCGTTTCGGCGGGGATTTTTATATTTGACTAATTCCCTGTTTTTATGCTTTACTAGAGGCATCAGAGCCCTTGGCTCTTTTTATTATCCTCAAGATTTTTACCTTATATTTTCATGCAAATTCGTAATATCGCCATTATCGCTCACGTAGACCACGGCAAGACTACTCTTACCGATGCTTTGATGACTCAGTCAGGTCATGCCGACGAAGGGTCTATGGACTCCAACGCGCTCGAACAAAAGCGTGGTATTACTATATATGCCAAGAACACCTCCATCCTCTACAAAGACACTAAGATCAACATCGTCGACACTCCTGGTCACGCTGACTTCGGCTCAGAGGTAGAGCGCGTACTCCGTTCGATCGACACAGTTCTCCTGGTTGTTGACGCTCAGGAAGGCCCGATGCCACAAACACGTTTCGTGCTCAAAAAGTCATTGGAGCTCGGTCTCAAGCCTATCGTCATCATCAACAAGATCGACAAGCAGGCCGCAGATCCTGCACGTACCCATGACCAAGTCCTCGAACTCTTCATGGAACTCGGTGCCAACGATGCTCAGCTCGACTTCCCTACACTCTACGCCATCGGTCGCCAAGGTGTCGCCAAGCGCAAGCTCACCGATGAATTCAAGGACCTCTCGCCACTTCTTGACGTCGTCCTCGAACATGTCCCCCCTGCCAACAAGAGTGTAGACGCCCCACTCGCTGCCCAGGTTTTCAACCTTGGCTATGACAACTTCCTCGGACGTCTCGCGATCGCCCGTATCTATGATGGCAAGATCAAAGACGGCCAGACCGTATGGGTCAAAGACATGCAAGGCAAGTCTGTCCAAGGTCGCGTCACCAAACTCTTCACCTTCAGTGGCAAGAAGCGCGTAGAGATCCCCGAAGCAGAGTCAGGAGATATCGTCACTGTCGCTGGTCTACCCGACATCTACATCGGAGAAACTCTGACTGACACAGAGACTACTCCTGCTATGCCTGCCATCACTGTCGATGAGCCGACCATTTCCCTGCAATTCTTGGTTAACAATTCACCTTTCGCTGGACGTGAAGGCACCTTCGTGACTGGACGCCAGATCCGCGAACGTCTCGAGCAAGAACTCGAGATCAACGTCGGTCTCAAAGTCGACTTTTCTACGAGTGAATATTTCACCGTCTCTGGTCGTGGCGAGCTCCATATCGCTATTCTCCTCGAGAACATGCGTAACGAAGGCTATGAAGTCCAGGTCTCTCAACCACAAGTCATCATCAAAGAAGAGGGTGGTGTCAAACTCGAACCATTCGAGGAACTCATCATCGACTGTCCTCAGGAATATTCTGGTGCCATCATTGAAAAGCTCGGCAAGCGCAAAGGCATCATGAGTGACATGAAGACTCATGGCAACCAGTGCCGTATGACATTCGATATCCCTACTCGTGGACTGCTCGGCTATCGTAACGTTTTCATCATCGACACAAAGGGCGAAGGCATCATGTCGAGTCGTGTCACTGGATTCAAGCCATATGCCGGCGAGATCGAACGTCGCGAGACGGGTGCCATGACCTCCATGGTCTCTGGCAAGTCTCTCGGCTTCTCTCTCTGGAATCTTCAGGATCGCGGACGTCTGTATATCCCTCCTGCTATCGAAGTCTACGAAGGTATGGTCGTCGGTGACACATCCAAAGGTGACGACATGGAGGTCAACCCGTGCAAAGGCAAGCAGCTCAGTAACATGCGCTCATCCGGCAAAGACGAGGCTCTGGCACTCGTACCCCACTTCGAACTCTCGATCGAACGCGGCCTCGAACTCATCCGTGACGACCAATATCTCGAGATCACTCCGAAGAACATCCGTCTCCGTCAAAAGTTCTTGACCGCACTCGATAGAGCGAAGGCCAGTAGAAAGGATTTGAAGTAGGGGAATATAAAAAAGAAAACGCTATCGGCAAGGATAGCGTTTTTTGTTTTCAGTAGCATTGATTACAAATCCCTGGAAAGATAGCGACGAAGAAGTGCTTCCTTCTCAGACAAAACTTCGCATATCTTCGAGATCAGTCCGAACGTCGCCGGTACATCACACACTACACGCAGAACATTATCAAGCGCCTCATTAACCTGAGAGAGGCTCTGACATGAATCCTTAACTCCTTTGAGCTCAACTGAACCAAAGGTCCGGATAAGGATGAAGTATGGACCGGAAATGAATGCGGAAAGTTCTTCATTATCAAGTCTTTTCATTTCAGCGATCATGTCGGTGAGTTTGCTCACCATGTCCTGACAAAATAGAGGATCATGCCGAAGAGCATCTCGACCTTCCAATACTTCAACCAACTGTTTGTTCTTTTCAATGAGTTGTTCTTTGTTCATATCTCAATCTAGAGCCATTTACCCGTGTGGGCAATGTATTTAATAACTCTAGCCTTTCAAATCCATATCAATTATACCATGTTAGTGACATATCTGTCAATATCCTTGATATTTTATCGTTTCTTGAGACTAAATTCATCATTTCTTCATACCACCCTGTTATGGTTACTTTGCGGAAAGTGAAAACTTTCCTGCGTGGGGGTGCCTTGGAGGAAGTCTTCCCTCAGCAAGAAGGACTTAGGGAGTTCGATTCCCCTCACCTCCACCTTGACTTCTTACTAACTTTAGAATACACTTATTGCATTGCTGAGGGAGGATTCTAAAAGGTAAGTCCCAACAAAAAAACCGCCACATTGGCGGTTTTTTGTTTAACCCCTACTTCCAATGCGTCTTGATATACTCCTCGGCTTCACTCATCGAGAACGGCTGAGTGGAGTTCCCTACACGGACGAAGAATTCTTCTTTCTTGTCGCCGTTGCGGACATAGGCAGGTTTGTGACTTTCGCGGACCATGACCATACAGACGTCTTTGCCCGTGACTTTCTCGAACTTCACAGAAACATATTTTGCAAATGGTAGACCTATCATCGTCTTTACCAGCATATTGAAATGATTCTCGAGACCATCGCGATTCTTCTTGGGGAGGGCCTTGTAGTCACTTTCTAGTCCCTTCACTTCCCCACCATCATCAACCCCGATGAGAAGTGTTCCTCCATCGGCATTCATAAAGCCGACGATTGCCTTGGCTACAGCATGTTCGACATCTTTGCTCACTTCGTTCTTGCGTACGTCGTAGCGGAATGTTTCCTTGAATTCAACCGTCGCATTTTCCCCTTCTTGGATCAGATCCTCGATCGTTCCCGTAGGCATACGACCCGAAGAAGCTCGTGCCATTTGTTTGATGATATGGACGTATTCTTCGAAGTTGGAGATGTTCTTGATCTTGGTGACTCTACCTGCCTGATGTTCAAGTATGATCGTTGCATGATGGATCATGCGCCCCAGAGGTGACTGATATATCTCGACGGATGCCACATCTTGCATGTTGACGGATTTGCGACGACTGAAGATGATACCTGACCTTCGGATGATCTCTTTCTCGGTGATCTCATAGCGAGAAAAGTACCAGTTCAAGAAAAGGAGGATAATATATCCAAGTTGGAACAAGGAGAAACCTCCCGCCAAAAAGAGGTCGTAGCGGATGAACTGGTTGAGGCCCCATCCTTTAAAAATCATCTCATAGTTGCCCAAGAATGACAGGGTGAAAAAGAAGATAATAGCAATGATTTCCATGACCAGAACATCACGGAGGAATACCAAGGGGCCTTCTTTGACGATGATACGTCGCATGAACTCATCATATCACAGGTTGTTGTCATCCCCGTGAAGACGGGGATCTGCGCTCTATATCCCCACGATTTCCGTCCTTTTTATCGATAGTGCGCAGGCTCCCATTCCCATTTCTTTGCCAATCCTCTGTGCCAATGAACGCATATAAGTGCCGCTTGAACAGGTTACTTTTAACTTGATGACCGGGAAGGTCTGCACTGAATGAGCCAATACCTCATTCCACTTCTCAAAGATTTCTTTTTGCCTGAAGTCGCCTTTTACCAGAGCAATTCTCTGTTGAATCAGGTTTAATAAGTCTGGCGCGGAAATTTTCTTATCTTCCAGCTTTTCAATAGAGTAAATCTCAACTTCTTTGGTTGGTAATTCTTCTGGAAGTTCATCGGCACGAGCCAAAGTGTGTAGCTGTTTGCCATCAACAGTCTTGGAAGAATACGGCGGGTAGGTTTGAGTGAAAGTGCCTATATAGGTCGAAGTGACAACTTTCTTGTCACTTTGGCCTTGGAGGTGTATTTTGGCCAACCCTAATATGTCATAGGTATCTGTTTCAATCCCAAACAAGACCTCAACCTCATAGGTTTTATCTAGCCCCAAATACTTTTCTTTCTGTTTGCATTCTTCTCCAATAAGGATCAAGAGCTTCCCTTCTGCCATCGGGTCAAGTCGACCTGCATACGTCATAGGCACATCGGCCAATTCGACTCGTCCGAGAGCAATCTGCTCAGCACGAAAACGCTCGAGGGCTTCGAGAGGTGTTTCGCCAAGGTTCTTATTTATAGTGACTGCCCACTTATTCACAACTTGTTTATACCACGATTGACCACTGCTTCAAATAAGCATACGATTATACATGTACGAGAGTTCTTAAGTCCTTTCAAATACAAAAAATAGTGGTCCCGCCAACCGGTTGGACTCAGATTGTCTATCTTCATAGTGGATAATCATAATTTTGATAGTATAAGCCACTATTTTTGAAATGAAACTTTAGTTCTGTTCTCCCCGAACAGAGCACATGTCCTTTTGTACACTCCCCTATACCCCAGCTAACCACTGGGGTTTTCTTTGGGAGATTGGTGTACATGTTCTAAAAAACGGTGCACATAGTATCCTGAGCACTTTCTGAGGCTTTTTTTATCTGCTACAATAGCCCCATCATGTTCGGCAAACCCAAGAAACTCTCAACTGATGCATACAAAGGCGTACGCGACTTCTTCCCTGAAGATATGGCAGTCCAAAAGAAGATTTTCGGCATCTGGGAGAATATTTCTCGGAAATACGGCTACGAAGAATACGCCGCATCCGTTCTCGAACCTGCCGACCTCTATCGCGCCAAAACTGGTGAGGAGATTGTCAGCGAACAAACCTACACCTTCACTGACCGTGGTGACCGCGAAGTCACCCTCCGTCCTGAGATGACGCCAACTCTCGCGCGCATGGTCGCTGCACGCAAACGCGAGCTTACCTTCCCTCTACGTTGGTATTCAATCCCTAACCTGTTCCGTTACGAACAACCTCAGCGCGGCCGAGTACGCGAGCACTGGCAGCTCAATGTCGACCTCTTTGGCGTGGAGTCACTGTCAGCAGAAGTCGAGGTCATCTCTATGGCATACGACATCACACGTGCATACGGACTCTCCTCTACAGACTTTGAGATCCGCCTCAACAGTCGCAAACTCATGAACTACGTCACCAAAGACGTCTTTTCTCTCACTGACGACGCAGCTCACAAGATCTCCAAGCTCATCGACAAGAAAGACAAAGTCAAAGCAGAATGGTTCGAAGCTGCCGCAACCGAACTTCTCGGAGACAACACGGCCAAGTTCATCACTCTCCTCAACTCCAAGAACTTCGAAGAGTTCACTACTCATCTACGCCAGACAACCGAGGAACACGTAGGACTTCGTGAGATCCGACAGGTCATCACTGGACTCGAACGTCTCGGTATCACCAATGTCCGCTTCGACCAGACACTGATGCGTGGTTTCGACTATTACACGGGTGTTGTCTTCGAAGTCTTTGACCTCAACCCGATCAACCGTCGTGCGGTGCTGGGTGGCGGACGCTATGACGAGCTCCTCTCACTCTTTGGTAATGACAAAGTCACTGCCGTCGGCTTTGGTGCTGGAGACGTCACTGCGCGAGACCTCATGGAGACATACGGTGCACTCCCTGGTGCAACCCCTTCGGCAGAGATCATGATCTGTGTGGTCGGTGAACACAACACTCCCTACGCACTCGAAGTTGCCCAGAAACTCCGCGAACAAGGCACCTCTGTTGCGATCGACCTCGGTGGCAAGAAAGTCGGTGACCAGATCTCCAATGCCAGCAAGCGCTCCATCCCAAAGATCATCGTTATCGGTGACGAAGAGGTCAAGACGGGTGTATATAAAACCAAGAATTTATCTACAGGAGAGGAGCGGGAGATTGGTAATTAGAGATTGGAGATTGGAAAAACATAGGTCCGTATGTGATTTTCTAATCTCTAATTACTAGTCTCCAATCTCCTTCCTGTGCTACAATATTTCGATGCGAAAAATTACGTTTGACATTGAAACAAGGAATCTATTCTCTGATGTAGGCTCCAACGACCCGACTGCACTCGATATATCAGTAGTCTGTATACACGATAGCGAGACAGACACCCTGGCGAGCTTCCTCCAAGAAGACCTCAAGAACCTCTGGCCGATCATCGAGCAAGCAGACATGCTCATCACCTGGAACGGTGACCATTTTGACATCCCCCTCCTCAACAAATACTACTCAGGCGATCTCTCCAAGATCAAAAGTCTCGACCTGATGCGCGAAGTACAACTCTCGCTCGGACGACGTCTCAAGCTCGACTCAGTCGCCGAGGCAACACTCGGCAAGAACAAATCTGGCCACGGACTCGAGGCTATCGAGTGGTGGAACAACGGCGAGATCGACAAGATCATTCGTTACTGCAAGGAAGATGTGAAGCTCACCAGAGAACTCTATGACTACGCATTCGCCAACAAACATCTCAAATACAAAGACGCCGGCAATCTCAAAGAGATCAAGCTCAACACCTCCGAATGGGAAGTTCCTGTTGAGAGTGTGATGACGTATACATTACCTTTTTAGACATATTTTGAACCGTCGAGAGGTATAGAAACATAAAAGGTACTGCCGAGATCTTCTCCGGGAGATTTGACCCAGATCTTGCCTTCTTGTCTTGCGATCAGTTTTCGTGCCATATAGAGACCAATACCCATACCTTCGGTATCAGCCAGACGTGCACGATCTCCACGATAGAAACGGTTGAAAATATGTCTTGCTGTTGATTTTGAGATACCGATACCCTGATCTTGAACAGAGAGGATACATTGCATATCTTCACGTACTACTTGGGCTGAGAGAGTGATCGTTCCATTCTTAGGAGAATAACTGATCGCATTGTCGAGCAAGATCTGTAAGACTAGACGAACCTGCTGCTGGTTGATCAGTGCATAAGCCACACCCTCCGGATACTTTACATTGAAATTCAACTGCTTCTGCAACATCGGCGATGCATATTCTGACTGGAGCTGCTGGAGGAGGTCCGACACGCTGCTCGATATGCGTGTCTGATCGAGAGTATTGGCATCAGAATCAGAAAGTCTGACCAGGATATTGGTCAGTTCGAAGAGCTGACTGGTCGACTGTTCTACGATGCTCGACATCTCTTTTTTGTCATCAGGCAATGTGCGAACCATCTCTTCTGTTGCCCATTTGATACGTGTGAGCGGCGTACGGAACTTGTGCGTCACGATGGTAATAAACTCGTATTTTGCCAAATCTGCATCTTGAGTCTTGCGCCAGACATAGAGACCTGCACTGCCGAACAGCACAGAGGCTATGATCGGAATGAAGCTTCGAGGGACGGCTGGTTGAATCGTCACGAAATACGCACTCAAGAAATCGGTAAGTGTGATCGCTGCTCCCACCATCATGATAGTCACCCCATAGACGAAGGCGCGCTTGGCAAAAATACGGATATCAAACACTTCGAACTGCAGTATCGCGTACACAATAAGAAGCGGGTAGAGTCCGAATAACGCTGACAATGCAGGGTTGAGGGGGAGATCAAATACAAGCATGAATGCTGTAGTTCCGAACGCATACGCATATGACATCGCCAGAAGTACGTATTTGTATCTGTTTTTTTGTATTGAATCTTTCTCGAGACGATACGCCTGAATGAGTTGGTAAAAATGATACACCGAGACTGCCATGAACCATCCGAGCATCAGAACATAGAGTGGTCCTGGTTCATAATAAAATGGCAGATACAGCTTGGGTACTGACTCGATCAGAAACATCCGAGGATAGAACATGAAAAACGTGAAGATCGAGAGACCACTCGCATATACCGCATAGAGTGCGTATCGTTGCTGATGGATCTTACCTATAAACCCGAGGAACCAGTGAGTCATAAACATACCAATGAATATGTCTGCGAGATTGAACATCAGGAGCATGCGAGACGTCTCGGCGTCTGATGCGTTGATACCAAGAAGGTGTGATACTTGGAATATGGACACCGCCACGCACGACAAGGCGAACGTCAGCGTGGTAACACTACGACTGCGCTGTGTAGAAAAGAAGACGAAGAAAGCGGTGCCGATACTGATCAGTGCACCCAACAAAAAGAGAATATTGTGGAATATGAGCGAAAAACTCATGGTAGGCAAATATGTATATTTACTGATACAATAATACCTCACTACGTCGACATTTACTAAGGCCATAACATCTCATTATCCACATGGAACAAAAACAGAATTCATTGGTCACGATCCCGGGAGCCATCATCGTCGCTGGAGCTATCATCGCGATGGCTATCATCTGGACCCAAAAGCCGATGAATCAAGTTGCTCGCACCACGTCAGACACACAAGTCGCAACTGTTGTCATGGCAGATATAACTGCCAACGACCATATCCTCGGTAACCCGAACGCTCCGATCAAGATCGTAGAATACTCTGACTCTTCATGTCCGTTCTGCAAAATGTTTCATCCAACCATGGTCAAGGTCATGGCAGAATATGGTGATAGTGGCAAAGTCGCCTGGGTCTACCGACATTTTCCTCTCGACAAGCCAGGTACGCGTCCTGACGGCGGTATCCTCCATCCCAACGCTGGGACTGAGGCTCAAGCCATGGAATGTGCCGCGGCACTCGGTGGCAACGACGCGTTCTGGAAATACACGAACACGCTCTACGACGTAACTCCGGCAGTCACCTCTCAAGCTCCGAACGGTCTCGATCCGAGCAAACTCCCTGAGATCGCTCAGTCTATCGGTCTCGACGTCATTTCATTCAACGAATGTCTCACCAGCAAACGCTTCACCGACAAGATCGAGAGTCAGTACCAAGACGGACTTGGTGCAGGTGTCACTGGCACTCCGTACTCGATCATCATCACCCCTTCCGGATCCAAGATCCCACTGACAGGTGCAGTACCCTACAGTACCCTCAAGACGAGCATCGATGGATTGATAGCCGAGATCAGATAGTTCCAACTTCTGAACTAGCCCTTCCCTTTCTTTTCTGGTTTAGGTGTCGCCTTGAATAGGACCGCAGCGACAATAATAATGATTATAAGTGTTTCCATTCGGTTGAATTACGGGCTGTATTGACTCGCGATATGATCTTGCCGAGCATGCAATACTCACACTTCTTATTATCGCATGTTGTTCCCACAAAAGAGAGACTGAGCAGAGCACGAGACATAGAGACGATCTCTCCGGTCACCTTCTCGATATCTGTATCCGTGATCTCGAATCTTTCTTTTTTGTATATACCGCGATCATTCGGCTCCACAAAGTCGATCTCGCCATACTTCATCCTGAATTTTGTATCACCATCGAGCAGTAGTTTGTAGAAAGCCAGTTGTCGGAAATAGTTCCCTTCTCCACCAGCGTCCGAGGACACATTACCCTGGATATGGTTACGGGATTTGGGTTTTCCGGTTTTGTAGTCTACGACAGTCACCGAATCATCAGTATTGATCTCGATCTTATCGAGCTTACCCGACAGTGTTACTACTGTATCCTTGTCCACTGAGACTTCTGTGCCGCGCACTGCATATTCGAGCAATACCGCGCGGTTCCAGTGTGGATAATAGGTCTTGTAATAGCCTTCGAGAGCCTTCTTACCCTTTTTGAAGGAGTCTTCTCGGTCATCAGCCATGAAGGGCAACATGTCTATCTGTCCACGAAAGATCTCGATCATGCGTTTGAGGACCATGTCTTCTCCTTGTGCATACGACGCAAAGAATGTTCGCAATACTGCATGGATCGCTGTTCCATAGAGCTGATGCTTACTCTCGGCCTGAGGGATGCGGATCAGGTTCACGAAGAAGTATCTCCAGGGACATTCGATGTAGTTGTTGAGATGTGTCACCGACAGTGGTTGTGCTAGGAATTTCGAACGTACGAACTCTGGGTTGAGGAGAGTGTTCTTGTCTGCATAGGGATGGAGAGTAGAGCCCAAAACCCGATGAAGCGTTGCATGCGCGACGCCTTTGTCTTTCTTTTCTATGACCATACATCTCGGGTCTATCTCAGTGATGAACCTACTCGCGACCGCACCTTCTGAGCCATCTCCTTGCGCCCAACTGATAGTCACCGTCTCGCGTGCACGAGTGAGCGCAACGTAGAAGAGTCTCCTTTCATCATCGATACGACCCGTGGCACGAGCATGCTCGATCACCGGTATATGGAAGAGGTTACGAGAAGAACGACTCCCCCATACACCATCGACTGCATGCACGATGAATACATGGTTGAATTCTTGACCTTTGGCCCGATGTGCCGTCATCAGCCTGACTCCTACGGTGTGTTCGCCATGAGTTTTGCGTCGAGAGAGTCCGTGTTCCTCGATGACGGTGATATATGCAATAAACTCTTTGAGACGGAAGGTCTTCATTGACCGAGAGGCGTCAGTAATATATTCATAGAAAGCATTGAGTGCATGCATCCTGTCGAGTGAGTCTGGTGCTTCGACTATCGATGTATAGAAGCCTGTTTCCTGGATAATCTTCTGCAAAAATACGGTAAATGAGAGCGTGTTAGCGTCTCGTGACCAGCGGACGATCTTGTCGTAGGCACGGTGTATGTCTGCATAGGTTGTCCGCGATGAGGACTTGATACACTGATGTAGAGGCTTCTTGTCACGATAGGCACGTTCACTGATCTCCATGACATGCGCCGGGTCGACTGCAAGTTCTGGCAAGAGGAGCGCTTGTGCCAACACCGCATCATCCGAAGGGTCGAAGATCGCTTTGCATAATGTAACAATCTTGACGACGTCGACTTCGTGCATGATATCTGTTTCGGATTCGACTCGATGAGGTATACCTTCCGAACGGAGCATGTCCGAAAGAGGTCCTGAATGTTTGTTGTCGCGATACAGGATCGCTATTTCGGAATGTTTCTCTCCACCATCGATCAACTTCTTGATCGCATGCATCACACCGATACGTTCGTCATCTGCTGTCATATATTCCGAAACATGCACTGGTCCCCCACCGACTTGGAGAGATATGAGCTTCGCATGTGTTCTACCTGGCATACCAGGGTTGTTGGTGATCACACTATGAGACGCATCGAGTATGACCTGGTGAGAACGATAGTTGTGCTCAAGATCGATGACTACTGCATCAGGATATTTGTGAGAAAAATAGAGGAAGTTCTCGAGAGACGCTCCTTGGAATCGATAGATCGCCTGCTTGTCATCTCCAACAATGAAAAGGTTGGGTGAATCATGGAAGTCCGACAGGAGCTCTAATATGCGATTCTGAGCCGCATTGGCATCCTGATGTTCATCAGCCAAGATATACTGGTACTGTTCTTGTAGGATAAGTTTGAATTCTGGCTGTGACTCCATGATACGGATGACCTCGAGCAACATGTCGTCGAAGTCATAATATTTCTCTTTGGCCAATGCCTTTTCGTATCGTGCGTACACTAGAGCCAGCTCCTTGTTTTTGAGAGTTCGCTTTTCGTATTTCTCCTGTTCGGTGGCGGAGCGCTTGACCTCCTGAGAGGCTTCCGCCTCGATACTCTGTGCTAACTCTGCCGGAGTGATGTTCTCTCTCTTGAGAATATGTATCTCTCGGAGCACTGGGGACACGTAATACTCTGGATCTCCGAATGGTCTGAGCATCTCTATGTCTCGAGATTCGATGATCTTTTGGATGATCCGTATCTGTTCTGGTTCGGTAATGAGCTTCGAACCGATGATACGGGGGAAATAATCCTGGTGATGTTCGATCACCTGCGAGGCAAACCCGTGGAATGTATGGATCGCCACTCGATACGCCGCAGGACCTATCGTCTCGAGCAGCTTGCGACGCATCGCAAAAGCTCCCGACTCGGTGAAGGTCAATGCCAGGATACTGTCAGGAGCAGTATCGGTCAGACGCAAGATGTTTGCGATACGTAGCGTCAATAGCGTCGTCTTACCAGTACCTGGACCTGCGATCACGACTACCGGACCCTCGATCGTATCTACAGCCTTCTTTTGGGCAGCATTGAGGGTTCGATATGCCCGGTCGAATACGGGAGAAGTTGAGGAAGGGAGTGACATGAGTTCATTATAAGGACTCCGAGACAATACACAATAACGGTTGACTTGATATATAAAAAGAGGGATACTATTCCAGAAAACATCGCTCATTTCAAGTCCAACCAAGGAAAGGATTCGCATGAGAAACAGATTGCCACGCACGACTAAACCAGGGAATGTATTCGTTCTCCTGGGTATAACCACGGTCGGATCACCAACATCTCCTGACTCCCTGCTCCCCGACAGCGTCGGTATTGCGAGATTCATGCTCAACGAACACACTCAGAATGAAGAGCACTCTACTGGAAGTTGTATCCAGGCACTTGTCTATGCAGACGGAGAAAGTGCCCTCCCTGAATGCATCGACAGGACCCAGTGACCCAAGTCTGCAGACTCAAAACCCCACGCGTAGTATAGCGAGGGGTTTTTTCTATTGTGTATTATTTGAAATCCAACTTAGTAGTTCTTGAGCCTATCGATATTGTCGTGCTGACGGATCTTTTCATGAGCCTTGGCTTCGATCTGACGGATACGTTCGCGAGTGACTCCAAATTCACGACCGACTTCTTCCAGGGTATGTGTGATACCGTCATTGAGACCATGACGCATCTCGAGGATCTTGCGTTCTTTCTCTGAGAGATCGTCGAGGATCGTGTTGACGTGGTCGCGGAGGATACGATGTGATGACTCCTGATCAGGGGAAAGGATCTTGTCATCTGCCACGAAATCTTGGAGAGTGGACTTGCCATCTTCACTGTCGTCTCCAACAGGACTTTCGAGCGACACGACGTCTTGCTCGATCTTTTCGATCTGGTAGATCTTGCTAACATCCATACCCATCTCAGTAGCGATCTCGTCGGGCAAAGGCTCGCGACCGAGGTCTTGGGTGAGACGTCGTACCATCTGTTTGTATTTTGCGATGGTCTCTACCATGTGTACCGGTACACGGATAGTGCGAGACTGGTCAGCCAATGCGCGGGTGATGGCCTGACGGATCCACCAGGTAGCATAAGTCGAGAACTTGTAGCCTTTGGTCCAGTCGAACTTGTCTACCGCACGGAAAAGTCCCAAGTTACCTTCTTGGATCAGGTCGAGGAGTGTCAGATCCGGACTACGACCGACGTATTTCTTGGCGATAGACACCACGAGACGCAGGTTGGCCTTTGCAAGGAGGTTCTTGGCTTCGAGATCCCCTGCTTGGATACGACGAGCGAGCTCCTTTTCATTGGCGGCGGTAATGAGCGGATATTGACCGATCTCTTTGAGATACATCTGGATAGAGTCGTAGGCAGAGTCAGCACTGTGGCGTGTTCCATATGCCGAAGGTTTCTTGACGGTCAGGTCTTCGACTTCGAGGAGGCCCCCCCCTTCGAGGACGTCGACGTTGGCAGTAGAAAGTTTGGAATAGAGCTCATCGAGGAAGACGATGTCATTCTCGATCTGTGGGAACTCTTTGAGGATCTCGTCATACGTGACGAAACCACGATCACGCCCCTTTTGGATGAGTTTGGTCGCCTTGTATTCGAAACTCTTCTGGTCGGCTTTGACCTTGGGTGCAGCTTTGCGAGACGAGACGCCTTTTGTCTTTTTCTTGGGCTTGGATGCGGATTTTGCCACAGGCTTGCGAGCACGTGCCGGCTTTGATTTGGTCGTCTTTTTTGATTTTGCCATGAGAAAAGAAAGCTAAGTTGTTCTGACGATTATACAACGAAGGGGTCAAGATATGCAAGGGGTATGGCTCGATACGTGTGTTTTTTTGTTTTTTATCAAGAATTTAACCTAAATTCATCGTTTCTTCATCTCGACCTGATATGGTTACCCTGCGGAGGATAGATATCTTCCCGCGTGGGGGTGCCAAGGCCGGATGTTATCCTTCGACAAGATAAACATAGGGGTTCGATTCCCCTCACCTCCACCATCACTTGACTTTTTATTTCAACAAGAATACCATTGTATTAATCTTGTCGAAGGAGGTCCTGCCGAGGGTATGTTTCAAAAAATCCGCTTATCGCGGTTTTTTGTTTAGCTTTTCTCTATAAAGTTCACTACCCCCTCTTCTTTTTGAGCACCTCAGCCTTACGGAGGGACAAACGCTGGCATTCAGTGGCAAGCTCTGCGACACGAGCATGATCCCCTGCTTTCTCGGCGGTACGGAGGTCTTGCATGGCAGACATGAGCTGTTCGCTCAGGATGTCTTCCTCGAAGTTAGTGAGCAATTCTTGCATATGAAGACCCCAACGGTCTTGGGTAGCACCGAAGAAAGACTCAGCCTCGAATAGTACGTCACTCATCAGGGGTTGTATACGTGCCACACGGTCATCATAGGTGGCACCAGCGATCGTACGGATACGCTCGCGGTAGTCACCAGAAACTCCGGCTGACTCCATGAGTCCGAGTAGTCCGAACATGCGACGTTCGACGAGGTCGATACGTTTTGAGACATCGGTCGCACTCTTGCGTGCTACTGGCTGTGCTGTCGGTGTGGCAGAAGCATCTGCAGAGAAGCGTTGCGTCAGGACCCTGATATCGTCCCAGATGGCACTGGCACTGATATGCGAACGGTCAGCGATCATCTGTACAAAATAATCCTTGTCAGTTTGTTTCTCAATACGGGCAACTAGAGGAAAGACTCTATCTTGGAGTGCACGAGGGAGCTTGCGTTGGTCGGTGACTTCGTGGAGAACATTTGTCAGCTCAAACTCGATCACAGGTTTTGTATTACGGAGGATCTCACGCCACTGCACTGGATCTTCTTTGACCAGATCCGCAGGGTCTTTGCCACCGACGATATCGGCGATCTTCACATCCATGCCGATACTGAGTGCTATAGCCGATGCACGCAATGCCGCCTTTTTGCCAGCAGCATCAGAATCAAAAGCGATGATCACGTTGGGTGATAGACGACGGATCAGACCAAGATTGTTGACGATGCCCTCCTTGTTGACGACGTCTTCTGCCATGGCTGTACCCGAGACAGCCACGGTGTTCTTGATATCTGCCTGATGCGACATGACGAGGTCCATCTGACCTTCGACGAGGATGGTGTAGTTGAGACGGCGTATCTCGGACTTGGCTTTGTCGAGCCCATAGAGGACAGAGGACTTGTCATAGAGAGGACTGTCAGGACTATTGATATACTTGGCCGACTTGTCATCTGGTTTCAGGATGCGTCCCGAGAACGCGATGACTCTACCACTCGAGTCTGAGATCGGGAACATCACTCTGCCACGGAAACGGTCATAGAAGTCGCCTTTGTCGCCCTTCTTGGCAAGACCTGCCTTCTCTATCAATGCATCCTGCCAACCCTTGCCTTTGAGATATGTATACAGATTACTCCACCCTTCCGGTGCCCAACCCATGCGGAACTCTGCACGAGTCTTCTCGGTGATGCCTCGGCTCGTGACATAGTCTTGCGCTTCTTTTGACTTTGCATAACATGCTTCAAAGTAGCGCGCGGCTTGGTCGGTGATGTCGTAGAGCTTGTCGCGCTCGCCGTCGGCTTTCTGGTCATAGACAAGTGACACCCCTGCACGCTCTGCCAGGACTTTGAGTGCTCCGCGAAAGTCGAGCCCCTCGAACTGCTCGACGAAAGAGAATATGTCACCCTTAGCACCACAGCCAAAACAATAGTATCCTCCCCGTTCCGGTGAAACGAAAAAAGATGCTGATTTCTCATTATGAAACGGACATCGAGCCTTGAATGACTTGCCAGACTTCTCCAGCTTCACATACGAAGCCAAAAGCTCCTCTATGGGGATGCGTTTCTTGATCTCTTCGACGTTAGAGCGGTTCATGGGGGAAGTATAGCGTATGGAGTGTGAAGTATGAAGTATCGATAGAAGATTGACAGCAAAAATAATCCTGTTAAGATTAATGCTACCTGCAAATGGCAGGTGTTCCCACAAATAATCCGTATACATCTATCCACCTTAGAGATAGGTCACAAAATTTAAGAAAGGCTCAAGAGAGAAATCTTTTGAGCCTTTCTTGCATTTCAAGAAAAACGTCCTGTGGTACAAATCCAATCTTCCGAGAAAGTCTTTTTGCATCCACAATTCGTAATTGTGATAGTATAGCCATTGAGAATCCTTCAGAAAATACCGATAGTTTGAAGTAGAATTGATTGGCTTTACTCGTTCTTGTAAGAGGCACTACCCAGCACATATTCGAATTAATTTTGCACACAACCACAATTGGACGTATGAAATCATCACCAGCACCATCTTCTTCATAGCCAATATTGCAACCAATTGCACAAAACCATATATCTCGTTGCTGAAATAACGGCCGGGTTTCGATCGAATTAATACCCTCTTTCTGCACACTCCATTTGGAGTAATCTTTCTTCATGTACCCACAGTAACAGCCCGAGATAAAATCCGTATGAATTTAGTCTCAAGAAACAATAAAAACAAAAAAGTCCCGATCGGATGTCGAGGCTTTTTTGTGTAATCTTTTAATTGTCCAATAGTTGAATAGCTGAATTCTACTCCTCTATCGCCTTTCGGTTGGCTTTGAGACTATCTACCATCTCTTTCTTCGGTGATCCAGCAAATCCAGAACCAGCAGGGACCAGACGTCCGATGATGACGTTCTCCATGAGACCAGTGAGGTCGTCCTGTGCACCACGAACGGAGTTGGCGATGAGCACACGAGTAGTGTGTTGGAACGACGCGGCCGAGAGGAAACTCTTGCGAGACAGAGATGTTTCGGTGATACCCATGACCAACTTCTTGGCCTCTGCAGGCATGCCACCAGCATCCTTGGTCTCTGCATTCTCTTCGAAGAGATAAGTGTCATCGACGATCATACCTTCGGTGAGATCCGTATCCCCTGCCTTGACGACGCGGCGACGTGAGAACATCTGCTTGACGATGAGCTCGATGTGCTTGCGTGACACGGTCTCGCCTTGGAGTTCGTAGATCTTACCAACTTCACTGATGACGTATTCCTTGGCACGCTCTTCGCCACCAAACTCATATACTTCATCGATATCAGCAGAACCGTCGGTGATGAGCTGGCCTTTCTTGACCTTATCTCCGATACGAACGAGAGTCGTACGGCGGTATGGGAAAACATACTCGACTTCTGTGCGCTTCTTGCCTACTGCCTCTTCGAGATCTGGCAATACACGGATGATCTTTTCTTTACCCATATCTTCTACTGACATGACGGTACCATCAACAGATGCAACAACAGCCGGGTTGCGAGGACGACGCTTTTCGAAGATTTCTTCGACGCGTGGCAGACCTGCAGTAATGTCTCCACCTTGTGATGCGGTTCCTCCGGCGTGGAAGGTACGCATGGTCAGCTGTGTTCCTGGTTCACCGATCGCTTGAGCAGCGACAGTTCCTACGGCTTCGCCGAGATTGACCAGTGCATTCTTACCGAGATCGAGACCATAACACTTTGTACACACACCACGAACGGTTTTGCATGAGAGTGGTGAGCGGACGTTTACATGCTCGATACCTGACTCTTCGATATGAGTTGCGTCGGCCTTGGAGACGAGGTGACCCTTCTTGAACATGACTGTTCCTGCTGCATCCTTGATATCTTCAGCGAGGAGTCGGCCACGGATGTTCTTGGACAATGGAATGTTCATTCCTGAAGCACTCTGTTTGTGGATGACGATGCCCTCTTTGGTACCACAATCTGTTTCTGATACGACGACATCCTGAGCGACCACGAACAACTTACGAGTGAGGTATCCCGCCTTCGCTGTGTTGAGCGCAGTGTCAGTGAGACCCTTACGTGATCCGTGAGTCGTGATGAAGTATTCGATCGGAGTCAAACCTTCCTTTGCACATGAAAGGATCGGGAACTCGATCGTCTCTCCTGAAACTGAGGAGATAAGACCTTTCATACCGGCCATTTGAGTGATCTGAGACATCGATCCGCGAGCACCTGAAGTGATCATGTCATAGACAGAACCAGTCTTGTCGAGTGATGCAGGAATAGCCTTTTCGACTTCTCCCTTGGACTTCTGCCAGATTTCGATGTGCTTGCGAATGCGCTCTTCTTCGGTGAGGAGTCCTTCTTCGAACTGCTTGGTAACGAGATGTGCCTGTTCTTTGCCACGAGCGACGATCTCGCCTTTGGCTTCAGGGATCTTGATATCATCGATGCCCCATGTGGTACCCGAGTAGGTAGCGTAGCCGAAACCGAACTTCTTGACGCGGTCGAGGATCGGAGCAACTTTCTCTGAACCGTGGAGGTTGATCATATCGTCGATCACGATACCGAGACGCTTGCGACCGACTTCTTCATTGATGAATGGATAATCTTCAGGAAGGATGTTGTTGAGGAGAATACGACCAACAGTAGTTTCGAATAGCTTACCTTCGAAGCGAGCGTATTTCGGAGTATGAGGTGCAGAAACTTTGACCTTGGATCGGAGATTGATATCGCCGAAATTCTGAGCCAAGATCGCAGCATCAGGAGTCTCAAAGACTTTGCCTTCACCCTTGCCGGCTTCGATCATCTTGGTAACCCAGAAACATCCAAGAACGATATCAAGCATTTTTGCAACGACGGTTGGTTCGTTGTTACCCGGCTTGAGGATGTTCTTGTCTGCGGCCATGATCTCGCGAGCTTCCATCTGAGCCTCTTCTGACAACGGTACGTGAACAGCCATCTGGTCTCCGTCGAAGTCAGCGTTGAAAGCAGTACAGACGAGTGGGTGAACTTGGATCGCGTTGCCTTCGATCAGGATTGGGCGGAATGCCTGGATACCGAGGCGGTGCAATGTCGGTGCGCGGTTGAGGAGTACGTATTTGCCGCGGATGACTTCTTCGAGGATCTCCCAAACTTCTTTGGCACCATCGTCGATCAGACGATTGGCTCCGCGGATGTTGTAGGCGAGCTCACGCTTGAGAAGTCCTGAGATCACGAATGGGCGGAAGAGTTCCAATGCCATGTGCTTTGGCAGACCACATTCATCGAGCTTGAGCTCAGGTCCGACGACGATGACAGAACGACCAGAATAGTCTACGCGCTTACCGAGGAGGTTCTGACGGAAAAGACCGCGCTTGGACTTGAGACTGTCTGACAGAGACTTGAGTGCGCGCTTCTGTGCGGCCGCTGCGGCTGCACCAGCAGATGATGCGTGACGGATCGAGTTATCGATCAGTGCATCTACAGCTTCTTGGAGGATACGCTTTTCGTTGCGGAGGATGACTTCTGGGGCGCCGATCTCTTTGAGTTTCAAAAGGCGATTGTTGCGATTGATGACACGACGATAGAGGTCGTTGACGTCAGAGGTTGCATAGCGACCTCCTTCGAGGGCGACCATCGGGCGCAAACCTGGCGGGATCACTGGTAGACGTACGAGGAACATCCACTCTGGACGGAGCTTGGCCTTGATCATCTGTTTGACCAGTGCGATGCGCTTGGCGAGCTTCTCGCGGTCAGCAGCACCAGCACTTTCGTTGGCCTTCTCGAGCTCGAGCTTGAGCTTTGGCAGGTCGATCTTCTTGAGGAGGTCGTAGATCGCTTCGGCACCGATGAGCGCTTCGAAGATAGAACTATAGCGCATGGCGTACTTGTGATACGTCATTTCGTCGATGACGAGTCCTGGGACGATACTCTCGATCTCTTTGCGAGCATTCAAAAGGAGTTCTTTGAGAGCATCTTTGGTCTTGTCGTCTTGGGCAGTCTTGACCTTGTTCTTGTATTCAGCGTCGAGCTCCTTGAGGAAACTCTCCTTCTCGTTCTCATGAACAACGGTGACCATGTACCCTGCGAAGTACACAACCTTCTCGAGGTCTGCAGTTGTCATCCCCAGAATGAGACCGATGCGAGATGGCACCGAGCGGAGGAACCAGATGTGTGACACTGGAGATGCCAGTTCGATATGACCCATGCGTTCACGGCGAACGATCGAGCGAGTGATCTCGACTCCACACTTTTCACAGACAATACCCTTGTAACGGATACCGCGATATTTGCCGCAGTAACATTCATAGTCACGGTCTGGACCGAAGATACGTTCGTCGAAGAGACCACTCTTCTCGGAGCGCTGGGTGCGGTAGTTGATGGTCTCAGGCTTGGTGATCTCACCGTATGACCATTCCATGATCTTCTCTGGAGAAGTCAGGGAAAGCTTCACAAAGTCGAAATCCTGTGGGTCAGTCGACTTCTTCGTGGTGATGGTGACGTGTTGTGTATTTGCGTTTGACATGGTTTTTTTATTAAATGAATGGTCTTAATTGGTAAAAGTTACACTCGAAACAATACTATCTCCGATATTTTTATCAAACGGCGCAATGTAGTTGAATTCATACTTCAATCCGTTATTTTGAAGAAGCTTATTTGCTTGAACATTATTACGTGCACTATTTGCAGCAAAAACGTAAATGCTCATGCTTTTTCCGGCACAGACAGGCGAAACTTCTGAACAATAAACATGAATCCATGTTATTTCCGGAGAACTTCCATCACCATCATTTTCTGCTGCCGTGTAATCGGATGGATACTTAAAAGAAAATTTATTTTTTGTATCAGTATAAATTTTCCAATCCTTCATCGAAAGTTTAAGTGCTGCGGTCGAACTCGTACCAATCTTTACTTCCCCATCCGAACTATCACTCGCAAGTTCCTTCACGTCCGTAGGAAGACAATGTCCTGTACAAGGAACTCCGTCATAGAGAGCCACGCGGATCTTATAAGAACCGGCTTCAAGTGGTGCAACTGCATCGCCACCGATCAGGACTGACTCTGGAATGGTGAGTGAGTATGAAGTTGTTGTAGCGCCGATAGTCGCAAGTGGTGCAGCGCCTTCTTCGAGCCAGATAACTACCTGGTAACCATCTTTGATCTCACCGGTAGTTGTGAATGAAACTGGAGTAGAAGAGCCGATGATCAGAGCCTCACCACCATTCGGAGAGACGAGAGTGATCGTAGGAGCCGCTACATCAGTAGTCTTACTTCCCTTTTGTGCAACATAGACACCACCAAGAACGAGAACTGCGACGATCGCAATGATCTGCACAATGCCGAAGCCTTTACTTGTACTGAGCCTGTCGAATGTATTGAGTTGAATAGAATTTTTCATAGCTTTAATTGTTTTATGGTTCAATTGTTTCTTTGTTAAATTCTACTCTTCTACAACTGGTGAGTTCTTGAGTAATTCGACGTTGAGTGCCAAACCACGGAGTGTCTTGAGGAGTACGTTGAACGAAGCAGGCAGGTTCGGAGCCTTGAGCTCTTCGCCTTTGACGATAGAGTCGAAGGTTTGTGAACGACCGACGATATCGTCAGACTTGACCGTGAGGATCTCACGGAGAGTATGAGCGGCACCGTGACCGAGGAGTGCCCAGACTTCCATTTCTCCAAAACGCTGACCTCCACCTTGTGCCTTACCGCCGAGTGGCTGTTGCGTGATGAGAGAGTACGGACCGATAGAGCGCATGTGGATCTTGTCTTCCACCATGTGGTGCAGCTTGAGGATGTACATGTATCCGACTGCAACTGGCTGGTCGAAGTGTTCACCGGTGCGACCATCGCGCAGGAGCATCTTGCCTGACTTGTCATAGCCAGCTTTCACGAGCTCTTCTTTGATCTCAGCGTCGGTAGCTCCCACAAATGGTGGGACGATCGCCTGATATCCGAGAGCACTTGCCGCAAGTCCGAGGTGGAGTTCCAAGATCTGACCGAGGTTCATACGTGAAGGCACGCCGAGTGGTGTGAGGATCACGTCAACAGGTGTACCGTCTTCCATGTATGGCATATCTTCTTCTGGGAGGATACGTGAGATAACACCTTTGTTACCGTGACGTCCGGCCATCTTGTCACCGACAGAGACGTTACGGACTTGGGCAACTTCGATGTAGATCTTCTTGATGATGCCTGACTCGAGCTTGTTACCACGTTCACGTGAGAATACTTTGACTGAGATCACGCGACCACGCTTGCCGTTCTCCATGCGCTTGGAGGTGTCTTTCACATCGCGGGCTTTCTCACCGAAGATAGAACGGAGCAGGCGCTCTTCTGGAGTCAGCTGTGTCTCGCCTTTCGGAGAGATCTTGCCGACGAGGATGTCGCCTGGACGAACTTCTGCACCGATGCGGACGATACCTTCTTCGGTCAGGTTCTTGAGCTTGGCCTCAGCAACGTTCGGGATATCACAGGTCGTGACTTCGGGACCGAGCTTGGTGTCACGGACGTTGACTACGAACTCTTCGATATGGATAGAACTCCACTTTGCATTCTTGACCACACGTTCAGAGAGGATGATCGCGTCTTCGTAGTTGGATCCAGACCATGACATGAAGGCGACAAGTGCGTTGTGACCGAGTGCGATCTGTCCCTTGTCAGATGTTGAGGTGTCAACGAGGACATCACCCTTCTTGACAGTGTCGCCGAGAGAGACGATCGGACGCTGATGGAATACGGTGAAGCCGTTGGTTCGTGAGAAGAGTACGAGATTGTATGTAGTACTCTTGCCTGTTTTCTTGGACTTGAATGTCAGACTCTTGGCATCGAGATGAGTGATCTCGCCATCTTCTGGGGCAACAACTATGCGACCAGTATCGAGGACTGCTTTGCTTTCCATGCCAGTTGCAACGAATGGTGCCTCAGGTACGAGACATGGCGTTGCCTGCTTTTGCATGTTCGATCCCATCAACGCACGGTTCGCATCGTCATGGTTAAGGAACGGAATGAGGGACGTGGCGATCGAGAATGCCTGGTTGGTTGCAACGTCGATGTAGTCGATCTCGTTTTTCTTGGCGAGCTCTGGTTTGCCATTGCGGCGAACTTCGGCCTCATCGTCAGTGATGACGCCATCTTTGTCATATGGAGTTGCGGCGTGAGCGATACGGAAGTTCTCTTCTTCGAGCGCGTTGAGATAGACGATCTCTTTGGTGACTTTGCCGTTCTTGACCTTGGCGTACGGAGTTTCGATCATGCCAAAATCATTGATACGAGCATAGGTTGTCAGACGAAGCACCAGACCGATGTTCGGACCTTCTGGAGTATGGATCGGGCAGAGACGGCCGTAGTGAGATGGGTGCACGTCGCGGACTTCGAATCCTGCACGTTCACGAGAAAGACCGCCGGGACCGAGTGCAGTGAGCGTACGGAGATGTTCGACTTCGGCCAGGACGTTCTCCTGCGCCATGAATTGTGACAACTGGTTAGTTGTGAAGAATTCTTTGATACGAGCCTGGAGTGGGCGTGGATAGATGAATGAAACAGGGAGAGTCACGTCTGGTTCGACGGTCGACATCTTGTCCTGGATATTACGCTTCATCTGGGTGAGACCGAGACGGATACGTTGTTCGAGGAGTTCACCGACATAACGTACACGGCGTGAACCGAGGTGGTCGATATCGTCAGCCTGCATCTCTGGATCGAGCGACAGAGTCACGATGTGTGCGATCGTAGTAGCAACATCATCGAGTGACAACGTGCGACGTTCTAGCTCTTTCTCTTCCATAGACTTGCCGAAACGCTTGTTAAAACGAAAACGTCCGACACGAGAGATGTCATAGCGGTCAGCCTTGAGAAGGGCCTGGATGAATGAACGAGCATTCTCAGGAGTCGCAAGATCTCCGTCACGGAGACGCTTGTGGATCTCGATGTATGCATCGTCGGTTGTCTTTGCATGATCCTTGGCGATAGTCATCTCGATGATCTTCTTGAGATCTGGGTTGCCCTTGAAGAGATCTTCGATCTTCTCGTTGCTCTCTGCACCGAGGATACGGAGGAGAGATGTTACCGGGAATTTGCGCTTGCGGTCGATACGGCAGTAGATGACGCCGTCTGAATCCATCTCGATCTCCATCCATACTCCACGTGCAGGGATAATCTTGGCTCCAAAAAAGGTCTTGCCTTTGAGCTCATTCGAGGTAAAGAAAATGCCGAATGAACGAGCAAGTTGAGGTGCGATCACGCGCTCGACACCGTTGATGATGAAGGTGCCATGATCGGTCATGACTGGGAAGTCAGCCAGGAACATCTCTTGTTCTTTGACCACATTCAAAGATTTATTCTTGAGGGTTACGCGGACTTTGATCTGACCTTCGTAGTTGAGCTTGTTGAGCTTGGCATAGTGTTCGTCGAACTTTGGCAGGATGAGTTCGGCATCACTGATCGAAAGTTCGAACTTCTTCTCCGCATAGTCTTTGATCGGAGAGAAGTCTTTGAGCAGGTTGGAGAGACCTTGCTCGACGAGCCAGGTGAAGGAGGCATTCTGTGACTCTACGAAGTTAGGCATCTCTGCCAACGGCACTTGGTATCGACTAAAATATTTCTTCGGGCGTACAGAGGTAGTATTCGACATGGGTATAGTAAAGGATTATTAAAATAAAACCGAACTCAATGCGTATCACATCTCTCTCATATTAACCTGTGGAAACCTTGTGAATATCTCCCCTTTTCTACGGACATGTAAAGACGCAAAAATCCACCGCCAGGTAAATGGAGTGGTGTCTCGATGTCACGTTAGAGTAATATATGCACAGGTAGGATCAATTTTGAGCCTTGTAATCCTCCGCTTTATGGCCAACCTTCGTTCCGATGCGCATCGGAACTTCGGTATGGCACAGCAGAACTCAATCTGCGAAGTTAGGTTGAGGCTAGCAAATAGAAACGTATGTGTCAAGTGGATAGAGGGACTTACCCATAGTTATGTTCGTGGATTAGGGAAATACTCTTGGAACACCTTGCGGACTTCGACCGCTATGATCCCTGGCACCTCCTCCAGTATCTCCTTTTTGTGTTTATCGAGTTTTATATCTATCTCGCTACCAAAGGCCATAAAACTGTTATTGATATATTCTTCCATCTTACTAAAACCCTCATCGACGTATGATCTGAGGTCTCGAATGCTCTTTTCGACGTTATCGAACCGAATAGCCATATCAGTTCTGAATTCATACATCTCGTCTCTGAATTCGTTGAACTCTTTCTTTGTTACATAATCATGTTGCATAGGTGAAAGTATCTTTTGATTCATATATGTTCGTATTTATATGGATAAGAAGCCACATACAACCGCGCTTATGGAGAATTCGGTTGCAACCTGAACTGTTGATGTATGTGCTAATTATAGATATTTACCCGCGTAGTACACAAGTGTGCAGACCGCAGAAAATGTTGTCGGATTACTTCTTCCCTTTTCCTTTTCTTTCTTCCTTCCATTTTTCCATTTCCTTATGGTGCCCTGAGAGCAGGATCTTGGGAACACGAAGCTTTTTGCCCTTGTACTCGATGACTTCAGGACGAGTGTAGACATCAGGGCTTGCTATGCGTTCTTCTTCTAGTGACTGGATATCACCGAGAACACCTGGAATACGACGAGTAATGGTGTCGATGATGATCATAGCCGGAAGTTCGCCACCAGTGAGCACATATGGACCAACTGAGATGTCGATCATGGGGAATGCTTTCTTGATACGGGCATCGATACCCTCATAACGGCCACAAACCATGACGATGTCAGTGTATTTCTTGAACTTCTCTGCGACTTTGTTGGTGAATTGTTCTCCGGCTGGTGAAAAGAAAATTATTTTAACCTGCGCCATAGACTTCTTGCTTTTACCTTTTTCGGATTGTTTAATTGTTGAATGCTTCAATGCTTCTTCAATCGCCTTTATCACCGGAAGTGCTTCTATCACCATCCCTGGACCACCACCATAAGGACGATTGTCTACTCTACGATCTGCATATGAAGGAATCTTGCCTTTGGGAACCTCCACAAAGTCGCGAGGATTGTAATACTGTATAGAAATAAGGCCTTTCTCTTGGGCGCGTTTCAAAATAGACGTATTCACATACGAATCGAGGCTCTCTGGAAACAAAGTTATGACGTGGAAGGTGGTCATGGCAATATCTGTGCAACAAAAAATCGTGATACTAACTGTACCACGAATGAGTGAGTTTGTCACTGGATGAATGCCTCGAGCGGTCTTCTCAGGATATGCTGCAGACACCACTCATCAACCTCTGAAAATTCGATCTGCATTTGCCCACCACTTACCAAGGTACAAGAGCCACGTTCTTTTAGGACAGCCTTATTTGTGTGGAGGGTCAATTCTATGCCAGTGAAGACTGGTATGAGAATAATCCGCTGAAACCGATTACAATCTCCGAATGCGAAGACGGGTAATTCAGCTTGACGAGGTCTTCGAAGTTCTTTAGCTGCTGAATGCTTCATGTGTGCAAACATATTTGAACACGCACAATCAGTGAAGAAAGTTATTTCGGCCTTCGTTCGCTTATTGAGGTTATTGGAATCGAAATACAAGATTTGTCGCCCTCCTCCCGATTCCCATAATGCAATGGCACCGACATACTGCACTTTATACTTCTTGACTTTGACATGACACTGGTAGTGTACATGATTCATGGAATACTCCTGGTTAATTGTTTCTTGCAAACCTGTCAGCGAGGGGATTTCTCCGGCACAGAATACATGGTCGCAACACATACCCCTGTTGTACAGAAACCGATCACCGGATGACCCAAAGGAAGCAGATCATCGCTCCATATGATTCTCAGGAGTTCTTGAAATTCTTCCTTGAATTTGGCCACCATGAGCATCTCCTGAAACAAATCGAGCGCCTCATCACTTTTCCGAAGTGCTCCAAAATACAATTTGCGCCACTGTCCAAATGTTCTTTTTGTTTTCATGTAAAAAACCTTTCTACAACCAAGGTAGCATCTTCGTAACAAAAAATCACCCTTCGACGTTACTCGGGGTGATTTTTGCTTTTTTCTTGTTGCTTCTTTACTCGAGCTTGAGATCCGCCATAGCCTCTTCGATCGTCTTTGCGGTTGGAGATCCAGCCATACGTTCTGCTGACTTGAGACCACCGACTGGCTCGTTGATCTTGAGGTTAACACGAGAGTTGTTCTTCATACCCACGACGCGCAAGAGTGTGCGAACTGCCTTGGCAGTATTGCCCTGTCGGCCGATGATCTTGCCCATATCTGCTGCGCCGACTTCAAGCGTAAGGAGTACTCCCATCTCATCTACGGTACGGTTGACCTTTACTTGATCTGGAGCATCTACCAAAGCCTTGATAACGTATTCTAGAAATTGCTGATCTGGCTGCATAATCGTCGTGTTAGAAGATAATTAGTAAGAGGTACAGAGATCTGTACTGCGATAAGTGTAACAAATGCAACATGCCACGCAAGGCATATGTGGGTAAAAGAAAAGTTAGGCTGTTGCAACTGCAGGAGCTTCGGTAGGAACTGGAGCAGCTTCTGCGACAGGAGCCGCCTCGGCAGGAGCGTCTTTCTTGATGACGGTCTTCTTTGGCAATGCGTTGAGCTTCTTGCCAGCGATCGCCTTGTTGGAGACGAGGAAGTTGTGGAGGGTCAACGAGAGTTTGACACCCTGAGACATCCAGTACTTGATCTTCTCGACATCGAGCTGTTCGAGCTTGTTCTGGATGCGGGTATCATACCAGCCGAGATTCTCGAGATATTTGCCACTGCGAGGGCCGTTCTTGGACTCGGTCAATACAACACGGAATGTTGGTTCGTGGTTGCGTCCTGTGCGTTGTAGGCGGATCATTAACATGTGGGAGAGATAGTAACAGAATGGGCTATATATTGCAAGGTTAGTCTGAAGCTGGTACGGCTCCCAGAACATATATCTCGAAGTGCACGGATATTTTTCTGCTGAAAAATTCCTCGTGCTCGCGCCAGTCGCGCTCGCAGGGCACTTCTCGATACATGTTCTGCTCGCCTTATTTTGATTCCGATACCTTTATCTGTGGCTACTTATTCAGCAACTTCTTTACTATCTTAAGGGTGGAGCAGATATGGCCTTTCTTGGTCCATCTGCCGAAAGAGAATCGGATGGAGGTTGTGGTATCTGCACCGAGCGCCTTCAGGACGTATGACTCGTCCTCATCACGGAGACACGAGCTCTTGGTCGAGACAGCGACTCCTCCCGCGTCGAGCTGGAAGAGGAGAAACTCGTTATCGATGCCCGGAATTGAAACATTGAGAATATGGGGCGAAGTGACAACTTTTCTTGTCACTTCAGCCATTTTTGCTATTTTTGAGAAATCTTTATCCTCCACCCCCCTGTCTGAATTTGAAAAAACTCTTGGATTCACCGTAATACCTGGTTTTATTTTTTGTAACTCTTCAATGAAAAAGTCTCTCAACTCCCCTATTCGCTGCGATTCTTTTTCTTTCATGATGGTCGCCAATTCTAAAGCCCGAGCGAAGCCCGCAATACCAGCGACGTTCTCGGTACCCGAGCGAAGACCTCTCTCCTGACCACCACCATACATGATCGGCTCGATCGGAGTTCCTCTTCGCACATAGAGACATCCGACACCTCGTGGACCATAGACCTTACCTCCATCGAGCGTGATCATGTCGACACCAAGTTGAGAAACGTTCATATCCAGATGGAGTGGTGCCTGACATGCGTCAGTATGGAAAAGCGGATATCGACGATCTTCCCCTTCTTTTGAAAATTCTTTGCGTGCCTGACGGATCACTTTTGCGATCTCACGTATTGGCTGGACTGTGCCGATCTCATTGTTGACGTACATGATTGATACCAGGAACGTCTCGGGTCGAATGGCCTTTTTGATATCTTCGGCAGAAACAATACCGTCAGCACCTACCGCGACACGGGTGACTTCGACGCCGTGCTTTTCCATCATAGCGGCATATTCTCTGATGGATGAATGTTCAATATCAGAAATGATAAGGTGTGGTTTCGTAAAGCCATTCCTATGTGCTGCTCGTCCCACACCTTCGAGTGCGAGACCATTGGCCTCGGTGCCACCAGAGGTGAAGACTATCTCATCTGGCAATGCATGGAGCATGTCAGAGACCTTTTTGCGACTACTTTCAATGACGGTACGTGCAGATACACCCTCTTTGTACAAAGAAGAAGAGTTGGCGTATTCTTGGGTTGAATACTTCTTTATTTCTGCCGTTACACGCGGATCAACCGGCGTGAGCGAAGCATAATCAAGATATATACGTCTCATATTGTCAATATAGCGTAGAAAATAAAAATCCGCCATGTTCGGCACATGGCGGGATAATTGTTTGAGTTAAAAGCTAGCCAATTCCTCAAGAGTGTCTTGAGTTGTAATGAGATCGGGACGATAGAGGTCGCTGTGAGACCTCTATCACCCGCCTCACTGTAAGCGGAGGATCGCGTGCCGAAATATCGGGGCAAAAGACAATCTGGCTTTTCGTAAAAATGTCAGAACCGAAGACGGTAGCGAAAGAGAGTTCATCTCGATGCGACCATTCGACAGTGGTGTCATTCTGTACAAACCAAAGAGTTTGTTCTTGGATCGTATCCTGTGCAGCGGCAAGCACAAGAAGATCTGCTCGACGACCTTCATCGAGTGTTCCCTGGTAACTTGCGGATGCAAGTACCACTAACAATCCATATAAAATGTGCACTGACAACAAGCGTACACCCTCCAGACAAAAGGTGCAAGAACCTCTTGTATAGGTATAATAGATGTATGAATTCTATTTTTGAAAACCCACTCGCTGTTGCCGTGATCATCCTCTTTGTCTTGGTAGTCGTCCTTATCATCTGGGTTACGATGCTCCACACCAAACTCAAGAAATTTCTGGTCAATGTAGACTCAGACACGATCACTGACTCACTCGCATCTGTCTCCAGTGACCTCAAAAACCTCCACTCATTCCGAGCAGAGCTCGAAACCTATCTCTCTGGTGTCGAGAAACGCCTGCGCAAGAGTATCCAGTCGGTACACACGATCCGCTTCAACCCCTTCAAGGGTACTGGTGGCGGTAGCAACCAGAGCTTCGCGACCACACTCATCAACGAAGAAGGTGATGGTGTGATCCTCTCTAGTCTCTATTCTCGCGACCATGTCAGCGTCTTCGCCAAACCTCTCAAGAGACACGTTACGGAACACGAGCTATCAGACGAAGAAGTAGAGTCGCTGGAGAATGCAAAGACCGGGTTGGGGAAATAAAAAGCATATTCACTCCATCATTCAAAGTTTTTGTTGTCAATAAACGCTTTTCCTGCTAGACTGGATTTCTCTCTATGTCTACATCAACCCAGAAAAAACTGGTGCGTCGTCCCCCTGTGGTTGTAGTCATGGGTCACATCGACCATGGCAAATCCACCCTCCTCGACTATATCCGCAAGTCCAACATCGTCGCAGGCGAAGCGGGAGGTATCACTCAGCACATGGGAGCCTATCAGGCAGAGCACACTGGGGCAGATGGAGTAAAACACGCCATCACCTTCCTCGATACACCAGGTCACGAGGCATTCTGTACTATCCGTGAACGCGGCGCCAAGTCCGCTGATATCGCCATCCTCGTAGTATCTGCAGAAGACGGCGTCAAACCACAGACCATCGAAGCTCTCAATACGATCCTTGAAAATAAGATCCCCTACATCGTCGCCATCAACAAGATCGACAAGCCCAACGCCAACGTCGACCGTGCAAAACAAAGTCTCGGCGAGCACGAGATATACGTAGAAGGTTGGGGTGGCACAGTCCCCTGCGTACCGATATCTGCACTCCAGGGCACCGGAGTATCCGAACTCCTCGACATGATCCTGCTCATGGCAGAACTCGCAGACCTCTCTGCCGAGACCAGTGTACCTGCATCAGGTATCATCATCGAATCCGAGCTCGATACACGTACCGGTATCTCGGCCACTACCCTCGTACAGAACGGCACCCTCCGCATCGGTACCTGTATCGTCGCTGGAGGATCCTATGCACCAGTAAGGTTCATCGAAAATTTCCTAGGCAAAAAGATTGACTCGGCTAGTCCTTCGATGCCGGCACATATCGTCGGCTGGACATCTATCCCTGTCTGCGGGTTACTCTTCGTCACTGTCGAGAGCAAAAAGGAGGCAGAGAAGATCACTGCTGCCTACCAAGAAGAGGCTCGCCGAACGCGCCTCGCTACTCCTACAGCACCAGCAACTCCTGCACCTCGCAAGACAGCAGCAGATGATGTCTTCAATCCGAACCGTAACGCCTCTGCAGACGAAGTCATCACCTTCCCTATTGTCATCAAAGCCGACACGATCGGTAGTCTCGATGGTATCCATCATGAACTCAAGAAGATCACTCATGACAAAGTCCGCATCAAGATCGTCGCTGAAGGGATCGGTGAGATCAACGAGAACGATATCAAGCTCGCCCTCAGTGACACTGGTGTCACCTTGATCGGCTTCAACGTCTCCCCTGACAAGAAAGCCGCTGGTATCATCGAGCGCATGAATGTGTCGATGAAGACCTTCACGATCATATACGAACTCGCTCAGTTCATCCGAGCCGAATTCATGGCAAAAGTCCCCAAAGAATACATCGACGAGGTCACCGGCGAAGCAAAGATCCTCGCACTCTTCTCTCATGAGAAAGACCGTCAGGTACTCGGCGGCAAAGTCCAGACAGGTACCATCAACACAGGTAATGACGTCCGCATCATGCGTCGTGGTACCGAGATCGGTCGTGGTAAGATCCGCGAACTCCAGACCAAGAAGATCCGTGCATCTGAGGTCGCCGAAGGTCATGAGTTCGGAGCGCTCATCGAAGCCAAGATCGCCATCGCTGTTGGTGACCGCGTCGAGGCGGTGCATACTATAGAAAAGAAGTCCTAGATACCAAAGCGTAGATCCCCTCCTTCGAGGGGATGACGCACACTCCCATGAATCAAAAAGACGACAAACTCAAAGAGATCATCCGAGCACTGGCAGCGGATTATTTCTCACGCGAGTCGAACCGCCAATCCCTGATCACGGTCACCAATATCGACCTACGCAATCGTGCCTCCAAAGCGATCATCTTGATCACGGTGCTTCCTGAGGACAAGGAGCAAGCGGCACTCGAGTTCGCCAAGCGTCAGCTCTCCGAGTTCCGAGAATATGTTATGAAAAATTCACGTGTCCAACGTGTACCTTTCTTCGAAGTGCGTATCGATAGTGGCGAGAAGAACCGACAGAGGATGGACGAAATAGGTAAGATAGGAGATACTAAGTCACAAGAGATTAGTAATTAGATATTAGAAAATCACAGATTTTTCCAATCTCTAATCTCTTTTTTCTAATTTCTTGAGTTTCCCTGGCCACGTAGAAAAGTGGTAATTCGGCGGTCTGCAAAACCGCTATACGCGAGTTCGATTCTCGCCGTGGCCTCACTACGAACTTTAGCAGTCTACCTCAGAGAGCAAAGCCTCTGCGGGCTTTGCGTGCGAGAATCGAAAAGGCTGAGCATGTCGCAATGAGTTCCGAGCTTGCCGAGGAACGAAATGAGACGCGAAGCCTGTACTGGTCCTGTAAGGACCGATCTCGCCGTGGCCTCATTATTCAAGTGTTTGACGATATCATTCAAAATTGGTAGAGTATTGTCTGGTCTTTTTTGCTCTTACAACCTTCAACCACAGGAGTTGGTATGTTCGAAAACATTGGAACATTTCACATTATCCTTGTTCTTATCGGATCATTCGGGATCTTTTTTGCCATCAAAGGCTTCTGGGTCTCAGCTACGCAATTTTTCGGATCACTCATGTTTTCCCTCTCTTCCTTTGCTGGCGCGATCTTTCACTTGTCCCCCTCGGCTGCGGTAATCCTTTACTTAATTGTAGGAATGATGATTACCCTCTTTTGTGTTGGTTCTCGGATCTTATCAAGATTGCAAAAGTGACGAGACCGACAACACCCCCCCACCGCAACTGACGCGGTGGGGTTTTTTATATATTGGAATCCCTTATACATACATGATATCGTGTACCCATGCCCGGGTGGCGGAATTGGTTTACGCAGCAGACTTAAAATTTGCCGATCGCAAGATCATGTGGGTTCGACTCCCACCCCGGGCACAACAAATTTTCTTATATCGTGACAAAAACTTCGACGATGCACCTCGAGCAGACCATGTTTCCTGATCGCCTCATGATGCCTCTTGGTTCCATACCCTTTGTGTTTTTCGAAGCCGTATTCAGGATGCTTCTTGGCCAATAGGTTCATCTTCCTGTCGCGCAATACTTTTGCGCAGATAGATGCCAAGGCGATCACCACTTCTTTCTCATCTCCCTTTATGATCGTCTTTTGATGTAGATATTCCACTGGCGCCTTGAGTCCACCATCCAAGAGAACATGCGCTTTGCGACGTTCGACTTTCAAACCATTCAACGAAAGCGCCAATGCAGTACGGATAGCATATGACAGACCTTTGGTATCAATTATTCTCTGACTCTGAAACGTGACCTTGAAATCTACATGTCCCGACTTCTGCGCCAATTCGATAATCCGAAACCACTGTTCTCTTTTTATTTCAGTCAATTGTTTCGATTCCTTCACGCCACGAAAAAGTCTTCTGGCTTCAGGTTTGAGAAATACCAAAGCACCAACCGCCACAGGGCCTGCGATAGGTCCACGACCGACTTCATCAATACCTATGGAATACATCTTCATATGATACTGATCATAGCAAAATACGTTGAACTTTCCATTTGGATATACAAACGGTAAACTACCTCTATGTCCGTCCCGTTCACTCACCTCCATACCCACTCCCACTACTCACTGCTCACCGCTCTCCCCAAGATCGACGATCTCGTCGCAGAGGCCAAGAAGTCTGGCATGACGGCGCTCGCCCTGACCGACAACGGCAACCTCTATGGCGCCATAGAGTTCTACAAAGCCTGCCAGAAAAAAGGCATCAGGCCGATCATCGGAGTGGATTTCTTCGTGGCCACTCGTTCACGCAAAGACATGCAGGCCGGTATAGACAACAAACGCTCTCGCCTGGTACTCCTCGCCATGAATGAGACCGGCTACCGCAACCTCGTCCAGCTCGTGACACTCTCCCATCTCGAAGGCTTCTACTACAAACCTCGTATCGACCATGAACTCATCCAGAAATATCATGAGGGACTGATCGCCATCTCGCCTTCCTTCAGTGGCGAGATCGCACTCTCACTCAAGAGTCGGAACCAGGACAAGGCTCGCGAAGCAGCACTCTTTTATAAGAACGTCTTCACTCCCGACGAGACTGGCCCGCGACTCTATATCGAGATCACGCATCATCCCGAGATCGACAACCACGAGACGTCGATGAAGGCTCTCAAGGCCTTCGCCGACGCCGAGGGTATCTCTGTCTGCGCCGCACACGATGTCTACTATCTCAAACCTGAAGACCGTCTGGCTCGTGAGACGCTGGTACGCGTCAACAGTCACGGTGACAATTCCGAGCGTGTATCAGATAATGATGAAGACGACTTCTCCTTCATCTCTACCGAACGTGCTGAGGAACTCTTTCGCGATATGCCCGAAGCACTCGAGAATACTCAGAAGATCACCGACCGATGCACCTTCCAGATGACCTTGGGCAAATGGGTGTTCCCTGCGCTCACGATCGAGAGTGGTCTCACTGCAGACGAAGAACTCCGTCGTCTGGTCTTCGAAGGATTCGCCAAGAGAAATGTCGAGAAAACCGTCGAATACGAAACTCGTGCCGAATACGAGCTCAAGGTCATCCGCGACAAAGGCTATGCACCATACTTCTTGGTGGTGGCAGACCTCCTGAACTTCGCTCGTGCCAACGGCATCTTGTCTAACATCCGCGGATCGGTCTCTGGCTCGATGGTCACGTACCTCGCAGGTATCACCAATATCAACCCGATCGAATACGAGATCCCTTTCGAGCGCTTCCTCAACCCAGAACGTCCCTCTGCTCCCGATATCGACATGGACTATGCCGACGATCGTCGTGACGACATGATCGCCTACGTACGAGAGAAGTATGGCCATGACCGAGTAGCTCAGATCGGAACCTTCGGTACGATGATGGCACGTGGCTCGATCCGTGACGTCGCTCGTGCCATGGGATTCCCCTACGATCTCGGTGACCGTATTTCCAAACTCGTTCCCATGGGTGCACAAGGATTCCCGATGACGATCGACCGGGCACTCGAAGAAGTCGCCGAACTCAAACAGATATACCAGTCCGAGCAAGACGTGCGTACGATCATCGATATGGCACGCAAGATCGAAGGTTGTTCGCGCCACATCGGTGTCCATGCGGCAGGAGTGGTGATCTCTCCGAGTGCATTGACGGACTTCACTCCACTCCAGTTCGACCCCAAAGGCGAAGGCAAGATCATCACGCAGTACGACATGTATTCGATCGAGGAAGCAGGACTCCTGAAGTTCGACTTCCTGGGTCTCAAGAACCTCACCATCATCGCCGATACGATCTCTCGTGTAGAGAAGATCGCTGGAGTCAAACTCGATGCCGACACGATACCGATCGACGATGTGCCGACATTCGAGATGCTCGCTCGTGGTGAGACCGCCGACCTCTTCCAACTCAACGGCGACGGCATGACCAGGTTCCTCAAAGACCTCCGACCGACCAGTATCCACGATATCAACGCCATGGTGGCGCTCTATCGTCCTGGACCCCTGCAGTTCATCCCAGAATACATCGCCCGCAAACATGACCCGTCACTCATCAGCTACCTGGACCCAAGCCTCGAAAAGATCCTCAAGAAGACCAACGGCATCCTGGTCTACCAAGACGACTTGTTGATGATGGCTCACGAACTCGCCGGATACAGCTGGGGCGAGGTGGACAAATTTCGCAAAGCGGTTGGCAAGAAAATCCCCGAGGAAATGGCGGAGCAAAAAGAGAAGTTCATCAAAGGCTGTGTCACGCATAGCAAGTGGGGCGAGAAGAAAGCCAAAGAAGTCTGGAAGTGGATCGAGCCGTTCGCATCGTATGGTTTCAACAAAGCACACTCGGTATCATATGGACGTATCGCCTACCTCACGGCGTATCTCAAGGCACATTTCCCTGCAATATATCTCTCGGCGGTACTCTCCTCAGAATCTGGCGAAGTAGAAAAAGTGGCCGAAACGATCGCTGAATGTAAGCGTATGAATATTCCGGTGCTACCTCCGGATGTGAATGAAAGTTATAGTCAGTTTACGGTGGTCAAGGGACCAACCTCTGTTGTCATTCCCGCAAGCCGAAGCGAAGCGAAGGCGCAAGCGGGAATCCAGGATCAAACCACAGACAGTAACAATACCCTGGATCCCCGTTTTCACGGGGATGACACAGCAAACAAATATCGTATCCGCTTTGGGCTGGTCACGATCAAGAACTTCGGGCAGGGTATTTCGACTTCGATCATCGAAGAACGAAAGAAGAACGGCCCCTTCACCTCCCTCGCCAACTTCCTCGACCGTGTCAAAGATCGTAACCTGAACAAAAAGTCTCTCGAAGCCCTGATCAAAGCCGGTGCGCTCGACCTCTTCGGTCATGAACGCGGACTCTTGCTCGCTAATATAGATCTTTGTCTCGCCTACAACAAAGAGAAGGGCGATCAGCATAGTGACCAAGACTCTCTCTTTAGCATGATGTCAGATGCCTCGAGCGCTCCGACACTCCGCCTCGTCGATGCTCCTCCAGTAGATATGCGCGACCGACTGGCTTGGGAGAAAGAGCTCCTCGGTCTCTACATCTCAGGACATCCACTGGAACGATTCCGAGAGATCATGGAGAAGAGAGACGTCAATATAAAAAAGGTTCTCGAAACCGAGAAGGACGGCGCTTCGTTCGTCTGTGTTGCCATGATCGACAGCGTCCGCCCGATCCAAACCAAGAAGAACGACACCATGGCCTTCCTCGCCATCTCTGACCTTACCGGCACAACCGAAGCCGTCGTCTTCCCTCGCACCTACACCGAATTCAAGAACCTCATCACCCCTGACCGCTGTGTCGCTCTCAAAGCCACCGTGACCACCCGTAACGGTGAAAGGAGTTTTATTGTCGAGAGGGTCAAAGGGTTGTAGATCTTCCCCAGGTAAGAAAAAACCACCAATCACCTAGCGAGTGGTGGTGTGTTTTTACTTTAAGAAAGTACTGGACAAGTCACTATAATTAAGGTAGTGTACTTTCAGTCTTCGCACATTAACAATTCAACCACTGGAGCAAAAATGATCGAAAGAATCGACCCCTCATTTAGCGGCTTTGATGATGCTGTACTTGAAAGATGGGGTTTAAAGCCCACTGCCAAGGACACTCTCAACCGAGCCAAGGAACGAGGTACCATCACCCCTCAGGAAATCAGTGAGATGATTTCCACGGCGTTAGCGAAAGACCGAAACAAGATGGCAGGGGTGTTGCAGGAAATTAAAAAAATACTGCAAAATCTCAACATTAGCGTCACGTTTAACGTCGTACATAACCATGTTGTCCAATCCTCTGCAGTTCCGACTATCAAGCCGAAACCGCAACCGAAGGTCAAGGAACAGACTGTTCCTCCCTTAGCTCCTGCTAAGGGACCACAATACGCAGGAGAAGGACACGAGTCGTCTTTCTTGAATGCCAAAATTTTGCGCGAGCAAGGCCTTGTGCCTGACTCTCTCGGAATTCTTCTGGCAGCCAAAGCGAAAGGTCATATCTCGCCACAGCAAATCGGAACTCTCATCCCTGCGGAAATTTCGCAGGACAATGCAAAGTTACGAACAACAATGCGTTGGATCACCCAGTTGCTGGGAGCCATCGATGTCAAGATTGTGATTGGTGAGGTTCATTACAAAAAACCAGATTCACACAGTCCCGAGACGTCCTACTCTCGTCGCCCCGAATCACCATCCTCCAACAGGGGTAAGCTACCGGCTTTGTTCAACTCAACCGGTATTAGCGAAACTGTTTCGGAAGAGCCTTCAAAAGAGGCTTTGCTCGAACTGGAAGAGAATAAGGAAACTGATGGCGAGGAAAGCGAGCATGCTGATCCGAACGGAGAATTCATACCGAAGTTCATCTTCGATCGTGAATCAGGAGTCAGCAATCCTTACTATAGTGCCGTCAAAAACCATAAGTTTCTGAAGCATCAGGACCTACTAGAATTGGCACGCCGATGGCACATGCACGCCGACTACGAAGCCCGCAACACCATCGTGGTTCATAACTTGCGCTTGTCGATGAAAATCGCCGCGCACTATATGGGTCGAGGTTTGGACTACGACGACCTTGTTCAGGAAGGAAATATGGGTCTCATGGTCGCAGCGGAGAGATTTGACCCTGAAAAGGGATTTCACTTCTCTACGTATGCGACATGGTGGATCAGATCCTATATCGCTCGTGCGATCCAAAACTTCACGAACATCATCCGGATGCCAGTTCACGCAATTGAGGCTCTCAACAAGGTCCTCAAGATAACGTGCGAGCTCGGATTGGAACTGCAACGCGAACCGACGCTTGAAGAAGTGGCAGCTCGAGCGGAGCTAGACGTTGATAAGGTGAAGAAGATTCTCCATCAACTCAAAGTTCCCGTCGTGTCTTTGGAGGAGTTGGCTTACAGTGCCTCGTCGAAAGACAGCGATGTCACCATCGGCGATCACATCATGGACAACTGCTTCCCTTCTGCCTCTACTGCTCTCGAAGCAAAGGAGGATTTGGAGATAGCCTCTCGGAACATCAGAACATTGTTAGCGGCGATTAAAGCGCTGCCAATCAGTGATCGTTGCAAGACGGTATTCAAAATGTTCTGGGGCCTTGAGGGTTATCCCGAAGATCATACACACGAGTCAATTCGCCCCGCAATGGGAGGAGTGACTCGCTCACGAATTCAGCAAATGGAAGATAAGGTCTGGCAGGAGTTGGCGAAACACGGAATCGCAATGACTCGAGAGAAACTTAATGAGGAGCTTAAGCGCGTCCACGATCTTGAAAACATCGTATGTGCTGAAGCCGATCTGTCCACTCCAGCCGAAGCCTTGATCTTGGATGAAGTCTCAATCGTATTCCAGGATGATGCCGAGAGAAGTGGCGGAGAGATGATTCCAGGGGTGACAATTACCCCAAGACGTCCTCAAGCCAAACTCGCAGAGGTCAAGCCAGGAACGCCTACACCAGAAGACATTATCCGAGTTGTCGGCGATGTTTATGGGAAAACACCAGAGATAATACTCGGTGAATCTCGCCCGAACGAAGTTGTTTGGGTAAGATGGGTCTGCACATATATCATGAGGGAGGAACTCAAATCCTCTTTTGTGGGAATTGGACAGGCTCTCCACTACGCTGACCACACGACGGCCATGCATGGACATCGGTCGCTCAAACAAGCGATTGAGAGGGACACTGCCCTTGCCGATGAGATCGAAAAAATCATCGCCTTGTGCGGTTTTCGACAGGAAAAACAAGTTGACCCTGAACAAGTTGCTCTGGCCGCAGAGTCTGCATTAAAAGCAGCTTCTCCGATTGTCGATCAAGTCCTTACTCTCACGAGCCAAGCATTCGACGTCGAGAAGTCGAAACTGTTCGCCAGGTCACATACAAGACCCGACGACCCGGAAAAATATCGGATTCGTGCAAAAAGTTTTGCGATGCACGTTCTGCGCACTGACTTCAACGTCCAGTGTCAGGAAGTAGCGCAAATCTTCGGATTCGGTGATTATAGTCGCGCTTCCGTAATTTGCAGTGGCATGGCGGAAGAAATGAAGACTGATGCAGACCTTCAAGCAAAACTGAAACTCATACGAGGTCAGTATAGCCTGGATGTTTATGGAGGAGATTTGCAACAAATAAAACAATGCCAGAAGATCCTTTTCCCTAAACAGGTTGAGGAACTAAAAAGCATTGTGGAAAAAATTGTAAAACCTTTCCAAGCAAAAGTTCAACGACTCCACGCCAAGCTCGACGCACTAGATGTGCCAGACCGCCACAAGGATATCCTCCGGCTTCGTTTCGGAGGAGACCCAACAAAAGAAACTCCGACGTATGAAGCCTTAGGACAAACCTACAATATCACTCGTTCCCGAGTGCAACAGATTCTCGTCACGACCATGGAACGATTGACTCTGACTTTAGATCCGTCGGACGCGGATCTGATGGTGGGTTATACCCAAGAGTTTGAGAAAGTTCGCCTCGTGGTTGAATTACAGAATCTTTGATGCGAAAGCATCGAGCACATGGCCATCCGCAAAGACGGATGGCCTTTTTATTACCCCTTTACAAGATTCCAAAATCGTGTAGTATTGTAATCAGAGTCAAAGATTTCGGTAAATGCATATGAACCTTAACAAAAGAGAGGAATTATGAAAGCGAAGACCCAAGACCCTCGAATCGTTCAAAAAGTACTCGCGATGGTTGCAGTTCACTACAAGACCACGCCTGAAATCCTCAGAGGCGACAAGGGTGATCTGGTGGCCAAGAAGGTGGTAATGTACACCCTCAGGGAAGAGCTCGGTGCATCACTCAAGGCTTCGAGAGAAGTCGTCGGAAGGAAACATAATCCTGACGTCTATCAGGCAGTCAAAAAGGTCAAAACGTTACTGAAAGCCGATGCGACCTTGGCTTCATTGATTGAAGAAATCAAAACCGAGGCTCTTATGATCGCAGCCATGCCGAGTGGGACCAGTTCCCCTTCTGCGCCCGCCAGTCCATCACCTCAATCAACACCGCTCAGTGCAAAAGGACCGACGAAAACCGAGACCACACCGATCATTGCTTCTGGGAACACAGCGCAAGTCATCGGAAATGTGCAGAAAGCGGTCACTGGGGTTTTCCTGGGTGCTGATCTTCTGCAAAGCCGTGATCCCGCCGCCGAAGTCATGCTTGCAAAAGACGCAGTGGTGTTTCTGGTCTGGGATGATTTTCCAAAAATCCCCTTGCCCGAAATACTGAGTGCGTTCCATCTCGATCAAGACGGCCTCTACCGAGCAATCGGAAGGATATCGGTCTGTTTGAAAGAAGATGGGAGCGAACTCAAGAAAAAACTCAAGGCAGCCCGAGGCGCCTACTCACCGGCTTAATAAGCCGAGCAACATATACAAAAAGGCCGGAGTGTTTCCACTCCGGCTTTTATTTTTTTCAAAAACTTTTCAATCATCGAGACGGCACTGCCATGAAGTAGCCAGGTCATGTGCTAAATCGGCAGTCTCCTCGGTAACCTCAAGTCTTCGATCGATTTTGCTTTTAAGCACATCCCCAACAATTCGATGTGAATCTTTCGTCCCATTTTTCTCTCCTGGAAGAATCTCCTTGTGGAGTTTCAGAGTCAGCTTCCCCCCTTCGGAAAAGACTGAACAGGCGTAGAGCCTACCAGGGATCGGTACGATTGATCCTCTTTCTAACTGCTGAAGCAGTGCTCCTCGATACAAGGCGACCAACTCGTTTTTATGCTTCACAAAAACCAGCGTGACTTTTTCATCAACGACAAATTTTTCTGAAACTTTAACGATGGTTGCAGTAACTTCAGGAGCAGGTGGTCTTTCAACCACTTTTTCCCTCGGAATTTCCTGAGCAGGTTTCGGCAACAACTGGGGAAAGACTTTCGCCATAATTTCCCTGTTAACTGCCGTGCATTGTGCGGCATATGGATGCCAGACCTTTACGATGCTTGTCGCAACGATATGATCCGGTGTTGTACCCCACAATGCCGACCCAGGATGGATGCGTACCTTCCCGAAGTCATGGAACACTCCGACATAATTTCCTTTTCCCTCGTGCTTCAAGAGATAGGCGTGCAATGAAGCGGCAATCGTCTGGACCAAAACATCCTCTGACGAATTACTGCTCATTCCGATATTGCGATCAAGGAGGATGCGTGAGAGCTGCTCTCTGGCAAGTGCAACCTCGCCGAGAGCGTGCGGACAAAGGAAGTGTTCTTCACACCAAGCCTTTGACTGACCTGAATCGGCGTATCCTTGCCACACCTTCAGAAATGTTAAAACGTCTGAATGCGGAACAAAGAATTGCGATTGAACCGAGCGTGCCTTTTTCTCATTACCCCAAGGGCGAAGGAAAACGGCAGGCGAAGCAAGGAAGGAGGCGTATGACAGTATCTCGCGCACGCAACCTCGTTTGGCAGCCTCAACAACGAGACGTCCCACTCGAGGAACAAGTGGCAGAGCCACCATGAGTTTCCCGGCATTGGTGAGATCCCCATTAGTTGATGAGAACGCCCCCAATTTAACGAGTTCCTCTTTTGCCTGGGTGAATACCTTCTCATCAGGCTTATCGACAAACTCGAATGCGCCAGGACCCTCAAATCCCAGAGTTCTGAGGTAGAGGAGTGTGATATCTAGCTTTCGCCGAAGAATTTCAGGCTTGGTATATGGAGGTCGGAGCTCAAAGGACGGTTCAGGATAAAGCCTGTGACACGTCCCTTCCGACACTCTCCCTACTCGGCCACTTCGTTGGATGCACCCACTTTGTGAGTGAGGCGCGATCGCAAGGCTTTCAATTCCTGTTTCTGAACAGTAGTCGACTTCCTTGATGAGGCCGCTATCCAAGACAAATTTCACCGTAGGCAATGTCAGGGATGTTTCAGCAATATTGGTGGCGATGATTACCTTCCGCATCCCAGGAAATTCCTCGAAGATGCGATGATATTCAGTTGCCTCCATGTCCTTGTGGAATGGCAGGGTTACAATTCGTCCCCCTTCCTGACTCCAAATCTCGGCAATGACCGCTTCAATGCTGTCACGTCCTGGCATGAACGCTAGGATATCGCCTTCTTTTGTGTCTGCAAGTATCGCCATGATTTTCTTTGCCACCGCGCGCACGACCCACTCTATGCGAGGGAGAGTGCGACGATGGTATGAGATAGTCACAGGAAACTGCCTTCCTGGAACATTGATGACTGGAGCTCCTTCGAAGTATTTTGACAAGGCTTCAGCATTGAGTGTGGCCGAAGCGATGATAACTCGGAAATTATTCCTTATTCGGGCTGCACGTTTGGCAAGTCCAAGAAGGAGGTCGATTTCCAAGCTACGCTCGTGGGCTTCATCAATGATCACAGCACTGTATCGCTCAAACAAGGAACCAGAGAACATTTCCCGAAGGAGTATTCCGTTGGTCACGAATTTGATCGCTGTGCCCGCAACACTGACGTTGCCAAAGCGAACATGGTATCCGACACGTTCCCCGAGTTCCGAGCCGATCTGCGAAGCGACGTATTCTGCGGTCGCAATCGCTGCAGCCCGACGTGGTTCTGCAACCACTATCGGACCTCGTTGGGATAGTCCCATTTCATGGAGAATTACTGGAAGTTGCGAAGTTTTTCCGCACCCAGTTTCCCCCGTAACGATGACTACCTTGTTGTCCGTAACTGCACTGATGATTTCTGCTTTCTTGGCAATGATTGGCAAGTCCATATCATCCTTTCAGGTTGTTCGTCACCTTAACTGTAAAGGTGCGTTATTCTGGGTGTTTTCCAGTATAGTTTCTAAAATATAGATACCATAAAAGTATCCGATAGTCCAATCCTATGTAATCTTACCTGCTGTAAATGTATTCCTCCCAAAACCCCACGAACACCATCGGATCTATCTCCCCACACACAAAAACCGTTCATATATGATGAAACGGTTTCATGTTCTTCCAAATTGTATATAGATTAGTTTGTTGTTTGGAAGGTAGACGGCCACATGACACTGACATTGCCTGTTTGATCTGTCACATAGACCATGTAGTAATATCGTGTATCCGATGATAATCCGGAGATCACTGCATTCAGTGACGTACCTGAACCAGCGTTAGCTGTAGAGAAGTTCCCTGACACATCGACAGAGTTGAATTGTTCTCTCAATATAAGAGGATTCTCACTGTAGTACACAACACCACTTGCGTACTCGTTGGTATTCCAGTTGAGATTCACACTGTTCCTGCCGGTACTTATGGAGGCATTGGATATAGTCGGTGCAACACCGCTGCTACCCACAATAGGTCCCGACATCTGACTGTTGAGTATTCTCAAGGTCAAAGGTCCGACACGACCCACGGTAGGGATATCATTGCGACTTTGGAAATTCGAGACTGCTGCCTTAGTAAGAAAGCCGAAGTATCCGGTAACGAGACCTTGCGGATATATCGTCGAGTCTTGTGCGAGAAATGTCTGCAGTGCAGATACATCAGTCCCTGTTGCGCCTACCTCTAGTTCACGCTCCAACGTCGCCGCAAAGACAGATGCGGATATCCCGGATACGAGTACTGTCACTACGATCACCCCAACTCCTCGCACAACCCTTTGTAACCATTTTTTATAGATAGTCATGATACATCTGTATAGTTATATTAGTAAATCGATACTCTGGTGGGGTGAGTGAAGGTGTAGCGTTGTGGGAAATAAAAAACCACCAGTCGCTGTTACGCGAACGGTGGTATAAAATAATTCCGTTCAATTACGGACGGACAATGATCCACTTAAATGCTAATGCATCAGTGGCAGCACCTCGCACATAGAGCCTAACCCAGTGTACTCCTGCCGCGAAAGTGGGAGCGAAATTCTCCTGATGTCCAGTTTCACCAATATCAGATAACCAATTGTATTCGATCGGCCTAACCCGTTCTGTTGTTCTGATTTCCGGACGAATTAGGACTTGTCCTGCACGAACCGTTTCAGAATTACTTCCATTTTCCAGAAGAATAATTCCTATATGGACAAGATCGAACGAATCAATATCTGCATCTTCCACACTTCGAACACGGAAGTATCTGTTTCGATCAGAGAATTTGGGTACCAAGAAGAAAATCTCTCCGTACTCATTCCCAAGAACAGTCTCACTTCCACTATAGACTTTCTTGAACTTATCTTGCGAGTCAATTTTTTCAGCAACTTCGAGCCTAAACAGTTTACCAGGTTCGACTCGAGCAGTAAGCAACAATTCGTCGCCGACTTCTGTTATTAAATCAATCGCTGAATAATGTTTCCTCTCAATGATTGTATAATCGAGCGCCGGCTGATTATTAACCATTTCGAATGAAAGACGTTCTTCTCCTTCCCATATCTTAAGATCAGACATGAGGAGGGATGTTCTCACTTCATCACCGCTTACGATTCCCCTAGAGATGTCTTTTTCAAGATCGTAAGCCATGGTCGCAAACAAAGATAATGACAGGTTCTTATTCGTTCCTAGTGACAACGACACATTTGTAAATACCAATCGTGCCATCATGGTCTCAGGATAATGAGGCAAAATGACAGAGCCGTGGCCAACAATAATTCCTCGATCATCAACAAGTCTCCAATTCGTAAACAAATTGAAGTCTTGCCTTCTGCCACAAAAACAATACCCTGGACCTTCACCATTAGTATCAGTAATTGTCTGGAAGACAGGGGCGGGGAGATAATCGAAAATCCATACAAGGTCAGCTCGGGCACCTGAGGTGTTTCGTGACGAGAATTGGATAGTGTTCAATAAAACATTCGAGCCCAAAGTGACCCTTGCTGGATGTGGCGTAAATGTCAAACTAAAATCAGCGGCAAGAGAAACGAACGTACCACAAAGATACACGCAAATACTGACTATACATTGTTTCATTCAGAATTTATTTTTGAGTTTTCAACGATCAATTTTCGCTACTGCGCTTAGCGCAATCCGATTTAAGTCAAAATAATAACATTTGTTTAATCAGTGGTCAACCTCCTCCCAAAACCCCACGAACACCATCGGATCGATCGATACTCCTCCTACTTTTAGACTGACATGGAGATGTGGAGCGTTGGCATATCCAGTCACACCGCTCTGCCCCAGGAGCTGTCCTCGCACGACCGTGTCCCCCACCTTCACATCGAGATGAGAGAGGTGCATGTAGAGCGTATGGACACCGAGACCGTGGTCTACGATGACCGTGTTGCCATAGACGGTGAATTCTTTGGCGAGAACTACCTTACCCGCATTCATGGCCACAACCGGAGTGCCCGTAGCCGCACGGAAGTCCGTGCCCTTGTGGACGATCGTCTGTCCAACAGTTGCCCGGTCATAGCCGTAGTCGTCAGTTACGAAAATATTTGTGAGAGGTAGCACGAACGCATCTTCCCATAGCTGTGTAACACTCGATGTGACACGTGCGATCTCTGCATTCTCTCGGGCTAGATTGTTCACCAGGTTTTTACTCGCCACCGGCGTATTGCCACCGAGCTTCTCTGGGATACCGATCGGTCTTTCGATCTTGGCTCGTGGTGTGATGGTAAAAGGAACCTCCCTGACCTCCCCACTTTCGAAAACCACCTTGACTTCGTGTGCCAAGACCTTTTCGTTAAAATCAACCGCGTACAGTGCATGAGGTACTCCCTGGTATAAGAATATCGGGACTATCTGGCCATCGACGAATACTTCTACGGGAGTTGAGGTTGCATGTATCGTCACGAACACCGGATCGCCCGGCAAGATCGTCTCTGGATACAGGAAGATACCAAGCTTTTGTTCTGGTGCATTACCGGTCAGTGCATATACCGCAACACTAACTGCGACCAGTGCGACTACTATCGAGAGAGCAGGGATGACTTTTCTGAAAAGAGGGTGGGACATGTGTATATGATCCCCCGTATACACACTCAAGTCAACTTGATTTTTTATAACTCATACACTAAACTATAGTTAGCACTTGGAAGGGCTAAGGCCCTCTCACAGTTCTTGTTTGATTCACACTGTAGCCAAGTGCCTTCAAAAAACACCACATCGTGGTGTTTTTTGTTACTCATTCTCCAACTCCAGACCCATTGCCCTTGTTTGACCTATCTTATTTTTGAAATCTGGAATAATACTCCAAAAGTATTTAGAACTATTTTCTACTTGCTTAACTATAATTCTAACCCTTCTTAAGTTTTGTTTATACGTAAGTACCGAAATGAATTCGTAGTAAGTTACATTTTTGAGTAGAAATTCTACTCTGGAATTACTCTTAATCTCTTCGAAATGACTTGTATTCCAGACCCCTTGTATTGTAGTAGTCAAACCCAAGACCTGAGGAGCAAGATGTAATAATCTAAATCTCTGAAATTGATCTTTCTCTGAACGTGCTTGACCTCTTCCAATAAACTTTAAGTGCTCGAAGCCTTTTCTGTTAAAAGAGACCTTTTCTTTAAAATACGGACAGTAAATTTCACCTAGAGATTTATAGAAACTCTCGGCCTCTTCTTTTATCCTATTGAATTTAAGAGCGTCAAAATCCATAGATTGCTAATTATAATGCTAATATATACACTGAACAATTTCCTGGACCTTATATCTATGTTGTAATTACACTAAAAATGCTATATTACCATCCATGAACCCCACCGACCCTCAACTCCAGGCAAAGCGCCACACACTCGCCCATTTATTGGCCGCAGCAGTTTTGGAGTTCTATCCAGATGCAAAGCCGACCATCGGTCCCGCTATCGGCAATGGCTTTTATTACGACTTCGAGTTCAGTACCCCGATCACCGACGCGAACCTCAAAGAAATAGAAAAGAAGATGCGCCAACTCCTCCCTTCATGGAAGGCGATGACCGGTAGAGAAACTTCAGCTGACGAAGCACGTACCGCATTTCAGGGAAACAAATACAAAAAAGAGTTGATCGACGAAATAGGAGACAAGAAAGAGCCTATCACTCTCTATACTGCTGGCGCCTTCACCGACCTCTGTCGTGGTGGACATAGCGACAACCCGTCATCAGACATTGCACCCGACTCATTCAAACTCACCCACATCGCGGGAGCATATTGGCGTGGCAACGAGAACAACACACAGCTCACCCGTATCTACGGTCTCTCATTCAACACAAAAAAAGAGCTCGATGCATACGAGCAGATGATGAAAGAAGCCGAGAAGCGCGACCATCGCAAGCTGGGCAAAGAGCTCGACATCTTCGATTTTGATGATGATGTAGGTCCTGGTCTCGCACTGTGGTTGCCCAACGGTGGCGCTATCATCGAAGAACTCGAGAAGCTCGCAAAAGAAACCGAATTCAAAGCTGGCTACGAACGCGTACACACACCTCATATCGCAAAAGAATCCATGTACAAAAAGAGTGGACATCTCCCTTACTACGAAGATTCCATGTTCCCTCCGATGGAGTATGAGGGTGGCAAGTACTATCTCAAGGCCATGAACTGCCCGCACCATCACAAGATCTTTGCTGCTCGTCCCAAGAGTTATCGCGACCTACCCTTGCGCCTGGCCGAATACGGCACTGTATATCGTCATGAGAAATCCGGTGAACTCTTCGGTCTCATGCGTGTACGCTCGATGCAGATGAACGATGCCCACCTCTACTGTACCGAAGAACAATTCGCAGAAGAGTTCCGTGCCGTCAACGACATGTATCTCCACTACTTCAAGATCTTCGGTATCGACAAGTACGTCATGCGTTTTTCCACCCATGACCCCAAGCGTCTCGGTGACAAGTTCGTCGACGAACCAGAACTCTGGAAGAAGACCGAGGACATGGTACGAAAAGTGCTCGTCGAGTCCAATATCCCTTTTGTTGAGATCCCCAACGAAGCCGCTTTCTATGGACCGAAGATCGACGTCCAGGTATGGAGTGCGATCGGCCGAGAATTCACCCTGGCAACCAACCAAGTCGACTTTGCTCAGACACGTCGCTTCGACCTCGAATACGTCGACAAAGACGGCACCAAAAAGACTCCACTCTGTATCCATCGTGCACCACTGGGCACACACGAACGCTTCATCGGCTTCCTCATCGAACATTATGCCGGCAACCTGCCTCTGTGGCTCTCTCCGGTCCAGGTCAAAGTCATCCCGATCGGCGAGGCTCATGTCTCTGCAGCAGAGAAGATGAACACGCTCTTGCGTGACCAAATGATCCGCTCCGAAGTAGACCTATCCAACGACGGCTTCGGCAAAAAAGTCCGCAATGCCAAGAACGCTCGTATCCCGTATTTCATCATCATTGGTGACAAAGACATCGCTGTAGACAAAGTCACTCTCGAAAGTCGTGATCATGGTCAGGTTGGACAGATGAGTGCAGAAGAAGTATTGAAAAAAGTGGCGGGAGAGATCAAGGAGAGGAAGTAGAAAAAATACCCCACGGAACATGTCCGCGGGGTATGTGAGTTATAAATCAACAGTTGAATTCATCGACAACATTTTTGGCCGCAAGCTCGAGGATAGCCTCATGCTCCACACCAAGCGTCTTACGAATCGTATCCATCTCTTTTTCAAGATCAGGATTTGTTTCATTCAGCTCTTTTCTGGCTTCTTTACCGAGAACCAGTTGAGCGTACCGAAGGATAAGTTGTTTTTGTTCGTTGGGCATTGTTACACCTTTCCCAATACAACCTCGAAAGCGATCAGGATTGCAAACTTGCCGTAACCGGCCCGTCCAATCGTGTGCATCTTCGAAATCCATCCATTGTCTTTACCATGAGTCCTCATGGTCCGTGACAGAATTTTGATTGCATCGATCGTTGAATCATGGATAGTCGAACGAACTCGTTCGATTTCTTCACGTGCACCATCCTGGTTCGAATCTTGTCCACGGGCTACGATCTGTTCGAATCGACAGACTGTTTCAGCATATCGAAGCGAATACGTAACCATGTCGCGTAGACATTCCTCTAAAGTCTCATTCCCTTGGCACAGAGATTCGAGACTCTGTAACGAGATAAAAGGATTCTTCAATCCAGACATCTGTTGTGCCTTGGCAGGAACAGCTGGAGCTGTTGCCTGTAGTTCTTCTGTTGTGATTGTCATAAGATCATTTCTACCTGTATAAATAGTAGCATACTTAACTACTCAATGTCAATAGCACCAAAAAGCCCCATTTCTGGGGCCTTTTGTAGACATTATTGTATTTGGAGTTCGCAGTCTCCTTCGCTCAGAGAGCTTCGGAGGACCAAGCCCGCTCGTTCGATCTTCGATCCGCCGGAGCGGATCTTCGGCGTGGTAAACCCACTGAAGATCCGCGAAGGCGATCTATCGTTTACATCTTGCTCTTATTCAAGAGCAAGTACAAGACTGTTCCTGCAAGGACAAGAATAACGAGTATCGCTACCAAGCCCCATGGCACGTTCTTCAAAGAGAAGAGTGATGCCGCGGAGAGACTGGTATCTTCGGTGTTAACCGGGGCCTGTGGTGCAGGCTGGACTGTTGAAGCCGCTCCGCGAACAGATACCGCATGACTACATGCACGTGTGGTACTGCGTCCATCAGCAGAGGTGATCGCGATGATCGCACTCTTCTCCCCTGTTGTAGCGTAGTATTTGACTACAGAACTCTGGGTACCCGAAAGACCATCTGTTCCAGACCATGAATAGGTGTATGGAGACTGACCACCGACGACTTCTACTGTCCAGGTGATCGGCTGGTTGATACGAGGACTGACAGGATCTGCATAACATGCAACATCAAGCTCGAGGTTGTTGCCCTGAGGATATGGATTGTACCCGGTGACAGGGACACCCACATTCAAGACATTGTTACAACTACGAGTAACACTCTGTCCGTCAGAATGAACGGTCACGGTGCCGTACTTGGTACCAGTATTGTAATAACGGTTATAGATACTCTGACCAGAACCATAGAGACCATCTGTTCCAGACCAACTATAACGATATGAACCGTTGCCACCAGACGCATATGCTGTCCAGGTAGCTGTTCCACCAGCCTGTACGAAGGTAGTGTTCACTGAACAATAGACCGAGAGTGGGTACTGCTGAGGGTAGTTGGGATAATGAGGATAGTCGTAATCATAGTCGTCATCATAATCACCACTAATATAGACTGATGCATCACAGTTTTGAGATTTGGTTTGGTTGCCAGAGATCACACGGATCGTGGCGTTCTTGTAACCAGAACTTGTGTAGCGCTTGGTAACTTCGGCACCACTACCAGAGAGACCGTTGGTACCTGACCAACTGTAGTTGTATGAGCCATTGCCTCCATAGGCAGATGCAACCCAGTGAACACGATCGCCTTCTTGGGCAGAAAGTGGCATAGGATAACAAGAGACCATCAAAGGACTGTTTTGCTGAGGATATGATGGGTATGACGGATAGTCATATGCGTATACTGGTGTCTGGTTGTATGCGTTGCCATCTACGACAACAGCACCAGGACTGTTGATGTTACTGTTGACGTTGTTGCTGTTGGTATAGTTGTTGGTTGTAGTAACTGTCTTGGTAACGCGCTTTGGTGAGTCGTTGTCACACGCAAAAAGACATGCAGGGTCGATAATACGACCGAGGTCATCGAAGAAGTCAGATGCGCGTGCAGAGCTTGGAACCATCGATACTACCGTGATAGCTATCACAGCGATCGCCAGGGCTTTGTATGCTGAAATGATTGGATTATTCATAGGATTTTGGGGAAATTGCGCGTTAATATGCGTGAGTCGTATATTATATCATTTAATATGAAATGTCAAGCCCACCCAGACCCTTGTAGAATCTAGGTTTTTGGGATCGTTCCGAGAATATGAGCGTATCCACGATTTTCATATACGAGGCATTTTCAAGCGAAAACTCGAGCCATATCAAGTATATGGTGAGAGTTTGAGCGTAGAAAATAACGAAGCAGGTGAAGATTATAGAGGTGCTCTGTGGTGCCAAGGACCAGGATCGAACTGGTGACCCTTCCCTCTTCAGGGGAATGCTCTACCAACTGAGCTACCTTGGCAAATTGGTTATGCTATTTTCAATCTATCATGTTACCTACCAAGACAGCTACCTTGGCGAATTGGTGACCAAACGCTACTTGAGCAAATCCAGGAATAAGCTGGCTGTTCCGGGAGACTGTCCGCTAGCTGCCTGGATATCTCCAAAGACAGTGAGCAAGGACTCTACGTACGGCTGAATGACATAGAATGTACCGAAACCGACTCCCAATATGACGACCCAGTAGAGAATGCGTAAGGCACCCGATATGCGTGACATGCGTCGCATACTGCGTAGAAGAGCGTTGTTCTCTTCGGCGAGTTTATGGGTTCGTTCGAGCAAAGAACGTTCTTCGGGCGTCATGGCGCTACTATAGCAAATCATGGCTCAGATGGCGAGAGTCTATTGTTTGGTGTAGAGTTGAAAGGTACGAGCTTACTTTTCCGCCCTTGTAGTTCAATGGATAGAACAGTTCCGTCCTAAGGAATAGATGCAGGTTCGATTCCTGCCGAGGGCACCGAGAGAACGCAGTGATCGAGTGTGCCCGAGAGCACAGTGCCTGCGCACTCTATAGACTTCTTTTTGCTAACTCTGCTATACTGCCGACATTATGAAAGTTCTCATCGTAGAGGATGATCAGGCACTCGCAGAGAATGTGCGGTTGGGTCTTGGGGCAAAATCTCATATCGTCGACGTGGCGACCAACGGTGCCGATGGCTCATTCATGGGAAGAAGCTATCCGTACGACGCTATCATACTCGACCATGCACTCCCCAAGAAAGATGGCCTGACCGTATGTAGAGAGATCCGTGCTTCTGGCAAGTCTACACCGATACTCTTCCTCTCGGTGATCGGCGATACTGACACCAAAGTCCGTGCATTCGAGGAAGGAGCCGACGACTATGTCACCAAACCATTCTCGATGATCGAGCTCTCGGCTCGACTCGACGCCATGGCTCGCAGATCACCACAGATCAAGTCCCCGATCATCACCGTAGACAACGTCAACCTCAATACCGAAACCCAGACCGTCGAACGCGGTGGTACCCCACTCCACCTGACTCGCAAAGAGTTCAACCTGCTCTCCTACCTCATGCACCATGCAGGCGTCGTCATGTCACGGTCGCTCATCATGGAACATGTATGGACTGCCGAGAGTGACCCATATTCCAACACCGTAGAGGCTCATATACGCAATGTCCGCAAAAAGCTCACTGCACATGGGCATGCAGATCTCATCATTAACCTCCCTGGACGAGGCTATGTCATCGATACACCGGAAAATTTATCAAAATTTTAATGTATTTTTATCCTTTTTTGAGACAAAATTCATACGGATTTTATCTCGCCAGGCTAACGTATCAAGGATTATGAGTCGACATAATCATTATTTTCAGTATCATAGGCTCACGATCTTCCTGTTCGGGGATAGAGGTATCCTTGAACGTGAGCTCATATGACTCCATTCTCTGCACATACAACTCCTCTAGAGTCATACCATCCTGGCAGGTGCGTAGCGACACGGTTGTATATGGGTATCAGAGTCCAACTCCTACAGCGGGATAGAGTATATCCCGCTGTATTCGTGCCTGGACTCGCAGATAGTATCTTGGACTTCTCGACGCTCGGTATCATCGTCCTCTGTGGTGCAACTATCCTCTATCTGGTCTACAGAGAACATCGTCGATCTCGAGAACATATCCATACAATCGATGCTTCACTCGAGACAGACAGGTTCTCCCTGGAATACAAGATCTCGAACCGCACCCTAGAACTCGTCGATGCGCAAAAGGCACATCGCCAAGAGTTGGAGCGTATCGCCGAGTTTGGTAAGCTCTCCAAAGGATTATTCCATGACCTGATCGGACCACTATCAGCAGTATCACTCTCAGTAGAACGCCTCGCAACAAAGTCAGACACATCTACAACCAACGAGACTTCCCAGACGGTGCAGACAGCAGTCGAAGCATCACGTCGGATGGCATCTTTCATGGAAAGTATCCGTGCCGTCATGCAACATCCGCTACCTGTACCTGGCGAAGTACATGCAGATAGTACTCGTGAGCTTGCGATCGTGCTCGACCTTCTGGCCTACAAAGCTCGCATCGCTGGTGTGACGATCGCTGTTCAGAATCATGATCATTTCACTGTACCGATCCACTCGGTACGTCTGCAGCAACTATTCCTCAATACTATTTCCAATGCAGTCGAGGCTCATGCTGATACACCTTCCCCTGATGACAAACAAGTGATCATTGATATTACAAATACGGAAGCTCATGGTATCCGCATATCCATAACCGACAATGGGCCAGGTATACCTGACCACCATGTCGATACAATCTTGGTACGTCCCTTCACCACCAAGAAAAGTGGCACAGGAACTGGTCTCATGACCGTGAAGTCAATCGTTGAAGACGAGCTCGCCGGCACCCTCTCTATCACAAACGTGCCGAAGATCGGCACGGTGTGTGAGATAGTTATTCCATTGTCGAGAAAATAACGGAGCGGATGGAGATGCTGGACTAGCTCTCCTAAGCACAGGTACAACCTTCACATTTTCCGTCCACCCCGCAACGCTTGTCGCCTTCGTGGCAATTGCAACCACATGCGCCACACGAGTCACATGAAGAACCTTTGGTCAGGGCATACTTGCCAGACCCGAGAGTTGCCGCTGCAAGGAGCGACATCAGGAGTACGAAGTCGAGTTCATAACCCCCCATAAAAGGTTTACCTATCTTGGTTGTAATAATAGCTCCGATCATAACAGCCACAAGAAGAAGAGCTGGTACCATCGTCCAAACACCGAGGATGAGCATCGCTCCGCCAATAGTCTCAATGAGTGCTACAGCCCAAGCAAGACTCGAGTGAAGTCCCAGTGATCCGAAGAATCCGATAGTTCCTTCCATGCCACTGAGCTTAGCTATGCCATGTACGAGGAAGGTGACGCCGAGACCGACGCGAAGGATCAGGATACCGAGATCTGCTTTCCATGCTGACGAAAAACGTGTTGTATTCATATTATGTATGCTTATTGATTAAATGTCGCTCTATAGTATCACATTCAAGCTCACTTCTTCTATTGTCATTTGATCTTCGTTTGCACATCTCGAGCGGCTTTGCGGTAGGCACAGTAGTCACATGCTGCAGCAGGCTTGGGCGGCTTCTCGAGCGTCAGGCATGCACGCATATCTCGTAGTGCCGGCTCTACCCACCCATCGTCACCCGTATAGGGTATGAGGTCGATATCGAAATCCAGCTTGGCATCGAAGGCCTCTCGGTCAGTCTTGCCGTTGCAGTAGACAAAATACCCTGTCGAAGACACCGTGAAATCATTCCTCCGGAAAAGCCACTGGTACACTTCCATCTGACGTTTGTAGCCGATTTGCCATTCTTTGTCGAGGGTGACCTTCTCTTCTTTGCTGGTTGACTTGTAGTCGACGATGATCAACTCACCTGCACTATTGATCCAAATATCATCGATCGCGCCAGTTACGAGAAAGTTGGTCGGTTCGTGGACATGGGTTATACCCTTGAAGTTGGTACGCCACAGATCCATGTCTTCATGGGCATAAGGGACGACATCGGTCAGGCCATATGCACCCATCAACGGATGAGGACGCTTCTTGGCACGATGAATGTCAAACTCTTTTTTGAGTAATGAGTCCACGGCAGAGTTGAGCGCAAAAGGGAACCCTGGCGGTCTCCCTACCCCGAGTCGTGCGTCGAGATAGAAGCAGAGCGGACAATTCATGAACAAATCGATCTTGGAACGACTCACACGGAAGGTGTCAGTGCTCTGTGGGTCGAATATATTGCGTGTTCGGTGAGGTTTGTAGTATTCGGACATGGGAGAATAATACCATGAAACAAAAAGTCCGATGTGATAGACTAGCGATGAATCTTCGGTCTTTCAAAACCCAACAACACAAACAGAAAGGAATCTTTGTGATACTTCCTCATGATGTTCTCGAACCGCAACCGAACAATCCTCACGGTGCCTACTTTACCGTGAGAGAGTGTGCAGAATGTGGCGAAGTCGTACTCAGAACTCTGTCTCAGTTCAGAATTAAACAGATAGAATATCTGATCATCTCACTCGCTGATGGTCGGGTGAATGGGGCCTTCAGTGCAACCGATATCATCGCCACTCTCACCATGATCCCTCGGGACGACTCTTCTGCACGAAGAGCTGCCCACGAAAAGCTCTATCGAACAAAACTCTTCCGCAGAGGGACTTTGTCCAAGAGAAACAATGACCGGCACACATTCGAATATTGGTCGCGTCAGATCGGAGGTACCCCTGTCGGGTCACACCACCCTTTCCACAAGGACCAAAGGGGTGAAGGTTCGATTGCTAACACGTTCAAGGCCCATATTTCGCATGTGGTCAAATCTGGACAGATACCTGTACTCGGGGGCATAAATACCACGGTACAGGGACGTCAATGTCTCTTCACCGAACAGACGATCAAATGGTGTTTGATCGTCTTGGATCAAAAGAAGGCAGAAGCTCACAGAAGAGCGAAGATTCGAGATGAGAAAAAAAGCCAAAGTAGAAGGCGAATCAGAAAAGGTAAGAGCTCGAAGCGAAACCAGAAAGTGCTCTCCTGAGAAGATCCGTCTCACGCGCCCCGATACTCGTCGGAGCGCTTTTTTGTATGAAAAATCGCCCCAGGACTGTTCCTTGAGGCGATGTGAATGTGCGTGAAGCTTATGGCCGATGACTTCCGCGAGAAAACCTTCGACGAATGTACCCGGGAGTGTGCCTGGGACGTCTATTCTGCTTCCAGGCTGGACTCCCGAACCAGTGAGGTGATCTGCCTTGGACTGGCTGGATCTTGGACCGACTAAGGAGTTCGGGCATATCCTGAAGCGTCACCTGTGGCATGATCGCAGAGATGTCCTGGAGGATCGCATCGAAGGTTCGATGTGTGGCTTCATCCTCGATGATGACCTGAATCCTCTGGAGAAGGCCGCCATCTGTCTCAATGAATACGTGGAATTGGTGGCATCGTTGTTGTTTGTGACGCAACAATTTGCAAAATTGCTCGACAGTCAATTCGACGACATTATGACCATTCCCCTCGACATCTTTGAGCTGTCGGAATTCCCCATTACCCGAGGTATCATCGACGATTTCCCTGAAAAGGGTCTCGTTTGTCTCACCAAAAGGTTCGACAAAAAACTTTGAAACCTTTACTTCGTTTGTGTTTTCTGACATGGATCAATCCTTCTCTTTATGGGTTTTTGTCTAGTCACTATCCTACACCTCAATATCAAAAAAGTAAATCCGCCATGTGTCAATGGCAGATTTACTTTTCTAGTTACTAATCACTTTTTTTCTTTCTTACTTCTTCTCCCCTACGGTCACCTTTTTCATAACTACATCCACCAGCGGACGATCACTACTGTTGACTTCCGATGCAGCGATCGCATCGACGACCTCCATACCCGAGATCACGCGACCGAAGATGGTGTAGGCATTCGGCAATGGCGTGTCTTTGTGCATGATGAAGAACTGACTGCCGTTGGTGTTGGGACCAGAGTTGGCCATCGCAACGGTGCCACGGACATAGCCACGCTTGTAGGATTCGGTTGCTGAGTTGAGCTCATCAGCGAACTTGTATCCCGGACCTCCCATGCCGGTGCCTGTCGGATCACCGCCCTGGATCATGAAGCCACTGATCACACGGTGGAAGATGACGCCATTGTAAAAGCCGTCATTAGCCAAAGTAATAAAATTCTCTACAGTCTTAGGAGCGTCACTGTTGAAGGTTTCAAAAACAATCGTACCCTTGGTTGTTTCTATAGTGATGGTATTCATGGATGTTGGTGTAGATGATGAAGTAGTAATAGTGCTCGTAGTACTCGATGTTGTAGCAATTATCGAAGATGCTAGCTGTTCGGTCGAGTAACTCTCTGTCGTCTGAATGGATACTGGTGCAGCTTTGCGATCGAACGTAAACCAGGCACCTGCAATGATAATAAGTGCTCCAAGTGCGATGATATGTGTTGAATTCATATGGTTAGAGATTATACAGTTCCTTGGCTTTGGCGACAACTAGTTCCTTTGCATCCTCGATCGAACCCTTGAATACCGAACCTGCAGCAGCTTTATGTCCACCGCCACCAAGTGCAACAGCCAGTCGTGAGACATCGATCGTGGTGCCGTCTTTGCTACGGAAACTCAGTTTGATCGTACCAGGGACTTGTTCGACGAGTACACCAGTGATCATCCATTGGCGCACACGACGCAATGCTGGTGAGATGGCGTGTGCCTGGGCATCTTCGAGAGGTATAGCCTTCTCCACGATAGATGCATGAGATACGACCGAAAGCGCCAGTTTGCCTTCGAAGAAGGTTTCGATGGATGACAATGCGAGTGCCTGGAATGCAACATCGGCAGGGGTGTTGGAATTCTCCATCTGTGAAATGAGATTGGCAAAATCAGGAACGTATTTGATGAGTTCACTGGCAATACGAAACGTTCTGGTAGTGGTACCTGCATACTTGAACCCTCCGGTATCAGTGTAGACGCCAATAAACAGATTCGAGGCAATATTCACATCCAACTTCACATTCCATAGCAACAAAAGATCGAATAGCATTTGTGCGGTAGCCGGATACTTTGGTTCGATCAGGTTGAGATCGCCATAGCCTGTGTTCGAGGCATGATGATCGATGACAATCGTCTTGATCGGAACAGGCACGGGGATAGGTTGGAGTCGAGAGACCATCTCAGGAGAACCGGAGTCCTGAACAATAAAAAGGTCAAAATCCTGGGGGTCAATCTCAAAGAAGTTTTTCTGCACGATATCGCCTACCCCCGGAAAGTGCGAAAATGCCACAGGAATTTGGGAGTCACCACGGATGACGGTGACTTTCTTGCCCAGTTGTTCCAACGCGAACTTCATCGCCAACGCCGACCCTACCGAGTCCGGATCTGGTGATGGATGGCAATGCAAAAGGATACTGTTGGCCTTATGTATCTCCGCCAGGATCAGCGGGGCTTTTTCGGTGACGAGAGGTGAGATGTCAGTCATCATATATGTTCATCGTAGCACGCAATAATTGAAACGTAAAAGCAGGAGAGCGTATCCACTATCTTTCATATGCGAGGCACTTTCAAGCGAAAACTCGAGCCGTATCGAGCATACGGTGAGAGTTTGAGCGTAGAAAGTAACGAAGCAGATGAAGATAGTGGACTAGCTCTTAGTTGTGCTATAGTAATCCCCATGAAAAGAACCTATATCAAAGACCTCAAAGACCATATCGGAACAGAAGTTTCTATCTCCGGCTGGATCGATATCCGTCGTGACCATGGCAAACTCATCTTCATAGATATCCGCGATATGACCGGCAAAGTACAGTCTGTGGCACTTCCGAACAACAAGGAGGCACACGAGGTTGCAGGCCGTGTCCGCTCCGAATGGGTGGTCACCGCTACCGGCATCGTCAACAAACGTCCCGAGCGCATGATCTCCAAGAATGAGGCTAACGGCGAGATCGAGCTCGAACTCAAGTCTATGACCGTCCTCAATGAAGCCGAAACCCCCGCTTTCGACGTTCGTGGCGCAGGCACAGAGATCAACGAAGAAACACGCCTGGCTCATAGATACCTCGACCTCCGTCGTCCTCGTATGCAAGACAACATCCGCATCCGTCACAAGATCATCAAACATGTTCGAGACATGCTCGACGTCGAAGGCTTCACCGAGATCGAAACCCCGATCCTTACCAAGTCCACTCCCGAAGGTGCGCGCGACTATGTTGTACCTTCTCGACTCGAACAAGGTCATTTCTATGCTCTTCCTCAGTCACCCCAGCAATACAAACAACTCCTGATGACTGCTGGCTTCGAAAAATACTTCCAGATCGCGCGTTGTTTCCGTGATGAAGACACTCGTTCGGATCGTCAGCCCGAGTTCACACAGATGGACATGGAGATGAGTTTCGTCGACCGTGAAGATGTCATGGCCTTGAATGAAAAAATGCTGATCGAGATCGTGGCGACCCTCTTCCCTGAGAAGAAGATCCAGCAGACACCTTTCCCTCGTATCACCTACAAGGAGGCCATGGAGAAATACGGCAACGACCGCCCAGATATCCGTACCGACAAGGACGATGTGAATCTCTTGGCATTCTGCTGGGTGATCGACTTTCCTTTCTTCGAAAAGACCGAGGAAGGTGGTTGGACATTTACGCACAACCCTTTCTCTCGTGCACAGACAGAACATGAATCCTGGATCATGAACAAAGAGAAGATCGGCGAGATCCTCACTACTCAGTACGACATCGTGCTCAACGGCTTCGAGATCGGTGGCGGCAGTATCCGCAACCATAACCCTGAAGCTCTCAAGAAGGTTTTCGAGATCATGGGCTACCCTACCGAACAAATCGAGGCCAATTTTGGCCATATGCTCCGTGCATTCGCGTCAGGCACACCTCCACATGGTGGCATCGCCTGGGGTCTCGACCGTCTCGTCACCCTCCTCCGCAACGAGACCTCCATCCGTGAAGTCATCGCATTCGCCAAAACTGGTGAAGGCAAAGACCTGATGATGAGTTCACCTTCGAGTATTGCAGATAGACAACTCCGAGAGTTGGGTATTGAGATCAAGAAGAAAAAATAGGGCTGTGTGGTAAATAAAAAAAGCCGCTCGTGTCAGGAGACGGCTTGTGTGTCGAGAATTTCTCTTAGAAGTTCCGTATCACCCGAATTGCTTCTGCCATAGGAACTTGCTGAACCCACCGTTCACAAAACGCTTCGCAAAAATGATGGAATTCATTTTCCTGACCTTCGAAGGTGAGTTTTCGTGGAGGATTCACTGACAGTTCGTACTCGAAGGTGCAAGCAAGCTGGTACCCGAAGGCCCTTAACAGATCGCCATCGTTGCAAAAATCTCCGAATAAGTGAACATCGAACTTTCCGTTACTTTCAACCTGGAGACTGTTCGGTTCAACCTTTTCGGAACCTCTCTTTTCTGGATCTTTCTTTGGTTGAATGATGGTAACGAATCCGATTTTGCGAGATGCAATCTGGGTAAATACAGACTTTCCTGAAACTTCTCCAACGAACAGGTCTGCTTCGAACGCAAATGGAAGATGTGGGAATTGACTAGCAAGGGTGTTTTGAACGAACGTGGGCACAATAATCCTTTCTTTGAAGTTGCACTTTCTCTTCCTCCATCATACATCTTTTCACGACGTTTGCAACACTCCGTCAATGCTCACCTAGGAGGAACTTTTATTCTCACTCCCTTGCGGATCCAGATCCAAACACACCGAATTGAGACAATACCTTTTGCCTGTAGGTGTCGGACCATCGTCGAATACATGTCCCAAATGAGAATCACACGTTGCACAGACGATCTCTGTGCGCGCCATACCATGTGACGTATCGGTAATACTTTTGACTGCTCCTGGGAGTGCCTGGTCGAAGCTTGGCCACCCCGTCCCCGAGTCGAACTTCGCCTCAGAAGAGAAGAGCGGGGTGTTGCAGACTTTGCAATTATAAGTTCCCGATCTCTTCTCACGGAGCAACCTCCCTGAAAAAGGTGCTTCGGTGCCCTTCTGCCTGAGTACGGCATACTCTTCGGGTGTGAGTTTCTTTTTTATATCATCTTCGGTCATGGAAAGTTATTTAAAGATTTAACTATTGAACTATATAACCATTAAATTGTATACTATAAATACCCAGATGGTAAGCTGGCAAATCCGCTTCGGCGGGTTTTGTGTTTTATGCCAAAAGTTCCGCAAATCTCTTTTGCATCTTCTCAAGTTTCGGAGCGATCACCAGCTGACAGTACGCCTGACTAGAATTGTTCTTGTAGTAATCCTTGTGATATTCCTCTGCTTCGTAGAACTCTCCGAGTGGCGCAACTTCGGTCACTACCGGGTTCTCATAGGCTTTTGAACTATTAAGCTCAGTGATGAGTTTCTCTGCAACCTCTCTCTGCTCTGGACTAGAATAAAATATCGCTGATCGATACTGCGTACCCACATCTGCACCCTGACGGTTCACGGTTGTCGGGTCGTGGGTATTGAAAAAGACTGTCAGCAGATCCGAGAAAGATATGACACTCGGGTCAAAGTCTATCTTGATGACTTCTGCATGGCCAGTTGTGCCACTGGAGACTTGCTCATAGGTAGGATTTTGAGTCGTACCTCCCGCATACCCCGACGTCACTTTGTGTACCCCTTTCAACATCTGAAAAGTCGCCTCTGTGCACCAGAAGCATCCTCCTCCAAAGACGGCCGTGTGTAGGGTGGTGGGCATAGAGAATATTTAATTCACTTTAATCATCGAGTCTGACCGTAAAGGAAACTTGCTAGACCTCCTACAATTCCATAGGTAACGGGAACAAGAAAGTATTGTAATTCCGTCAACAGGTATGACAAAAAGAACCATGGAAATAGTCCTATATTATAGAAATATTGGACGACGAAAGTGTATTTAAAATAGATAAGTGGTGTATCTCCTGAAGCTGGATTCGAGGGAATATGAATATTAAATAAACTAAAAATTTCAGATGCATTTTCGTGCGCAATGACCACAAGAATACCTAGGACTAACCCGCTCATCAATCCTCTCAGCCAATATTTTTTATTCATAAACTCATTATACAACAAAAATGCCCCAGTATGGGGCATTTTTGAAATTCGATGAGAAGAAGTGCGAACTATTTTCGCTTCTTGGTCTTCTTTGCCTTAGACTTCTTCGTGTGCTTGACCGCGAGACGCTTCTTGGTCTTGCGAGAACGAGACGCCTTGCCTTGCGATGATTGTCTTTTTGCCATAAAAATAAATAGAGAGAAGTAAAATTAAATTAACATTCAGATATTATTTTCGACCTGTATTCATTATAGGTCATGTGCGTACGAATGCGAGCAGAAAAAACAAAATGTGTGTATAACTTTTTGGAAAAAATTATTGCGAAACATTCCGAGAAAATGTTTTTGCACCATGGACGATGAGGAGTGATCCGCTGATGTAGAGAATATAGAAAAATACTTGGAGCGGCAACTCGTAGAAAAGTATCAGGACTCCGAGACGGTCAGCGTACGAGATGAATGCAGCGATGAGGACGCCGATCATGATCAGGAGCACTCCCGAAGCGATGAACCGGAATGGTCGTCCGATCAGACGGATGAAAATATCTGTTGATGAGTAGAAGTATGCGGCCGAGACCACCCCGACGATCGTCGCACCGAAAATGAGGACAAGTTCGATCTGCTCAGAAGTGATCATAGAAAATATGTTCATATGTTTATAATGGTGAAAGCTTACGACGTGACCACGGATGTACGTGAGCGGCTACGAATATAGCAGTTGCAACGATCAGTACGTTCTTGATGATGTACTGACCTTCGAGTGTTGGCACGAAAGGCGCTGTCCATGTTGCCTCTGTAAGGAGGAAGAGTGGCATCATCGTCGTGATGAGATGGAATGCAAGAAGTGGTATGACGATACGTTCAACTTTGGGTAACAGGAACATGATACCGATGATGCATTCGAAGATACCAAAAAGAAAAAGGAATGTAGGAAAATCCATGAATGATATCGTAGCTTCGAACAACGCCTGGACCAGAGGACTGGCAGGACTCATGTCGAAGACTTTCAAGATACCGAACCAGAAGAACACGATAAAAAGTCCGAGACGTGCCACAACCAGAGATGACCGTCTGAAGAAGTTGATGATGTGAATGTCGATAGTGTTGAGGGTCATGAGGTAATTATACCCTATCGACTCTGAGGAGATATCAACATTATGACTCCTTCACGATATGCTTGAAGGCATACTCGAGCGTACCACCAACCTTCTTGCCAGGGTTGAAAATACCCTTTGGATCCCAGATCTTCTTGGTTTGTTCGAGAAGTCCATAGACCTCTTCACCATATTGCATCTTCACGAACGGAGTACGGATGATGCCGTCATTGTGTTCCCCTGTGATCGAGCCTTTGAATTCATGGACAAGTGCATAGACTTTGACTGACAAATCTTCGATGATATGTCGAACCTCGTCTTTGTGGAAATCCATAAGCGGAATGATGTGGAGGTTACCATCTCCCACGTGGCCCGCCACAGTATAGGTCAGGTCTTTCTTGTATTCTCCGAGGATGGTATACAATCGTGGCAAAAATTCTTGTAGACGCTGAGCAGGCACCACGAAGTCGTCGATGAACGGTGCCGTGCGTACTCCGTGAACATGTTTGCGCAGCATATTGAAACTCTCACGACGGATCGTCCAGTATTTCTTCTCATCTTGTTCGGTCTTGGTGACACGAGACTTCTCATGAAGATCCTTGATGGAGGCCTGAGCTTCGGTTGCCATGCGGAGTGCTTCTTCGTCGGTATTTGCAGTGAACTCTGCCATAAGTACGAGTTTCGGAATGCCCCCTTCGAGGACCGCTATCATCTCCGGGACAAACTGTAGACCAAGCGTGATGAGATTTCCCCCCATCTGTTTCATGAGCTGTGGCAGAAACTTGAACGCAACTTTGAGCGTCTGATCGTCATAGGATTCGAAACTCTCTGGGTTGAATTGCAAAATACGTGCAGCTGTTTCGCCCAGTTGCTGGAGATCTGTTAGAAAGACTACCAGGAGATGTGAATATGCTTTTGGTCTTACCAACCCAAACTCGATCTCGGTGATGAGACCTAACGTTCCCTGCGAACCAACGATGAGTTGAGTCAGATCAAATGTATCCTTCTCTTTGTTCCATACATTCCATAGCGAATAGCCGCAGGAATTTTTCGTAACGATCGGCTTGGCTTGCATGATAGCGTCATAGTTGGTCGAAATGAGTTCGTGCATGTTTCTATACACTTCCCCTTCGAATGTGCTGAACTTTTTCTTCTCCTCGAGTTCACCCAAAGACAAAGGTTTGATCTCGTATTCGTTACCGTCAGCAAAAACTGCCTTGAGTCTGCGTACATAACGTTCAGTCTTGCCATACGTGAGTGTCTTCTCGCCACCAGCATTGTTCGCCACCATTCCCCCTACGGTACAGAGTTCACGTGATGCCGGGAAGCTCGGCATGATCTGACCACCCTTGTCCATAGTGGCCTTGTCGAAATCTCGGTAGTACACACCGGGTTGCGTCACCGCGTAGCCCTCCCCCACTTCCTTGATCTGGTTGAAATGACGAGTCATATCTAGCACCAGAGAGTTGGTCAGAGACCCTCCACTCATACATGTACCGCCCGAACGTGCAGTAAGAGTCACTCCTGGATGCTCGCTCGCATAGATGACAAGCTTCTTGATATCTTCGACATTTTTCGGAGAGATGACTGCCTCTGGGCGAATCTCGAAGATACTTGCATCATGACTGGCTTTGGTAAGGGTTTCTGGTGTCGTGTCGACTGAACCTTGTATGAGATTCTGCAGGTCGGAAATAGTATTCATGGAGGAAATTATAGCATGACAGACTCTTCTAATAAGACGTATTTTGGGTGTTTTGCGGGGTATTGACTTAACTGGTACTTATGGTGTATAATATTCAGGTAAGCACATTGAATTACGGACTGGCTTTAGAAAGGAGCCTGGGTAGTCCGAACAAAAAACCCAAATATCCCAAAGTGGACTTAAAAACTCAAATTATCAAACTTTTGCATGATCTGCAGAAAAAAGGTTGTACTTGCTGCCTGAAGTGTTCTGATTACCATGTGGAGGCGGCCACGAGCGTTGGGATCTATCTCCGGGCTCTGGGAAAAGATCCTGAAACTTTGCGAAATAATCGAAGCCCGATTATTGGCACAGGAGAACTCTCTCACGAGGAAAGTCCTCATGATCCGCGTGTGTCTGAACATCAATTCTACTTTTTGCAGTGTGTTCACTCCAAGGATTTGGAGCGAGAACTCAGAAAGATAGGGTGAGTCTGCTCGAAATTTCCCCGCCCTAGCATTACTGCTAGGGCGAATTCTTTTATATAACCTTCTCTACTTCTGTCCTACCACCCCCCACGAACCAGAAAACGCAAACATCATCAGAACCGCGCCGAGCAATGCCAGATTTTTCCAAAAGTTGATCTCGTTGCCCATCTTGCTCATAGGGTCTGTATCCTTCCAATATGCATGCATGGTGAAAGTCACTCCGACCAGGAAGATGGCGATAGCAGAGAGTCCGATGGTGATCCACATACCCGAAAGGATAGAGAGACCACCGATAGCAATGAGCACTCCCGTTCCTAGTACGGCCAGTTTTGGTTGAGGAACACCTTTTGACTGCGCGTAACCGATCATACCTGCTGAGTGGAAGAGATGATTGTATGCTTGACGGAGCCAGTACAGGCCAAAGATGATGCGCCCAACAATAAAAAGAATTGATATGGTCATATAGTGAGTAGTTTTTAGGGACTAATTGGTAACCGGATCAGACGTGCTGCCCATCGAATGAAAGACTGAGTTGATCATCCAGAGAACGATCGCGAAGACAAATGCCCACCAGAAGCCATCTACGACAAATCCTGGGACGATAGAACTCGCAAGCATGATAAGTGCCGCATTGATAACGAGTGTGAAGAGCCCGAGGGTGAGAATATTGATCGGAAGTGTCAGAAGTATGATGATCGGCTTTATAAAAACATTGATAATACCGAGAACTACGGCCACGATCAGAGCCGCTATGAGTCCTGATATCGCCACACCCGGCAAGAGATACGCTGCAATGATAATAGCCAGAGCAGATACGATCCAGTGAAATATGATATTCATAGTGATTGGAAGTTACTACCAATAATCTCTTACTTGAGTATACCATGCGAGAGCGCTTTCAAGAGCGTATCCAGAATCTCCATATGCGAGGCACTTTCAAGCGAAAACTTGAGCCGTATCGTGTATACGGTGATAGTTTGAGCGTAGAAAGTAACGAAGTAGATGGAGATTGTGGACTAGCTCTCTAACTCAACTTCGTAATATCCCTCGGATAGAATATGGCCAGAGTCCATTCGAAGACGATCTGAATGCGTTTTGGCCATGAGGAGAATTTGAAGAGATAGACTGTACGCCACATCCACCAAGTGATCTTGCCGGCAATCTTGAAGGAGAAGATCTCGCCGATCGCAAACCATTGACCGACCGAGACCATGCTGCCTTTGGAATGATAATGGAACCGAGAAAGTGTCGCATCGTCATCGAGAGACTTGAGGACGTTCGTAGAGACTATGCGTGCCTGTGAGACCGCGACTTGCGCCAACATCGGCAGTGGTCGAGGAGGTTTGGTCGGATCTTGTGGAGCAGCATGAGCATCCTGATCGATATATCCTGACACATCTCCGAGCGCAAAAATATCTTTGTGTTTGAGAAGGCGGAAATATTCATCAACTGCCAGACGTCCACCTCCGGCAGTCACAGACTCTGCACGAGCGAAAGCCGGAATGATCGGTTTGACACCAGCGGCCCATACGATGAGCGAAGATGGGACCGAAGAACCGTCAGCAAGAGTGATGCCGCTTTTCGTAACTGTCGCTACGGTACTGCCGGATTTTATGGTAATGCCGTTTTTCTGTAGACGTTCAGAGGCTGCTTTGCGCAATCCTGGAGAGAATTGTTCCAAGAGTTCCTTGCCGCCATGGACAAGTGTCATACTTGGTTCTTCTGGATGACACTGTTTCGTATCATCTGGTCGAGACCCATCGACATCTTGCCCTTCGGTGTCTCGATAGTATCGGCGCACCATGCCATCGATGAACTCTTTGAGCTCGGCTGCGACCTCTACACCCGTTGCGCCACCTCCGACTACCGTGAACGCGAGAAGCTCACGACGCTTGAGTGTGTCACGTTCGAGAACTGCCTGTTCGAAAAGGTCGATGACTTTGTTGCGGATGAGATACGCGTCCTGAAGGTTTTTCAACGCCATGGTATGCATCTCGGCACCAGGAATACCGTAGTAGTTGGTCTCTGCACCGGTGGCGATGATGAGCCGGTCGTAGGAGATCGAACAGGTATTGATATGGCCTTTGAGAGACGCAGTACGTGCGGTCGTGTCTATCTTTTCGATATCAGCCTGTATGACACGGATGCCTGTGCCTGCGAATACTTCACGGAGTGGCTCGGCGACACTACGTGGACTCAAACCTCCGGTTGCAACTTCATGAAGAAGCGGCGTGAAGAGAAAGTAGTTTGTACGGTTGATGATAGTGACATCAACGGTACCTTTTTTGACGGCGCGGGCAAGCTTACGGGCAACATACACTCCACCGAAACCTGCTCCGAGTATGACAATATGAGGGCGAGACATGGGAGTATTCTAACACGAATAATCTTATCTCTTCAGCGCAATTATTCCAGCAAGAAAACTAAATAACCATAATGAGATAACAATGAGCATGGGGATAAACACTACCATACAACCCGCATCTCTACAGGTTAAGCTCATGAAAATTCCAACGACAAATACCGCGAGATTCAGATAAGAGACTCCGAGGAATAATTTCTGCTCAACATTAGCCAATCTTTTGAGACTTCTCACATGTAAAAAAATAGAGAAAATCAAACCCAATAGATAACCGGCTGCGAGTAATAATTCTGTAAAATCATCAGGTCTGACACCCTTATTGAAAACTAAATTCACCCCAAAAATAATCGAGCCTAATAAGATTAATGAGTAAACTGAGATAAATATAGAATGTGATATTTTCATATTTTTTACTATATTTATTATTTTCTACATCGACGACTGCTCGATCTGCCCAATATCCCACACCTCCTTGCCAATATGACCACGAACCGTCTCGAGATCGCCGAGAAGTTGCATCTCTCGCTGTTTGATCTCTTCGCGGACCGATGGGCTGAGCTTGGCTTTGCGCACGATAGAGAGCTCGGCTTCGATGTCACGCTTGAGCACTGCAAAACCTCTGCGTACGGCTTCTTCGGCTTCACGGACTTCTTTCCAGAAGAGCTTGTGTTTCTTCCTGCCATGATACGCGTGATAGATGATGAAGGTGCCCAGGAGGATCACGATGAACAGCAAAATGAGAGTAAGACCGAGATAGAGTGTCTCATAGCTCAAGCGGGATCCACCGAACTGTATCGCCGTCTGAACTACTTTGAGCTCGATCTGTGGACCAGGAGGACTCATGATCTCGCCGGATCTCCCTTGAGTCCACAAGACGTAGTTGCCTGGAGAGAGGAAACGCGGATGACGATAGAACCATTCGCCGGTTTTGTCAGAAGTGACGGTCTCACTGACCGCCTCCCCAGTTTGCATGTTTTGCAGATAGATCACGACTTCGGTAAGTGGTGACAATGTGTTACCACCGATATAGAAGATCTCTTCATTGGAAATATCACGTGAGACTGTGGAGACCGAAGGTGGTGCAAGCTCTATCTTCTGTTGAGCATCTGCCACGTTGCCGCCGAACAAAGACAACACTCCGACAGCAAGCAGGATCGCCAGACTGCCATACTTTTGTTTGTATTTTTGCAATTCTGAAAGTTGGGATTTCAGGGCGTCTGGCAAAATCCTCTTTTGGCGATTGGAGTGTATATCATGGTGCCATCGTCGAGTAGACCATGCCAGAAATGCTGTGATGAGAATGAAAATGAGTATCAATATCCACACCCACATCCACGGTATGATAGCCCCGCCAATGATACGAACACCTTGATCCGTTACAAATTCGAGGAACGGCGCAACAATCTTGATGCGTTGTTGCACATCTCTATAGTTGCCCGCATTGTCATACGCTCGAATAATGACATCATAGGAACCAAGATCGAGTGCAGACTGATGAGGACTCATCGTCTCTACGAACAATTGCTCACCTGATGAGCCTTGACTCAGAGGTATGGTTTTGACTTCATAGTATGCGATACCAGACAGAGAGTCTGTGGTTAGGAAGTTGATGATCTGGTTTTTACTCGATGTACGACTCGAAGGGATGACTTCTACAGGGAATTCTGCAGGTGCTTCGGCGTCTATGTTGATACCGAAATGAGTTACACCTCCCCACGCTCCATCACGAAGGGACTTTATATGGAAATAATGAATACCATTCTCTAGGTCTTTGTATACCACACTACCATTGTCACCATCGGCGATGTTATCTGGAATACCTACAGGATTCTTATCGATAACATAGCTGTATTTTTCTACAGCATTGACGCTTGCCCAACGCAGGATGACATTTTTGTTGGAATACCATTCTGACTGGTCAGGGTGCGTCTCCGAAGAAACCACTGGCCCAGCAGGTGGTGGCAATATCAGATTGACGATACCGTTCTGGAAACCACTGAGAACCGCAGTGCCTTTGCCGTCATTGGCAAGTACGGTGGATTTGTCGGAGAAACGGACAAGGACAGGATTGCCTGTTTGCTTGACCCGGAATGTCAATGTCGTGATCAGACCTCGACTAACCTTGATCCCACCAGGGATACCGCCGGTGAGCTGGATAAGTCCATCTTTATTATTGAATACAGGCTGTGCAGTCCACACACTGATGATCGACTGGCCAGTTGTAGGCGAAACGAGCTGGAGTTTGTCTGGAGGGAACAAAATCTCAGCATTGACAACATTGACAGACTGATCTTCACTATCGAGGAATATCGACACATCGAATGTGCTCCCTACCGTGAAAGTTCCACTCGCTGGTGACAAGATAAGTTGCGCCGCAGATACAGGAAGAGCTGAGACAACGAAGATGGCACAGACTGCCACAAAAACTATATAGCCTTTGATGAGAAGGTTCACCGTTTAATTATAAAGTATATTGCACCAGCAAGGAAGGCAAAACTGAGTATAACAATGCTCAGTATCAAGATGAGTTTTGAACGGATATAGAATGTTTCGACGGTGATATTCCCCGTGTTGTCAGTGGCACGCAACTGATACTTGAAAGTTCCAGATCGGACTTCGGCTGGATTGGTCACTTCATGCCAATCACTCCAGGACACCAGAGAGTTGGTACGTATTTCCACCTTGGCAATACCGGAACCAGTATCCTTCACTTCGAAAATAGCCAGATGATTGCCTTTGGAAGGGTTACGTAGAGTGTCAGTGAGGCCGAATACTGGGGGTTGCGTATCTGAATTCAATGCCTCATCTTGTACCACAGTGGTAGTTATTACCTGTGGTGAACCTGGAGTAACAGCAAAAACACTCAAGCGTACAGGGGACGTACGGGCAGTAGTACGAGTTCCTAACCCATCAGCATAATAGGTATCCGCAACGGTAAATGACACAGTGACGTCTCCTGGCGCAACAGCTTTGAATGTCAGACGTCCGACCTCTCCTTTGTTACCTGCAAAAGCACGCGGTATGCCGCCACTCAACATGATCTTACCTGGTGTTGATCTCCAGTCTTTGTCCTGCCAGAGCTGAATGATCGACGAGCTCTCGTTGAATGCACTTGGTTTGAGGAATGTTCCCGGATAGGTGAGTGCTATCTCCATAGCATTGATCGGCGATTCACTATCAACCAATACTTTCACCACGAACTCTGAACCCACAGAAACTCGCGTAGGTGCTTCTATGTATATTCGAGGAGACGTGTTGGCATTGGCCTGCGCGCTCAGTGTATGAATGGGCACCAATACACTTACGAGCAAGAGTATAGATGTAGTGATTTTGTGAATATTCATGAGAGTATTTATTCTGTCCAATGATAGAACATGATAGAAATATCTACGAAGTCGACCTTATCGTCAGAATTACAATCATATCGTGGATCAAATCTGCCGAGATGGTAGAGCAAGATACTGAGATCAACAAGGTTCACCCTTCCGTCACGGTTGAGATCAGCGCCTCTATGCTCCCCGTCACCCTCAATCGAACAGAACACGTTGGTACCGAGTATGTAGTCGAAATAAGAGGTACTACCTCCACCACCCCCTCCGTCTCCAGGAGTAGGTGTTGTGCCTGCTACAGGAGTTGAGGTGACTTCGGTCGATGTGCCGATCGGACTACCATATGCATCGTTGACCACAATGACGAAATAATAAGGAGTTCCGTTGGTCAAACTTGTTCGTATCGAAGAAAGTACCCCTCCTACAGAAGTATAGATATACGGGCCTCCAGAGACAGTCGACTGACCTACTCTATATGAGGTCGCTGTCCAACCCAAAAACCCTTGCGCGGCAGTCCACGAAAGGGTCACTTGGGCATCGCCGGCCGTAGGAGATACGACTGGCACGGTCACTTCTGGGTAGTAGAGAAAGCCTGACTGTACACTATAATCTGTGGCTGTACTGGTACCGATAGCGATCTCGGTCAGACTCCCCCACATCCGATACAAACCTGAGGTGCCGAACCCTGCTGGCGTGAGCACGGGATGCAATACTGTATAGCTCGAAGAAGTGTATTCCTCCGCATGGACAAAACTACCGTGCGGCACCATAACCACGAGAGATATGATGATGAGGAAGGCTCTATACATGCAAGAGTATCAACTCTTATTGGGTTGATGTAGGAGTATTAGTCAACTGGTCTGGGTTACCGAGGATAAGTGGAGCAACTTCGATGAGCTTGTTCCTAGACTCGTCGTACAAGAACGCCTTGCGAGCGGTAGGATAGATCAAGACTTTGTGGCCAGACTTTGCGTTGGCGAAGAATGGCTGATCTTTGAGCTTCTCTGGGTCGGTAATAGTTGCAACCGTTGGGTTCTCGCCCGTTGGGAGGTCGATGAGCTTGCCGACTTTTGCGACGATCGCCTCCATCTCAGCTTGAGCTTCTGCGGTATTTGGGTCTGCAGGAGTTGAAGCTGGCGCTTTCTTGTATACGAGGAATCCGATAATAGCAATGACTATGACCGCTACTACAATGCCTATGATTTTCTTGTTATTCATTATGTTACTCATTATTCTTAATATTGGAACTATTATACACCATGCCAATACAAATCAATAGGGGTTGTTAGCTATCGAGTGGCTCGTCTCCAAAATAGAGAGGGGCAGCATCGATCAACCTCTTGCCTACAGGGTCGTACAAAAACACTTTACGAGCTTTGGCATAGATCAGCACCTTGTAGCCAGGCTTGGCATTGGCGAAAAATACTTGATCCTTGAGTTTCTCTGGGTCAGTGATGGTCGCGATGGTCGGCTCCTCATCTGTTGGCAACAGCACAATGGCACCTATTTCTGCCAGGAGTTTGCTCGCATCTTGTTTGACTCGAGTCTGCGGGTCTCTGCTCGCTCTCTGATAAAAATAAAAAGAGATACCAGAAACAACGACAATGGCAAAGATGAGCATTGGAACAACGAAACCTCTTGTGTATGCAGGGCTTTTCATAAGCTTCACATTATTATAGTATATGAATACATTATACAGTATACTACTCGATGACCATGAATACACGCATTATTCTCGTCGTATTACCTATCCTGGTTGGTATTGGTGCTTTCTATCTAGGGAGAGGCCATGCGCTCAGGAACTCTATCGGCGAATACAGTTCCTACAACGAATCTCGCGAGAATCCGCTTGAATCCTCTTTCACGAACCCATTGCTCGAATGCAGTTTCGGCCAAGACTACATCGCCCAAAACACCATACGTCCCTCCAAAGAAGTTTTAGAGAAGGTCATCACGGAGAAAGTGGCATCTCGTGATATTACTCATGCATCTGTGTATTATCGTGACCTCAACAACGGCCCGTGGCTCGGTATCAATGAGAAGGAAAACTTCTTCCCCGCTTCGCTCATGAAAGTTCCCCTTGCAATGTATTTTTACAAGAGATCAGAGGAAATACCTGGTCTCCTTGACTCGATCATTCCTCCGAACAAAGACCTACAGACTATCGATTTTGAACAGCATTTCAAACCATCCCAATCCATCGACCTCACGAAGGCACACACTATCCGTAAACTCCTCGAAGCCAGCATCAAACACTCAGACAACAAAGCGGCCGAAGCCCTGGTTTTTGCTACAGAGAAAGACGGCTTCAGGAAGTTACTCGAGGATCTTCATCTTTCTCTGCCCCAGAGTAGCGATGCGGACTTTATGAACGTGAGAGACTATGCGACTTTTTTCCGTGTATTGTTCAATGCATCATATCTGAGTAAGCATAATTCCGAGGAGCTACTGTCTACCCTTTCGGAGACAGAGTTCGACAAAGGCATCACGAAATATCTACCTCGAGACACTGTTGTCTCACACAAGTTTGGCGAACGATATTCAGACTCCTCCAACATTAAACAATTTCATGATTGCGGTATCGTATACCTCCCCTATCACCCATATCTCATCTGTATCATGACACGTGGCACAGATATGGATAAGGCGTCCGATGTTGCAAGTCTCCTCTCAAAAGTCGTATATCAAGAAGCCCTCAAACAAGTAAGTGCCCTAAAATAATATTTCTTGGGCATCAAGGATTGGTTGGTTCGTTCTCATCCGAGTCTCCTGTATCATCAGACGCCACAGGAGTATCTTCAGCTGATGAGTCCTGAGATGTTTCTGGTGTCTGTTGCACCTCTGGCTCAGGAGCATCTTCTGTTTCTATAACAGGCTCAGGTTGTGGTACTTCTTCCTCTGTTTGGGACGATCCTGTCTGATCTCCCTGAGTCGACTCTTCTTCTGCTACGGGCGGTGTCACAAGATCATCTTCCCCATTTGATATGGTTGTCGTCGCCTCTTCTGAAGGAGGCGGAGTGTCGTCTATTGGCTGTGTATCTGGATCTGGGACGATCTCGATCTCAGGAACCTGAGGATCCTGTTCGTCTTCCTCTACAGGTAGATTCTGAACTTGACTCGATGTTGCAGTTCGTGCCCCTTTGACTGCCAAGGCTATCCAACTGAACTGAACATCTCGTGGTGCCGGCTTGTTGAGGATGATCGTGAATCCTTTGACACTCTTCTTGGTGATCAGGAATCTGATATCTTGATCGAACAATGCTTCGGAAACTGCAGCAACCTGATCTTCGTCACCTATATCATCGAGTGCGATAGATGCGTTGACGATCGGCTGTTCGAGATACTCACTATCGAATACTACTTCTACATCTCGTGCACCCTCTCCGATGACTGCGAATCCTGCAGTGTCAGTGTTGAAGTATGGTCGGCCAAAGAATACGGTATCGTTGTTGAATGTGAGACTGGTGCCGATAGAACTGATACTGTCGACCGTGAGCCCTCCGCCGAATGTGGCCATACTGGTTACTCGTAGAGCTTTGCTCAGTACGAGCTCATTGTTAACCGTATCTATATGGAGACCATCAAGCTTCTTTTTCTGCTCTTGGAGTCCAGCCACGATCAGTGCCGAGAGCTTGAGCAGATCTACCTGCTTCCCATCTGCGGTTCTGATCTCAGATGGAACATCTTCGGTGATCAGACCGAGCTGCAATGGTGACGTCGAAGCTGCGGATACATCTCTATAATATGACACCTTGATACTAACGAGACCACCTACCAATGTCTCGGTACTCGATGCGGTGAGATATTCAACATCCTTTACGAAAGATTTTGAAGTGAGTGAAGCGAACGACTGCGCTGTCATGTTGCCAAGAGAGTTGAGTGCGAATGTATTACCTACATAATAGGATGGCTCAACTGTTGTTACGATGAGTCCTTCCTCACCAACCTTGTCGAACTTTTCGATAGCTCGTCCGATGACCTGACCTGCACCTGTCGCCTTCATAGCGACTCCATCTACAGAAGAAGAAGTGAGGTAATCTCCTGGTACTATTGGCCCGTTTTCGGTATTAACGCGCACGTACGTTCTTCCGGCCGTTGCAACTTTTACCGTATGTTCGTTGATATGTCCCAACGTCTGTACACTCGAGATATTCACTACACCGAATAGTGACGGATCGTATGTGCCTTGGGCCCTCTGTACTACTTCACCCGTAGTTGTGGATAGTGACACGAGAGTTCCTTCACCGAGCATACGCGCGTCTCTCGCCATATACTCTATGCTATTGGCGGATTCTGCAGAAGAATTATATCCCCCCAGCACATCTTCGAAGGTGACTTCGTCTTCTTCTTTCTTGACCGACATGTCACTTGCAGCAGCGAGCAAACCTTCTGAGATCCCTCCGCCAGTCGGATCGTCAACCCAGAGACGTATCTGCGAGATTTCCATGGTCTTGCCACGACCAGCAGCCGTTGATCCGGCAGATATGATGTATCCGAGGTTTGTACTTGGGATATTTGAGCCATTACTTACAAGCTTTGACACGACCTTACCATTGATCACGAACGTGACATCATTCTGATTCGCCTCAATACGAAAACGATTGAATGCAATGTTTGGTGAGGTGGTGGTAGGGACACCTGTGTTGACATATGAAGTATACGTACTGTTATTACGCACGAGGGCTATCCAGTTGGTTGTCGTGGTTGCCACGAACATAATGGCATTTGTAGGAATAACAGATACATCACCACCCGTACCTGCAGTTATGTTATGGAAACCGATCATGTAAATAGAACTAGAAGCCATTGTCCAGAACGATGCCTGAGTCGATGTGCCGAGGCGAGAAACTACCTCGAACGTTGGACTCGAAGAGGCTGCAAAGAATGTAGTGATCGAACGTATAGCGGCACCAGCGCCCGAAGCAGAGGCGTCTGTTGTTCCACCGGAGATGAGACGCAACACGTGTGGGTTGTGAGAATAGTTTGCATTTCCCTGTACAGTCACTGGACTTTCCATGCGACCCGAGGTATCAGGCTGATAAGCGAACCCTCCACAGAAGTTCGGTGTAGTCGCAGTTATCTGTGCAGTCAAACTCGCTCCCGGGAAGTCACACCTCATCTCACGCCAGGTACTATATATACGGCCTGCCACGGTGAACTGGTCACGGAGGCCCGACTCTGCACCCCATGTCGTAGTGGTACCGATCGCTACACGTGCCCAGTCGAGTGCCCCTGTCGTTGTACCGTTGACGAAGAGGAGTGGTTGGTTGTCCCCAGTAGTTGATGTTGCGACTACGAATTTTGGTGCGGTACCGTTTGCGACGACCGAGAGTGCTGCGTATGGAGTCGAGCTACCGAGACCGAGTCTGTCGTTGGTGTAATCCCAAAAGAACGCAGCATTGTCCTGTGCCATAAGACCTCCTGCATCGACGAAGAGGACAGATCCTGGTGTGCCACCGGTGATAGCAGATCCGATGGAGAGAGATGCTGCAGACGTATTGATCGTACAATCGGTAGAGTCTACCCCATCATCGATACAACTCACCCCAGTGCCAAGGAAGTTGAGGATGGATCGAGCAGCAAGACCTGAGCCTTCATCTTGAACGGTTGAGTATCCACCACCGACACCTCCACCACCGACACAAGTACCGTTGACTGCATAACAGCCAGACGTGATATTGAAGCCGACGTTAGAGGTAGAGGTAGCTTGACCGAGAATACTGAGACCTCGAAGGGTAGTAGTACCGAAGCCATCTCCTGCGATTTCAAGGGCAGAGATAGAGGTAGTAGCTGTACCAAGTACAGTAGTGGTACTGAGATAGAGATTACCTCCTGCATTACGGAATGCCCATTGTGCGATACCTGCACCTGCAGAGAGGGCCAGTTGTGACTTGGTAGATGTGGCGATTGTGATGCCGTATTCTGGTGTAGATGTTCCTACTCCGATGTTAGTGAGAACACTGAGGTTGACTGGTGTGGATGATGCGAACTGGACGAAGGAGAATGGTGTGCCACGGTCTTGGGCGATGTATTTGGCGAACATGTCGTTTTCTCCATCCAAGAACATGAGTCGTCCATCTGGAGTGAATCCGATACCTTCGACCTGGAAGAATCCTGATGGCGCACTGATCTTGTCAATAATCGCGCCTGTTGTCATATCGATCTCAATGAATCCGTCACAGAGCGTAGACGCAACACCGTTGGACTCACCGTAACACTGGTCAACGGAGGCGAACATATGTCCAGTGTTGCGGTCATAGTAGAGGTCTGATACATCTCCAATGTTGGCAGTCTGCCAGGTTGAGGTAGAGAATGTCGCCGTGATCGTACCCGAACGCGTGACCGTATATACTCCTGCACCAGTTCCAGAACCCTCGATACCGATATAGAAGACATCTCGATCGAGGTCGTAGGTGACGCCTTCGATAGTCGAGTTGCCCACACCAAAAGTCGCTGATGTGGAGATGGTAGTACCTACGTTGCGGTTGACTGTCGTTGTGCCATTCGGGAGACGGAGATACGTTATGCGACCTCCTTGCTCATCCCCGATCACGAACATATCATCATACATCCAAGCCAATGCTTCCGTGTCGGTAAAGTTTGCCAGGGTAATAGTACGTATATGCTTACCATCAAGGTCGTGTTCGTAGATGAAGTTACTGTTGTTTATGAAGAACAAGCTATTGTTAACAGGGTTATAGGTGACACCAGAGTTGTTAGAGGCTGTCACAGAACTCAAATTGAGCGTAGACGTTGCGAGATAATAGTTCGTTGGTGGGTGGAATGTCGTAGTTGCAACTGTCGGGTTGTACTGAGTGAAGCGACCGAAACCACGGTTACCACCAAGTTCTGCCAATGACAACCAGCGACTCTGGTTGGTGTCTACTAGTTTGCCATTGAAGACTATATTGCGAACTGTTGTCGTAGCTGCGAATGTACTCGTAGCAGTGGTAGATGTTGCTGTAAAGTGTGAGGCTACGACTTCACCAACCACTGAGAGTTTGGCGTATGGCGAGGTAGTACCGAGGCCGAGACGGTTGTTCGTCTCATCCCAGAAGAAATGACTGTTGTCTTGAGCCAATAAACCACCACTATCAACGAACAAGACTGAACCTGACGTTCCACTTGTCACCGATGAACCGATTGCCATCGATCCTGCACCGGCAGTGATCGTACAGTCAGTGGAATCAACACCGTCATCCACGCAACTCACCCCAGTGCCAAGGAAGTTGAGGATGGATCGAGCAGCAAGACCTGAGCCTTCATCTTGAACGGTTGAGTATCCACCACCGACACCTCCACCACCGACACAAGTACCGTTGACTGCATAACAGCCAGACGTGATATTGAAGCCGACGTTAGAGGTAGAGGTAGCTTGACCGAGAATACTGAGACCTCGAAGGGTAGTAGTACCGAAGCCATCTCCTGCGATTTCAAGGGCAGAGATAGAGGTAGTAGCTGTACCAAGTACAGTAGTGGTACTGAGATAGAGATTACCTCCTGCATTACGGAATGCCCATTGTGCGATACCTGCACCTGCAGAGAGGGCCAGTTGTGACTTGGTAGATGTGGCGATTGTGATGCCGTATTCTGGTGTAGATGTTCCTACTCCGATGTTAGTGAGAACACTGAGGTTGACTGGTGTGGATGATGCGAACTGGACGAAGGAGAATGGTGTGCCACGGTCTTGGGCGATGTATTTGGCGAACATGTCTCCTTCACTGGTCATGAACATCAGACGTCCATCTGGAGTAAAGCCGATACCCTCAACCTGACTAAAGCCAGCAGGGGCATGTATCTTGTCGATGATCGCACCTGTCGTCATATCGATCTCGATCATACCGTCACACAACGTCGATGCTGGTCCGTTGGCTTCACCATTACACTGGTCAACTCCGGCGAACATATGTCCGGTATTGCGGTCATAGTAGAGATCCGAAATATCACCAATGTCGGCAGCTGCCCATGTTGATGTTGAGAACGTTACGGATACCGCACCTGAACGAGTAACTGTGTAGACACTCATGGTATCTCCTGTGCCTTCGATACCGATATAGAAGACATCTCGATCGAGATCGTATGCTAGACCTTCGACACCTTGGTTCGAAGTACCGAACGTACCTGTAAGGTCTATACGTGTAGCAAGGTTTCTATTGATCGTCGTTGTACCATTCGGAATACGGAGGCCAAAGTTGATACCCATACCTGCCGATTCTTCGCCGATCGCAAACATATCATCATACATCCAGACAAGAGACTCTGTATCAGCAAATCCGACGAGGGTGATAGTACGGAGGAGTTTACCATCGAGATCATGCTCGTAAATGAGGTTACTATTGTTGATCATCAGGATCGAGTTGTTGACAGGGTTGTATGTGGCACCCGAATCGTTCGTCGAGCGAGATGAACTCAAATTCAATGTCGATGTGGCGAGATAATAGTTCGTCGGTGCATGGAACGAGGTAGTCGCAACTGTTGGGTTGTACTGGGTAAATCGACCGAAGCCACGGTTACCACCGAGCTCTGCCAATGACAACCAGCGACTCTGGTTGGTATCTACGAACTTGTTAGCAAGGAGATTAGTCACGGTTGTCGTAGCTGCAAACGTACTCGTCGCCGTAGTCGACGTAGCAGTGAAGTTACGTGCTACAACTTCCCCGACAACAGAGAGCTTTGCGTATGGTGACGACGTACCAATACCCACCTTCTCATCAAGAAGGATAAGGGTAGAAGTTCCAGATACTGCAGTGCCGTTTGCTGAGTAGAAGGCTACTTGACCGATAGTACCAGAGTTGACTGTTCCAGATCCTGCACCACCACCTGATATACAGGTGCCGTTGATAGCAAAACATCCCGCTGAGATATTGAATCCAACGTTAGAGGTAGATGTTGCTTGACCAGAGATATCAAGCCCTGCGAGAGTGGTTGTGCCAAATCCTTCGGTTGATACTGACAAAAGTGATTTGGTAGATGAGCCGATAGCGAAGGCGAAGAGGTCACCTGCAAGTGGGTTGATGGCGAAGCGGGCAGATGGTGAGGTTGTACCTACTCCTACGAATCCTCTGTTGGTGACGAGGAAGCTGGTTGCTGTTGATGAGCCGATGACGAATTGGTTAGAGGAAAAGCCTGCAGATGGGTTAACTGCGAGAGTTGCCCATGGGGAAGATGTACCGAATCCGACATTACCTGTATTTGTGATCGCAAAATGTGTAGTTGTAGCAAATGCAGCAGTTGATGAGGCAATGAAGACACTGTACGTACTAGAAGCAGCAAATGCATTATTTTGCACAGAGAGGAGCGCGAACGGAGTCGATGTTCCAATACCCACCGCAGTCTTCTTCACTACACCTGTACCATTCGACTCTCCGTATATCGAGAACATAGGATTACCATCAAGGAATGCGATGTAACCCTGCGGAGTATCAACCGGAGCAGAAGATGTGACTGTCAGATCTGCCCAACTATTGATACCTGCATTATCCTCGAAGTTGAAGTTACCGGCTTCAAGAGTACTGATGGTAGTAACTCCTGTCGAGAAGTTTGTTACCAATGCACCCGAGTTCACATGCAAGCCTCCTGCGAGTGTCGTGGTCGCCGTAGTCGACGTAGCAGTGAAGTTACGTGCTACAACTTCCCCGACAACAGAGAGCTTTGCGTATGGTGACGACGTACCAATACCCACCTTCTCATCAAGAAGGATAAGGGTAGAAGTTCCAGATACTGCAGTGCCGTTTGCTGAGTAGAAGGCTACTTGACCGATAGTACCAGAGTTGACTGTTCCAGATCCTGCACCACCACCTGATATACAGGTGCCGTTGATAGCAAAACATCCCGCTGAGATATTGAATCCAACGTTCGAGGTGGATGTTGCTTGACCTGAGATATTGAGACCCGCAAGAGTAGTTGTGCCAAATCCTTCAGTGGACACAGCAAGAAGCGACTTTGTGGATGAACCGATAGCGAAAGCAAAGAGGTCTCCTGCGAGTGGGTTGATGGCGAAGCGGGCAAAAGGAGATGTGGTAGCGACTCCGACTCTACCGCCAGCAGGGTTGAGGAGGAGAGAGTGGACTGAGTTGTCTCTGAATGCCTGGATCTTCGCATGTCCCGTAGCCGCATCACGACCTATCTTGATCTGATCATCTGAAGTTCCAGAGAATTCTGTCCACCATTCCAAGCTCGTTTGATTACTATTGATCCTGAGAGGGATCGTATCAGCATTAAGATTGTTCGAATTGCCAATAATCAATGCGTTGGCGATCGTTGAAGTTGCTGTAGTTGATGTAGCATTGAAATGTGATGCGACAACTTGACCTACGACTGACAATGTTGCATATGGCGACGATGTACCAATACCTATATTAGATCCTGAAATATTGAGAACTGTTTGATCATCTACAGTAGTGTTGGATGCTGGATAGTATGCAAAGTATCCTGCTGTTCCTGTATTGACAGTCCCCGATCCTGCACCCGCCCCAATACACACACCATCGAGAGCGAAACATCCATCAGAGAGATCAATACCTCCTGCGAAGGTAGAGGTTGCGTTTGCTTCGGTCACTGCCAGTGAACCCCCGAATGTTGATGTAGCTGTGGTTGTGGCTGTGAAGTATGCACCGACGATCTCACCCACTACGGAGAGTTTGGCGTATGGGGAGGTGGTGCCGATGCCGACGTTGCTTGTAGTATCAATGAAGAAACGTGCTATTCCATTGACTGCCGCAAGTGAGACCGATGAACCAGATGAAGTGAACATGTTTCCGACACTATTTGCAATGGTAGTATTACCATCCGAATCAATATGAAGAGCGCGAATTTCATCGGCAGCCTGATATATTTCGAGTAAATCGCCAGAATTAGGGAAAACTTCCACGTGACTTCCATCCGTTCTCTGAATAGCGAGCTTACTCTTTATACTCGACGTACCAACCCCCACATTCCCACTATTGTTAACAATGAAAGCAGTTGCGGTAGATGAACCTATGACGAATTGGTTAGCGGCAAGGCCTGCTACTGGGTTGACTGCGAGGGTGGCCCATGGAGATGAAGTTCCAATACCCACCTTCTCATCGAGGAGAATGAGTGTCGAGGTACCAGAGACTGCAGTACCGTTCGCTGCATAGAATGCTACTTGGCCGAGGGTTCCAGAGTTGACTGTGCCAGCACCACTACCCGCCCCAATACACACACCATCGAGAGCGAAACATCCATCAGAGAGATCAATACCTCCTGCGAAGGTAGAGGTTGCGTTTGCTTCGGTCACTGCCAGTGAACCCCCGAATGTTGATGTAGCTGTGGTGGTAGCAGTGAAGTATGCACCGACGATCTCACCCACTACGGAGAGTTTGGCGTATGGAGAAGATGTACCCACACCGAGGTTACCGGTATTCAAAAGACGCATTGCTTCAGTGGCTGCACCCACTCCAGTTGAGAAGATGACGTCTCGAGTCTGTATTTCCAAATCTCTAAAAGCACTTCCTATGGTGATGGATTGGATACGTCCTGTATTTGCAGTATTTCCATACCCAACAAGAACACCTGTACCTGCAGATCCTGAGATCAGACCCGCAACTTGTAAACCTCCACTCGACACAGACAAAGCCTGCATTGGTGTCAATGTACCGATACCAACTCTGTTTGTAGAATAATCCGCAACTAACGTACCCGCATCAACAACCAAACCTCCGTTAAACGTACTTGTTGCAGTAGTTGAAGTTGCGGTGAAGTATTCACCAACGACTTGTCCAACCACAGAGAGTTTGGCGTATGGGGAGGTGGTGCCGATGCCGACGTTGCCGTGAAGGATAGATGTCGAAGCAATATCTGCACGAATCAATTCTGTACCCCCGACACTGAAGTTGAAGGCATTGTCATATTGTGACCACATACCCGTATCCTGATCCGTAGCAAAAGCATAGTTCGGTGCAGACACTGTACCAGCGGAGTTCTCAAGATAGTATGATCTGGTGTTATTACTATGCATGTCCACATTCGGGTTGATCGTGGCGTTACTCATTCTGAATACTTCACCTCCATTTGCCGAGAATCCGATTGTATTTGCGGCAATCAAATACATACCCGTATCAAGATCTGCATTAAACGAGTAGTGTGGCAAAGTGCTGACACCTGTAGAGGTACCCGCTCGAACTTTTCCATCTACTAGCAAGATATCTGAGAACTCTCCTGTACCACTCACACTGAGGGCAAATGTCGGTGTAGTGCTTCCGATCCCAACCTTGCCACTATTGTTAATGACAAACGCAGTTGCGGACGAAGAACCAACGACAAATTGGTTAGCAGCAAGGCCTGCTACTGGGTTGACCGCAAATGTTGCCCATGGAGACGATGTACCGATACCCACCTTCTCATCAATAAGGATAAGAGTTGATGTTCCTGATACTGCAGTACCATTGGCTGCATAGAATGCTACTTGGCCGATAGTTCCAGAGTTGACAGTTCCCGCTCCACTACCCGAACCAATACATACTCCATTTATAGAGAAGCATCCGCCGCCAAGAGTAATGCCATTGGCAAAGGTGGAGGTCGCGGCAACTCCCGTTATGTTTAAGTAAGCGGTTTGAATTCCTGCACCGAATGTTGAAGTTGCCGTACCTGAGATAGTAGTTGTTGCAGTGGTTCCTACGTACAAAGCGTTGTAGACCGACGCAAGAGTTGAACTTGAGTTCGTGAACTGCTGTAATGCTGTCCAACTGTTGGCGTTGGCGGTATTCAAAGAAGCAATTCCTGCGGCATATGAGAGCCCTGAACCGAAGGTTGTGGTTGCTGTCCATGTTGGAACTCCACCAAGAAGTGCAAGTACTTGCCCGGCCGTTCCTGCAGAAGTAGTTGCAAGTGCAGATGCACCGTTACCATATAATAGTGTACCTGCTTGGATCGCGGCCCAACCTGTTCCACCATTGGCGACGTTGAGTGTGCCAGCGAGAGTGATAGTACCACTTGTAGTAACAGGTCCACCTGTGGTGGTCAGACCGGTGGTACCACCTGAGACGTCGATAGATGTCACTCCACTACCCGCCCCAATACACACACCATCGAGTGCAAAACATCCATCAGACAAGTCTATTCCTCCTGCAAATGTTGAGGTTGCGTTTGCTTCTGTTACTGCCAATGAGCCACCGAAGGTAGAGGTGGCTGTGGTGGTGGCGGTGAAGTATGCACCGACTATCTGACCTACTACAGATAGTTTGGCGTATGGGGAGGTGGTGCCGATGCCGAGGTTGCCAGAGAAATAGTTTCTACCACCCGTTGCGTATAACGCATATCCAGTAGCATTGGATTGGGTTCCATTAAGCGCATTTCCTGTTGGACTATTTGAGACACCTTGAACACCTGTATTTCCGGTACCATAGATCCCTATTCCATTACTACCACCATTACTATATATTCCGTATACATTATTTGGATCTCCTGTCGCAATAGCTTCGCTATAGATTCCATAAACATCAACTGATGTTCCGCCATTTCTCGCACTAAAATATCCTCCATATGAAATGCTGGCATCTGCAGAGTTAGTGACAGCAACATTTAAAGCTCTTGCCTCCACCAGAGTAGAACTCGTGCTCACCCCCAATGACCCAAATGGCGAAGATGTACCGATACCAATATTTGACCCTACAATATTAAGAACCGTCTGGTCGTCTACTGTAGTGTTTGATGCTGGATAATATGCGAAGTATCCTGCTGTTCCCGTATTAACAGTCCCCGATCCAGCCCCAATACATACCCCATCAATCGAGAAACAGCCATCTCCCAATGAGATACCGTTAG